>FSZR01001094.1_pt1 | contig 14126 bp, 12 predicted proteins | sample 1638781 | NCBI WGS metagenome assembly FSZR01 (sample SAMEA3914813, study PRJEB12502) | metagenome | biome: forest; material: soil | place: Canada | collected 2011-07-07 | depth 0.3 m | reverse complement strand
GGCGGGGGAGTTCATTCCGAATTATCCGTCACCTGCGCCGGCGGCGGCCGGTTAGGATGGCCGCCGCCCGCGTGGTTCCGCACGCAATGCCTCCCGACGATGACCGCCAGCGACCGCCAGTTCAGTCCCGCCGCCGACCGCAACCGCGCGCCCATGCTCGCGGTGCTGCAGCGCGTGCTGCCGGACCACGGCCGCGCGCTGGAGATCGCCAGCGGCACCGGCCAGCACGCGGCGTGGTTCGCGCGGCACCTGCCGGGCTGGACGTGGCAGCCCACCGACGTCCAGCCCGGCGCGTTCGCGTCCATCGCGGCCTGGACGGCGGACGACGCCAACGCGCTCGCGCCGCGCCTGCTGGACGTCCTGTCCGACCCCTGGCCCGTCGCCGGCCCGTTCGACGCGATCCTGTGCGCCAACCTGCTGCACATCGCGCCCTGGGCCTGCTGCGGCGGCCTGGCGCGCGGCGCCGCGCGCCTGCTCGCACGCGAGGGACGGCTCGTCACCTACGGCCCGTATCTCGAGGACGACGTGCCCACCGCGGCCGGCAACCTCGCGTTCGACGCCGACCTGCGCCGGCGCGACGCGTCCTGGGGCATCCGCCGCCTGGCCGACGTGGCTGCAGAAGCGCGCGCCGCGGGCCTGCGGCTGCGCGAGCGCGTCGAGATGCCGGCCAACAACCTGATGCTCGTCTTCGAGCGCGACGAGGAGACCTCATGAACGACCCGACCGCCGACGCCTCCCCCCACGGCGTGCCCGCCGAACTCGCCATCGCCGAGACCCGCGGCTGGATGCGGCGCGCCGTCATCGGCCTGAACCTGTGCCCGTTCGCGCGCGCCGTCGACGTGAAGGACCAGATCCGCTACGTCTTCAGCGACGCCACCGAGCCCGAGGCGCTGCTGGCCACGCTGTGCGTCGAGCTGCAGCGCCTGGCCGACACCGATGCGTCCGTCATCGACACCACGATGGTGATACACCCCCGGGTATTGACCGACTTCGAGGATTTCAACGACTTCCTCGAACTCGCCGACGCGGCGGTCGAGGACCTCGACCTCGACGGCGTGTTGCAGGTGGCCAGCTTCCACCCGCAGTTCCAGTTCGCCGACACCGAGGCCGACGACATCACCAACGCGACCAACCGCTCGCCCTACCCGACGCTGCACCTGCTGCGCGAGGAGAGCGTCGACCGCGCCGTGGCCGCGTTCCCCGAGGCGGAGGCCATCTTCGAGCGCAACATGGAGACGCTCGAGAAGCTCGGTCCGCAAGGCTGGGCCCGACTGCGCGACGAGTGGGAGGCCGACGCCGCCGCCGAGCTCGGGGGCACGAAGACGGTCGATTGACCTCAGGGCGATCCCTGGCTTTGCAGCGTATCGCGCCCGGGTGCAAACTCGGGGGATGGTATTGGCCGGTTCGGACATCGAGGCGCTCACTGTCGGCTCGATGATGGTGGTGGACGACAACCCCGTGCAGCGCATGCAGGTGATGGCGCTGTGTCGGGAGGCCGGGGTGCGCATCCTGCACGAGGCGCCGAGCGGCGCCGACGCGCTCGCGCTGCTGGCGTCGATGGCGCCGCTGCCCGACATGATGATCGTCGACCTCGAGATGCCCGGCATGGACGGCGTCGAGCTCATCGAGCGCATGCACGAGCTGGGCATCGCGATCCCGCTGATCGTGTTGTCGGGTCGCGAGACGGTGCTGATCGACACCGTGAAGGCGATGGCCCGCAACCTCGGACTGCCCGTGCTGGCCGCGCTCCGCAAGCCCCTCAACGCCGCCACGCTGGATGCCGCGATGCGCAGCTGGAAGCCGGGCCTCGCGAGCGGGCGCATGTCGGCCGGCCATGCGCCCGAACGCCCGGTGGTGCCCGCGCAACTGGGCGCGGCCATCGCGGCCGGCGACATCATCGTGCACTACCAGCCCAAGGTCGACATGGCGCGCGGCGAGCTGTGCGGCGTCGAGGCGCTGGCGCGCTGGCGCCACGCCACGCTGGGCGAGATCCGGCCCGACCGCTTCATCGGCGTGGCCGAGCGCGAAGGCCTCATCCACGACCTGACGCTCAACGTGATCGAGCAGGCGTTCGCCGACGCGGCGCGCTGGCGCGCGCACGGGCTGCGCCTGTCGCTGGCGGTCAACCTGTCGCCGCTGCTGCTGCAGCACGCGTCGCTGGTCAACGAGCTGTCGACGCTGCTCGAACGCCACGGGCTGGAGGCGCGCCACGTCGTGCTGGAGATCACCGAGAGCTCGGTGGTCGACTTCATGGGCACCGCGCTGGGCGTGCTCGCGCGCCTGCGCCTCAAGGGCTTCGGCCTGTCGATCGACGACTACGGCACCGGCTTCTCGTCGATGCAGCAGCTCGCGCGCATCCCGTTCAGCGAGCTCAAGGTCGACCGCGCGTTCGTGCACGGCGCGCACGAGCGCACCAACCTGCGCGTGATCCTGCAATCGGCGCTGGACATGTCGCGCCAGCTGGGCCTCACCACGGTGGCCGAGGGCATCGAGACCGAGGACGACTGGCGCCTGGTCCAGGAGTCCGGCTGCATCCTCGGCCAGGGCTTCCTGCTCGCCCCCGCGCTGCCCGCCAACGAGCTGCCGGGCTGGGCGCTCAGCGAGGCGCAGCGGCTGCGCGAGCTGGCCTGAGCGGCTCGGCGACGCCGATCTCGCCCACTTTGCTGTCATCCTGCGCGGAGTCGGATGCACCTGCCTGAGGGTGGGTTCTGCGACTCCGCTTCGCTGCGCGCAGAATGACGACCACGCGTGCCAACCTACCGGTCATCCTGCGCGCAGTCGCAGGATCCACAGATGGGAATGCACCTGCGAGGGGTGGGTTCTGCGACTCCGCTTTGCTGCGCGCAGAATGACGACCGCGCGTGCCAACCCACCGGTCATCCTGCGCGCAGTCGCAGGATCCACAGATGGGAATGCACCTGCGAGGGGTGGGTTCTGCGACTCCGCTTCGCTGCGCGCAGAATGACGACCGCGCGTGCCAACCCACCGGTCATCCTGCGCGCAGTCGCAGGATCCACGCGTCGGGACCGCAGTCTCAATCGACCCCGTGCGCCTGCAGCAGCGCGCGCATGCGGCGCAGCTCCGATTGCAGCTCGAGGATCAGCGCGGCGCTGTCGAGGTTGGCGCCGAAGTCGCGTTCCAGGCGCAGCGCCTCGCGGGCGCGGTGCAGGTCGGCGCTGCCGAACTGCCAGCGCTCGGGCGGCTGGGTGGGAGCCTCGACGTGCAGGATCTCGACGTCGACCAGCCGGACGACCCAGCGGGCGTCGGCGCCGACGGCTCGCGCGAGTTCGCCCAGCGTGAGCGGGCGGGCATCGATGACGGTGGCGAGGGCGGTCATGGCGGGCTCCGCGTCAGTCTGCGAGGTGCGCGCGCGGGTCGAACGGCGCGGCCTTGGCGAGCTGCTCGTAGGCGGCGCGGGCGGCGTCGGTGTCGGCCGGCGGCAGCGCGATCTCGATCAGCAGGTAGAGATGGCCCGGCGTCCTGCCGCCGAGGCCGCGGTCCTTCAGGCGCAGCTTCATGCCGGAGCGCGCGCCTTTCGGGATGGTGACGTCGACCCGGCCGCCCTGCGGCGTCGGCACCGTCACCTGCGCGCCGAGTGCGGCCTCGGTGGGCGTGACGGGCAGCGTCATGTAGAGGTCGGCGCCCTCGATGCGCCAGCGCGGGTGGCTGGCGATGCGCACTTCCAGGTAGAGGTCGCCAGCCGCCTCGCCGCCGTGGCCGGGCAGGCCCTGGCCGGCCAGGCGGATGAACTGGCCGGGGCGCACGCCGGCGGGGATGGCGACGTCCAGCGTGCGCGTCTCGAAGCGGGGCCGGCCCTGCTCGTCCAGCACCTGCGCGCGCAGCGACATCTGGCGCTGCGCGCCGTGCAGCGCGTCCTCCAGCGAGATCTCGATGGCGGCGTGGTGGTCCTCGCCCTTGGCCCGGTACGCGCCGCGCGGGCCGCCCGCTGCGCCACGGGCGCCGAAGATGGACGAGAAGAACTCGCTGAAGTCGGCCTGGCCCGCGCCACCCCCGCCGCTGGCACCCGGACGGCTGTGGAACTCGAAGCCCTCGTCCCAGCCCGGCGGCGCCTGGAAGCCGCCGTCGGGGCTGCCGCCGCGGGCGACGCGCTCGGCCAGCTGGTCGTAGGCGGCGCGCTTCTCCGGGTCGCCCAGGACGTCCTTGGCCTCGTTGATGTCACGCATCTTCTGCTCGGCGTCGGGCTCCTTGCTGACGTCGGGGTGGTACTTGCGGGCGAGCTTGCGGTAGGCCTTGCGGATGTCGTCGTCGCCGGCATCCCTGGCGACGCCCAGCGCGCTGTAGTAGTCCTTGAAGTCCATGGGCCGGTCAGCGGCCGCTGAGGCGCTTCGCGTTGGCGGTCGCCTGGCGGTACACCGGCGCCAGCGCGCGGTGTGCTAGGCGGGCGCTGGCGGTGGCGCTGCTGGCCGAGTCGGGCGCCTGGCGCATCAGCGTCCCGGCGAGCGCCAGCTGGCTCTCCATCGCCTGCGGCCAGTCGCGACTGATGGCGACCTGCGTGGCGGCCTGGAAGACGTCCATGCCCGCGCGCATCGCCTGGTTGGCCATGCCGGCCATCAGCGGCATCGCGCCCGCGGCGAGCGCCTGGCCGGAGCGCGAGAACGCGTCGACCTTCTCGGCGCCCATGCGCACCAGTTCGCGGCGGTCGTCGGCGTCGGGGTTGGCGCCGTGCACCGCCATGCGGCCGGTGCGCAGGGCGATCACCTGGGCCGCGGCGGTGGACATCTCCAGGGTCTTGAGCGCCAACGTGCTCCAGAGCAGGAGGGGATGGGTGGCGTCGGACGGGCGGGTCATGTGGCTTTCCTTGCGTGGCGGGCGGCGGGTCGTCGGTCGCGAGCAAGCGACGCGCCACCTATTTCTTCAGCGTGATCTTCAGGCTGGTCGCCTGTTCGGTGTGGTCCTTGTCGCCCAGCGCCATGTCGCGGTCGTAGGTGGCGGCGTTGTGCTGCTGCGCGATCGCGCGCGCGGCGGCGTCGCCCTTGAGGTTCTCGCGTTCCGCCTTGAGCTGCGGACGCGCCGTGCCGTCGCGGCGCGCCAGGTCGGCGTCGGCCTGCGCCTTCAGGTCGGGCGGCTCGTTGGCACGCGACGGGACGTCGTTGGCGTTCAGCTGCCGGCTCGCGTTGCGGGCGAGCGACGCGCGGTGGCGTACGTGCATGCCCGACGCGTTGGCGCTGCGGGCACCCGAGGCGGCCGGCGCGGTCACGGGGGCGTCGACGCCGGTCTGCGCCTGGGCGGCGGCCCCGCAGGCCAGCGAGGCGGCGGCGACCAGGATTCGGAACGTGTTCATCACGGGCTCCTTGCGACCGTCGTGGACGGCCTGTTGCCCGGGTTCAGGCAAGCGCCGAGCCCGACGGCGGCGCCGGCAGCCGCACCGTGATCTCGAGCCCGGGCGCCGCGTTGCGCAACGTCAGCGTGCCGCCGTGCGCCTCGGCCACCAGCTTGCACAGGTAGAGCCCCAGGCCGACGCCGCCGGTGCTGCGCTGGCGCGCGCTGTCGGCGCGGTAGAACGCCTCGGCCGCATGCGCGAGCTGCTCGGGCGCCATCCCCGGGCCGAAGTCGCGCACCACCAGCGACTGCGCGCCGTCGTCCGCGCGCGTCGACACCACCGGCACCTGGGCCGCATCGGCGCCGTGGCGGGCCGCGTTGTCCACCAGGTTGCGCAGCAGCAGCCGCATGCGGGTGAGGTCCAGCTCCAGCGGCGGCAGGTCCTCGGCGAGCACCAGGGTCAGCGCGCCATCGGCGGCGGGCGCGTCGCACTGGGCGTGCACCAGGGAAGCGAGCGTCGCCGTCTCCGTGTGCAGCACGGCGTGGCCGCCGGCCTGCACGTCGACCAGGCGCTCGCTCTCCAGCAGGTCGGTGATGAGGTCGCGCATCTCGCCGAGATCGCGCAGCAGCGCCGTGCGCTCGGCGCTCTCGTCGACCAGTTCGGCGTTGATGCGCGCGCGGGCGAGCGGCGAGCGCAGCTCGTGGCTGATGGCCAGCAGCAGCTGCCGCTTGGCGTCCAGCATGTGGTGCAGCCGTGCCGCCATGCCGTTGACCTGCTCGGCCAGGTCGCCCAGCTCGTCGCGGTGGCGCGGCACGATGGGCTGCGAGAAGTCGCCCTGCCCGTAGCGCACCGTGCCCGCCCGCAAGGCCTTCAGCGGATGCAGCATGTGGCGCACGGCGGCGTAGGCCAGCGCGGTGAACAGCAGCAGCGCGGCCAGCGTCGCCCAGCCGATGTGCTCGGCGCGGCGCTCGCGCGACATGTCGGCCAGGCTGAAGATCACGCGATGGCCGTCCTGCAGCCGGCGCACGATGTGCCAGTCGCTGGGGTCGATGTCCTCGAGCCGGTAGGGCGCCAGCGGTCGGCCGGGCGGCCGCGCGGGGCGCTCGCCGTCGGAGGCCGCGCGCGGCGGACGCGGCGGGCCGGGCAGGATCAGCGGGATCGGGTCGCCGTTGGGCAGCGTCACCACCTCGCGGCGCCCGGGGGGCGGGCGGGCGCCGCGCGGCGGCGGCGGTGGCGGCGGCTCGTCGGCCGAGTCCCAGTTCACCTCGGGCCCCTCGATGCGGATGTGCAGCGGCAGGCGCTGCGTCAGCAGGCGGGCGCGGTCGATGTCGGGCGGCGAGCCGATCTCGGACAGCAGCATGTCCGAGTAGTTCATCACCAGCGGGTGCATGTACTCGCGCCAGCCCACGCGCTGGCGCACGTTCATGCCCACGAGGAAGATGGCGGCGACCGCGAACGCCAGCACCAGGAACAGGCCGACCAGGCGCGCGCCCAGCGACGGGAAGCGCACCCGCCAGCGCGGCGCCTCCATCGTCATGCCTGCGCGCCCGCGAACGCGTAGCCCGCGTTGCGCAGCGTCTTGATGCAGTCCAGCGGCTCGAGCTTCTTGCGCAGGCGACTCACGAGGATGTCGACGGCGCGCGTGTAGAGGTCGCCGTCCTGGCCGCGCAGGCGGTTCAGGATCTCGTCGCGGTGGAACACCTTGCGCGGCGCGCGCGCCAGCATGGCGAGCAGCTCGAACTCGGTGCCGGTGAGCTCGATCGCCTCGCCCTGGCGGACGACGCTGCGGCGCTCGAGGTCGATCTCCAGGCCGTCGAAGACGAGCTTGTGCTGCGGCGTCGCGGGCGCGGCGCGCGCGCGGCGCAGGATGGTCTGGATGCGCGTGAGCAGCTCGCGCGGCTCGAACGGCTTGGGGATGTAGTCGTCCGCGCCGATCTCGAGGCCGACGATGCGGTCCATCACCTCGCCGCGCGCGGTGAGCATCACGATGGGGATGTCGCTCTCGTGGCGGATCGCGCGGCACAGCTCGAAGCCGTCCATCTCGGGCAGCATGACGTCGAGGATCGCGGCGTCGTAGTCGCGCGCGCGCAGCATCTCGAGGCCCTGGCTGGGGCGGACGGCGCTGTCGAGTTCGAAGTCGTAGCGGCGGAAGTAGGTGGCGAGCGGCGCGGCCAGCAGGGCGTCGTCGTCGATCATCAGGATGCGGCGCATCGGGCGATGGTAGGTGAAACGCCGCGGGACGGGGCCGTGCCGCGGGGCCTGGAGGGGGCCCCGCGGCGAGGGCCCGCGGAGGGTCCGGTCCGGCGCAGCGGGCTGCGCCGGGGACGCTCAGTTGCCGGCGGGCGGCGGGCCGCGGTGGTCGTCGCGGTCACCGTGGTCGCGGTGCTCGTCGCGATCATGGTGGCCGTGCTCGTGGCCGAAGCCCGGGCCGAAGCCGGGCAGGAAGCCCGGGCCGCGGTGGTGGGCGACGAACTCGCGCACCTGCTGCTGCTGGGTGGCGTTGAGGCTGTCGTAGAAGTCGCCGAACGCCGCGATGATCGCCGGGCTGTTGGCCTGCACCAGCGCCGTCCGCTGCGTGAACTCGGCCTGCGCGTGGGCCTGGTGCTCGGCGACCAGCGCCTGCGCGCCGGCGCGGTCGAAGGTGTTGCCGGCGAGCAGCGCCTCGACCTTCGCGTGCGGGCCGGCCGCGCTGGCGCCCTGCGCCGGCGGCGCGGGACGCGCGGCCTGCAGGCGGGTCGCCAGCACCTGCAGCTTGGCCTGCTGCGCGGCGTCTAGGTTCAGTCGCTTGGTGATGTGGGCCAGCATGCGGGCCTGGTGCTCCGCCATGTCCTGGGCCGACGGCGGACCGCCGTGGAATCCTGCGCCCTGCGACCAGGCGGCGACGCTGCCGGCGAGGGCGCCGGTCACGGCCACGCCCATCAGGGTGCGCTTGAGCCAGTTCTTCATCATGATCTTGTCCTTGGGGTTGGGGTGACATGGCGACACGGGTTCGCCATGTCGTCATTACGCGCCTGGCGCGCCACCTGTTGCTTTCAGCGCGGTATCGCCGTGTTTCGTTTTGTCTCACGCGCTCCGGCGGCGACAGGGTGTGCATGCTGCCGCGATACTTGCGGGCTGGGCAGGGCAGATCCCGCGGAAGGGCCCGGCTTTGCCGGATCGAAACATTGCAGGCCCGAAACCGTCGAATTACCCACCTTGCCGACACAATTGACGGCTGCCCGGCCGGACCGGAGAAGGAACCCGTGATCAAGAGAGCAGGCGCTCCCGCCACCATCACCGACGTGGCCCGCGTGGCCAACGTGTCGATCAAGACCGTCTCGCGCGTGATGAACAAGGAGCCCACCGTGCACGAGGACACCCGCGCCCGCGTGCTGGCGGCGGTGGCCGAGCTGAACTACCGGCCGCAGCTGTCCGCGCGCAGCCTGGCGGGCGCGCGCTCGTTCCTCATCGGCCTGCTGTACTACGACCCGAGCGCCGCCTTCGTCGCCGGCTTCCAGCAGGGGGCGACGCTGGGCTGCCGCGAGGCGGGGCGCCACCTGGTCGTGGAGTCGCTGCACGAGAACGGCGTCGACGTGCAGGCGCAGCTCGAGTCGATGCTCGCCGCGCTGCGCCCGGACGGCATGATCCTGACGCCGCCGCTGTGCGACGACCCGCTGGTGCTCGAGACCCTGCGCGCCAACCGCACGCCGTGCGTGCTGATCTCGCCGTCCGGCGACGGCCACGGCCTGCCGCGCGTGCTGATGGACGACGCCCTCGCCGCCGAGGAGCTCACCAACCTGCTGATCAGCCTGGGCCACAAGCGCATCGGCTTCATCGAGGGCGACCAGTCCGCCAGCGACCGCCGCCGCGCCGGCTACGAGCGCGGGCTGAAGGTGCACGGGCTCAAGCTCGACCCCGCGCTGGTGGTGGCCGGCAGCTTCGACTTCGACGCCGGCGTCGCCGCCGCCCACAAGCTGTTCGCGCTGCGCTCGCCGCCGACGGCCATCTTCGCGGCCAACGACGACATGGCGCTCGGCGCGCTCACCGCGGCGCAGCGCCTGGGCATCACGGTGCCGCACGACGTCGCGATCGTCGGCTTCGACGATTCGCGCGCGGCGAGCCTGGTCTGGCCGGCCCTGACCACCGTGCGCCAGCCGCTGTCCGAGATGGCCGCGGCCGCCGTCGACATGCTGCTGTCCGGCGAGGTCGCCCCGGGCGCGTCCGTGCCGGTGCGGGTGCTGCCGCACGAACTGGTGGTGCGCGGATCCACGGCGGCGCCGGCGAAGCACCGCAAGGGGCACTGAGGGCGGCTCAGCGCCTGCCGGACGGGGTCGGCGGCGTCGGGCCTCGCATCGCGGACGGCGCCGTTGCTTCGGGCAGGCGATCGACGCGATCCGGGGAGATGCCAGACACCTCCGCGCAAGAACGTCCCTTCGTCAGCTTTTTCGCGTGCGCGCCTTCGCGCGCGCCGGCGCGCTGGTCGATTCGCGCACCACCAGTTCGTGCGGCAGCACGCGCTGCATCGCGCTGAACGTGCGCGCGCCGGGCGTGCCTTCGACGGTGGGCGGCCCGATCAGCAGGTCCACCGCGGCGCGCGCCATCGCGAGCGTCGGCTGGCGCATGGTGGTCAGCGGCGGCCAGACGAGGCCGCTGGCGGGCGAATCGTCGAAGCCGGCGATCGCCAGGTCCTCGGGCACGGCGAGCCCCTGGCGCTGCGCCGCGGCCAGCACGCCGAGCGCCATGTCGTCGTTGCTCGCGAACACGGCGCTCGGATGGTGGCGCAGCTTGAGCAGCTGGTGCGTCGCGGCGACGCCGGAGTCGAAGCGGAAGTCGCCGTCGACGATCAGCGCCTCGTCGATCTCGCAGCCTGCGGCGGTCATCGCGCGCACGAAGCCCTGGTGGCGCAGGCCCGACGCGGCCTGGTCGGCCGGGCCGCGGATGAACGCGATGCGGCGATGGCCCAGGCTGATCAGCAGGTTGGTGATCTCCTCGGCGGCGCGCACGTCGTCCATGCGCACGCTGGGCATGTCCTTGCGCTGGCGCGCCGGCGACACCAGCACGGTGGGCGTGCCGCTCTCCTGCAGCGCCTTGAGCACCTGGGTGTTGTCGCACAGCGGCGGCGTCAGGATCATGCCGTCCGGGCGCAGCGTGGAGACCATCTGGTGCACCTGCTCGCGCAGGTCGTGCGCGTCGTTGTCCATCGACTCGACGACCAGGTGGTAGCCGGCCTCGCGACAACGCATCGTCGCGCCCTGTTGCACGCCCGAGATGAACGCCGCGCTGGGGTCGAAGTACAGCAGCCCGATGAGGAACGAGCGCGCGCCGGCCAGGCTGCGCGCCGACTGGCTGGGCCGGTAGCGCAGCTCGGCGATCACGCGGATCACGCGTTCGCGGGTGTCCGCGCGCACGCCCGGCTCGTTGTTCATCACGCGCGACACGGTCTTGATCGACACGCCGGCCTGCTGCGCGACGTCGTTGATGGTGGTGGTGGCGCCGGTGGGCGTCGAGGCGGCCATCAGGCGCCCGCCATCGAGTCGGCTTGCGCGGCCTGCGCGCTCGCGCAGGCGCGCGCGACCAGCGCCCGGACCAGCGCGCGGTGGTCGGGCAGGTCGGCGAGCGCGCGCTGCGCCACCTGCGCGATCATCGCGAACTCCTGGCGCGCATCGGCCTGGCGCGGCCACGCGGCACGCTGCGTGGACAGGTCGGTCCGATACCCCATGCCGTACAGCACGTACTGCCAGCTGGAGGGCGGGTACATCTCGAGGTCGGTGATGAAGTCCAGCCGATGCGGCGGGCGGCTGCGCCACATCGCGAGCTTGTCGCGCAGGCTGTCCGTCCACGAGGCCGGGTCGGCGTTGTCGCGCCAGAACGCGGTGTCCGTGCGGCGGGTGAGCGCGTAGTGCAGCTTGAGGAAGTCGACGATGCGCTCGAAGCGCGCGTTCATCGTCTCGTTGAAGACGCGCGCGGTGGCGGCCATCTCGCCGCCGGCCGGCAGCAGGTAGGCGATCTGGTAGGCCGCGGCTTCGATCAGGCCGATGCCCGAGGACTCGAGCGGCTCGAGGAAGCCGGCCGACAGGCCCACGGCCACGCAGTTGCCGATCCACTGCAGCGGGCGGTAGCCGATGTCCAGCTTCAGCGCGCGCGGCGTCAGCTTGTCGGCGGCCGGGCCGACGTAGCGCCGCAGCGTGCGCTCGGCGTCCTCGTCGCTGCCGTGGCGGCTCGAGTACACGTAGCCGATGCCGCGCCGCTGCTGCAGGCCGATGTCCCACGTCCAGCCGGCCTCGTGCGCGGTGGAGACGGTGTACGACGCGATGGGCGTGTCGGCCTCGGGGTAGGGCACCTGCAGGGCCAGTGCGCGATCGACGAACAGCACGTCGTCCAGGCGCTTCTTCGGCGAGCCGAGCGCCTCGCCGATGAGGGCGGCGCGAAAGCCCGTGCAGTCGATGTAGAGGTCGGCCGCGAGCCGGCCGCGCTCGCGCGTGTGGACCGCGGCGACGTTGCCGTCCTCGCCCACGTCGACCCGATCGACGGTGGCCACCACGTGCGCGACGCCCAGCGAGAGCGCGTGGCGCGCGAGCAGCGCGGCGAGCTTGCCGGCGTCGAAGTGGTACGCGTAGTTCATCGGCCCGAGCCAGTCGCCGTCGCCCGTGCGCTTGGGCGCGCGCGAGGCGTCGGCGACCCGCTTCTGCATCGACACCGCGTCGGCGAACGCGGCCGGCCCCGCGTCGCCCAGCAGCCAGTACGGCAGCAGGTCGGGCGCGCCCGCGCGCTGGCTGGGCGCGTTGAACGGATGGAAGTAGTGCTCGGCGCCGATGTTGCTGCCGGGCGCGTGCAGCCAGTCGACGAACTTCACGCCCTGCTTGAACGTGGCGTCGCATTCGCGCACGAAGCGCGCCTCGTCGAGGCCTGCGGCCGCGAGCGTTCCGCGGATCGACGGGAAGGTGCCTTCGCCGACGCCGATGATGCCGATGTCGGCCGATTCGACGAGCGTGATGCGCGTGCCGCCGGCCGCCGTGCCGAGCGTCTTCGCGAGGAAGGCCGCGGTCAGCCAGCCGGCGGTGCCGCCGCCGACGATGAGGATCTGCTGGATCGGTTTCATGCGCGTTGTCTCCGTGGCTGGCCGGCTGTCGGGCGCGCTCCTGGCGGCCTCAGCGTATTCCCTAGGAAGGGTTCGCCGGCTCTATATAGCGGATGATATCGAACAAAAGACAACGCTGTCATCTATTCGTTGACAGCGTTGTCATCGCTCGGCATCATTCGACGCATTCCTGATGTCCGACGGCCCGAAAGGCCTGCGGCGCAGGTGTTGCGGACGGTGCAGCAAGGTGCCGTCCGCGACCCTCGGGATGCAGGGCCCGGCCATGTGCCGGACCGTGCGGCGCAAGGCAGGCGAGGGCTGGCTCGCACGACGTCCATCGGGGCGCCGTGCGTGTCGGAGAGAGCCTGCCGGATGACGCCGAAGACGACGCCCGAACGCCGCCCAGACGGTCGACGGCGCCCACCAAACAGGAGACAACGTGACCACTCGTGCACAGACCACCCGAGGCCTCGCCTCGCCCATCCGGCTCGCCGTCCTGGCGCTCTTCGCCGGCCACGCCGCCGCCCAGGCCCAGGCCGCCGCGGCACCCGCCGCTGCCGCCAGCGCGCCCCAATCGGAGACGGCGCTTCAAGAGGTCACCGTCACCGCGACCAAGCGCTCGACCAGCCTGCAGTCCACGCCGCTGGCCGTGACCGCGCTGAGCGCCGTCACGCTGGAGAAGGAACACGTGCAGACGGTGGAGGACATCGTCCACCTGGTGCCCAGCTTCCAGGCCACGTCCGAAGGCGACCACGGCGTCGTCACGATGACCCTGCGCGGCATCGGCAACGACAGCGCGAAGACCGAGTACGCCGACCCCGAAGTGGCGGTGTTCGTCGATGGCATCTACGCACCGCGCGCCGAAGGCGCCGCAGCGCTGCTGTTCGACATGGAAGGCATCGAAGTCCTGCGCGGCCCGCAAGGCACGCTGTGGGGCCGCAACTCCACGGTCGGCGCGGTCAACATGCAGACCGCCAAGCCCGAGCTGGGCAGCAACTTCGGCAACATCGAGATCGGTACCGGCAGCTACAACCGCATCGGCACGCGCGGCGCGTTCAACTTCTCGGTGAGCGACACGCTCGCCTTCCGCGCCGCGATCGTGCACGAGCAGCACGACGGCTACGTGCAGTACCAGAAGCCGGTGCTGCCGTCGATCGCCGACCAGCAGACCGCCGCCGCCCCGGCCATCGCCGCCTACAACGCGGCGCACCCGAGCGCGCCGATCTCGTTCCGTCCGATCGACCCCAACACCTTCGTCTCGGGCGGCCCGAAGTACGACGCGCAGGACCAGTCCGCGCTGCGCCTGAGCATGCTGTGGAAGCCGATCCACGGCATCACCTGGAACGCGTCGTACGAGAAGTTCCTCGACCACGGCACGCCCAACATCAACCTGATGCAGAACCCGCGCGCGGGCGAAGGCTTCTGGTCGGCGCTGGTCAGCGTGGCGCCGTACCTCGATCGCAGCGTCAACACGTTCCGCAGCAAGGTCAACTGGAGCCTGAGCGACAACCTGGACCTGGTGTATACGGCGGGCTACTCCGACTACCGCGGCTCGAGCGACTTCGACCAGACCGGCGGCGCCGCCGTGCCGACCAGCTTCCTGACCGGCGCCAGCGTGCAGGAGAACCGCACGAACTGGTCGCACTACAAGAACTACAGCCACGAAGTGCAGCTGCAATCCGCCGGCAAGCACGACGTCGACTGGATCCTGGGCCTCTACTACGCGGCCGAGGACAACGGCATCCGCTTCGACATCCCCATCATGAACGGCACCCAGCAGGGCACCGT
>FSZR01000863.1_pt1 | contig 14162 bp, 13 predicted proteins | sample 1638781 | NCBI WGS metagenome assembly FSZR01 (sample SAMEA3914813, study PRJEB12502) | metagenome | biome: forest; material: soil | place: Canada | collected 2011-07-07 | depth 0.3 m | reverse complement strand
GTCTTGAACCGCTTGTGCACCCAGTAGTACTGCGACGGGTTGCGCCGCACCTCCGACGCGATCCACTCGTTCATGCGTGCCGCGTCGGCCGTCGGGTCGTCGCTGGGGTAGTCGGTCCAAGGGTCGAGGAAGCGCACGCGGTAGCCCTGGCCGCCGGGCAGCATCTCGGCCACCACCGGTTGCACCTTCATGCCCAGCGCCCTGGCCATCTTCGACGGCGCCAGCAGCGTGGCCGCCGGCACGCCCATGAACGGCACGAACACGGCCTCCTGCGGGCCGAAGTCCATGTCGGGCAGGTTGAAGAACACGTAGCCGCGCCGGATGGCGCGGATCAGCGGCAACGCCTTCTCGTGGCGCGAGAAGATGTCGCCTTGCTCGAAGCGCACGCGGCCGGCGCGGATCGCCTTGTCGAAGACCGCGATGCTCTGCTTCTGGTAGATCGAGCCGACCATGCGCTTCTGGAACAACTGCGTCGCGGTGCCGGCGGTGTCGAGCGCCACGAAGTGCGGCACCAGCCACATCACGGGGCCGCCGTCGCGCTCCGCGAACCCGACGTCGCCTTCCACGTGGATCAATCCCTGCAGCCGTTCGCGCGAGGCATACCAGAGCAGGCCGCGCTCGAGGAAGCTGCGCGCGATCCACTGGAAGTTGGCGTAGGCGATCTCGCGCCGCTCGTCGGCGCTCTTCTCGGGCATCGTCAGCTCGAGGTTGCGCAGCGCGATGCGCCGGCGCGAGCCGGCGAGCACCCACAACAGCTTGCCCAGGCCGCGTCCGACGGCGGCCTGCACCACCAGCGGCAGCCAGCTCAGCAGCCACAACAGGCCCAGCACGAGGCGTGCGACGACGTTCATGCAGCGGCCTCGGCGGCGTCTGCGGAGTCCGTACCACGAGGTGCCTTGTAGCGGTTGTACCCCCACATGTATTGCCCCGGATCGCTGCGGATGACCTGCTCCATCGTCTCGTTGATGATCGTGGCGGCCTCGACCTGGGCCTGCGCATCGGTGGACTCGGGCAGCGCACGTACCAGCTGCGACGCGTGCACCACATAGCCGGCGCCGCGCGGCAGGCGTTCGCCGCGCAGCACGAAGCAGCCGGCGCCGGTCTGCTGCATCAGGCGCGCGGCCAGCGTCATCGTGTAGGCCGGCTGGCCGAAGAACGGCGCCCACGTGCCCTGGCCGTCGGGCGGCACCTGGTCGGGCAGCAGGCCCACGGCCTCCTTGCGCTTGAGCGCGCGCAGCATCTGGCGCACGCCGGCCAGGCTGGCGGGCGCGGTGGGCATCGTGGGGCGCTTGCGCGCCTCTTCCTGGAACTCGCGCAGCGCGCGCTGGCGCGCCGGCCGGTACAGCACCGTGATGGGCTGGCGCTGGCCGTAGCGCATCGCGAAGGCGCGCCCGGCCACCTCGAAGCTGCCCATGTGCGGCGTGAGCAGCACCAGCGGCCGGCCCTGTGCGACGTAGGCGTCCAGCGCCTCCACGTTGCGCCAGGTGACCAGTGGGCCCAGCACGCCGTCGTTCGCGCGCAGCCACAGCCACGGCGTCTCGGCCACCATGCGGCCCGACTCCGCGATGGAGCGGCGCCAGTCGCGCGGCGCCACGCCCGCGAGCTCGGCGTTGGAGCGCAGGCGCCGGCGGTAGGTGGGCGAGCTGAGCCAGACGATCCAGCCCAGCACGCCGCCGAGCGCGTGCAGCAGCGACAACGGCCAACCCGAAATCCAGCGAATGAGAAACATCCCGCCTCTTGTGACGATGAGCGCCGGGGCGGCAGGCGCCCAGGCAGGTGGTCGGCGATTATCCCTGCTGCCGGGCGCCGGCTGTCGTGCGCCGCCGACGCCGACGCCGCCCGGCGAGCAGGGTTATCGCACCGGCGCGCTAAAGTGCGCGGATGCATTCGAACACCTCCGCCTTCCAACGCTCGCGCCTGGCCGCGGGTCTTTCGCTGGCCGCCGCGCTGGCTGTTGCCGCGCCCGCCCACGCCGAGACCGGCGCCGGCGCGGCACTGAAGAACACCGCGATCGCCGGCACCATCGCCACATGGACGGTCGCCGCGCTGCGCGGCGCGCCGTTCTTCGGCTGCCTGGCCCACGGCCAGTCCGGCAACGACGCCTGGGGCGGCCGGGTGGCAGCGGGCAAGGATTCGGAGCTGTCGTACGAGTCCATCGGCGTGGAGCGCCACGAGTGCCAGCTCACCGAGGTCTCCGGCTTCTTGCTGGACATGTCGCCGGTGATCTCGGCCGGCGCCTGGCAGGCCAAGTCCGACAGCGCGTACTCCCACAGCGCCTTCGACGTCGCCTTCGTGCCGATGATGCACTGGCGCTACCCCGTCTCGTCCAACGCCCGCCTCGACCTCGAGTTCGGCATCGGCCCCACCTACCTGAGCGAGTCCAACATCGGCAACCGCCTCAAGGGCAGCAACTTCCAGTTCTCCGACCACTTCGGCATCGGCGTGAGCAGCGCCGACGGGCACTGGCGCGCGGGGTTCGCGTTCCGGCACATCAGCAACCTGTCGATCCGCACGCCGAACAATGCGGTGGACTTCAAGGGGATCGCGTTGGAGTGGACGCCCTGAGCGGCGCTTCGCGAGCGTGAACGACGGCGGCCTGCAAAGTGCAAAGGGTGCCAGGTCTTGCCTGGCAAATCGAGGCGTCGTCGACGCCGACCATTCGGGAGTGCATGTGTTGATCGAGAAGCACGGCGGACTCTGGGCTCACGAAGCGCCGACAGTGTTCGAACAGTTCGACGAGGCCCGCCAACTTCTCGGTGCGGTGTACGAGAGAGCGGGCCTTTTCACAGCGGCGGTCCATGAGAAGCGCGCAGATCCGCAGTGGAGACTACCCGTCTGGAGCGAGCTTCGTCCGAACTCGCTGTTCGATTCTCGGGACGAGGCCATTGCCTGCGTACGATCGACGCTGTCTCCTGGCACGCTGCGGTAGTTGAGAATCGAGTGCCTGGTCTTGCGTGGCAACTCCGCGGTGCCCGCCTGATGCAACTCGGAACTCTGGTCGATATTGCCAGGCAAGACCTGGCACCAGGCGCTCTGCGAAGCAGTACGATGGATGCGCCGCGCGCCAGTGGAGAGTCTCAAGTGCAGGACCGAATCAGCGAGGAAATCACCTTTCGCAAGCTCGAGGTGTTTCTGGCTTACATGAGCGCCGGCAACCTCACGCGCGCCGCCGAGGCCCTCGATGTCAGCACGGTCAGTGTGCACAGGGCACTTCACTCGCTTGAAGAGGGCGTTCGGTGCCAGCTGTTCCGCCACGAAGGCCGCAACCTGACGCCAACGGACGCCGCACAGGTGCTGGCCGACTTCGCGCGAGACGTCCTCAAGCTCATGACCGACGGCGTGCAGGCCACGCGTGAAGCCGGCGGGTATTGCTCCGACCGCATCCGCATCGGATCGCTCTATTCGCTGACGATCGCCACGGTGCCGCGCGTCATCATCGACCTGAAGCTGCGCAAGCCGCAGCTGCAGACGGAGCTCATCCTCGGCTCGAACGCCGACCTCGTCGCCAGGTTGAAGAACGGCGAGATCGATGCGCTGCTCGCGGCGGCACCGCCGTCCGACCCGGACATCGAGACCATCGCACTGTTCGAGGACGACATCTTCTTCGCGGCGCCCGTCGGCTCGCGCTACGCAGGGATGGACGCGGTCGATCTGCGAGCCTGTGCAGACGAACGGTTCGTGAGCCTGGGCGAGGGTTTCGTCACGTTCAGCGGCTTCGTCGAGGCGTTTCGGGTCGCGCAGTTCACGCCCAATGTGGTGATGAAGGTGGGCGACATCTTTTCGCTGATGAACCTGGTCAGCGGCGGTGTCGGGTTCACCTTGCTGCCGGGCCGCGTGCGCGACGTCTTCAAGGACAAGGTGCAGCTGATCGCGTTGCAGCCGCAGTACCTGATGCGCCAGGCCATCGGCCTGAGCTTCATGCGCACGCGCGAACGCGACCCGAACCTGCTCGCGCTGTCCTCGGCGTGCCGCATGGCGCACCGCGCCGACCGAGGCTGAACCGCGCGCCATTCGAGGCCGCACGCCGGTAGAGCGGGTAAACCCTCGATCGTTGCATTGGGTGTAAGCGTCCGCGCCGGCAGTTGATTGATCGCTCGAACGAGCATCGGTACCTTCGCTCTCAAGGCTCCGGAACCCGTGCGCATGGCCGCACAGCGTGTCCGGCCTGCGCGCGGCGCCTCGCCACGGCCCCATCGAAAGAGACAAGGAGACTGGACATGATCATCTACGGAACCGCGCTGCTCGCGGCCTGCCATCTGCTGGGCATCTTCCTCGGCGACCTGCTGGGCCAGGCGCTCGGCGTGAAGACCAACGTCGGCGGTGTCGGGATCGCGATGCTCCTGCTGATCTTCGCGCGCCTCTACATGGCCAAAAAGGACATCCTGCCCCGGCTCACCGAGCTGGGCGTGGAGTACTGGGGCGCGTTGTACATCCCGGTCGTGGTGGCGATGGCGGCCCAGCAGGACGTCGTTGCCGCGTTGCGCGGCGGCCCGGTCGCGCTGCTGTCGGCGTTCGGCGCCGCGGCGGTGTGTGCCTGCGTGATCGCGCTGATCAATCGGACGGAGCGTCCCGACGCCACGGCCGAGCCCGCGCCGACGCCCCACAACGAATTGCTGACCGAAGCGGAGTGAACGCCATGATCGAAACCCTTCAGAAGGCGGCCGCCCAGAACGGCCTCGTGACCGCGTTCGCCGTGGTCGGCATCGTGATGCTCCTGTCGATGCAGATCTCCAGGCGCCTGACGCTGGGGCGCGTGCATGGCTCCGCGATCGCGATCCTCATCGGCCTCGCGCTGGCCTATTGGGGCGGCATCCAGACGGGCGGCCACAAGGGCCTGGCCGACCTGTCGCTGTTCGGCGGCATCGGCCTCATGGGCGGCGCGATGCTGCGCGACTTCGCGATCGTGGCGACCGCCTTCGAGGTGCAGGCCACGGAAGCGCGCAAGGCCGGGCTGATCGGCGTGGTCGCGCTCCTGCTGGGCACGCTGCTCCCCTTCATCGTCGGCGCGTCGATCGCGTGGAGCATGGGCTACTCCGACGCCGTGAGCATGGCGACGATCGGCGCCGGTGCGATCACGTACATCGTCGGGCCGGTGACCGGGGCGGCGATCGGCGCAAGCTCCGACGTGATGGCGCTGAGCATCGCGACCGGCCTGGTCAAGGCGATCATCGTGATGGTCGGCACACCGATCGCCGCCAGGTTCCTCGGCCTGAGGACGCCGCGCTCGGCGATGGTCTTCGGCGGCCTGGCAGGCACCGTCAGCGGCGTCTCGGCCGGGCTGGCCGCCACCGACCGGAAGCTCGTGCCCTACGGCGCGCTGGTCGCCACCTTCCACACCGGGCTCGGTTGCCTTCTGGGCCCGTCGGTGCTGTTCTTCGCCACCAAGGCGATCGTCGGCTGACTCGCACTCAGCGCGAGCGTTCCCGCTCGCGTGTCATGAGCACCGCCAGCGTGTCGATGCGGCTGTCGGAAGCGGCGACGCAGCGGACGTCCGACGGGAAGGTCGCCGTGGCGAGCTTCGTCAGCACGTTTCCCGGGGGCATCTCGATGCACAGCGCCACGCCGCGCTCCCGTGCCAGCGTCATGGTGTCGTGCCACAGCACCGGGCGTGCCATGTTGCGGGCCAGGTCGTCGGCGATGCGCGCCGGGTCGCGAAGTTCGCGACCCGCGCTGGCGCCGTACAGGCGCAGGCGGGGTGCCTGCAGCGGCACGGCGGCGAACTCCGCCGCCAGCGCCGCGGCGGGTGCATCGAGTAGCGCGCAGTGCGAAGGGACCTCGATGGCGATCGGCTTGATGCCGCGAGCACCTTGGGCCTGCGCGAGCGTGGCCACGCGATCCATCGCGCCGGTGGAGCCGGCGATGACAAGTTGGGTCGGCGCGTTCACGTTGGCGATGTAGACCGGTGAATCCGGCGCGTGTACCCGGGCGACGATCGCACCGAGCGCACCCTGTTCGAGGCCGAGGATCGCGGTCATGCCATAGCCGCCCGGAAATGCGGCCTCCATCAACCGCGCACGTCGCTCGACGAGGTGCAGCGCGTCCGCGAAGCTGAGGACGCCCGCGATGACGGCTGCCGGATAGGCCCCGATCGACAAGCCGGCGACCGCGTCGGGCGGCCCTGCGAGTTCGACGAGGCAACGACTGGTCGCGACACCGGCGATGAGCAGCGCGACCTGGACGGCGACGGACGACTCGAGCGCTTCGTCCGAATCGAGCTCCAGCACATCCCGGCCCAGCGTGTCGCTGGCCTCCGTCAACGTGTGGCGAGCGGCGGACATCGGCGCCAGTGCATGCAGCATCCCCGCGCGTTGGGCGCCTTGGCCGGGATACGTGAAGAGGATGCTCATGCGATGGCGGAATGGCCGGCGCTCGTCACGGCCGGACCTTCAGCGTGCCAGGGATCATCGCGAAGAACAGGCCCGCGCGCGGTCTTGAGCAGCACAGGCCCCCCCGTGCGCAGCCATTCGTTGAGCGCGAACGCCCCGCGCCCGGTCTCGACCTGGATGTCGACGCGTGACTCGGCGTCGCACGATGCCATGCCCAAGGTTCGCAACGCGTCGGCGCCGGCCCGGTCCGGCGCGTGCACGATCAAGTCGAGGTCGCTGTCGGCGCGCAGCACGTCGAAGCCGCTGGCCAGCGTGAAGCCGACACCTCCCGTGACGCCCCAGGCCAGCGACGATTCGTCAAGTGCGACGGCCAAGCGTGCCAACGCGCGCAGGCAGGACAGCGTCGATTTGCCGACGCGTGAGTCGCTCGACACGCTGCGGGCGATGTCCTGCGGTGTCACCTTGCGGGTGACTCGATCGTTGGCGACGTACGCCGCGCAGCGCTCGTTGCGGGCGGCACCCCGCAGGCCCACCGGCACGCGACCGCCATCGAGCGGCGCTCGCCGAACCACCACCGGCGCCACCGAAATCCACGCGTTCGTGGCCCAGGCGGGCAGGGCGTCGACCGGCATCAGGTCCGAGGCCTCGCCAACCCACAGCAGGTCATGCGGCCACTGGTCGGCGGCGGCTGCGGAGACAGGGCTCTCGCGCACGCTGGCTCACCACTGCTCGAGCAGCTTGCGGCGTACCACGGACGACGCCGTCCGATTCGCACCGCCAAGCCGACTGCGCAGGTCGGCCGTGGCGTCGCTCCGGATGCTCTCCAGCGCCGCAACGAGCGCGCGCCGCGTGACGTCGACGTCCGCGTCGGAAGGCCGTGCCGCATCGCCCACGTCGAGCAGCTTCCACAGCAGGCCCAGCGTGGCGAAGCTGGCGATGTCGTAGGCCATCGGAGGCACGTCGGCCGCCAGCCGCTCGAGATCCTCGACGCTGCGCATCGTGACCCGTGCCGCCGCCGCCTTGCCCATCGCATGAACCAGGACGCCGGGGTCGTTCAACGCGACGATGCGATTGGCCTGGTAGCCGTGTGCCAGGAACGCGCCGGACATCGCCTTGCCGACGATCAGCGCGATCACCGCGTGGCCGGCCTGGCGGGCCTGCGCGTACGCGCCCGCCGCGCCTGCCAATGCCTGGTGGATGCCCAACGCCTCCTCGCGCCGTCCGTAGGCCTGGCTGCTCACGTCGACCACCGCGACGATCGTGCGCTTGTGCGTTGCGCGATCCGAAGCTATCGCCTCGTGCACGGCCTTGGCAAGCGCCCAGCCTTCGACCAGGCCGACCTCGCCGGTGCGCGCCCGTGGGTAGGGATTCGACGCGTCTGGCAGCACCGCGACATAGCGACACGGCTCGTGCGCCAGCGTGCCATCGACCACGCGCACCGATGGCGGGAAGCCGGCGCGCGGCTGCGCGCCTTGAGTCAGGGCGGCCAACCACGTGGCGCCGCGGCTGGAGGTTCCGCTTTCCAGGCCTTCGCTGCTCATGACGGCGCTCCTTGTTCGAGCACGTGTCTCACGATCTCCGGCGTGACTTGCAGCGCCGGATCGTAGCGGGACAGGCGATCGAGATAGTGGTCGACCGCATCGCTGCGTTCGACCGCCGGGCGCCCACGCACGAACAGCGCCGCCAGCGTGTTGCGGATCGCCTGCGTATCGTCGTCGACGAACACGTCCGCCAGGCCGGTGCGCGCGCGTTGTTCGCCGCCGGTGAAGCTCCAGATGAACGGCCGATCGCGTGAATCGTATTCGGCGATGCCAGCTTCCTGCTCGATCACCTGCGGCCCGTTCAAGCCGAGACGCGCCTCCCGCGTCACGACGAGGTAGCTGCACAGGCCGGCCGCGATCGACATCCCCCCGAAGCATCCGACGGTGCCCGCGATGATCCCGATCACCGGTTGGTGGCGACGCAGGTCCACGATCGCCGAATGGATCTCCGCGATGGCGGCCAGCCCCAGGTTCGCTTCCTGCAGGCGAACGCCACCGGTCTCGAACAGGATCACCGCACGCGTCGGCGTGCCGCGTTCGTTGTCCTTCGCCGCCAGTTCGAGCGCACCGGCGATCTTCGCGCCGCCGACCTCGCCCAGGCTGCCGCCCTGGAAGGCTCCCTCGATGGCGAGGATCACCGCCGGCCGCCCGTCGATCTCGCCTTTCGCGACCACCACGCCGTCATCCGATTGAGTGACCACGCCCTGGCGCTGCAGCCACGGCGACGTCATGCGCTCGAAGGGGTCGATCAACTCCCGGAACTCGCCGCGATCCATCAGCCCGCGGATGCGGCTGCGCGCGTCGCGCTCGACGAAGCTGTCGCGCGCCAGGAGGGCTGCGGTGTTGCTCATGGTCTTGCCCCCGCTGCCGGCGCGATGGAGCCGAAGGCCTGCGCGATGCGCATGCCCACCACGCCCGGCGTCGCCCCGAAGTCGTTGATCTCGATGGCGACCGCCGGCCCTCCGGGCCCGACGGCGGTTCCGTTGAAGATCCGGTCGAGCTGTGCCTGCCAGACGCTTGCGTAGCCGTCGACGGAGGTGGTGATGCGCACCGTCGTCAGGCCCGCCGGGGCGGGTTCGAGCAGGACCTCGAGATCGCCTGAACCGACGACCCCCGCGATTGCGCGCCCGCACGCCGAAGCGCCGGCGCCGTACTTGAATTCATGCTTTTCCATGGAGCCCTCGGGACGTGGGACGCACCGGCAGCCGCGCCGATTCGTGGCCGATTCGATCCAGGAACAACGTGGCCGCGAGGAGGTCGGCTGCACCCCCCGGCGACAGGTTGCAGGCCACGGCGTCTGCCGCGAAGCGATGCAGCGCGCGCCGGCCGGAGAGGGTCGCGGCGCCGCCTTCAGCCAGCACGGCCGACGCGGCGCGCTGGACCCGCGTCAACGCTGCGGGGCCTCCGCGCGCCAGCACGCAGGTGTCGTCGAGCTCGCTGATGATGGCCAGCAGCGCGTTCAGGCGTGCCGAGGTTTCGCTGTCGGCGCGCGCCCGGCTTCGCGCGAGTTCCGGCAGCCCCAGGTGGATGACGTGCGGGAAGCCCGCCTGCGCCTGGCCGCGCGCGCCGGTCACGTTGAAGGCGCGACAGGCGCGCTCGCCCTTGTTGCCCGTGAATGCGGGCGCGCCGCGATCGGCATGCCTGGCGATCGTGCCGGCGGCTTGCGCGACGGCCGCCGCCCGCGCCGGGCCGGCGCTGCGTTGTTCCATGGCACTTGCAGCCACCAGCAGGCCCAGGGCCCAGATCGCGCCGCGGTGGGTGTTGACGCCGCCGGTCACGACCATCATCCCGGCCTCGGCGGCGCGCCCGAGACGTCCGAGCGTCTCGCGCAGTGCCATCGTCGGCGCGCCGGCCGACGCCCCGGCCTGCGCCATCGCCGCGAAAGCGGGTTGCAGCGACAGTGCCGAGCGCTCCATCAGGGCCAGGTCCAGGTCCCGGTGCGCGCCGCTGCTCCGGCTGTCGACCAGCCCGGGCTTGGGCGAGAGGCGCGCTTCGTCGATCAACGACGCCACCACCAGGGCGCCGAGCCAGACGGCCGCCGAGCGCCTTTCGGGCGAGGCGAGGGCGATGTTCGATTGGGCCTGCATCACCAGCTCCTGAAGCGCGCGGGCGGCTCGTAGAGGCCGCCCGACCACTCGACGAGGTCGGCCATGCTCTTGGCGGCGAGCAACGAACGGGTGGCCTGGTTCCGATCGACGCCCAGGTCCTCGGGCAGCGCGACCAGGCCCTCGCGTCGCAAGGCCTGGGTCGTGGCCGGATCGCTGCGCATCCCGATGGGCGTCACGCCGGCGACCGCGGCGATCATCGCCTGGCGCTGTTCGAGCGATTGCGCCTTGTACAGGTAGGCGATGCCTTCCTCCGTCAACACGTGCGTCACGTCGTCGCCGTAGATCATCACCGGGGCGAGGGCCATGCCGGACTCCTTGGCGACCTGGACGGCATCCAGCGATTCGACGAAGGTCGGCTTGCCGCCCGCCTGGAACGTCTCGACCATCTGCACGACCAGCTTGCGGCCGCGCTCAAGCGGGCTGTCAGTCTGCAGCATGCTGAGCCAGGCCTCGCTCGAATGCCGGCGTCCGCCCGGCTGGTGGCCCATGTTGGGCGCCCCGCCGAAGCCCGACAGCCGGCCGCTCGTGACGGTCGACGAATGGCCGTCGCCATCCACCTGCAGGGTCGAGCCGATGAAGAGGTCGACCGCGTATTGCCCTGCGAGCTGGCAGAGCATGCGATTGGAGCGCATCGAGCCGTCGACGCCGGTGAAGAAGACGTCGGGCCGCGCTGCGACATAGCGCTCCATCCCCAGCTCGCCGCCGAAGGAGTGCACGCTCTCGACCCATCCGCTTTCGATCGCCGGGATCAGCGACGGGTGCGGGTTCAAGGTCCAGTGCCGGCAGATCTTGCCCTTCAATCCGAGTTGCTCTCCGTAGGTCGGCAGGATGAGCTCGATCGCGGCCGTGTTGAAGCCGATGCCGTGATTCAGCGACTGGACCTTGTGGCGCTCGTAGATGCCCCGGATCGCCATCATGGCCATCAGCACATGGACCGGCTTCACGAGCCGCGGGTCGCGGGTGAACAGGGGTTCGATGAAAAACGGCTTGTCGGCCTGCACCACGAAGTCGATCCAGGACCCCGGGATGTCGACGCGCGGCAGGTCGCTGGCGTCGTCGACGATCTCGTTGACCTGCGCGATGACGATGCCATCGCGAAACGCCGCCGCCTCGACGAGAGCAGGCGTGTCCTCGGTACTGGCGCCGGTGTACAGGTTGCCTGCGCGGTCAGCCTTGAACCCGGCAACGAGCACGACGTTCGGTGTGAGGTCGACATAGAGCCGGCCGTAGAGCTCGATGTAGGTATGGATGGCCCCGATCTCGAGAAGCCCGTCGGCGAGGAACTGCGAAATGCGCAGGCTCTGCGTGCCGGCAAAGGAGAAGTCGAGCTTGCGGGCGATGCCTCGCTCGAAAAGGTCGAGCTGCTCCGCACGGCTGACGCTCGGGATGATCATGTGCAGATCGTGAATCCTGGCCGCGTCGACCTTGGCGAGGGAGCGCGACAGGAAGTCCGCCTGCTTCTGGTTGTTGCCTTCGAGCACGACACGGTCGTGCGGAGCAATGACCGCCTCGAGGAACGCGACGATGTCGCCGGTCGGGACGACACGTCCCTCGGCGATGGACGCCCCGCGCTCCACGCGCCTTGCCTTTTCGGCGCGGCGCTTATTCCACTGACGGGTCGGGGTCTCGGATGGCATCTTCTCTCCAGCTCGGCTTGCTGGAGGCAAAGGTAACCGTGCGGCTCGCGCGCATCAATGAACTTCGGTGCTGCTTCGTTACGCGCACTGAAACAGACGGGCGACGGCAGAGCGATCGCTCTGCGGCGTTCAAGCTTCCGGCGCCTCGCGCCGCAGCCGCTTGCGCCGCCGTCGCAATGCGACGTGGCGAATCCAGGCCTCGCGAATCAGCCACCCGCTGCCCCACACGGCCAGCCCCGCGAACAAGGTGTCGCTGAGGAAGTGCCCACCCTCGGCGATCCGCGCGAGCGACACGATCGCCCCCCACGCCAGCCCGATCCACAACCAGCGACGCCGCGTCGCGACGCTGCCCATGAGGCCCACGGCCATCAGGATGTAGCCCGACGTCGCATGCCCGCTCACGAACGAGCAGTTGTGCTGGCACTCGTTGGTGGGCGTCAACGCCGGCGAGAAGTGTTGCGTGCCGCCGAACTCGGCGACCTGCACCGGGCGCGCGCGGCCCCAATACTCCTTCAGGCCGGCGTTGACCACGAGCCCCGAGCCCAGGATGCTCACCCACGCCAGCGCCGCGAGCCGGCGCGACCAGCGGCCGCCGAGCGGGTGCGGGCGCCACAGCGACACGACGATGATGACCAGCCCGACGAGCGCGTAGAACTTTCCCGACCACGGGATGCCGTGGTACAGGAAACGCACGAAGGCGAACTGGTCGCCGATGAAGCCACCGTCTTTCGTGTGGAACAGGCCGCTGGCCCACAGGTCGAGCTGCGGCCACACGGTGAAGATCCAGCCCAGCAGCAGCGCCAGCGTGAGGCCGACCCAGCCGGCCTTGTTGCGCGCGCGCCAGCCGCGCCGCGCCGCGCGGATGGGCGGCGCGGTGCTCACTTCGACTTCTTCGCGGGCGCGGCGACCGGCGCGGGTGCGACCGGTGCGGGCGCGGGTGCGGGTGCGACCGCGGGCGCGATCTTCGCGGCGACCGCGGCCTGTGCCGCGCTGGCGGCCTCGGCGGCCGACGCCGCCATGCGTGCCGCGGCAATGGCCAGCGCCTGCGCCGAGGCGGCTTCGCTGGCCGCCTGCGCGGCGTTCTGCTCGGCGCCGATGCGCGACAGCGGCTCGGACGCGGCCGTGGCCGGCCGCACGAGCGCGTAGCCGCGCACTTGCTGCACCACTTCCAGCTTGGCCATCTCGTCGGGCTTGATGCGGTCGACGCGGGTCAGCGCCCAATCGCCGTTGACCGGATCGACGCGTTCGGCGGTGCGGTTCAGGTAGAACGCGATGCTGGGCTGGTGCAGGCGCCACTGCACGACGCGCTGCTTGTCGAGCAGCGTCATCTGTGCGATGGGCACGGTACGCGCGAGCGTGCGGATCGGATCCTGCACGGTCTGGCCCCACCACGGCAGCACCGCGATCACCATCCAGCCGGCGGCCACCAGGCCCGCGAACACGGCGCCGTCGGACTCGCTGAGGTAGTTGCGCACGTTGGGCACCCAGATCGTGAGCGCGAACGCGAGCAGCCCCAGCGGCACCGACATCCAGATCCACGGCGCCGGCGGCGCGGTGGACAGCAGTGCCTGGTATAGCGGATCGTGCGTAGCGGCGGCCGCCTCGTGCGCGATGTACGGGCTCGCGGCGCCGAGGGCGATCACGCCGACGATGGCCACGCACAGCGCGAGGCGGATCGGCAACTTCGCGCGGGTGAGCTCCTGCGCCGACAGCAGCATCAGCGGCGTGAAGCCGTACAGGATGTAGTGCGGCAGCTTGGTGCCCGACAGCGAGAAGAACACCACCACGAATGCCAGCCACAGCAGCATGAAGCGGTTGACCGGCTCCTTCCAGCGCGCGCGCAGGCCCAACGCGATGGGCACCAGCAGCGGCGTCCACGGCATCATGGCCACGGGCAGGATCTCGAGGTAGTAGAACAGGCTGCCCGCGTGGCCTTCCAGCGAGCCGGTGAAGCGCTGCAGGTTGTGGTGCAGCAGGAAACCGTCGACGAACGCCATGCCGTGGCGCGCGATGGCGTAGATGTACCAGGGCGCGGCGATGCCTACCATCAGCGCCCACGCCTTGGGGTCGCCCACCAGGCGCACCAGGCGAGATCGGTCGCGGTTGGTGAGCAGCCACAGGCCGGCCGCCGCGGCCGGGATCAACAGCGCGACCGGCCCCTTGGCCAGCAGGCCCAGGCCGATCCACGCGAACGCCCGTCGTCGTGGCCAGTCGCGCCCGTTCTCCAGGTGGCGCCACAGGTCGAGCGTGGCGATGGTGAGCAGCAGGTTGAGCAGCGAGTCGGCGGTGGCCGCGCGGCCGATCAACATGGGCCCGAGGCTGGTGGCGAGAATGCCCGCGGCGGCGATGGCCACCGGCGGCCCGAAGCGCCGCCATGCGAAGTGGCCGATCGCCAGGCACCACAGGAACGCGGCCAGCGCCGACGGCAGGCGCACGGCGAACTCGTTGAGGCCGAACATCTTCAGGCTGATCGCCTGGAACCAGTAGATCAGGATGGGCTTGTCGAAGCGGTCGACGCCGTTGAGCGTGGTGCTGCCCCAGTCGTGGCCG
>FSZR01001573.1_pt1 | contig 14258 bp, 9 predicted proteins | sample 1638781 | NCBI WGS metagenome assembly FSZR01 (sample SAMEA3914813, study PRJEB12502) | metagenome | biome: forest; material: soil | place: Canada | collected 2011-07-07 | depth 0.3 m | reverse complement strand
GCTCGCGCAGCCCGGCACCATCGGCGTCGGCTACAACACGATCCGCTTCGACGACGAGGTCACGCGCCACCTGTTCTGGCGCAACCTGATCGACCCGTATGCCCGCGAGTGGCAGAACGAGTGCGGCCGCTGGGACCTGCTGGACGTCGTGCGCGCCACCTGGGCGCTGCGGCCCGAGGGCATCGAGTGGCCCAAGCACGAGGACGGCCGGCCGTCGTTCAAGCTGGAGCACCTCACGCAGGCCAACGGCATCGCGCACGAGTCCGCGCACGACGCGCTGTCCGACGTCCGCGCCACCATCGCCATGGCGCGCCTGATCAAGACGCGCCAGCCGCGCCTGTGGGACTTCTGCCTCAAGCTGCGCCGCAAGGAGGCCGTCTGGGCCGAGATCGGCGGCGACAGGCCGTTCGTCCACATCTCGGGGATGTTCGGCCACGAGCAGGGCTGCATGGCGGTGGTGTGGCCGCTCGCGCCGCACCCGACCAACAAGAACGAGCTGCTGGTGTGGGACCTGTCGCACGATCCGCAGCAACTCGCCGGCCTCGACGCCGCCACGCTGCGCCAGCGCATGTTCACGCGCACGGCCGACCTGCCCGAGGGCGTCGAGCGGCTGCCGATCAAGAGCATCCACGTCAACAAGTCGCCCATCGTCGTCGGCAACCTGAAGACGCTCACGCCCGAGGTCCTGGCCCGCCATGGCCTGGACCTCGAGCGCGCGCTGGGCCACGTGGCCGCCGCGCGCGACGTCGGCGCGCTGATGCAGGGCGCGTGGCGCGAGGTCTACCAGCGGCCCGCCCCGGCCGAAGCGCCCGACGTCGACGAGGACCTGTACGGCGGCTTCGTCGGCAACGACGATCGCCGCAAGCTCGAGCGCCTGCGCCGCCTGACCGGTGAGCAGCTCGCCGGCCAGCGCGTGGCCTTCGACGACGAGCGGCTGGAGGAGCTGCTGTTCCGCTACCGCGCGCGAAACTTCCCCGACACCCTCGGCGCGCAGGACAACGAGCGCTGGGTCGACCACTGCAGCGCGCGACTGCACGAGGGCGTCGGCGGCTCGACCACGCTGTCCGCGTTCTTCGAGCGCATCGACCAGCTCAACGAGGAGGCCGACGACCGCGGCCAGGAGATCCTGGGCGCGCTGTACGACTACGCCGAGCAGATCGCGCCGCCGCTGCGCGAGGGCGCATGACCTCGCGCGTCGCGGTCGTCGGCGCGGGGGCGGTCGGCGGCTACTACGGCGGCATGCTGGCGCGCGCCGGCGTGCCGGTCACGCTCGTCGGCCGGCCCCCGCACGTCGAGGCGATGCGTCGCGACGGCCTGCGGCTGACGACGGCCGCGTTCGACGAGCACGTCGCGGTCGAGGCCAGCACCGAGCCGTCGGCGGTCGCCGGCGCCGACCTGGTGCTGGTGTGCGTGAAGTCCACCGACACCGAATCCACCGGCGCGCAGATCGCCCCGCATCTCGCGCCCGGTGCCCGCGTGCTGAGCCTGCAGAACGGCGTCGACAACGCGGCGCGGCTGCAGGCGGTGCTGCAGCGGCCGGTCGCGCCGGCGGTCGTCTATGTCGCCACCGAGATGGCCGGGCCGGGCCACGTGCGCCACCTGGGGCGCGGCGAACTGGTCATTCCGGCGGACATCGCCGCGGACGCCGCCTCGGCGCTCGATTCGGCCGCCATCGTCGCGCTGTTCGCGCCGGCGGGCGTGCCGGTCGAACTCTCCGACAACGTGATCGGCGCGTTGTGGAGCAAGCTGCTGCTCAATTGCGGCTACAACGCGCTGTCGGCCATCACCGACCAGCCGTACGGTCGGTTGGTGACGCTGCCCGGGATGGCGCAGACCCTCCACGCCGCCGTCGCCGAATGCCTGGCGGTCGCGGCGGCGCTGGGCGTCGTCATTCCCGGCGATCCGTTCGCCGCCGTGCGGCGCATCGCCGAGTCCATGCCGGCCCAGTTCTCCTCCACCTGCCAGGACCTGCGCCGCGGCAAGCCCAGCGAGATCGACCACCTCAACGGCTTCGTCGTCGCGCAGGGCGAGCGCATGGGCGTCGCGACACCGGTAAACCGCACGCTGCATGCGCTGGTGAAGGCGCTCGAGGCCGCGCGGGCCTGACGCCGATGCCGCCCGCCACTGCCCGCTTCACGGCGGCCGACCTCGCCCGCCTGCGCGAGGCCGTGCTGGACATCACCGCCGTCGTCAACAGCCCCAAGCCCGACGCCGCATTGATCGCCGCGGCGGGCGTGACGCTGGACCGCGCGCTGTTCCCGCTGCTCTCGCGCATCGAGCGCTCGGGGCCGCTGGGCGTCAAGGAGCTCGCGGACGGCGTGGGGCGCGACTACACCACCGTCAGCCGGCAGGTGGCCAAGCTGGAAGGCCTGGGCCTGGTGACGCGCGAGCCCGACCCGCACGATGCGCGCGTCAACCGCGCGACGCTCCTGCCCGCCGGCCGCGCGATGACCGCGGCGATCGACGGCGTGCGCCGCGAGCAGCTCGAACGCCTGCTGGCGCATTGGACCCCCGCCGACCTGCACGACCTGCTGCGCCTGACGCGCCGCCTGGCGGACGACCTCACCGGCTGGGGCCAGGGCGACGACGCGTCTCGATAGGCGTGGCGGCGTTGGGGTGAGCGGTCATATGGGTGTACTATGCACTCAATTGACCAGCCACCCAGGGACCCGTCATGCAAGCCGCCCTCGTCGATCACTCCGGCGCCACGCCGACCTACGGCGAGATCGCCGATCCGCAGGCGGGCGACGGCCTCGTGCGCGTGCGGGTGTCCGCCGCGTCGCTGAGCCCCGTCACGAAGAGCCGCGCCGCCGGCACGCACTACAGCAGCACGGCTGCCCGCGGCTTCGTGCCGGGCGTCGACGGGGTGGGGCGGCTGGACGACGGCCGGCGCGTCTGGTTCGCGATGCCGCAGGATCCGTACGGCGCGCTGGCCCCGTGGTCGCTGGTCGATCCGCGGCGCTGCGTGCCCGTGCCCGATGGGGTGGACGACGTCGTCGCGGCGGCGATCGCCATCCCCGGCATGTCCGCCTGGGCCGCGCTGCAGGAACGCGCGCGCTTCGTCGCCGGCGGCACGGTGCTGGTCAACGGCGCGACGGGCACGTCGGGCGGGCTCGCGGTGCAGGTGGCGCGGCGCCTCGGGGCCGCGCGGGTGATCGCGACCGGCCGCAATCCGCAGGCGCTGGAGCGGCTCGCGGCGGCCGGGGCCGATGCGGTCGTCTCGCTGGCGCAGCCGCCGGCGGCGCTCGCGCAGGCATTCGCGACGCAGTTCGAGGCCGGCGTCGACGTGGTGCTGGACTACCTGTGGGGCCCCAGCGCCGAGACGGCGCTGCTCGCCGCCGCCCGCGCCGCGCCCGCCGGCCGGCCGCTGCGCTTCGTGCAGATCGGCGCGGCCAGCGCCTCCGACATCACGCTGCCGGGCGCCGTGCTGCGGTCGTCGTCGATCGAGCTGCTGGGCAGCGGCATGAACAGCGTGCCCTTCCCGCGCCTGCTCGGCGCGGTCGCCGCGGTGCTGGCCGCGGCGGCGGCGCAGCCGTTCGACGTCGCGATCGAGGAGGCGCCGCTCGCGCGCGTGGGCGAGCTGTGGGATCGCCCGGATGGCTCGCCGCGCATCGTCCTGCGGTCCGACGCCGCCGCCTGAGCTGGGCTCAGCGCAGCGACGGCGCGAGGCGCTGGCCGTTGTCCTGCGTGGCCGTCGAGGCCGGCCCGCGCGGCGCGACGGGCGGCAGCAGCACGGCGTTCGAGCTGGTCGGCTGCAGCGTCGCGGGCGGGGTGCCGTCCTCCGCCGCCGGCGCCGACGCCGGCTCCTCGCCGGCGCGCGCGGCGACCACCACCGACGGCGGGTTGCCCGGCTCCAGGCCCAGCTGCGCGATCCAGCCGCCGTCCACGTATTCGTCGTACATCCAGTCGCCCTTGAACTCCTGCACGCCCTGCGGCGTCGGCGCGGTGACGATCGGCTGGTCCTTCAGCGCGACGCGCATGTAGTCGATCCAGATCGGCAGCGCCAGCGTCGCGCCGAACTCGCGCGCGCCCAGGCTGGTGTTGTCGTCGCGGCCCATCCAGACCACGGCGGTCACCTTGGGCTGGTAGCCGGCGAACCAGGTGTCCACCGAGTCGTTGGTGGTGCCGGTCTTGCCGGCGATGTCGGAGCGCTTGAGCGTCGCGTAGGCCTTGGCGGCGGTGCCGGTGCGCGTCACCTCGGCCAGCAGGCTGTTCATCACGAAGGCGTTGCGCGGCGACAGGATGCGGTCGTCCTGCGACGGCGAGTCGGGCAGCGCCGGCGCCTGGTACAGCACCTTGCCCTGGGCGTCGGTGATCTTCTCGATGAAGCGCGGCGTGACCAGGAAGCCGCCGTTGGCGAAGGCCGCATAGGCACGCGCCATCTGCATCGGCGTGACGCTGCCGGCGCCCAGCGACAGCGACAGGTTGTCGGGCTGCTTGTCGGCGGACAGGCCGAAGTGGCTGGCCCAGTCGCGCACGGTGTTCACGCCCAGGTGCTGCACCACGCGGATGCTGACCAGGTTCTTGGACTTGGCGAGCGCCGAGCGCAGCGAGATCGGGCCCATCAGCGGCTCGTCGTCGTCCTTCGGGTCCCAGTGGCGGCCGCCGGTGAGGGCGTCGTCGATGTCGATGGGGGCGTCCATCACCTGCGTGGCCGGCTGGATGCTGTGCTCCAGCGCGGCGGAGTAGATCAGCGGCTTGAAGCTGGAGCCGGGCTGGCGCCAGGCGCTGGTCACGTGGTTGAACTGGCCGTGCGAGAAGTCGAAGCCGCCGACCAGCGCGCGCACCTGGCCGGTGGAGGAGTCGAGCGCCACCAGCGCGCCCTGCACGTCGGGCCATTGGGTGATGCGCCACTCGCTCTTGAAGCCGGCGTCGCCGTTGGTCTTCATCACGCGGATGATCGCGCCGCGCTCGATCACCAGGTCCTCCGCCGCCTTGGGCTTGAGCGCGGCCTGCACGCCGCGCAGCGCGTCGCCGGTGAGGTGCAGCGTCTCGCCGCTGGCCAGCACGGCCACCACTTCCTTGGGGCTCGCGTGGGTCACGACGGCCACGCGCAGGTCGTCGTCGTCGGGGTGGTCGTGCAGCGCGGCGGCCGCGGCGGTGTCGATGTCGGCGTCGCCGTCGGGCAGGTCCTCGTTGTCCTCGGGGCCGCGGTAGGCCTGGCGGCGGTCGAAGTCGATCACGCCGTGGCGCACGGCGGCCTGGGCGGCGGCCTGCTCGCCGGCGACCAGCGAGGTCGTGACCTTGAGCCCCTGCGAGTAGGCGGCCTCGCCGAAACGCTGCACCACCTGCTGGCGCACCATCTCGGCCAGGAACTCGGCGCTGACCGGCGGCGCCCAGTGGCCGGTGATCTTCAGCGGCTGCTTCTTGGCGGACTCCCACTGCGCGTCGTCGATGACGCCCGTCTCGTGCATGCGCAGCAGTACCACCAGCTGGCGCGCCTTGGCCTTCTCGAAATGGTCCGCCGGGTCGGCGCCGGACGGATTCTTGGGCAGGCCGGCGAGCATCGCGGCCTCGGCCACGCTCAGCTGCTTCGACGGCTTGCCGAAGTAGGTCAACGACGCCGCCTCGAAGCCGTACGCGTGCTGGCCCAGGTAGATCTGGTTCATGTACAGCTCGAGGATCTGGTCCTTGCTGAGTGCACGCTCGATCTTGAGCGCCAGCAGCGCCTCGGCGAACTTGCGCGAGTACGACTGCTTGCGGCTGAGGAAGAAGTTGCGCGCCACCTGCTGCGTGATGGTCGAGGCGCCCTGGCGATGGTGGTGCAGCAGGTTGGCGACGGCCGCGCGCACGATGCCCTTGAGGCTGACGCCGCTGTGGTTGCGGAAGTCGGCGTCCTCGGTCGAGATGAGTGCGTCCTTGAGCACCGGCGGGAACTCGCCGACGGGCACGAAGCGGCGCCGCTCGGGCCCGAACTGCGCGAGCTCGGTGCCTTCGCGCGTGACGATCTCCAGCGGCTGGCGCGGCTGGTAGTGGGTGATCTCGTCGAGTTCGGGCAGCTGCTCGGAGACGACGACGATCGCCGCGATGAGCGCGACGAGGAATGCCGCGGCGATGAAGCCGCTCACCCAGGCGACGGTGATCCACTGTTGCTTGGAGATCTTCTTGAGCACGGTGCGGGCCGCATCGGGGCGGCGGGGGGAAAACGACGACTTTAAGCCAGCGGCGTGACCGGGCAGGAGACGCGCCCGCCGTTGCCGTCGAGTTGCGTGAAAAGTATCATTTCGCGCGCCTGCCGGCGGCGCAAAAAGCGCTGCCATCCCGGGGGGCGACGGATCCGGCCGCGGGAGACTCCACAATCCGGCGCAAGAACACCCGCCCGAAGGAGACGACCACACCATGCCCATCACCCGCCGCCAGATCCTCGCCGCCGGCAGCCTCGCCGTGCCGGCGCTGGGCGCCTTCGCCCAGAAGGCCGAGTTCACCTACAAGTACGGCAACAACCTGCCGGTCACGCATCCGATGAACGTGCGCGCCCGCGAGATGGCCGACGCGATCCGCGCGGAGACCCGGGGCCGGGTCGAGATCCAGGTCTATCCGAGCAGCCAGCTCGGCTCCGACTCGGAGATGCTGAGCCAGCTGCGCGCCGGCGGCATCGAGTTCCTCACGCTGTCGGGCCTGATCCTCGGCCAGCTGGTGCCGGCCGCGCAGATCAGCGGCGTCGGCTTCGCGTTCACCGGCTACGACGCGGTGTGGAAGGCGATGGACGGCGAGCTGGGCGCGTGGATCCGCGCGCAGATCGCGAAGAAGGACCTCGTGGCGATGGACCGGATCTGGGACAACGGCTTCCGCCAGACCACCGCGTCGACCAAGCCGATCGCCACGCCGGCCGACTTCAAGGGCTTCAAGATCCGCGTGCCCGTGTCGCCCCTGTGGACCTCGATGTTCAAGGCCTTCGACGCCGCGCCCGCGTCGATCAACTTCGCCGAGGTGTACGCCGCGCTGCAGACCCGCGTGGTCGAGGGCGAGGAGAACCCGCTGGCCGTGATCGCCACCGCCAAGCTGTACGAGGTGCAGAAGTACTGCTCGCTGACCAACCACATGTGGGACGGCTTCTGGTTCCTGGGCAACAAGCGCGCATGGGAGCGGCTGCCGCCCGACCTGCAGGCGATCGTCGCGCGCCATGTCAACGCCGCCGGCATGAAGGAGCGCGCCGACGTCGCCGAGCTCAACGCGAGCCTGCAGAAGGACCTGGCCGCCAAGGGCCTGCTGTTCAACGCGACCGACCCCGCCGCCTTCCGCGACCACCTGCGCAAGGCCGGCTTCTACGTCGACTGGAAGGCCCGCTTCGGCGACGAGGGCTGGGCGGTGCTGGAACGCAGCGTCGGCAAGCTGTCGTGAGCGCGGCAGGCCGCTCGACGCGGTGGCTGGCCGCGATCGAGCGCGGGCTCGGCTGGATGGTCGCCGTGCCGGCCGCCGCCCTGGTGGTGGCCGACATCCTCGTGCTGCTGGCCGGCGTCGTCGCGCGCTTCGCGCTGCACAGTCCGCTCACGTGGTCCGACGAGCTCGCGGCCATCCTGTTCCTGTGGCTGGCGATGTTCGGTGCGGTGGTGGCGTCGTGGCGCGGCGAGCACATGCGCATGACGGCGCTCGTCGCGCGCCTCGCGCCCGGCCCGCGCGCGCTGATGGACGCCGTCGCCACCTGCGCCTGCCTCGCCTTCCTGGGCCTGGTGCTGTGGCCCGCGTGGCAGCACGCGGCGAGCGAGGGCGACATCACCACGCCGGCGCTGGAGATCTCCAACCTGTGGCGCGAGGCTGCGCTGCCGGTGGGCATCGCGCTGATGGCCGTGTTCGCCGTGCTGCGCCTGCTGCGCGAGGCGAGCGCGCGCCAGGTCGTTGCGGCGGTGGCGATCGTCGGCGGCCTGTGCGCCGCGTTCTGGTTCGGCCGCCCGGCGTTCGACGACCTGGGCCGCCTGAACCTGCTGGTCTTCTTCGTCGGCGTGGCCGCGGGCAGCGTGCTGGCCGGCGTCCCGATCGCGTTCGCGTTCGGACTCGGCACCTTCGGCTACCTGGCGTTGGCCACCGGCACGCCGATGGCGGTGATGGCCGGTCGCATCGACGAAGGCATGTCGCACCTGATCCTGCTGGCGGTGCCGCTGTTCGTGTTCCTGGGCCAGCTGCTCGAGGCGACCGGCATGGCGCGCGCGATGGTCGCCTTCCTCGCCGGCCTGCTGGGGCACGTGCGCGGCGGGCTGTCGTACGTGCTGGTCGGCGCCATGTACCTGGTCTCGGGCATCTCGGGCGCCAAGGCCGCGGACATGGCCGCCGTCGCGCCCGCGCTGTTCCCCGAGATGAAACGCCGCGGCGCCGACGAGGGCGAGCTGGTCGCGCTGCTGGCGGCCACCGGCGCGCAGACCGAGACGGTGCCGCCCAGCCTGGTGCTGATCACGATCGGCTCGGTGACGGGCGTGTCCATCGCGCAGCTGTTCACCGGCGGCCTGCTGCCGGCGCTGGTGGTGGGCGCGGTGCTGTGCGCGGTCGTGGGCTGGCGCGCGCGCGGCGAGCGCGTCGTGCGCGAGGCGCGCACGACCGCGCGCGAGAACCTGCGGCGGTTCGCGATCGCGCTGCCGGCGCTCGCGTTGCCGTTCGTGATCCGCGCCGCGGTCGTCGAGGGCATCGCCACGGCCACCGAGGTGTCGACGCTGGGCATCGCCTACGCGCTGGTCGCCGGCGCCGTCGTCTACCGCGGCATGCCGTGGAGCCGGCTGGGGCCGATGCTCGTGGGGACGGCGGCGTTGTCCGGCGCGATCCTGCTGATCATCGGCACCGCCACGGCGATGGCGTGGGGGCTCACGCAGTCCGGCTTCTCGGGTTGGCTGGCCACGGCGATGGGCGCGCTGCCGGGCGGCGCGCCGATGTTCCTGGCGGTGTCCGTCGTCGCCTTCGTGGTGCTCGGCTCGGTGCTGGAGGGCATCCCGGCGATGGTGCTGTTCGGACCGCTGCTGTTCCCGATCGCGCGCCAGCTGGGCCTCCACGAGGTGCACTACGCGATGGTGACGACGCTCGCGATGGGGCTGGGCCTGTTCGCGCCGCCGCTGGGCGTGGGCTGGTACGCCGCCTGCGCCATCGCCCGCGTCGACCCCGACCGCGGCATCCGGCCGATGTGGGGCTACCTGCTCGCGCTGCTGGCCGGCATCGTGGTGGTGGCCGCGGTGCCGTGGCTGTCGACGGGCTTCCTCTGAGCGCCCGGCGACGAGCGGCTCAGCGGCGCGCGGGCGGCGGCGCCTGGCAGGTCGCGAGGTCGGCGTTCGCCAGCAACGGCTTGAGGCTCGCCCAGCTCACGGTGAGCGGGCCGGGGTTGCAGGCGTAGCAACCGAGCTCGTCGGAGTCGAACGACATCTGCAGGCCGTCGGGCGTGAGCAGCCAGTGCCCGGGATTCACCGCGGCCTGGCGGATGCCGTCGCGGATCTCCGGGCTGCCCTCGTCCTTGTCCGCCTCGTCGCGGCCCTGGTAGGCCTTCCAGAACAGTGCCGGCAGCTTGCCGCGCCAGTCCGCGCCGGGGGCGAAGACGTCGGCGGCCGTCATCGCGCGCAGCCCGGGCGCGAGGACCATGTTGTCGACCTCGTGGCTGGTCTGGCCGTGCGGCGTGCCCTTGATGTACTCCAGCGTCACCCGGTCGATGCTGATGAAGCGCTCGCTGGCGCAGCCGATCACGAGGTCGGTGTCGTCGTCCTCGGGCTGGGCGTCGGCCTCGGGCACCGCGTCGTCGCCCGGGGCCAGCGTCTTGAGGTGCTTCGCGTTCCAGGCGAGGGTCGCCGGCGTGCGCGGCGCGTCGATCTGCGCGAAGGCGACGTGCTGGAACGCGATGCCGGGGTACTCGCCGGTGTCGTCGTCCTTGGCCGCCGGCGAGGCCTCGACCAGGTCGATGCGGTTGATCAGCCAGGGGCCGACGCGGAGGCCCGCCATCTCGAGCTGGTCGAGGCGCTTGCCGTAGGTGCTCTCGAGGCAGCTCGCCACGTCGGCCGGCGCGGGCGGCTTGCCGCCGCTGCGCACGGTGCAGGCCCGCGTGGCGAAGCGCAGCCAGCGGCGCTGCGCATCCTTCTGCAGCCTTGCGCCCTCGGGGCTCAACGCCTGCAGCACGCGCTCGTAGCGGCGGGCCAGGCGCTCGTCCAGCGCGGACAGCGCGGGCGAGTTGCAGATCGCGTGTTCGGTGGTGCTCCTCGCGAGCTTGCAGTCGAAGCTGGCGGCGGCGGCGTGCGCGGTGGCGACGACGAGCGCGGCGCCGAGAAGGCGGGGCAGGGCGGCAGGCATGCGAACGAGTGTCGCATGCGCGGAATCAGCCGCGCCGCTGGGCCAGCAGGCTCGCGATGCCGGCGAGGAAGTGCTCGAAGTCGAGCGGCTTGGTCCAGTAGTCGGTGGCGCCGCGCTCGCGCGCCTGGGCGATGTCGGCGGGCATCGCGGTGGCCGAGAGGACGACGATGGGCATGCCGCGCAGCGACTCGTCGGCGCGCAGCCGGGCCAGCACGTCGAGGCCGTCGATGTCGGGCAGCTGCAAGTCCAGCAGCACCATGTCGGGCCGCAGGTCGACGGCCATGCGCAGGCCGCTGGCGCCGTCGCGTGCGCCGATGAATCGCACGTCGCTCCAGCGCGCCAGCAACTGCTCCACCAGCAGTGCGTTGACCTCGTTGTCCTCGATGTACAGCACGCTGCCGCTGGGCGCGGCGACGGGCAGGTCCGCAGCCGGCGGCGGCGGCGGCGGCGGCGCGGTCTCGGGTGCGGCGGTGTCCGCGCACGGCAGCGTGAGGACGACGCGGGTGCCGGCGCCTTCCTCGCTGCTGATCTCCACCTCGCCGTTCATCAGCTGCATCAGCTGGCGCGTGAGCGCGAGGCCGATGCCGGTGCCCTCGATGCCCTGGCCCTCGCGGCCCAGGCGGTTGAACGGCTCGAACAGGTGCTGCAGCTGCTGCTGGCTCATGCCCAGGCCGTCGTCGGCCACCTCGATGGCGGCGTTGTCGCCGCGGCGGAACGTGCGCACCTGCACCGTGCCGCGCGGGCGTCCGTACTTGATCGCGTTGGACAGGACGTTGAGCAGCACCTGGCGCAGGCGCGTCGGGTCGGCCAGCGCGAGCATGCTGGGCGTCTGGCGGTAGAGCGGCTCGATGGCGGTGTCGCTGCGCTGGGCCAGCGGCAGGCTCATCTGCACGGCCTCGTCCAGCACCGGCGTCAGGGCCAGGCCGCGCGCGCTGACGCCGAACTGGCCGGCTTCGATGCGCGAGAGGTCCAGCACGTCGGTGATCAGCCGCAGCAGGTGCCAGCCGGCCTGCTGCACGTGATCGAGCTGCGCGAGCTGCTGCGGCGCGAGCCGGCTGGCGGCCTCCTGGCGCAGCAGCGTCGAGAAGCCCAGCACCGCGTTGAGCGGCGTGCGCAGCTCGTGGCTCATCGTCGACAGGAACTGCGTCTTGGCCCGGCTCTCGGCCTGCGCCTCGGCGAGCGCCTGGCGCGCCGCCTGGGCCGCGCGCAGGTCGGTGATGTCCAGGCTCATGAACAGGTGGCAGGGCTGGCCGAGGTAGTCGATGCGCTCGGCGCTCATGAGCTCGTCGCGCGTGCGGCCGTTCTCGTCGCGCATCTGCACGGGGAACGCGCGCACGCGGCCCTCCGTCTGCAGCGCGCCGTAGAACTGCTCGCGGTCCTCCGCGGCCACGGACCAGGGCAGCGACGCGGTGCTGCGGCCGATCAGCTCCTCGCGCGTCAGGCCGTGGTGCTCGCACATGAGCTGGTTGGCGTCGACGATGCGGCGCTCGTCCAGCGAGATGATGGCCGCGGACACCGGCGCCATCTCGAACAGCCGGCCGAAGCGCTCGAGCCCCTCGCGGACCTCCTGCGTCGCCAGCGCGTGGCGCTCGTCGCGCGCGATGTTGTCGAACGCGAACGAGATGTCCATCGTCATCTCGTCGAGCAGTGCCACCAGGGCGTCGGTGAAGAAGCCCTTCTGGCCGGCACCCAGCATCAGCACGGCGACGACCTCCTTGTCGCGGCGCAGCGGCAGCCAGGCCATCGAGCGCACGCCGTATTCGCCGGCCAGCTCGCGAAAGCGCGCGGAGCGGGGGTCGGTCTGGTAGTCCTCGGCGATGGTGCGCCTGCCTTCGAGCAGGGCCTGCGCGGTGTAGCTGCCCTTCAAGGCGGGGCCGTCGAGGTCGAAGGTGTCGGCCAGCGCGGCGAGCACGTTCACGGCGGGGCCGTCGGCCGACACCCGGCGCGCGATGCGCCCCTCCAGCCTGTAGACGCAGGCCATGCGCACATGGCCCCAGCGCACGCAGATGCGGCAGATCTCGTCGCACAGGTCCTGCACGTCGCGGATGCGCAGGATGGCCTGGTTGGTGTGCGAGAGGGCGGCGTAAAAGTCGGACATCCGCTGCGCCAGCGCCTGCGCCTGGCGGCTCTCGCGGTTGTGCCGCTGCAGGCCCACCACCATGATGACGACGCCGAAGCAGATGACGGTAGCGGGGAAGTCGCGGTTCAGGTGCGGGCCGGGGCCGCGCCAGGGGCCCAGCAGCACGATGGCCGGGCCGATCAGCGGCGCGATGGCCAGCAGGTCGTGGCCGGCGCCGGGATGGCGGCGGCCGGCGACCAGGCACAGCGCGCACATGCCGAGATCGCTCCACAGCAGGGGCCAGGTCGCCTGCACGCGGCTGGGGTCGAACCCCGCCAGCATCGCGACGCCGAACAGCACGCCGGGCGCGATCAGCGTCGAGGCCGCGATGGCGCGCTCGCGGCCGGACAGCCCGAGGTAGCCGGTCAGCCCCAGCGCCAGCAGGTCGCGCACCAGGTACATGGCCAGCAGGCTGTCGCGGTCGGGCGTCAGGTCGATGCGCAGCGGGGCGCCGCTCGCGATCACCAGCGCCGTGGTCAGCGTCGAGGCCGCGGAGAACCACAGCATCCCGCGCTCGCGGGTGCTCCACGCGACGCCGGCCTGCAGCAGCGCGATGAGGCCGAGCGCGAACTCGATGGTGTCGCTGGCCGACTGCAAGCTGACGGGGATGCTGGGCATGGAGGTGTGGGGTCAGGCGCGATGCAGCCCCGCCCTGCGGCCGTTCCGGCTTCTGTGTCGGTGCTGACGCACTCCGACCCATGATGCCCCCTCCGGTGCCGCCTTGCCAACACCCCCGACCATGGGTAATCCCGCGGGCGGCGCCCGGCGAGCCCGGTCAGAACGGCGTGTCGCCCTCGATCGTGGTCCGGTTCAGGCGCCGGCGCAGGTGGTCGGCCGTGCCGCCGGCGAGATGCATCAGCGAGCGGTTGTCCCAGAACACCATGTCGCCCGGTTGCCAGGCGTGGCGGTAGACGACCTCGGGTCGCGTGGAATGCACGAACAGCTCGGCCAGCAGGGCCTGGCTCTCGTCCTCGGGGACGTCCAGCACCCGGGTGGTGAAGTGCTCGCTGACGAACAGGCCCTGGCGGCGGGTCTCGGGATGCGTGCGCACGATGGGCTGGGCGACCGGGGGCACGGCGTCGACCTGCGCCGGGGTGAGGTCGGGGCGCCAGGGGTTGCGGCGCTGCAGCTCCGCGTACTTGCACAGGTACCAGTGCTCGGCGCGCCGGCCGGCGACGGCGTTCCTCAGCGCGGCGGGGAGGGCGTCCCAGGCGCGGTGCTGGTTGGCGAACAGGGTGTCGCCGCCCTCGGCCGGCAGCTCCTGCGCGTGCAGCATCGAGCCGAGCGAGGGCTGCGGCAGGTAGGACAGGTCGGAATGCCAGTAGGCGCCGGCGTCGCCGAGGCCGATCGGCTTGCCGTTCTCGCGGATGTTGGAGATCACCAGCACCTCCGGCTGGTCCGCGAGCGCGAACTGGCTCAGCACGTGGCGCTGCAGCGGCCCGAAGCGGCGGCTGAACTCGACCTGCTGCGACGGCGTGATCGCCATGTCGCGGAACACCAGCACGTGGTGGTCGAGGTGCGCGCGGTGGATGCGCGCGAAGTCGGCGTCGGCCAGCGGGCGCGAGAGGTCGAGCCCGATCACCTCGGCGCCGCAGGGGGCGTCGAAGGGGCGGACCACGAGGTCGGAGGCGAGGGCGTGGATCGACATCGTCGCCGACGATAGCGCGGCGCGGCCCGGCGCGTTGCGCGTCCTTCGCATATCCACGGACGGTGTCGGAACGAAAAAAGGGGGCGATCGCTCGCCCCCTTGCTGCATGCCGGAACGCGCCGGACTCAGGCCGTCACGCCCTTGGCCGTTGCCGCGTATTCCTCGATCTTGTCGAAGTTCATGTAGCGGTAGATCGCCGCGCCGTCGGCGTTCACCACGCCCATGTCGGCGTGGTATTCG
>FSZR01001251.1_pt1 | contig 14485 bp, 8 predicted proteins | sample 1638781 | NCBI WGS metagenome assembly FSZR01 (sample SAMEA3914813, study PRJEB12502) | metagenome | biome: forest; material: soil | place: Canada | collected 2011-07-07 | depth 0.3 m | reverse complement strand
CGCACCGCCATCGAGCGCCGCGCGCGGAGGTACTGACATGACCGCAGTTCGCAAGAAGCCCTGGATCCCCGCGCGCTGGGCGCCCTACGTCTTCATCAGTCCGTTCTTCATCCTGTTCGGCGCGTTCGGGCTGTTCCCGCTGCTGTTCTCCATCGTGCTGTCGTTCCACCAGTGGGATCCGGTGGCCGGCGTCGCGGGCATGCACTGGGTGGGTCTCGACAACTTCGTCTATGCGCTCACGCGCGACGACTGGCTGCGCAAGGCGATGTTCAACACCCTGTGGATCGCGCTGGTCTCGGGCATCCCGCAGCATGTGGTGGCGCTGCCGCTCGCGTGGTTCCTGCACCGCGCGTTCGGCCGCTGGCGCAACGCGGTGACGGGCGCGTACTTCCTGCCGTTCATCACGTCGACGGTGGCCATCTCGCTGGTGTTCTCGTCGCTGTTCTCCAAGGACTTCGGCCTCGTCAATGCGGCCTTCGCGGCGCTGCGCGAGGTGCCGGTGCTGGGCTGGTTCGTGCCGGGGCAATCCATCGACTGGGGCCAGCCGGGCTACACGAAGTGGATGATCTCGGCGGTCGTCTTCTGGCGCTACGTGGGCTGGAACACGGTGCTGTACATGTCGGCCATCCAGACGATCCCCGCCGACTTGCTGGAGGCCGCGCAGATCGACGGCGCCAGCGCGCGCCAGCGCTTCCTGCACATCGTGCTGCCGCTGCTCAAGCCGATGATGTTCTTCGCGGTGACGCTGTCGATCATCGGCAACCTGCAGCTGTTCGAGGAGCCGTTCATCCTCACCGGCGGCACCGGCGGCATCGACCAGGCCGGCAAGACCGCGGCCATGCACATGTACGCGGTGGCCTTCATGGACGGCGACTTCGGCACGGCGTCGGCCATCGCATGGCTGCTGTTCGTGCTGATCTCCGGCGCCACCTGGATCAACAAGCGCCTGCTCGGAGCACGCGCATGAGCGAACGCCCGGCCGCTCCGAAGGAAGCTCGCCTCGCAGGCCGCAGGCCGGAGATTTCCAATTGACCACCTCTTCCATGCCCATCGCCTCGATGCCCGGCGCCGCCCCGCGCGGCGCGTCCCCCGCGCGCAAGCGCGCCCGCGCGGGCGAAGGCCGCGTCGCGTTGTGGATCGGCCGCGTCGCCGTGCTGGCCGGCGCGTTCACGATGCTCGTGCCGTTCTGGTTCATGTTCGTGTTCGCCACGCACAGCAACAGCGAGATCCTGTCGATGCCGCCGCCGCTGTGGTTCGGCCACGCGCTGGCCGACAACCTGCGCGACCTGCTCGAGCGCCTGCCCACGTTCTGGTGGAACCTGCTGTGGAGCCTGTGGGTGGGACTGGCCACCACCGCGCTGAACCTGTTCTTCTGCGCGCTCGCGGGCCACGCGTTCGCGCTGCTCGACTTCGCCGGCAAGGAACGCTTCTACGCCGCCGTGATGCTCACGATGCTGCTGCCCGGCTTCATCTTCATGGTGCCCACCGCGCTCACCATGAGCTGGCTGGGCTGGACCAACGAGCACCGCGCGCTGATCGTGCCGGGCGCGTGCAGCGCGCTGGGCATCTTCCTGATGCGCCAGTACATCGAGTCGGCCATCCCGCGTGACCTCGTCGAGGCCGCGCGCCTGGACGGCTGCAGCGAATTTACGATCTGGTGGCGCGTGGTGCTGCCGCTGCTCGGGCCCGCGCTGGGCACGCTGGCGCTCATCACGTTCATCGGCTCCTGGAACAACTTCATCGGCCCGCTGGTGGTGCTGCGCGACATGGATCGCTACACGCTGCCGCTCGCGCTGCGCTCGCTGCAAGGCTCGGGGCAGACGCCCTGGGGCGCGCTGTGCGCGGGCGCGGCCATCGCCGTGATGCCGCTGCTGGTGCTGTTCGCGTTCACGTCGCGCCGCCTCATCGCCGGCCTCACCGCGGGAGCCGTCAAGCACTGACCCCACGCCTCGACAGCGGGCCGCGCAACGCTCCGCGGCCTTTTGAAGAAACCTTCTGATAACGATTTCATAGCGCTGAATTCTCGAAATGTCTCCCATGAACCAACCCTTCGCCCTCACTCCCCGGACACGCGCCACGCTGGCCCGCGACTTCGTCTGGGGCGTCGCCACCAGCGCCTACCAGATCGAAGGCGCACCTTCCGAAGACGGCAAGGGACCGTCGATCTGGGACACCTTCTCGCACACGCCCGGCAAGACCACGCGCGGCGACACCGGCGACGTCGCTTGCGACCACTACCACCGCTGGCCCGAGGACGTCGCGCTGATGGCCGACCTCGGCGTCGACGCCTACCGCTTCTCGATCGCCTGGTCGCGCGTGCAGCCCCAAGGCCACGGCGCGTGGAACGAAGCCGGCCTGGCGTTCTACGACAAGCTGGTCGACGCCCTGCTCGCGCGCGGCATCCAGCCGAGCGCCACGCTGTACCACTGGGACCTGCCGCAAGGCCTGCAGGACCTGGGCGGGTGGGCCTCGCGCGATACGGCCTACCGTTTCGCCGAATACGCCGAGCGCATCGGCCGCCGCCTGGGCGATCGCCTGGCCACGCTGTCCACGCACAACGAGCCGTGGTGCACGGCGGTGCTGGGCCACGCGCGCGGGCAGTTCGCGCCGGGCGACAAGGACGAGGCGCTGGCGGCCGACGTTTCGCACCACCTGCTGCTGTCGCACGGCCTCGCGCTGCAGTCGCTGCGCGCGTCCGGCTGCAAGGCGCCACTGGGCATCGTGCTGAACCAGTCGTCGGTGACCGCCGCCACCGACAGCCCCGAGGATCGCGCGCTCGCCGCCACCGAGTACGCGAGCTTCGTGCGCTGGTACATGGAGCCGATCTTCCAGGGCGGCTACCCGCAGGATCCGGGCATCGCGCACTACCCGCGCAACGTGCAGCCGGGCGACTTCGCCATCATCGGCCAGCCGCTCGACTTCCTGGGCATCAACTACTACACGCGCATCTGGGCCAGCACCTCGGTGCCGCCGGTGCCGCAGCCGTGCGCGCAGGGCGCCACGGACATGGGCTGGGAGATCTACCCCGAAGGCCTGACCGAGCTGCTGACCGGCCTGCACCAGCGCTACGCGGGCCTGCCGCCGATCTACCTGATGGAGAACGGCATGGCCAACGCCGACACGCTCGTGGCCGGCCGCGTGGCCGACGACAAGCGCATCGACTACATGCGCGGCCACATCGAGGCCATCGCGCGGGCGCGCGAGGCCGGCGTCGACATCCGCGGCTTCTTCTACTGGAGCCTGCTGGACAACTACGAGTGGGACTCGGGCTACGCCAAGCGCTTCGGCCTCGTGCACGTGGACTACGCCACGCAGCAGCGCACGCCCAAGGACAGCGCGCTCTGGTATCGCGACGCGATGGCCTGCGTGCGCGAGGAGCCCCGCCATGGCTGACCTGCAGCTGCGCGGCGTGCGCAAGTCCTTCGGCCCCACCGACGTCTTGCGCGGCATCGACCTGGACATCGCCGACGGCGAGTTCATGGTGTTCGTCGGCCCGTCGGGCTGCGGCAAGTCGACGCTGCTGCGCCTGATCGCCGGCCTGGACGAGACCAGCGGCGGCGAGATCCGCATCGGCGGCGAGCGCATGGAAGACGTGCCGCCCGCCGACCGCGGCGTGGCGATGGTGTTCCAGAGCTACGCGCTGTACCCGCACATGACCGTGGCCGAGAACATGGGCTTCGCGCTGAAGATGGCGGGCCGGCCGAAGATCGAGATCGCCGACGCCGTGGGCCGCGCCGCCGAGATCCTGCAGATCAGCGCGCTGCTCGATCGCAAGCCCAAGGCCCTGTCGGGCGGACAGCGCCAGCGCGTGGCCATCGGGCGTTCGATCGTGCGCCAGCCCAAGGTGTTCCTGTTCGACGAGCCGCTGTCCAACCTCGACGCCGCGCTGCGCGTGCAGATGCGCCTGGAGCTCGCGCGCCTGCACCGGCAGCTGGGCACCACGATGATCTACGTCACGCACGACCAGGTCGAGGCGATGACGCTGGGCGACCGCATCGCGCTGTTCAACGGCGGCCGCCTCGAGCAGGTGGGCCCGCCGCTGGCGCTGTACGAACGCCCGCGCTCGCGCTTCGTGGCCGGCTTCCTCGGCCAGCCGCAGATGAACTTCCTGCCCGTGGATCGGCTCGACGTCGCGAGCCGCCTGGCCTTCACCGGCGGCATGGCCGCGGCGCTGCCCGAGTGGGTGCTGGGCGTGCGGCCCGACCACCTGCAGCTGCTGCCCGAGGGCCAGGGCCTGCCCGGCGTCGTCGAGCGCGTCGAACACGTCGGCGACGCCGTGCTCGCATGGGTGGCGCTGGCCAGCGGGGACGCCACGCTCGCCGCGCGCCTGGCGCCGTCCGACACGCTGCCGGCCACCGGCGACCGCGTCAGCCTGCGGCCGCAACCGGGCCGCGTGCATGCCTTCGATGCGGACGGCCTCGCCCGCCCGCTGCCCGCCGCGTCGGCCACGTCAACGGAGGCCGCCACGTCCCACGCATGAACCATTTCCCGCGGCACGAGAAATTGGCGGGCTCGTGCCTCCCCGTCGGCCCGGACTCTTCCCCAGAGTTCGAGGCACTAGAAGAAACCGCCCACCACACTGCCACTTTGGTGAGGAGACCATGAAGACCATTTATTCGACCGTGACCCTGGCTGTCCTGAGCCTTTGCCACACCCTCGCGGCCGCGCAAGCAGCCGCCAACGCAGCGCCCGCGCCCGCGAAAGCGGCCTCGGCCGCGCCAGCCCAACCCGGCCAACCCGTGCAGGTGGACCAGGTCATCGTCACGGCCAACCGCCGCGTCGAGACGCTGCAGGACGTCTCGGGCGTCGTGCAGACGATCGACGGCGACCAGCTGCGCCGGGACGGCGTCACCGAGATCCGCGAGCTGCAGAACGACATTCCCGGCATGAACATCGCCAACCAGGAAGGCAACATCGAGATCTACATCCGCGGCGTGGGCTCGTCGAACAACACCGAGCTGGGCGACCCCGGCGCGGCGCCGCACATCAACGGCATCTACATCCCGCGTCCGCGCGGCATGGGCACGATGTTCTACGACCTCGAGCGCGTGGAAGTGAACAAGGGCCCGCAAGGCACGCTGTACGGCCGCAACGCGATGGCCGGCACGCTCAACATCATCACGGCCAAGCCGCGCTTCGACCACGCCGGCGGCTACGTGCAGTTCGGCGGCGGCACCAAGGGCAGCGGCTTCGAGGCCGCGGTCAACGTGCCGGTGTCGTCCACCTTCGCGCTGCGGGCGGCGGCGTTCCAGGAGTCCAAGGTCTCGGGCTTCACCAACGGCTCGCCCGATCCGACCTCGGCGCAGCTCACCCCGGCCGGCAAGGAAGACAACGCCGGCGCGCGCCTGTCCGCGCTGTGGGTGCCCACCGAACGCCTGACCATCTCCGCGATGGCCGACGCCGGCCACGAGGGCGGCACCGGCTACCCGGGCGCCAACATCTACTCCGCGGTCAAGGCCACCGGCCTGCGCGCGGAGGACCTGCCCATGCGCGACGTCGTCTACAAGGGCACGCAGGGCACCATGCACAACGACCTGTCGGGACTGCAGGCCAAGGCGTCCTACGATTTCGACGACTGGGGCGGCGAGGTCTCGCTGAGCCAGCGCAAGGTCGACTTCTACCAGCGCAACGCCGAGTCCGACGGCATCGCCTGGCCCGGCCGCGACTACTCCAGCGTGCAGTGGGACAACTTCTCGTCGAACTACTGGCAGACCAAGTCCGACAGCAAGATCGCCGAGCTGCGCCTGTTCTCCGGTGACGGCGCGCGCACGCTGCAATGGAACGTCGGCGCGTTCGGGTTCACCGAGCACCAGAAGGTGGGCTACCTGGCGCTGGCCGACAGCGGCTACTGCTGCTACTCCGGCACCGAGTTCACGATGCCCAAGGTGATCGGCCGCTCCGCCGCGTTCTTCGGCGACGGCACGCTCAAGGTGACCGACCACCTGCGCGTGATCGGCGGCCTGCGCGAGACGGACGAAGGCAAGTCGCGCTGGGGCATCGGCGGCAACATCGCGCTGACGCTGGGCGGCGAGAACCTGTCCGACCCCAACAAGCCGAACTACTACGCCTGCTGCCTGTCCACGCGCATCGGCACCGAGGGCTTCATGCCCAACCTGCTCTCGCGTCCCAACTTCGACATGACCAAGGTGGTGACGCCGCAGCAGATGGCGCAGTTCCTGATGCAGACGACGATGACGCCGGGCGCGCGCGACACGATCAACGCGCAGCTCGCGCCGATCGCCGACGGCACGAATGCGAACGGTGCCTGCGTGGCGCGCGCCGACATCTCCAACGGCCTCACCTGCCCGACCAGCGGCGCCTTCAGCTTCGCCAACCTCACCGTGCCCGGCCAGCAGAACGGCAGCAGCAAGTTCCGCTACACCGACTGGCGCCTGGGCACCGAGTACGACCTGAGCAAGGACAACATGGTCTACGCGAAGGTGTCCACCGGCCACAAGGCGGGCGGCTTCAACGACAGCTTCGACACCTCCTCCGTGCCCGAGCTGTTCAAGCCCGAGCACGTGAAGGTCTACGAGGCGGGCACGCGCAACTCGTTCAACCTGGGCGGCCAGCGCGCGGTGTTCAACCTGTCGGGCTTCTTCTACGACTACGACGACCAGGTGTTCCAGGACCTGACCTGCATCGCCACCAACAACACGGTCAACCCGCCCACCTGCACGGGCTACTCGCTGGTCAACCGCAACATCGGCAAGTCCAAGCTGGGTGGCCTGGAGGCCGAGGCGCGCTTCGGCCTGCCGGCCGGCTTCAAGCTGGACATGAACGGCGCGCTGCTGCGCACGCGTATCGAGTCGGGCACCGTGGCCGACGTCCGCGCGATCGACTACGGCGCCGGCGGCAAGAGCCCGCTGATCGACCTCACCGGCAACCAGCTGCCGCTCGCGTCGAAGGTCAACCTGTCCACGCGCCTGCAGCAGGTCATCCCGCTGTTCGGCGGCAAGTTCGACTGGCAGGCGTTGCTGAACTGGCGCTCGTCGTACTACCTGACGCAGTTCAACGAGCGGCCCGTGGTGGACAACAGCGGCAACGTCTCGAGCGCGCTGGCCGCCGGCTTCCCGGACCGCCAGATCGGCTTCCTGACGGTCAACGTCGGCACGGGCTACACGTTCCAGGGCGGCCTGCGCGTCGAGGCCTTCGGCACCAACATCACCAACAAGACGGCCTCGCAGAAGGCCCTGGTGGGCGCCGCGCTGGACATCCGCTTCCTGAACGACGCCCGCTCGTTCGGCATGCGCGCGCGGATGGACTTCTGATGCGGCGGCGGCCGGCATGCGCGTCGCCGGCCGCTTCGCGAAGATCTGTCATCCTGCGCGCAGTGGCAGGATCCACCCCCGCCAAGGCGCCGACAACCCCGGGGCCGCGACGACGCTCGCGGCCCCTTTTCCATTCCGAGGACACCGATGAGAAAGCACTCGATCGCAACGGCTTTGGCCGTCGCCGCGCTGGCCCTGCTCGCCGCGTGCGCGGACGCGCCCGACGCGCGTGACGCGCATGCGCCCGCGCCCGCGGCCGACCCGCTCGCCGACTACCCGCCGCTGCCCGCCGCCCCGCTGCCCGGCGCGTCACCGGCCGCCCGCCAGTTCGCCGCCAGCCTGGGCCGCGGCGTCAACTTCGGCAACATGCTCGACGCACCCGCCGAAGGCGCGTGGGCGTTGCGCGTCGACGATCGCTACATCGACCTGGTGGGCCCCGCCGGCGGCTGGGGCAACGCCGAACGCATTCGCAGCGTGCGCCTGACCGTGCGCTGGAGCAACCACGCGAGCGTCGACGCGCAGGCCGCCATCGACCCCGCGTTCATGGCGCGCGTGGACGACGTCGTCAAGCGCCTGCTCGCGCGCGGCGTGCCGGTGGTGCTCGACATGCACCACTACCGCCAGCTCGACGGCGACACGCTCGACGCCGGCGAGACGCCCGTCGCCGACGCCGTCGTCGAACTGCGCTTCCTGGCGATGTGGCGCCAGATCGCCGAGCATTTCCGCGACGCCCCCGCCGGCCTCGCGTTCGAGTTGTACAACGAGCCGCACGGCCGCCTCACCGATCACTGGAACGACCTCGCGTCGCGCGGCGTGCGCGTCGTGCGCCGGAGCAACCCGCAACGCGTGATCGTGGTCGGGCCGACGCAGTGGAACTCCGCGCGCGGGCTGGGCGTCTTCGAGATGCCGCCCGACGCCAACCTCGTGCTCACCGTCCACCACTACGACCCGTTCGTGTTCACGCACCAGGGCGCGCCGTGGATCAAGCCGGAGATGCCCAAGGGGGTATCGTGGGGTTCGGCCCAGCAGCTGGCCGACGTCCGCGCCCCGCTCGACATCGCGCAGCGCTGGGGCAGGGATCACGGCTACCCCGTGTTCGTCGGCGAGTTCGGCGCCTTCGACACCGTGCCCACCGCCGAACGCATCAGGTACACGCGCACCATCCGGGACGAGATGGAAAAGCGCGGCATGACGTGGACGTACTGGGAACTCGCGGGCGGCTTCGGCTTCTACGACCCGGTGGCCGGCTCGGTGCGGAGCGACGGGTTGGCCGACGCGCTGTACGGGCCCTGACAGGCGCCGGTCGTCAGCGAACGACGGCGTAGAGCCTTGAGCGCCTCCACCTGCGGCGCGAACAGCGTGGTGTCCCACAGCAGGCCGTGGCTGACACGATGGGTTCGCCGGGCCGGCCGGTGTCCTCGTAGTACAGCGTCGTGTCGTTGACGGTGATCGCGGGCATGCGCGTCGTGCTCCATCGCCGGCTCGGTGCGGCGCCGAAGTGTCCGCTCGCGACCGCCCTGCTCGACATCGGGGCCTACCCTGGCGCGTGGCCGCGCGGGCGGCGTAGGATGGGGCTTCGCTTCGCCCGCCACGATGCCGCACGCCGCCATCACCCTCGCCGACACGCCGGTCACGCCGCGACACCAGTACGGTGCCCTGCTCGCCTGCCTGCTGTTCGCCGCGACGACCGCGCTGTTCGCGCCCTTCGCGTCCGCCGACTGGCCCAACGTGCCGGCGTTCTTCCCCGTCTACCAGGCGCTCACCGCGTTCTGCTACGCCCTCACCGCGTGGCTGCTGTTCGGCGACTACCGCCAAGGCGGCCAGCCGTCGACGCTCGTGCTGGCGGCCGGCGCGTTGTGGACGGCGCTGATCCTGGTGGCGCAGCTGCTGTCGGCGCCGGGCATCGTGGGGCCGCAGCGCCTCCTGGGCGGCGACCAGACCACGATCCACCTGTGGATGTGGTGGCACCTCGGGCCGCCCGTGTTCGCGCTCGTGTTCGCGTGGATGCAGCGGCGCTTCCCGGGCCGGCCGGCTGGCGCCGACGCGCGCCGGCTGCTGTCGACGCTCACGTTCGCCGGCGCGGCCTTCAGCTTCTTCGGCGTGCTGCTGTTCGTCACTCGCTTCCACGACGCCCTGCCGGTGCTCAACCACGGCGCCGACTTCTCGCTGATCACCAGCACCGGCGTCGCGCCCGTCGTCACGCTGCTGAGCGCGGCGGCGGCGGCCGCGGTGTGGGCCGTCACGCGCGGGCGCGACGTGCTGTCGCTGTGGCTGGTGGTGTCGCTGGTGGCGCTGGTGTTCGACAACCTCGTCACGATGGCCGGCGGTCACCGCAGCAGCGTCGGCTGGTACGTCGGCCGCTTCGAGGCGCTGGCCTCGGCCGCGACGTTGCTGATGGCCTACCTGCACCACGTGCACGAGATCGCGCGCACGGCCTCGGCGGGCGCATCGGCGCTGGCGCAGGAACTGGCCGCGCGCCACCGCGCCGAGCGCGCGATGCTGGAAGGCCAGAAGCTCGAGGGCCTGGGCCAGCTCACCGGCGGCGTGGCGCACGACTTCGGCAACATCCTGCAGCTGCTCACCAACGAGCTGGAGCTGATCCGCCGCCGCGCCCCCGACGAGTTCTCGCGCGCCCGCGCCGAGTCGGCCCTGCGCGCCACCGCGCGCGGCACCAAGCTCACGCGCCAGCTGCTCACCTTCGCCAAGCGCCAGCCGCTGCACTTCGACACCGTCGACCTCAACGCGCGCATCACCGACATCGCCGAGATGACGCGCGGCTCGATGGGCCGCACGACGATCGAGCTCGCGCTGGCCGACGACCTGTGGCCCGTGGTGACCGACGCCAACGAGCTCGACTCGGCCATCCTCAACCTCGTGGTCAACGCGCGCGACGCGATGGCCGACGGCGGAGTCCTGCGCATCGTCACCGCCAACGCGCAGGCCGCGCGCGACGACGGCCAGCCCGCCGACTTCGTGCGGGTCGACTTCGTCGATACGGGCCACGGCATGCCGTCCGACGTGCTGGCGCGCGCGTGGGAGCCGTTCTTCACCACCAAGCCGGCCGGCAAGGGCACGGGCCTGGGGCTCGCGACGGTCTACGGCTTCGTCAGGCAGTCGGGCGGCCAGGCGCGCCTGGAGAGCACGCCCGGCGCGGGCACCACCGTGTCGCTGCTGCTGCCCAAGGGCGCGCCCAGCGCCCTGCGCGACGACGCGGGGCCGGGGCAGTCGGGGCGGATCCTGTCACTGATCCGGCGCGAGGCGGCGGACTGAGTCCGACTCAGGCCTGCTCGGCGTCGTCCACCCGCAGTCCATCCCGCCCGCCATCCTTGGCGCGGTACAGCGCCCGATCGGCGCGCACCATCAGCGCCTTGGCCGACACGTCGACCTGGCCATCGAGCCACGCGAGCCCCATGCTGGCGGTCACGCGCAGCGACGGGTCGGCCACGGCCATCGGCACGCGGATGGCCAGCAGCAGCTTGGTGGCGACGGCCTCGGCCTCGGCCAGCGTGCCCACGCCGTCGACGATCACCACGAACTCGTCGCCCGACAGCCGCGCGGCCGCGTCGGTGATGCGCAGGTTGGCCTGCAGGCGGGCGGCGAATTCCTTGAGCACCGCGTCGCCGACGCCGTGGCCGTGGGTGTCGTTGATCGTCTTGAAGTGGTCGATGTCCAGGAAGATCAGCCCCAGCGGCCACTTCGTGCGACGCCAGCGCGCCAGCGTCTGTTCCAGCAGCTCGTCGAAATGGCGCCGGTTGGCCAGGCCCGTGAGCGTGTCCACGCGCGCCAGCCGCTGCAGTTCGCGCTCGGTGGCCTTGGCGGCCGTCACGTCGGTGGCCAGCGTGAAGATGCCGCGCACGCTGCCGTCTTCGCGCAGGTCGGGCATGTAGACCGTCTGCAGCACGCGCGGGCCCGCCAGCGTGTTCGACACCACCTCGAACTGCACGCGCTGGCCGCCCAGCGCAGCGCGCAGTTGGGCCTGGCGCGCCTCGTAGTTCTCGCGACCGATGACCTCGGCGAGCGGCCGGTCCACCGCGCGCTCGAGGTCGACGCCGAGCCAGTCGCGGAACGTGCCGTTCATGAAGCGCAGGATCTCGCCCGAGTCGACGTAGGTGATCAGGATGGGCAGGTTGTCGGTGACCGCGCGCAGCTGGCGCTCGCTGGCCTCGATGCGGTCGCGAGCGTGCTGCTGCTCGGTGCGGTCGGTGATCAGGCCGTACACGCCGATCACGTGGCCCGCGTCGTCGCGGTCGGGCACGTAGTGCACCTGCATGAAGTCGGCCGCGTCGGCGACGGTGTTGGTGAGGTCGAACACCACCTCCGCACCCGCGAGCGCCTCGTCGATGCGCGCGCGCACGCCCTCGAACACGCGTTGTCCGAACACCTCGGCCACGGTCTTGCCCACCGGCGATTCGGGCAGCGAGAACCAGCGCATGTAGTTGGCGTTGGCGAAGGTGTAGCGGTAGTCGCGATCAATCCGCGCAATCAGGCCTGGCAGGTGGTCGGTGATCGTGCGGATCAGCGCCTCGCTGCGAGCCAGCGCGAGCTGCGCCTGGTGGCGCTCGGTGATGTCGAGCACCATGATGAAGAAGCCCGCGACGCGGCCGGCGTCCTGCACGTCGGGCACATACTCCACCAGGTAATGTCGCGACGCGTTGCGGTTCCAGCCGTCGCGCTCGAACTTCTGGCGCTCGCCGCGCAGCGCGCCTTCGATGTGCGGCCGCAGTTGGGCATGCGCGGCGTCGCCCAGCAGGTCGCGCATGGTGCGGCCCACCAGCGTGGCGGGGTCGACGCCCAGCACATCGCGGAAATGCGCATTGGCGAAACGGTAGGTCTGGTCGCGGTCGACGTAGGCGAACAGCGCCGGCAGGTTGTCGGTGACGGCCTGCAGCCGCGCCTCGCTGGTGGCCAGCTGGGCCTGCGCCACGCGGCGCGGCGTGATGTCGCGCAGGCACACGTGGGTCTGCCACAGGCCGCTCGCCTTCTGGTAGCGCGCCACCTGGCACTCCACGTGCAGCGGTTCGCCGCCCTCGGGGCGCGGCAGCGCCAGCTCGACGAGCGCCAGCAGCCGGTCCTCCCCGATCAACGTCGCGATGACGGTGGCCGGGCCTCGCAGCACCTCGGTGGCGTTGCGGCCGACCAGGGCGCGTTCATCGAGCCCCAGCATGCGCGCGAACGCCACGTTGCCGTGCACGATCCGGCCGCGCTCGTCGATCACGACGATGCCGTCGGACGTGTTGTGCAGGAAGGCCGCGAACTGGCGGCGGCTGGACTGCAGCGCCATGCCCATGCCGCAGATCATCAGGCTGGTGCAGGCCTGCGCCGTGATCCAGCTCCACAGCGCAAGCGAGCCCGCGCGCGCGTCGTGCTCCGCGAACGGGCCGACGCCGCGCGCCGTGCCCCAGGCCGCAGCCATCGACAGCGCCAGCACGCCCACCGACGACGCCAGCACGCCACCGCGCATGGCCAGCAGCGCCAGCACGAAGAACGGCAGCGCGAGCAGCGGGAACACGAGCGCGGAGTCCTTGCCGGGCCAGGTGGAGAACGCCGCCAGTCCGCAGGCGAGCACGACGGCCTGCAGCCCCATGTTGCCCGCGCCGGGCCGGCCGCCGAAGGCGCGCGTCGCGCCCGGCCGCGTCCACGCGATGAGCGGCACGCCGGCCAGCAGCGCGCCCACGGTGTCGCCGACGAACCAGCCCACCCAGGCCTGCAGCGGCTGCGCGACGTCGGGCGCGCCCACGACGGTGAGCCATGCGATGCCGTTGACGGACGTCACCGCCATGCCCGCCACCACCGCCGCGAGGAAGGCCGAGACGTCGCGCGGGCGCAGCAGCCGGTCGTCGACCTGCCAGCGCGTGAGCAACCAGGCGGCCAGGCCCGTGCCGGCGGTGTTGCCCAGCCCGACGAGCCCGGCCACCCACAGCGGGCCGCCGATCGACGCGTTGGCCGCGACGGCCGCCACGAACACCGCCGGCGCCATGCCCGGGCCCCAGCGGCGCATCGCCGCCACGGCCACGCCGGTGGGCAGCCACACCAGCGACACGTGCGTGCCGAAGTAAGGGATGAGCAGGCCCAGCCGGGCCGTCAGGTAGTAGGCGGCGAGCACCACGAGGAATCGCAGGACGAACGCCGTCCCGGCCGGCTGCGCAGTCACCGGCTCGTTGGGCAGGCCAGGATCCAGGCGGGCGACGCCGCCGTCCGGAGTGTCCATGAATCTCGCAGGCCACGCGTGCCCGGGTCGTGTCGCCCGGTGAGCACGCGTCGGTGTCCCCCATGGGCCGATATTAGCGGCTCCGGCGCGCGGCAGCGTCCCCAGAACACGATGCCGTCACGTGAGTGCCACACAATGTGGCCATGCTGAAAATCGCCCTTCGTCCGCTCGTCTCGCTGTCCGTGCTGGCCCTGGCCGCCTGCGCGGTCGCACCCACGCCCGCCCCTGCGCCCGCGCCCGTGCGCGTGAAGCTGGTCGCGTTCAACGATTTCCACGGCAGCCTGCAGTCGCCCGGCCGCTTCGCCGCGTCCTCGCGCGCGCCCGCGAGCGAGCGCGTGGCCGTCGGCGGCGCCGACGCGCTGGCGGCGTGGGTCGCCAGGCTCACGGCCGAGAACCCCAACCACGTGGTCGTGGGCGGCGGCGACTTCGTCGGCGCGTCGCCGCTCACGTCGGCGCTGTTCTTCGACGAGCCGTCCGTCGAGGCGCTCAACCGCGTCGGCGTCGACTTCACGTCGGTCGGCAACCACGAGTTCGACAAGGGCGCGGCCGAGTTGCTGCGCCTGCAACGCGGCGGCTGCAAGCTGACGGACGGCAAGCCCGACCCGAACAGCTGCAAGGGCCTGGGCTCGCACGGGCCCGGCACCTTCGACGGCGCGCGCTTCCAGTGGCTGTCGGCCAACGTCGTCGACACCGCCACCGGCCGCCCGCTGCTGCCGGCCTACGGCATCAAGACCTTCGACGGCGTGCCCGTCGCCTTCATCGGCATGACGCTGCGCGGCACGCCGGGCATCGTGTCGCCCAGCGGCGTGGCCGGCCTCGAGTTCCGCGACGAGGCCGCCACCGTCAACGCGCTGGTTCCGCAGCTCAAGGCGCAGGGCGTGCAGGCGATCGTCGTGCTGGTGCACCAGGGCGGCGTGCAGGCCGAGGGCGCGGCCACCGACATCAACGGCTGCGCCGGCGCGCTCGCCAACCCGGACGGCAGCGAATCCGACATCGGCCGCATCGT
>FSZR01000734.1_pt1 | contig 14830 bp, 10 predicted proteins | sample 1638781 | NCBI WGS metagenome assembly FSZR01 (sample SAMEA3914813, study PRJEB12502) | metagenome | biome: forest; material: soil | place: Canada | collected 2011-07-07 | depth 0.3 m | reverse complement strand
GCGGTCAAGTCCATCGTCGCCGCGCAGCCCGACGGCGTCGTGCAGATCGGCTCGTACAAGGCCTGCGCCGCCTTCATCCGCCAGGCCCGCGCGGCCGGCTACGGGGGCCAGTTCTTCAACGTGTCGTTCGTCGGCACGAAGGCGCTGTCCGACGAGCTGAAGCAGGATGCCCTGGGCGTCGTGGTCAGCCAGGTCATGCCCTACCCGTTCTCGGGCGCGACGCCCATCGTGCGCGACTACCTCGACGCCGTGAAGGCCGCCGGCGGCGACGCCTCGGTCAACTACTCCAGCCTCGAGGGCTACGTCGACGCCCGCGTGTTCGTCGAAGGCCTGCGCCGCGGCCGCGCCAACACGCGCGAAGGCCTGGCCGCCGGCCTCGAATCGCTGCAGCATGTCGACTTCGACGGCTTCAACCTCAACATGGGCCGCGAGCATGCGGCGTCGCACTTTGTCGAGCTGTCGATGCTGACGGGTGACGGCGGCGTGCGTCGCTGAGCGTCGCCCTCTCCTGCAAAAGGCGCGACACGGTCGCGCCTTTTTCGTTTCCGCGGCTACGCAGCCCTGCAGGTTTCAGCGTCGCATGATCTGCCAGGCGCGCGCCATCAGGTCGCGGCTCGATCGCGCCTTGGCCATCAACCCCGCGTTGCCGCCGCGCAGCAGCGCCGCGAGGCCGTACAGCACCGCACGCAGCCCGAAGCCGCCGACGGTGACGAGGTCGTACAGCAGCACGCCCTTGTCGCCACGCATGTGCAGGTAGAACTGCCGCGGGCCCTTCAGCGAGGACAGCATCACGCTGGCCTCCTGCTGCTTCATGCTCTCGCCCTGGTAGTGGATGATCGACGCCACCGGCGTGTAGACCACGCGTCCGCCGGCCATCTTCAAACGGTGGCACAGCTCCATGTCCTCGCCGTACATGAAGTAGTGCGGGTTGAACAGCTGGCCGCCGAGGCGGTCGGCGCGCAGGATCATCACGGCGCCCGACACCCAGTCCACGTCGATGTCGGTCCGCACGTCGCGGTCGAGGTACAGCGGCATCGGCCGCCAGCTCGGGGGCAGCACGCGGTCGACGAAGAAGTAGTGGTTGACGACGTTGGCCAGGCGCGGATACGCCCCGCCCGTCCAGCGCTGCAGGCTGCCGTCGGCGTTGAGCAGGCGGCAGCCCATCACGGCGGCGTCGGGCGTCGCGTCCATGTGCTTGACCAGCGCCGCGAGCGCGCCGGGCAGCACCTTGGTGTCGGGGTTGAGCAGCAGCACGTAGCGGCCGTGGCACAGCGGCAGCGCCTGGTTGTTGGCGCTGCCGAAGCCCTTGTTGTGCGGATTGGCGATCAGCGGCAGCTGCGGGAACTCGGCGCGCACCATGTCGACGCTGCCGTCGTGCGAGTCGTTGTCGACGACGATCAGCTCGAGCCGCTCGGGTGCGATGCCACCATCTTCCAGCGTCGAGCGCAGGCATTCGCGCAGCAGGTCGCGCACGTTCCAGTTGACGACGATGATGCTGACGTCGATGTCGTTCATTCGAGCAGGGGAGTTCATGTCTTGACCGCCGGCGCCGCCGCGGCGCCCAGCATGATGCGCGGCTTGGGCCACAGCACCAGCGCGCCGTCGGGCACGTCGGTGGTGACGAGCGCGCACGGACCCACGTGCACGCCGTGGCCGACGCGCACCGGCCCCAGCACCTTGGCGCCGAAGCCCAGCACGACGTCGTCGCCCAGCACCGGATAGCCCGGACCGCCACCGATGTCGTCCAGCCCGAAGCCGCCCCCGCAGCCGCCGTCGCCCTGGATCGTGACGCGCGCGCCGACGCGGCCGAACACGTTCACGCCGGTCGCGTGCGAGATCAGCGCCGACGGCCCGATCGACGTCGTCGGCGGGATCTCGGCGCGCGTGAGGTACATCGCGAACAGGCTGACGAAGCGCGCGAGGTTGCGATACCCGTGCAGGTACGCGTGGCGCGCGAGGCGATGCCAGAACAGCGCCTGCATGCCGGGCAGCAGGAAGTAGTAGACGCGACGCAGGAAGCCGGCGTGCTCCTCGTTGTGCGCCACGATGCGCGACAGGTCGGAGCGGATCAGCGCGCGCGTCTGCGCCCAGGTGAGGGTGTCGGTGGCGTCGGTCATGGCGTGCGTCGGCGGGCCGCGGCGAAGCGCTCCGCCACGTCGAGGTAGAAGGCTTCCTGCGCGGCGGCCACGGTGTCCCAATCGTACTGGCGGGCCCACGCGCGCGCGGCGTCGCCGCGCCGGTCGAGTTCGGCGTCGGACGCCTGCAGCAGCGCCGACAACGCGGCGGCGTACGCATCGACGTCGTACGGCGCGACACGCGGGCAGCCGGGCGCGGCCACCTCGTTCATCGGCTCGCGATCCCACACCACCGCGAGGCGGCCGGCGGCGTTGGCCTCGGCCAGCGTCATGCCGAAGGTCTCGTGGCGCGACGGCATGGCCACCACGCGGCAGTCGCGCAGCAATTGCAGGCGGCGCGCGGCGTCGTAGCTGCCGGTGAGCGTGACCCACGGGCGCAGGCCGGGGCCGTCGATCAGCGAGTCCAGCACCGCGCCGTCCTGCACGGTGCCGGCGATGGTCAGGTGCGGGCGCGTGGCCTCGGGCATGCGCGCGAGCGCCTGCAGCAGCAGGTCGATGCCCTTCGCGTCGATCTCGGTGCGGCCGAGGAACAGCACGCCCCGCCCGTTCGCGGCCGACACGGGTTCGACGCCGAACAACGCGTCGTCCACGCCGTTGGGAATGACGCGGCAATCGGCCGACGGCGAGCGCGCGACGATGCGCTCGCGCATGGCCTCGGTCAGCACCACGAAGTGGTCGTACAGCCGCACGCCGTACTCCTCGCCCCAGTGGAACGGCAGCTTCAGCCACTCGGTGTACTTGCGCGCGAAGAACCACTGCACCGACGCGATCATCGGGCGGTCGCGGCGGCGGAACAGCGGCGTCCAGGTGGCGGACGATGGCGGCATGAAGTCCTCCACCAGCAGGTCGTGCTCGAAGCGGCGCACCGCGCGCGGCAGCGCCAGCGCGAACGTGATGTGGTGCGACGACCCGTGCTCGCGCACGCGCCGGCCCAGGCGCACGTATCGCACGCCCTCGCGCACGAGCTCGGGCGTCGAGCCGGGGAACGTGGGCGTCAGCACCGTCACCTCGTGGCGGCGCGCGAGGCGGCGGCAGATCTCGAAGGTGCGCACGGGGCCGCCGCCGGCAAGCGGGTTGCCGAGGTCGTCGGGGTCGAGGTGCAGGATGCGCATCTCAGCGTCCGAACAAGGCCTGCAGGCGCTGGCGCGCGCCCGCGATCTCGCTGATCTGCAGTGCGCCGCTCACGATCAGCACCAGCAGGTAAGCGGCCAACGCGCCCGCCAACGCGGCGAAGGCGCCGACGGGCAACGCGACGACGAGCGCCGCGACACCTACCGCCGCCGCCACCAGCACGCGGCTGAGATCGCGCGCGAGATGCTGCAACTCGAGCAGCCGCGCCACCCAGCGCACGCGATACCCCACCCGGCATGCGAGGGCCAGAGCGACGGCCATCGCGGCCCCGGTGGCGCCCAGCCGCGGCACCAGCAGCAGCATCGCGCCCACCAGCACCGCCACCGAGATCGCCAGCGCGCCCAGGTCGTGCGCCTGCGCCTTGGCGGCCATCATCGTCGACGACAGGATCTGGTCCAGCGTCACCAGCACCGCGCAGAAGATCAACCAGCGCAGCACCGGCGTGGCGCTCGCCATCTCGGGCTTGTAGAGCAGCGCGATGAGGGGCCCGGCCAGCGCCGCCACCGCCAGCGCGATGGCGAATCCCGCGCCAAGGCTCAGGCGCATCGCCAGCACCAGCACGCTGCGGAAGTACACGCGGTCGGAGGCGAACAGGCGCGCCAACGTGGGCATCACCGACAGCGCCGCGATGGTGGGCAGCATCAGCGACGCGTCGTACAGCCGCGAAGCCGCTGCGTACACGCCGGCCTCGTGCAAGCCGGCCATGCGCGACAGCGCGACGATGTCCACGCGCTGCGACAACGCCGCCAGCAGCCCGATGCCCAGGAACACCGGCACCTCGTGCCAACTGCGCCGCTGCACCGCGGCGCTCACCGCGTGGCGGTCGAAACGCGGCAGCAGCGGATGGAATCGATAGGCCACGGCGACGCCGCATCGCAGCGCCAGGAACACGGCGAACACGCCCGTGAGGCCGTACCCCAGCGACACCGCGCCCACCGCGAGCCCGGTGCGCAGCAGCGCCTCGACGAACTGCACGCGCGCGATGTCGGCCACGCGCTCGAGCCCCAGCAGCGTGGATTCCGACACCAGCGACGACGCCGTCGGCAACAGCGACAGCCCCAGCAGCCAGAACGGCGTGCGCAGCTCGGGGCCGTAGCTCGCCGGGCCCAGCGTGGCGATCAGCAGCGTGATCGCCAACGCCACCGGCGTCGCGAACACGATCGCATTGCTCATCTCGAGCCCCACGTGCTCGCGCTCGGTGGCCGCGCGCCGCGTGAGCGCGGTCGACAGGCCCAGCAGCGGCAGCAGCGCCGACATGTAGAACACGTTCATCAGCAGCGAGTAGCCGCCCAGCGCCGCCGTGCCCAGGCGATGCGACAGCAGCCAGAACAGGCCGTAGTTGAGCACCGCCATGCCCACGCGCGCGCCCATCGCGGAGCCGAGGGCGTGCGACAGGCTGCCGGGCTTCATGCCGCGTCCCGCCACGCCTCGGCCACCGGTGCCAGGGTCGTCGGCGTGGTCGTGGTCGGGCCTTCGAGCTCGAGGCGCTGCGCGCGCCGCTGCATCAGGCACAGCGCCTGCAGCGTGCCTGCGGTCAGCCAGATCATGAACAGGCGGATGTCGGCGTAGAAGTTGTCGGACGCGAGGAACAGCACCTGCGTGACCAGCGACGCCGACAGTCCCACCGCCATCGCGAACGCCGTGGGGTCGCGCCACGCGCCCCAGGGCCGCGGCTGCAGCACGAGCTTCACGAGCACATAGGCGAAGAACAGCATCGCCGGCACGCCCAGCTCCGCGGCGATCAGCAGGTAGTGGTTGTGCACGACGAGCTGCAGCAGCGCCTGCTGGTAGTCCTCGGACACGTTGGCGAACGCCGGCGCGATGTATTCGTAGGCCGCGCGGTTGTAGCCGCCGTAGCCCACGCCCACCCACGGGTGCGCCTTGATGATCGTCCAGGCCTGGTCGGTGAGGATGATGCGCGACTCGGTGGAGCGGTCGTCGGGCGCGGTCAGGCGCAGCAGCAGCTGCGGGTAGATCGACACCACCGCCACCAGCGCCACCGCGCCGATCGCCGCCATGCGCGCGAGGTGCACGCGCGTGAGCACGCCCTGGCGCACGTAGCGCCACACCACCCACAGCCCGCCCAGCATGGCCGCGGCCCAGCCGCCGCGCGACAGCGTCAGCAGCAGCATCGCACTGGCGGCGCCGAGCACCGCCACGGCCGTCCACCACACGCGCGCGTCGAGCAGGCGGCGGCCCAGCAGCATCAGCGCGAACGCGGGCGGGATCACCAGCGTCATGTGGTCGGCCAGCGAGTTGGGATGGATGAAGAAGCCCTGCGGCCGGAACGCCTCGCCGGCGCCGCCGAACAGCAGCGTCTCGCCGGTGTCCATCACCTTGGCGCCAGGCAGCGCGAGCGCCGTGTGCGTGGCCATCTGCGCGGCCACCCACAGCAGCTCGGCGCCCACGCCCACCACCACGGCGCGCAGCGCCAGACGCAGGTCCGATTGCGACTCGAGCACGTGCGAGGCCACGTAATACGCCAGCACGCACAGGCCGTACTGCACCGCGCTGGCCACTGCGAGCGTGCCCTGCAACGAGCCGAACGAGCGCGCGAACATCCACGCGAAGTACGTGAACGCCAGCGCATCGAGCCGCGTGAACGGCAGCGCGCGGCGCTCCATCAGCAGCCGCCGGCCGGCCCACAGCGCGGCCAGCATCAGCAGCACCACGTTGCCCACGCTCAGGTACAGGCCGGGCGAATAGAAGCGATCGAGCGGCGCGATGATGGCCTTGGACACGTCGATCGGTGCGAGGAAGTACAGCCCTGCGATCAGCAGCCGCCGCGGCTGCCGCCCCCATGCGAGCCACGCGCCGATGGCCAGCAGGCCGGCGAGGCCCGCGCCCACGGCGGCCGAGTCGCCCCCCATCGCGGCCGCGACCACGAGCGCGCCGACGACAGCCGCGAGACCCCAGGCCAGGGGCTCGGCCAGCTTGGCCCAGCTTCTCACATCGGCCCTTCGAGACCCTCGGGAAGCGAGGATCGCATCCGAGCCGATCCGAGCTCCCCCTCGGGGGGCAGCGACGGGAGGAGCGAGGGGGTCGACATTCAGTCGCCGCCGAGCCAGCGCGGGATCGGGCGCGGGCGATGGTTCAATACGACACCGGCGACGCGCTCCGGCCCCAGGTGCGCATCGGCGAGCGCCTGCTTGGCCGCGTGGCGCGACGTGTGTCGCGAGTCGACCACCATCACGCACGCATCGACCTCGGCCAGCAGCGCGCCGCACGCGCTCAGCGACGGCGCGTCGAGCACGGTCAGCGCGAAGCCGGCGCGCAGCGCGTTCAGGCCCTGGCGCACCGACTCGGGCCGGTACAGCAGCGAGGCCTGCGCCAGCACGCCGCGCCCCAGGCGCCACAGGCGTTCGGAGCCGGCACCCGTGACCAGGCCCTGCAGCGAGCCCACCGTCATGATCTCGGAGAAACCGGCTGCGCCGCGGCGCGAGATGTCCGTCTCGGTCGGCGGCGTGTCGAACGCGGCGTCGACCCAGATGACGTCGCCGCGCTGCTGCTCGGCCAGCGCATGCGCGAGGCCTTGCGCGACGAAGCTCTTGCCCTCGCCGGCGCGCGCGCTGCTGACGAGGATGACGCGGCCGGCGGCCCCGCCTTCCGCGGTCGGCTGCACCGTCGGGCCGTGGTGACGGCTCAGGTGATCGAGCACACCGAGGCCGATGCGCGTGAACAGGGTGGCGTCGTGGACGATCTTCATGCGAGCTCCGCCGCGTCGGCGCCGGGCGCCTTCGTCGAGGGTCCGAAATACGTGTTCCTGGCCTTGGCCGACAGCGTGGGGATGGCGCCGAGCACCGGCACGCCCAGCGCCCGCTCGGCCTCGCGCGGCGAGCGCATGCGGTCGCCGCCCAGCTCGCGCAGCGTGGCCAGCAGCAGGCCCAGCAACAGGCCGGCGACGGGCCCGAGCAGCGCGACGATCTTCTTTTTCTTGCCCTCGGCGGCGGTCGGGTGGTCGGGCGCGTCGATGACGACGCGGCTCTCGGCCTCGGTGGGGTTCAGGCGCAGGTAGAGGTCGATCTGGTCGAGCTTGCGCTGCAGTTCGACGTAGCGCTCCTGCGCGAGCTGGCGCGCGCGCTCCAGGCGATTGAGCTCGGCCTCCAGCTTCGTGTTCTCGCGCACCGTCTTCGTGAGACGCTGCTGCGAGCCGGCCAGTTGCGAGCGCAGGTTGCGCACGTTCTCGGCGTCGTCGGTGTAGAGCTGGCGCGCTTCGTCGAGACGAAGCTGCAGCTCCAGCGTCTGCTGCTTGAGCGCGGCCACAGCCGGCGCTGCGTTGGCGGCTGCCACGGCGACATCCGGGCTGAGGTCGAGCTTCAGGCCGCCCTCGGCCGCAGTGTAGGCGGTGCCCACGCGGCCCGCGGACGTCACGGCGCCGGCATCGGCGTTCGCACGGCCCGAGCGGCCGCCGTCCTGCACCAGCAGCGTGACGATGCGGTCCTCCGACTGGCGCAGGTCGTCCTTGGCCTGTTCGAGCTTGGTCTCGATCAGCCTGGACGTGGTCTCGCCCAGGTGGCGGTTCTGCTGCGCGCCGAGCTGCAGGTAGTTGTCGAGGAAGGACTGCAACGCCTTGGGCGCGAGCACCGGGTCCGTGCATTCGAACTTGACCTCGAGCACGTTGGACGAGGTGTCGGCCGTCTTGGAGCGCAGCGGCTCCACCGACAGGCCGTCGAGGAACAGGTCCACCGTCTTCGAGCGGCCGTCGCTGGCCGACGCCGCGCCGGTCTCCGGCCGCGCCTTGGCCGGGCCGCCGTGCAGCAGCTGGCTGTCGTCGATGGCGTACTTCTCGACGACGGCCTGCGCGTTGGTGCGCGTGAGCATCAGCTCGATCTCGGTCTCGATCTTGCGGTTCACCGGGTCGGGATACGGCGTCTCGCGATAGGCCGCGATGCCCGAGAGGAACGATGGCGAGCCCTGCTGCTCGGTCTGCACCCACACCTTGGCGGTGGACGTGTACACGCGCGGCTGGCGCAGGTACAGCACGGCCGAGGCCGCGGTGCCCACCAGCGCGCACAGGGCGATCAGGCCGGCCTGGCGGTACAGCACGGCGACCAGGTCGCGCAGCGTGCGCGGCGGCGAGCTCGCGGGGTCGCCCGGCGGAAACAGCGTGGAATGGCTCATCGGACGATGGAAGTGCTGGAGCTCAGGTCGTAGACCCACCCGAACGAGCTGTTCTTGAGCGGCGGCACGAGACCGAGGTATTGCTGGATGCGGTCGCCGGTGAGCGCGAGGTCGGACTTGGGCAGGATGACCACGTCGAACGGTTGCAACGCCACGTCGCGATCGGGCTGGCGCGCGAAGTCCTTGGGCAAATCGAGGCGCAGCACCTGCACGGCATCGGGCTGGCCCGGCGCGCCGGGGCCGCGGCGCAGCACCGCGATGTGTTCGGCGTCGCCGGTGACCAGCGCCCCGCCGGCCTCGGCCAGCGCCTGCAGCAACGTGAGGCCCGGGCGATAGTTGATGACGCCCGGCTTGCCCACCTCGCCGGCCACGAACACCTGCGGCGCCTGGTAGCTGCGCACGATCAGCGTGGGCTGCAGCGCGGCCAGGCCGGCGCGGCCCACCACCGGCCCGCTGGCCGTGGACACGCGCACGTTCTGCGTGGTCACGCTGCGCACGATGACGGTGAGCTCCGGAGTGCGAAGCACCCTGCCGTAGCGCTGCTTGAGCTCCGCCTGCAACTGCTCGGGGCTCATGCCCTGCGCATCGACGGTGCCCGCCAGCTGCAGCGCGATGCGGCCGTCGGGACGCAGCTTCTGCACCTCGTTGAACTGCGGCGTGTACGGGAACTTGACCTCGATCTCGTCGCCCGGCTGCAGCAGGTACTCGCGCATGCCGGGCGCACCGCCCAGCGCGTGCAGGCGCTCGCGCAGCTCGGACTCGACGTCCTCGGGCGTGCGGCCCTGCACGTACAGCGTGCCGACGACCGCCAGGCTCACCTTGCCGTCGGGTCGCACCTTGAGCGCCTGGTCGAACTGCGGCGCGTCGGGCACGCGCAGGTCGAACTCGTCGCCGATGGCGAACACGTAGGCGGCCGGCGCCGCGGCCGCGGGGGCCGGCGCGGGCAGCACCTGGGCGGGCACGGTGGGCGTGTTGGGCGCGGCCAGGCGCGACGACACGCAACCGGCCGCGGCGAGCGCCGCGAGCAGTGCCAGCGCGGCGAGCACGCGGGAGCGGCCGGGCAGCGCAGTCATGTGGATTCCATCTCGATGTCGGCTTCCTTCAATCCGGCCAGCGGTGGCGCGGGCGCGTCGACCACGCCGGTCGCCCGCGCGTGCAAGGCCGCCATTGTCATCTCGTATTGCGACAACACCAACGGCCACGAGAAACGCGTGGCCGCTGCTTGGCGATTGGCCTGGCCCAAGCGCACGCGCAGGTCGTCGTCGCCCAGCAGCTCGTCGATGGCCTTGGTGCAGCTGCCCACGTCCGAGAAGTAGCGTGCGCCCTGGCGCACCACCCAGCGGTTGAACTTGTTGTCGTGGGCGATGACCGCGCTGCCGGCGCCCATGGCCTCCAACAGCGACGGGTTGGTACCGCCCACCGTATGCCCGTGCAGGTACGCCAGGCCATGCTGGCGCAGCGCGGCCAGCACGCCGGCGTCGTAGATCGCGCCGGGGAACAGCACGTCCTTGCTGGCCGCGGCCATCACCTCGGCGTGGTACTCGTTGTCCTGCGGCACCAGGCGTCCCAGCACCACCAGCTTGCAGCTTCGCGGCTTCGCGCTGAACGCGCGCACGATCTCGAGCACCGAGTTCTCGGGCTCGGGCCGCGCGATCACGGTCATGAAGGCGCCCGGCTGCACGCCCAGCGCGGCCAGCGGCGTCGCGTCGGCGTGGTCGACCAGGTCGGTGCCGTACGGGATCATGCTGATGCGCGCCGGCTTCACGCGGGTCTGGAGGTGGCGCGCGATCTCGGGGTGGTCGGCCAGCAGGTGCGACGCGCCCAGGCAGCCGCCCCAGTCGTTCAGGTACAGCCACGCCTTGGCGACCGGGCCCCACTTGCTGCGCGCCCACTCGATGCCGTCCATGTTGATCGCGTGCGTGATGCCGGCGGCGCGCAGTCGCAGCCCGAACAGCGCCGTGTTGTAACCCAGCGTGAGCACGAGCGGCGCACGTTCCTTCTCGCGCAGCAGGTGGCCGATGCAGGCCCAGTCGAACCTGACGCTGTTGATCGCCGAATCGGGCCCGAAGCCGATGTGCACGCGGCGAACGCCGTGCCACTCGCTCTCGTACGGCGCGCAGCGGAACGGCTCCTCGCAATAGACCGTCACCTTCCAGCCGTTCTGCACGAGCCACGGCGCGAGCCGCGCGGCGAAGGTCTCGAAGCCGCCGTGCGCCGCGGGCACGCCGCGGATGCCCATGATGACGAGCGACTTCTGCACGTCGTCGGTCATGGCTGGACGGCCTCGCGACGAGGCGACAGGGAAACGACAGGCGAGGAAGGCATCGAGGGCGCGGACTGGACGAGCGAATCGAGTCGAGCGTAAAGCGCGACGCGCCCGGCCGTACCCGCAAAGGTATGGTCCGCGTGGTCGATGACGCATACCTTCACGCGACTGTCGCGCGCAAGCCTCAGTCCCTGTCGGCCGGCTTCCTCGCGCAACAGCGTGAGGCCAGGATCGCGACAGGAAAATACAAAGTTCAGCGACACGCCGCGGGCGCCGGCCCGCGCGAGTTCGGCGGCCAGGTCGTTGTCCAGCGGCAGGCCGAGGCCGCGCGCGACGCCGCGCGCGCGCAGGCGCAGCGCGTGACGCACGCGCGCCGCGAGCGCCCGGCCGATCACGCGCAGGTTGGCGCGGCCGGTCAGCAGCTTCCACCAGCGCGCGGGGTCGCGCAGCGAGCGCATGGCGTCGCCCGCGATGCGAACCTGGCCGAACGCGTTGGCCGTCGGCTCCAGCGACATCCCCGGCGTCCAGTGGAACAGCAGCGGGTTGATCGCGACGACCTGCTGCACGTCGGCGCCCGCCAGCGCGGACTGCCAGGCGTGGTACGCGCCGGAGCACAGCCCCATCACCGTGATCTCGCCGACGCCGTGCTCGCGGCGCAGCCAGGCCGCGGCGCGCGCGATGTCGTCGACGCAGCGCGCGTCGTAGTGCTCCGGCCGCTGCTGCGGATCGGGCGACGCGTGGCGCAGGCTGTCGCCGATGCCGGCGACGTCCAGCCGCAGCACCACTTCGCCCTGCGCCGCGCGTTCGCGCGCCCAGGGCACCCACAGGCGATGCGGCCCGACGCGGCGCTCGCGCCCCGACGACAGCAGCACGACGCCGCGCCGTCCCGGGCGCGGCGCGCCCAGCGGACCGGCCGGATCGCGCTCGCTCAGCACGCCCGCCAGCATCGGCGGCTCGCGGTCGCGCACGTCGCCGATGCGCACGATGCGCTCGCGCACCGCGACGCCGTTGGCGCGCAGCCGCATCCAGGTGCGCGCGCCCGCGGCCGACAGCGCCAGCACCGCGCCGGTGGCGGCCTCGAGGCGCGCGGTGACGACGGCATCGTCGTCGTCCGGCGCGACGTCCGCGATCGTGGCGGCCGCGCGTTCGGGCGCCGCGTCGCCGGCGCGTTCCTGCAGCCAGCGCACGATCTCGGCGATGGCCGCAGGCGCAAGCCGCGCCTGGTGCGCCACGCCCAACGCATCCGCGAGATCCTCGTGTGCCCATTCGCGCACGCCCATCCCCGACTGCGCCAGCGCCGCGGCCACGCTGCGCACCGCCGCGGACGGCGGCCACAGCAGCAAGGCCTCGCGCACCGGGGACTCGACATCCGCTGGCCACTTCAGCGCCGACAGCGCCTCGAGCCGGCGCACCGGCTGCGCGAAGCCGCCGAGTGCCATCGGCAGTTCGGCGGGATCGAACGCCCGGCCCGGCAGGGGCGCGTGCACCGGCGCGGGAATGCCGGCGCCCAGCAGCCGCTGCTCGCGCACGAACGCGCAGCCGCTGGCCACGGGCAGCAGCGCCACCAGCGCGTCGACGTCGGTGCGCGCGGCCGCGGCATGCGCGGCGAGCAAGGCCCCCAGGCGCAGGCCGACGAACGCGAGCCGGTCGCTGCCGGACAACGCCCGCGCCTGCGTGGCGGCGGCGTCGAAGGCGGCGAGCGCGTCGGCGGTCGACGTCGATCCGGTCGCGGCCGACGAGTCGCCCGTGTCGGGCCACTCGAAGCGCAGCGTGCCGAGGCCGCCCTCGGCGAGCGCGATCGCGAGCGCGCGCTGGCCGTCGTAGCCGGCGATGTCTTCCTCGCCCCACGAACTCGCGAGCACCACCGCCATCGACAGCGCGCCGGCCGACAGCCACCCACGCGGCAGGCACGGCGCGACGCTCGCATCGGCCGCCGGCGCGGGCGCATGCCACCAGGCGACGCAGCTGTGGCCGGCCGCCTCGATCAGCAGCGGCTGCGGCGCGGGCGTGGCGACGCTGCGCGGCATCAGGCGGCTCCTTCCATCGCGATGGACGTCCAGCCCGCGGCGTTGATCGCGCCGGCGCGGGCGTACCAGGCGGGCGCGGTCGCAGCGACTGGCGTGAACTCGATGTCGCGCGCGCCGCCAGGCACCAGCGCGAAGTACTCGTCGCTGCAGCGCCAGCCCGGCGCGTCGAAGTGCACGCCGCGCGCGGCGGCGCGCGTGCGCAGCGTCACGCGAACGACGTCGCCCACGCGGCGCGCGCCGGCCTCGAGGCCGATGTCGGCGCGCACCAGCGGCGCCGCGCCGACCGGCTTGAGGAAATGCACGCACTCGGCGCGCGTCGCGCCCGACGCGTCGCGCAGAGTCGCGACGATCACGTCGGCCGCGGCCGGCCCGAAGCGATAGCTGCCGTTGAGGTCGAGGAAGCCCGGCGCATGAGCGAGCGTCGATTCGCGCCAGTGCGCGCGCGGCGCGAGGGCGAGGGGCAGCTCGACGCGGCCCACCGGCACCGCGCCGGCTTGCAGGAACTGCAGCGTGAGCGTCGCGTCCAGCGGCTGGCCGGTCTCGTTGACGACGTAGGCGACGACGCCGTTCTGGCCTTCGTCGACCAGCCCGGCATGCACCGGCTGCCACACCCGCGCGAGCGCGTGGAACGCGGCCTTCGGATGGCCTTGCTCGTCGAGCACGCCCCAGCCCGCGCCGACGCGAAGGTCGCGCAGGAACCAGACCAGCGCGCCGCTGCACGCGCTCGCCGGATCGCGCCACTGCGAGAACGCGGCGCCCATCGCCTCGGCGGCTGCGGCGCGCGAAAGCGCCCAGTACGTCGGCAGGTCGCCGCGCCGCGCCTCGTTGGCGGACAGGCCGGTCAGCGCCTCGAGGTAATGGTCGCGGACGTCGTCGAAGTCCCAGCCCGCGCCGAGGTCGCGCGGCGCGCGCTCCTTCCACAGCGGCTGGTGCGTGCGCACGGGCGCGCCGTCCTGCAAGGCCGCGAGCCGAGCGAGCGCGGCGTCGTCGGGCACCTGCGCGAACGCGAGGCTTTCGGTGGCGAAGCGCAGGCCGCTGTGGCGCGCGTCGTCGAGGGGCCGCAGGTACGCGCCGACGCCGTAGTAGGAGGTCGTGCCCGCGTTGGGCTGGAACGGGAACGCGCCGCCGCTGGCGCTCGACGGCCAGTACGGCACGCCGGGCAGCACGCTAGCCACGTGCGCCGCGAGCGCGTCGTGGAACAACGCGGGCGTCCATGCCTCGCGATCCGCGCCCCACATCGCGGCCTGCTGCGACACCTCGGAATTGCCGCACACCACCGCCACGCACGCATGGCGCTGCCACAGCGCGAGCTGCTGCGCGGCCTCGGCGGCCACCTCGGCGACGAAGGCCTCGTCGTCCTGCGGATAGTCCATGTTCGCGAACATGAACTCCTGCCAGACCATCACGCCGGCCTCGTCGCAGGCCTCGAAGAACGCCGCGTCCTCGTAGACCATCGTGCCGCCGACTCGGATCATGTTGGCGCCCGCGGCCTTCAGCGTCGCGAGCATCGCGCGATACCCCTCGGGGTTCGCGTGCAGCCGCAGCGTGTCGAGCGGCACCCAGCAGACGCCGCGGCAGAACACCGCATCGCCGTTGACGCGCAGCGTGAAGCCTTCGCCGTCGGCGCCGCGGGCCAGGGCCAGCGCGCGAAAGCCGACGTGGCCCAGCGGCGTCTCGACGGCCCGGGCGACGTCGACGCGTCCGTTCGAAAGCGGCAGCACGCGCAGCGACAGCGCGTAGCGCGCCGGCGTGCCGTGCGTGTGCGGCCACCAGCGCCGCGCCGCGGGCACGCTGCCGGTGCCGCGGTGCAGGCCGTCGGCGCCGCGTTCGAGCGTCCAGACGACGTCGCGCTCGCCGGGTTCGGTCGAGCGCAGCACCGCCGACACCAGCGCCGGCCCGCCCTCGACGCGCAACGCGAGGCTCAGCCGGCCGGTCTCGCCGTCAAGCCAAGCGCGCTGTTCGACGACCTCCGGCTCGGCCGCGCCCAGCGCCTCCAGCCAGATGCCCTGCCACGGGCCGACGACGGCCGCCGCCGGCGACCAGCCCGGCGTGCGCCCGAGCAGCGTCGTGCGGAAGAAGCGCAGTTGCTGGTGTTCGACCATGGGCGTGCGCCAGCGCGGGCGCGGGCGGCGCGGCGCGAGGTGCTGGTC
>FSZR01001144.1_pt1 | contig 14988 bp, 6 predicted proteins | sample 1638781 | NCBI WGS metagenome assembly FSZR01 (sample SAMEA3914813, study PRJEB12502) | metagenome | biome: forest; material: soil | place: Canada | collected 2011-07-07 | depth 0.3 m | reverse complement strand
TCGGCGCAGATCGCCGCGCTGACCTCGTCGCAGCTGAACATCCTCGACACCACGCATATCGCCGCCCTGACGACCGCGCAAGTGGCCGCCCTGACGACGTCGCAGGTCTCCAACCTGAGCACGACCAACCTCGACGCCCTGACGACCGCCCAGGTCGCCGCGCTGACCAGCAACCAGGTCGCCGCGCTGACGACGACCCAGGCCAACGCGCTCCTGACGACCGAACTGGCCGCCATGACCACGGCGCAGATCAAGTCGATCACGACGGCCGACCTGGTCGCCATGACCACCGACCAGATCGCCGCGCTGACATCGGCCCAGGCCGCCGCCCTGACCACGGCCCAGATCGCCGCGATGGGCACCGACCAGGCCGCCGCGCTGACGACCAACGACCTGCGTGCCCTCAGCTCGGCCCAGATCGACGCCTTCACGTCGTCGCAGCTGAACGCGATGGACACGACCCACATCGCCGCCCTGACGACCGCCCAAGTGGCCGCCCTGACGACGAGCCAGCTGTCCAACCTCAGCACGACCAACCTGGACGCGCTGACCACGGCCCAGATCGCCTCGCTCACCAGCAACCAGATCAAGGCGCTGACGACGGATCAGCTGAACGCGCTCACCAGCGCCGACATCGCCGCCCTGACGTCCGCCCAGGCCGCCGCCCTGACGACCGCGCAAGTGGCCGCCCTGACGACGAGCCAGGTGATGAACCTGAGCACCACCAACCTGGACGCGCTCACCACGGCCCAGACCGCCGCGCTGACCACGGCCCAGATCGCGGTGCTCACCACCGACCAGGCCGCCGCCCTCACGACGACCGACCTGGCCGCCATGACCACGGCCCAGATCAAGGCGATCACCACCGCCGACCTGGCCGCCATGACGACCAGCGAGATCGCCGCGCTGACGTCCGCCCAGGCCGCCGCCCTGACGACCGCGCAGATCGCCGCAATGGGCACCGACCAGGCCGCCGCGCTGACGACCACTGACCTGCGTGCCCTGAGCTCGGCGCAGATCGACGCCTTCACGTCGTCGCAACTGAACGCGATGGACACCACGCACATCGCCGCCCTGACGACCGCGCAAGTGGCCGCCCTGACGACGAGCCAGCTGTCCAACCTCAGCACGACCAACCTGGACGCGCTGACCACGACCCAGATCGCCGCCCTGACGACGACCCAGGTCAAGGCGCTGACGACCGACCAGCTCAACGCCCTGACCAGCGCCGACATCGCGGCCCTGACCACGGCCCAGGCCGCTGCCCTGACGACCGCGCAAGTGGCCGCCCTGAGCACCGACCTGATCACCGCGCTCACCACGAACGACCTGCGCGCGCTGACCTCGGCCCAGATCGACGCGCTGACGTCCACGCAGCTGAACCTGCTGGACACCACGCACATCGCCGCCCTGACGACCGCGCAAGTGGCCGCCCTGACGACGTCGCAGATCAACAACCTCAGCACGACCAACCTCGACGCGTTCACCACGGCCCAGATGGCCGCGCTGACCACGGCGCAGGTGGCCGCACTGACGACGGCCCAGGCCAACGCGCTGGGCACCGCCGACCTGGCCGCCATGACGACGGCGCAGATCAAGGCGATGACCACCGACGACGTGGCCGCGCTGACGACCAGCGAAGTCGCCGCGCTGACCACGGCGCAGGCCGCCGCGCTGACGACGGCGCAGATCGTCGCCATGGGCACCGACCAGGTCGCGGCCCTGTCGACGAACGACCTGCGCGCCTTCGGCTCGGCCAGCATCGCGGCCCTGTCGTCGTCGCAGCTGAACGCGCTCGACACCGCCCACATCGCCGCCCTGACGACCGCGCAAGTGGCCGCCCTGACGACGAGCCAGGTGTCCAACCTCGGCACGACCAACCTCGACGCGTTCACCACCGTGCAGTTCGCGGCGATGACCACGGCCGACGTCGGCTCGCTGACGACGACCCAGATCGCGACGCTCGGCTCGGCCGACATCGCCGTCCTGAGCACCGCGCAGCTGGCGGCGTTCAATTCGAGCCAGATCCAGTCGCTGACCACCGACGACGTGGCCGCCCTGACCACGGCCCAGGTGGCCTCGATGAGCTCGACGCAAGTGGCCGCGTTCACCACCGACCACGTGGCCGCGATGACCACCGCCGACGTGCACGTGCTGTCGACGACGGCCCTCCACGCCATGAGCACCGACCAGATCGCGGCGTTCAACACGGTCGACATCCAGGCCCTGACCACGGCGCACATCGCCGCGCTGACCACCGACCACCTCTCCGCGTTCAGCACCGGCGACATCGCCGCCCTGACCACGGCGCAGGCGGCCGCGTTCAGCACGGCGCAGATCGCCTCGTTCTCGACCGACCAGATCTCGCACTTCACGACGGCCGACATCGCGGTGTTCACCACGGCGGAAGCCCATGCGCTGACGACGACCCAGATCATGGCCTTCACCACCGACCAGATCGCGGGCCTCACGGTGCACGACATCGCCACGATGTCGTCGACGCAGGCGCAGGCGTTCACCACGTCGCAGATCGGCGCGATGACCAACGCGCAGGCCGATGCCCTGGTGACGGCGTCGCCGATCGTCCTCGACCTCACCGGCACGGGCATCCACACCACGTCGGCGGCCCAGGGCGTCAGCTTCGACCTGCTGGGCGACGGCAACTCGCAGCAGATGGGTTGGACGGCCGCCGGCACGGGCCTGCTGGCGATCGACCTGAACCACGACGGCCAGATCAACAACGGCACCGAGCTGTTCGGCATCGGCACCATCCTGGCCGACGGCACCCGCGCGGGCAACGGCTACGCCGCCATGGCGCAGTACGACTCCAACGGCGACGGCAAGCTGACGGCGGCGGACGCGCACTTCAAGGATCTGGTCGTCTGGGTCGACGCGAACCACGACGGCAAGACCGAGGCGGGCGAGTTGAAGACGATGGCCGACCTGGGCATCACGTCGCTCGACCTGCACGGCCTGGCCGGCACCACCAGCCAGAACGGCAACATCCTGGGCCTCACGTCGAGCTACACCACGGCCGACGGCGCGACCCACCAGATGGCGGACGTCTGGTTCGGCAAGGACACGTCGGCGGCCACGACGACGAGCACCGCGTCGACGCCGGCCCTCAGCGACCTGTTGGCGGCCCCGGCCACCGACCTGTTGCCGGGCCACACGACGGACGCGGCGGTCACGACGACGGCGCACACGACGCAGGTGGCGTCGCACGAGCAGGCAGCCCAGCTGCACGGCCTGAACCGCCTGCTGGACGACGACCAGAACCACCACACGCCGCTGATCTGAGGCCGGGCCGGTCACGCCCGAGGTTTCCCGACGGAATGACCGGCTCCCCATCATGAGCATGCACTGGCCCAAGTGGGCGACCCGCTTCGCCCATTGGGTCGAGGGCGGGTTCGGCTACCAGCACTTCAACCCGCACGGCAACTCTTCGGGGTCGTCGGGCGGCGGGACGGGTGCGCTCAATTCGCTCACGATCCCGGCGCTGACCTCCGACGACGTGGCGGCGCTGTCGCTCGCGCAGCTGGCGGCGATCCTGCCGTCGGACTACGCGACCTTCAACATCCCGGCAATGGTGGGCTTCTCGGCCACCCAGCTGGGCGCGCTCACCACCGACCAGTTCACCAACTTCACCAGCGCCGAGATCGGCGGACTCACCAGCGCGCAGGTCGCGTCGCTGTCGACTACCGACCTGCAGGCGATGACGTCCGTGCAGGCCACCGGCCTCACCGCCGACCAGGCCGCGGCACTGGACACGGCCCAGGTGGTGGTGATGACCACGGCCAGCGTCGGCGCGCTGTCCACGGCGGCCATCGCGGCGCTGGGCACCGACGAAGTCGCCGCGTTGAGCAGCGCCGACATCCGCGCGCTGTCCACCGCCCAGGTGGCCGCGCTCACCACGGCGCAGGCCGCGGCGCTCACCAGCGCGGAGACGACGGCGCTGACGTCCACGCAAGTCGCTGCGCTGAACACGGACGACTTGGCGGCGCTGTCCACCGACGGCATCGCGGGCCTGCGCTCGACGCAGCTCAACGCGCTGTCGTCGACGCAGTTGGAGGCGCTCTCGACCACCGACGTGGCCGCGCTGTCGACGGCGCAGGTGCGCAGCCTGGACGCCGCGCACGTGGCTGCCCTGTCGACGACGCAGGTCGCCGCGTTGTCCACCGCGCAGATCGCCGCGCTGTCGACGGCGCAGGCCGCGGCGCTGGGCACGCGCGACATCGTGGCGCTGTCGACGACGCAGGTCGCGGCGCTCACGTCCGCGCAGTTCGCCGCGCTGACCACCGCGCAGATCGCCGCGCTGAGCACCGCCGACCTTGCCGCGTTGAGCACGGCGGTCATCCGCAGCCTGTCCACCGGCCAGCTCGACGCGCTCAGTTCCACGCAGCTGGACGCGCTCACCACGACGCAGATCGCGGCGCTCGGCACGAGCCAGGTGGCCGGCCTCGCGCCCGCGAGCGTGGCCGAGCTCACGACCACGCAGGTCGCCGCGCTGACCACACAACAGGTGGCCGCGCTCACCACCGCGCAGATCGCCGTGCTCTCGCCGGCCGACCTCGACGCGTTCAGCACGGCGCAGATCGCGGCGCTCACCACGAGCCAGGTGGCCGCGCTGAGCCCCGCGTGGATCGCCGGCCTGGGCAGCTCGATCGTCGCGCTGTCCACCGCCGACTTCCGCGCGCTGACCACCGCCCAGATCGCCGTGCTCACCGACGCCGAGATGCAGGCGCTGACGACCGCTCAGGTCGCCGCGCTCACGTCCACGCAGGTGCAGGCGCTGTCCGACGAGCAGCTCGACCAGCTGAACACCGCCGACATCCAGGCACTGAACACCTCGGTGATCGGCGCGCTGGCCGCAGCGTCGCTCGACCAGCTGTCGCCCGAGGCGATCGCCGCGCTGCGCACGAGCCAGGTCGCGGCGCTGACGACCACGCAGATCTCGAGCCTGGCTACCGGCACGCTGGCCGAGCTGACCACCGCGCAGGTGGCGGCGCTGACCACCGCGCAGATCGCGGCGCTCACCACCGACCAGGTCGCCAGCCTCGGGCCCGTCGACGTGGCCGCCCTCACCAGCACGCAGTTCCGCGCGCTGTCGGCCGCGCAGTTCGCGGCGCTGAGCGACGACGAGCTGGCCGCCATCTCCACCAGCACCATCCCCGCGCTGACGACGACGCAGGTGGCCGGCATGACCACCGACCAGCTCGCGGCCCTCAGCACGCAGCAGTTCGCCGCGTTCACCACCGCGCAGGTCGCCGCGCTGACGCCAACGCAGGTGGGCGCGCTGGTCGACGCCGACATCGCCGCGCTGACCACCGCGCAGACGGCCGCGCTGGCCAGCGCGCAGGTGGCGGCGCTGACGGCCGAACAGATCTCCAACCTGTCGACCGCCGACGTGCGCGCGCTGCGCAGCGCGACCCTGGACGCGTTCAGCACCGACCAGTTCGCCGCGCTGAGCCCCCTGCAGCTCGCCGCGCTGAGCACCGCGCAGGTGGCCGGGCTCACCAGCACGCTGGTCGGCTCGCTGTCGGCCGATGACCTCGCGGCGCTGACGACGCAGCAGTTCGCGGCGCTGTCCACGGCGGCCATCGCGTCGCTCGGCGCTGCGCAGCTCGCCAGCCTGGGCACGGCCGACGCCGCCGCGCTCACCACGGCGCAGGTGCACGCGCTGAGCGGCGCGCAGCTGGGCTCGCTGAGCACCAGCGCGATGGCCGCGCTGTCCACGCGCGACATCGCCGCTCTCACGTCCACGCAGATCGCGGCGCTGCCGTCCGACCACCTCGACGCGCTGACCGCCGCGCAGTTCGCCGCGCTCACGACGGCGCAGATCGCCGCGTTCACGTCCACGCAGGTCGCCGACTTCACCACCGCGCAGATCGCCGCGCTGCCGGCGGCCGACATCGCGGCCTTGTCCAGCGCAGCGATCCCCGGCCTGGGCAGCGCGGGCATCGCGGCCCTCGGCACGGCCGACGTGGCGGCGCTCAAGTCCGCGCAGGCCGCCGCGCTCACCACCACCGAGCTGGCCGCGTTCAGCACGGCGCAGGTCGCCGCGCTCACCACGGCCGCCATCCACACGCTCACCAGCACCGCGTTCGCCGCACTGAGCCCCACGCAGTTCGCGGCGCTGTCGACGTCGCAGCTCACGGCGCTCACCACGGCCCAGATCGCCACGGTGAGCCCGTCCCAGCTCGCCGCGCTCGGCACGCAGCAGCTCGATTCGCTGGGCACCGCGGAGTTCGCCGCGCTCAGCACGGCGCAGGCCGCCGCGCTCACCGGCACGCAGCTGGGCGCCTTGCTCACGCAGGACGTGGCGGCGCTGTCGACCGCGGCCATCAACGCGCTGGGCATCACCGGCATCATGGCGTTCGGCAACGCGCAGATCGGCGCGCTGGGCACCGCGCAGGTGGCCGCGCTGTCCAGCCTGCAGGTGGGCGCGCTGACGACGCAGCAGGTGGCCTCGCTGAGCACCGCCGCGATCGTGGCGCTGGGCAGCACGGGCATCGACGGCCTGACGATCCCGCAGCTGGCCGCGCTCACGCCCACGCAGATCGGCGCGCTCACGACCACCGAGATCGCGGCGCTGAACGGCGACCAGATCGCGGGCCTGGGCACCGCGGGCATCGCCGCGCTGACGACGCGCCAGTTCGTGGCGCTGTCCACCGACGCGATTTCCGCGCTCGGCACCGACCAGGTGGCGGCGCTGACGATGGCCGACCTGGCCGTGATGACCACGACCCAGGTGCAGGCGCTCAGCGCCGCGGCGATCGGCGCGCTCACCACCGCCGAGTTCGCGTCGCTGACCACGTCGCAGATCGGCGCGCTCACCAGCCTGCAGGTGGCCGCGATCTCGACCGACGACCTCCACGCGCTATCGACGCAGTCCGTGCACTCGCTGGCCACGGCCACGTTGGCGGCACTCGACGCCGAGCAGTTCGCGTCGCTGTCGACCGCGCAGTTCGCATCGCTGACCACCACGCAGGTGGCCTCGCTGTCGACGGCGCAGATCGCCTCGCTGAGCAGCGACGAGCTCAACGTGCTGAGCACCGCGCAGTTCCACGCGCTCACCGCCACGCAGTTCGCCGCGCTCACGACCGACCAGTTCTCGCACCTGTCGACCACCGTGATCGCCGGGCTGACCACGGCGCAGGTGCATGCGCTGAGCACCGACAACATCGCGGCGATGTCCACCGACCAGATCCACGCGCTGAGCACCGCCGACATCGCGGCGATGTCGATGACGCAGGTGGATGCGTTCACGGGCACCGAGATCGGCGCGATGAGCGGCGCCCAGGCCAGCGCGGTGATCGCCGCGTCGCCGATCGTGCTGGACCTCGACGGCAACGGCATCAGCACGACCGCCGCGGCGCAGGGCGTCGACTTCGACCTGCTGGGCAACGGCCAGGCCGCCAAGGTGGGCTGGACCGCCGGCGGCGACGGCCTGCTGGCGATCGACCTCAACCACGACGGCAAGATCGACAACGGCTCCGAGCTGTTCGGCACCGGCACGCTGCTGGCCAACGGCACGCACGCCAGCAACGGCTACGAGGCGATGGCGCAGTACGACAGCAACGGCGACGGCAAGCTCACGGCCGCCGACGCGCATTTCAAGGACCTGGTCGTGTGGGTCGACGCCAACCACGACGGCAAGACCGACCCGGGCGAGCTGAAGACGCTGACGGAGCTGGGCATCACGTCGCTGGACCTGCACGGCCTGGCGGGCACGACCACGGACCACGGCAACCTGCTGGGGCTGACGTCCAGCTACACGACCAGCGACGGCGCGACGCACGCGATGGCGGACGTGTGGTTCGCCAAGGATGCGAGCGCGGCCACGACGACGACGGCGACCACGCCGGCGCTGCACGACCTGCTGGCGGCGCCGGCCAACGAGGTGCTGCCGGGCACGCACGACGCGTCGGCGGGCATGGAGGCGCACCGCTCGCACGCGGGCTTGCTGCACGGCTGGAACGCCCACCTGGACAGCCGCGAGGACGAGTTGCCGCGGCCCACGCCGTTGCTCTGAAGGCGCTGCCAAGCCCCCGGAAATGGCCGCGGAACGCAGCCTTATCGCCCGTGTCGCATCGAAACCACGGGCGTAGACTCGTCGGCATGTTCATGCTGGCGCCCGCGCGCCGATGGAGTCGACCGTGATCCCTCGTTTCAGCCAAGTCGCCCTGCTCTGCTCCGAGGCGATCACCGGTGGGCCCGAAGCGCTGCACCAGCTGGCGTACACGATCAACCAGCACGGCGGCAACGCGCAGATGGCCTACTTCGGCGGCAAGTCGCGCGTGCACCTGCTGGCCGACCGCATCCTCGGCGAGCTGTCCCCCGACTCGCCCAGCCCGGCCGCCTACGCCGCCTACGAACCGCGTCCGCTCAAGGAGATGGTGTTCGGCCCGGACACCCTGCTGGTGTTCCCCGAGATCTCCGTGCAGCAGGCGCGCGAGGTCAATGCCGGCAACAAGGCCGTGTGGTGGCTGTCGGTGGACAACGCGATCAACCAGAACCCCAACCTGCGCTACCAGAGCTACCTCGACCACCTGTTCGCCGACGAGTCGCTGGTGCACTTCTACCAGTCGGACTACGCCCGCGACTTCCTCGTCAAGAGCGGCGCCCGCCGCATCTACCCGCTGTTCGACTACACCGACGCCAACTTCCTGCGCGCCGCGCCCGCCGACGCGCCCCCGCGTTCCGCGCGCGTGGCGTACTTCCCGCGCAAGGGCGGCGACAAGGCCGCGCTGTTCGTGGCGCAGTCGCAGCAGGCGGCCGACCCGCTGGCCTTCGCGCCGATCGAGAACATGACCAAGGGGCAGGTCAAGCAGACGCTCGAGAACTGCGCCGTCTACATCGACTTCGGCCACCACCCCGGCAAGGACCGCGTGCCGCGCGAGGCGGCCTGCGCCGGCGCCGTGGTGCTGCTGCACGAGCAAGGCGCCGCGCAATTCTTCGCCGACCATCCGCTGGACCCGGCGCACGTGTTCAGCCTGGCCGACATCCAGTCCGGCCGCCTGCAGGCGCGCGTGCGCGAGATCATCGCCAACCCGCAGCCGCACCTGGCCTCGCAGCGCTTCTACCGCCAGAAGATCTGGATGGAGCGCGAGGAGTTCGCGCTGCAGGTCAAGCAATTCTTCTTCACGCCCTAAAGAAGCCCGCGCATGAAGGTCTACGTCGAGGAATCGGGCACGCCCATCTACAACCGCATCGCGCACGCCCTCGGCCGCGCGCTGATGGCGCTGGGCAACGAGGTGATGCTGGTCAAGCCGTCCGGGTTCACCACGGCCACCTACGACGAATTCCTGCGCAAGCAGGACGGCGCGAGCGTCTACGTCACCACCAACGAGCCGAACATCGTCAACGGCCTCGTGCCCGGCACCGACTCCTACTTCTTCGAACGCTACCCCGGCCGCGTGGTCTTCGTGCGCCAGGACGCCATGCTCGGCGGCACCACGCTGCTGGGCGCCGTCTCCAAACTGCGCGCGTGGCAGCGCGTGGCGGGCCGGACGGCGCACCTGTGCCTGGAGCCCAACAACGTCGACGACCTCACCGCGCTGGGCATCCGGGCGCGCGTCGTCGCGCACGCCACCGAGACCTTGCCGGTGGCGCCCGTGGAGGACGGCTTCGAGTTCGACGCCAACTTCATCGGCCACGTCGTGCCGTCCATCTACAGCCCGGCCGGCAGCACGGCGGCCGCGCAGGGCGTGGTCACGCGTGCCGTGACCGCGCGCCGCGAGCGCCTCGATACCCCGCTGGAAGACGTCATGCGCGCCCACGCGGCCACGCTGGAAGGCCTGGGCTCGCCGGAAGACAACACGCTGCTGCGCATCGCCGCCGCGCAGTGGCTGCGCACCGAGGTGCACCACCAGACCATGCCGTTCCGCGGCTGGCTGCTGGAGAACGCCGAGCTCGGCTCGCTGGACGTGTTCGGCGGCGACCCGGCCTACCTGCACCGCGTCGACCGCCACCTCGCGCTCGAGCGCCCCGGCATCACGATGCATCCGGCGGTCTACGAGGCCGAGCGGCTGCAGCAGGTGTTCAGCCGCAGCCGCGTGAGCCTGAACCTGACGGCGTTGCAGTTCGACCACGCCGTCATCAACCGCTTCCACGACGCCACGATGGCCGGCGGGCTGTGCCTGATGGACAAGCGCCCGGGCCTGGCGGAACTGACCAGCGCGCACGCCGAGATCTCGTTCAACGACGTCGGCGAGATGGCCGAGCGCGTGCGCTACTGGGCCGACCCGCGCCGCGCGGGCGAGCGCGCGAGGCTCGTGCGCAAGCTGCAGGCCGACGTCGCGGCGCGCTCGGGCTACGACAAGCTGGCGCAGGCGATCACGGAGTGCGTCTCGGCGATGTGAGCCGCAAGACGCAGGGCGGGTCAGCCGCCCTGCCCCGCCCGACCCGGCTGCGAATCGTCGGGGCCATTCACGATGTAGACGATCTGCTCGTACAGGTTCCGCGCGTGATCCCCCACGCGCTCGAGCGCGCTGGCGGCCAGCACGAGATCGACGGCCGCGGAGACCGTGCCGGGGTCTTCCGCCATGTGCGCGGTGAGCTTGCGCATCAGCCCATCGAACTCCATCGCGACCCGGTTCGTCCGCAATTGCTCGAGCGCCTCCGAAGCGTCGAGGCGCGAGAACGCATCGAGCGCATCGCGCAGCTGCGACATGGCCAGCCTGCCGATCAGGCCGATGTCCGCCAACGGCAACTGCACGCTCGTGGAAACGCTCGAATCGACGAAGCGCTGGACGATGCGCGCGATCCGCGCGCCCTCGTCGCCGATGCGCTCGAGGTTGGCCACGGCCTTCGAACATCCGATGAGCGAACGCAGGTCGCGCGCGGCCGGCTGGCGCCGCGCGATGATGCCCGACAGGTCACGGTCGATGTCCACCTGCAAGGCGCTCATGCGCTCTTCTCGGGCCAGAACCAGGACCGCCTCATGGCCCCTGAAGTTGACGAGCGCCGAGAACGCCTTGGTGACCTGCGATTCCGCGAGTCCGCCCATCTCGAGCACCCGGGCCGAGACGACCTCGAGTTCTTCGTCGAACTGGGTCGAGAGGTGTTTGTCGGTCATGCGGTCGTTCCATCGTGGCAGGCAGCCCGCATTCTCGCTGCCGGCCCGAGCAAGACCGCTGGCCGGAACTTTCCTGAGGCTGACGTCAGCTCGAAAGCGCGTCGCTCACGCCACCCAGCTGCGTCCTGCGCCACATCGACGTGTAGATCGCCTCGAGGTTGCGGCAGAACGCGTCGGCATCGCACAGCGCGTTGGTGGGCTGCGTGGCGATCAGTTGCGCCTTCAGCTGCGCCAGGCGCGCCGGGTCGCGCGCGAGCTTCAGCGCCAGCGCCTCGTAGTCGGCCAGCGATGTCGTCACCAGTTCGGGAATGCCGGCCGCGTGCAGGAGGCTGCCGGCCACGCGCGACGGGAACGCGCCGCCCATGCAGGTGACGACCGGCAGGCCGGCCATCAGCGCGTCGGCGCAGGTGGTGTGCGCGTTGTACGGGTGGGTGTCGAGGAACAGGTCGGCCTGGCGGTAGCGGGCCAGGTGGTCCTCGACCATCGGCACGCGCTGCGCGAACACCAGGCGCTGCGGGTCGACGCCGCGCGCGGCCGCTTCCTTGCGCAGGTTGTCCTGCGACAGCGGGTTGCGCGACATCAGCCACAGCACGCTGCCCGGCACCTGGTTCAGCAGGTTCATCCACACGGCGAACACGTGCGGGGCGATCTTGTAGTCGTGGTTGAACGAGCAGAACACCACGCCCTCGTCCGGCAGCCCGCACTCGGCGCGCGTGGGCGTGCGCTCGGCGATCTTCAGGCCCGAAGCGGCCGGCAGGTAGGCGTCGGGCAGGTAGACCACCTGCTCGTTGTAGAACTTGGCATGTTCGGGCGGGATCACGTGGCGGTCGGCGATCACGTAGTCCATGTACTTCGTGCCCATCGTGCCCGGGTAGCCCAGGTAGTTCACCTGCGCCGGCGCGGGGCGCATGCCGAACACCTCGCTGCGCGAGTCGGACGTGAAGCCGGCCAGGTCGATGGCGACGTCCACTTCCATCTTGCGCATCAGCTCGGCGATGGCGCGGCTCTCCATCATGCGGGCGTCGACGAAGTGGTCGAAGGTGTCGAGCATGCGCTGGCGCAGGCGGCTGCCGTCGTTGGGGCCGATGGAGATGGCGATGGTCTCGAAGCGCGACTTGTCGTGGCGCTCGAAGATGCCGGCCATCAGGTGGCCCACCGGGTGCTCGCGCAGGTCGGGGGACACGTAGGCGATGCGGATGCGGTCGTGCTTGTAGCGCTCGCCCGTCCACAGCGGCGCGTGGCGCACCGGGTAGCGCTGCGTGGCGAAGATCTCGGCGCACTGGTGGTGGACGGCGGCCGAGTCGGTCACCGACATCACACCCAGCGACTTGGCCGCCGGCTTGCCCGCCGCGATGCCGGCCAGGATGCGCGGCACGTCCTCGTCGAAGTGCGACCAGTCGCAGATGTGCATGCGCTCGTAGCAGATCGAGCCGATGCCGTATTCGAAGTCGGGGTTGAGCTTGAGCAGGCGATCGAACATCGCGATCGCCTCGATCGGCTTCTTGAACTCGGTGAGCATGACCGCGCAGTTCGACAGCGCGTTCAGGTGGTTCGGGTTGATGGCCAGCGCGCGGTTGAAGCGCTCCAGCGCCGGCAGGTGCTGCAGCGTCTCGCGCAGCAGCGTGCCGCTGTTGATCAGCGCCTCCACGTAGTCGGGCTTGCACTCGATGGCCTTGTCGTAGGCGGCCAGCGCGGCGTCGCGGCGGCCCAGGCGCTGCAGCACGGAGCCGTGCGCGTACCAGATCGGCGCGAAGCCGGGGTTCTTGGCCACGCCGCGCTCGGTGAACGGCAGCGCGTGCTCGGGGCCGCGGCGTTCCAGCATCACCACCGCGATCGAGTACAGCGCAATGCCGTCGTCCGGGAAGTGCGACAGGTACAGCTCGAAGATGGCCTGCGCCTGCTCGAGGTGGCCCTTGCCCTGCAGGTCGATGCCCTGGATCAGCAGGTTGCGGTCGACCGGCGCCTGCTCGCTGGCGGGGGCCGCGGTCGCCGGCGCCTCGGACGTCGCCGCCGCCGTCGCCACGATGGCGGGTTGCGGGTGGCTGGTCTGGGACGAGGCTTGGCTGGCGTGCATGCGGCGGCTCCTGGATGGGCGTCTGGACAGACTCCAATGTCGCTCGCCCGGCCCGCGCCCGATCGGGGGAAAAGGCCGCCGAGGACGCCGCTTATCGGCGCCGCAGCGCCGCGACTTGAGGCCGCGGCGGGTAGAAACACTACTGCCGGTGAAGGCTTTTCACTCGAGGTGGACGGCCAGCCCCAGCCCCAGCGACCACAGCATCGCATTGGACTGCTGGGTGTCGTACAGCGCGTCGACGTACTGCACGCGCAGGTTGTAGTGGTCGCCCTCGGCGGCCATCACGTCGAACAGCGAACGCCGGCCGAGCTGCTGCCACTGCTGCAGCGTGAAGTTGCGCACGAGGTCGCTGTTGTGCAGGATCTCCACGACGGCCCGCGCGCGGTCCATCGAGTGCTGGGCCTGCTCGTAGACCTCCGCCATGCGACTCTTGCGGGCCTCCAGCGCGTCCTCGCGCTGCATCCGCGCGGCCTCCGCCCGCTTGCGCGCGGCGCTGGTCGTGGACGCGTTCGAGGCGTTGAACAGCTGCCAGCTCACGGTGAGCCCGCCCGACACCGACCGCGACGGCCCCGCGCCCGCCGAGCGCGTGGCCGACAGCAGCACGCCCAGCTGCGGCTTCTGGCCGTCGAGGATGGCCTTGACGTAGCTGTCGAGCGCACTGGCCTGCGAGTCGAGCGACTGGATCTCGGACGAGCGCGACGCCATCGTCAGCAGATCGGGCAGCGCCGGCGTGTCCAGCATGACCGAGGTGATGCCCTCGATCGGCGGCAGCTCGTCGCCGACGAAGCGCCGCAGGCGCGTTTCGGACAGCCGCTTCTGCGACAGGCTCTGGTCGCGCATCAGCTCGGCCTGCTGGCGCGTCTTCTTGGCCTGCACCAGCTCGCTGGTGCGGCCGCGGTCGACGCTGACGATGGTCTCCAGCGCCTCGACGAGGCACCCCATCTTGTGCGCGTACTGCTCGTAGACCTGCGACTCGACGTTGTAGCGGCTGCGCTCCAGCGCCAGCGACACGGTCTGCAACGCGATCTGCTCCTGCGCGGACAGCTCGCCCTGCCGCGCCGCGTCGGCCAGGTGCTCGCGCCAGTTGGTGAGGTCGTGGATGCGGCCGCCGTCGTAGATCGGCGCCGACACGTTCACCCCGCCCTGGAACTGCAGGCCGTGCGTGCTCGTGGTGTTGGGCGCGCCGGCATCGACGCCGCCGATCTGGCCCGAGAGGGTGGCCTGCGGCATGCGCGCCAGGCGCTGCTCGTCGATGTCGTACGACGCGGCCTCGGCCAGCATGTGCGCGGCGCCGACGGCGTTGCTGCGCCGGATGGCGACCTGCACCAGCTCCAGCAGGTTCATGCGCGGCGCGCGCGCGGCCGCGGGCAGCGGCGCCGACGACGGCGCGGCGGGCACGGTGGCGAACGCGGGCGCGGCGGCGGGGTCGGAGTCGCTGGCGATGCAGCGGTCCTTGAACGAGGTGCCGGGCGCCTCGGCGGGCGCGGCGGCCGTGGCCGGCGTCGCGCGGTGCACGGTGGCGGCCGGCGCCGACGCGGCGGCGCACAGCGTGGCCAGGGCCAGCAGCGAGGCGGTGATCCAGCGGTGATCGATGTTGACGGGTCCCATGCGGGGCAGCTCCTTGCGTTGACGCCGGTCGTGCCGGCGCCCCGTGCAAGTACACCGCGGAACGGCGTGTGGCGAAGGGCCGGAAACCGGGGCGAACAGCGGCCACTTCCGTGGCACCGCGTGTCAACGCTCGCGGAACGCTTCCTTGGACTTGAGCATCGGCCGCAGCAGGAAGTTGAGCACCGAGCGCTCGCCGATGCGCACCTCGGCGCTGCCGGTCATGCCG
>FSZR01000993.1_pt1 | contig 15065 bp, 14 predicted proteins | sample 1638781 | NCBI WGS metagenome assembly FSZR01 (sample SAMEA3914813, study PRJEB12502) | metagenome | biome: forest; material: soil | place: Canada | collected 2011-07-07 | depth 0.3 m | reverse complement strand
GGATCATGTACATCGCCCCCGCGATGGCCTGCTCGATGGCGATGATGAAATCCGATTCCGACGCGCAAGAGAAGTGCAGCATGTCGAAATGGACGCCCATGACGGGTGACGTGGCCTCCCAGCAGTAGGCCGCGTTTTCGCTCGGGGTCCATCCCTGCGGTTCGGGAGGACTACATGGATCAAGGCGATGTTATTGCTCGGCGATGATGTCGATGAAGACAAGCAGCACGCTGCCTGTGTTCGTCAGCCAGTGGGACTCACCCTTGCGGACAATGGTGACGTCTCCGGGCATGACCGGGTAGTCCTTCCCGCAACCGCAGGCCTTCGTTGGGAGGCAGGTGCCGATCAACTGGCCAGTACGCTTTCGGGTCAGCCTCCTTGGGAAGGACTCCAAAGGCGCGCTCCCAGGCCAATGGGTAGGCCGCGGCGTAGTCTAGGAGAACGCCATCTGCGTCCAAGCAAACTAGTGGCTTTCGCTGGGGAGTCGAGCGGTTGAGCGGGGAGCGGCTCACCAGCTTGCGCGCCAGCTTTGACGAAGCGTTCTGGTCAAACATTCCCGCGATTGAAGGGGCTGTCGCCGCGACGTGTGACCTGGCAGATGCCGGATATGAACTGGTCTGCGTGTCAGCGCTAGAGCCGGTCTTCGAGAAGGCCCGGTTGAGAAACCATCGCGCATTGGGCTTTCCGATCGAACGCGTCATCGCGACTAGCAGAGCGATCGAGAGTGCTGGCAATCCCAAAGCGCCCGTATTGGCGTCGCTTCAGCCCGTCGCGTTCGTCGACGACTATCTGCCGTTCATGCAGGGACTCCCGGGCAACATCCATACGGCGCTGCTGCGCAGTGATATGACCGGATCTCCAAATCATGGGCCGGAGCTCCGCGCCGTGCGCACGCAGCATTCGGATCTTGCCGCCTTTGCCAGTTGGTGGCTGGGTCAGCCAAGCTAGCCGCCGGTAGGGGTCTTGTCGGTCGATTAAGTCTTGCGAGTTCTGGGCGCTCGCGCCGCAGCAGGGCTGGGCGGCACCGGCGAAAGCTGCTGGATTACGGTCTGAAGCGTGTGTGCCTCGGTTTTGGCACGGGCGGCCTCGTCCTGTGACAGCCTGAGTTGCTCCCTCAGGCCCTCCGCCGTGGCCACGTTCTCTTCAAGCTTGGCACTGGTTTGGCGATTCGCAGCCTCGAGGGTGTCGACTTTGGACGCCAACCTAGCGTTCGTCTCCGAGAGGGCCTGGATGTCCGACCGTAGCCGCTCCTCCGTCTGGGCTGCCTGAGCGCGAACGCCCTCGAGGGCCTTCTCCGATTTCGCGCGCGCCTGGCGCTCCTGATCGACGTCCAGTAGGCCTCTGCGTTCGGCGGCAGCGGCCCGATCGGCGATCTCGGTGACCGATGCTCGTGACTTGTCCATCTCCGCGGCAAACGCCTTGTGGGCTGATTCCTGTGCGACGTGCAGGTCAGCAAGCTGGCGCTGCAGTTCCTGACAGCGCGCCGCGGTAGCGATGTGGCCACGTCGCTCGGCCTCGAGCTCGTTGCGGAGCTCGCTGGAGGCGGCCTGGACGCCGGCGAGCTGGTCTTGGGCCGCGCCAAGGTTGGTGAGGAGGCTTGCGTGCGCGTGTTGGGTGGACTGCAGCTCGATTTTGGCGGCAGCAAGTTCAGCCGTTGCGTCGGCGCGCAGCGTATGGAGTTCTTCACGGGCGGCGGCGCTGGCTTGGCGCCAGACGGCGGCGATCGCCGATGCGGCCGCTTCCTTGATCTCGTCAGGCAGGTCACCAGTAGCGGCGCTTGAAGCGCGACGCCAGTCTCTGGAGCTGCATGACGCTCAGGCTAGACGACCGGGCGGCCGTTCAAGGCTGAGGTCAAGGGCCTCGTGCGACATCCTGCATGGAGTCAAAGGCCTCGTGTGACATCCAGCCGAAGGTCAAATACCTCGTGCGACATCCAGATCAGCTCAAAGGCCTCGTGTGACATCCGCGGAAGCGCTGAGCGGCAAGCACCTCACGTGACATCCATGCCCACTTCAAGGGCCTCGTGTGACATCCACCGGTAGCTCAAGTACCTCATCGTTCAACCACGAGGTCAATTTCAGCCAGTTTTCAGAGGCGTGAGCTGTGCGGAGCGACGTGCTTGAGATGGTTCGCGCAGTGAACATTCGGCTCCTGAATGTGAGCTGAGACGCAACGGGTGAACCTACCAGATGTCAGGCAGGTGTTGCGGCAAGTCAGCGTCCAGGAACTCGTATGCGCAACAGGTACAAACATACCTGACTTGCGCATAATGTGCGTTATGTAAACTCATAAAATCAGCCAGGCAATCACGAGAAGTGACACGAAGGCCCACGTCCCCGCGCCCGCCCTCCCAAGAACCAACGCCGCTCCCACGAAGCCCATCGACTAGCATCGCCCCGTCCCCGTCCCGGATCGAATGGAGCGCCTGGATGACCACCCTCAAAGCTGCCTTGATCGACACCCTCGCCAACCCGAACGCGCTGGTGACGGCGGCGGATCGCATCGATGCGATGTACGCCGCGTACCAGCAACTCGCGGCGGGCGCGCCCTGGGACAACGGGAAGCCCGAACCGCTGAGCGCCGACGCCCTCGACTTTCTCGGCCGGCTGCGCGGTGCGACCGCCGCGGAGACCAAGAAGCCTGGCGCGGCGACGCTGCAGGCCGATCGCGGCGTCGCCCTGGGGCAGATCGAGACCTGGGTCCAGGGGGCCGTCGGAACGGCCTGCGGCGCGTTCCCGCACATCAATCCGTTCCGTTTCGCCGTCGAACTGGCGCTGCGCGTGCGGCGCCCCAGCGCGGTGAACCAGGAGCGCACGGTGCTGTGCGGCGCGGCGGGCATCCTGTCGGCCTATTTCAAGACCGACCCGAAGCGGGCGACCCAGTTCGCGCTGGACCTGGTCGACCACGGCAGCGGCCAGCTGCGCCAGTACGTGATCGAGCCGGTGGGCGCCGTCCGCAACCAGGCGCCGCCCACCCGTTTCGGGATGGCGCCCGTGGACTGGGTGATGCTCGCCAGCCTGCGTTATCACTTCGAGCCGCTGGCCGAGCTGATCGGCCTCTTCAGCGCGACCACCGCCGACCCGCTGCGGCAGCTGACCAAGCCGGCGCTGCTGTATTCGGCGCTGAGCAACATGGGCTATGCCACGGTCAACGACCGGACCTTCGGACTCAGCTCCTTCTCGGCGGTGACCCAGTTGGCGAGCGCCATCACGCGCTATGGGATGCACGCCGGATCGGAGCCGACGCAAGGCGACGCCAACCTGCAGCTCGCCGCCTCCGACGTCGCCGCCGGCAAGCTGGTGTTCCTGTGGGCATACGGCGACCTGACCGACGAGACGCCGGTGCGCTCCAAGGCAACGCCGTACCCCAATGCGGCCAACACGCCGCAGCGCGAGGTCGACGCGATCACCTTCCCGAAGCTGCACTGGACGCTGGTGCGCAAGCTCATCGTCACGCCCACCGAGGTCAAGATCCGCCACTACAGCTGGGGCAACGCGCGCGAGGCCACGTTCCCCAAGGCCGAGTTCCTGCACGTCTACCAGGGCTACGTCGTGGCGGACCCCGCCTGAACCGGCGTCGCCGGCGCGCTCACGCTGAGGCCACGCCCGCACGATCCAGTATCGCATGCAACAGCACGTTGCAGCCCGCCGCGATGTGCTCCGGCTTGGCGTCCTCGATCTCGTTGTGGCTGATGCCGTCCTTGCACGGAATGAAGATCATGCCCGCCGGGGCCAGCTGGGCGACGTAGACGGCGTCGTGGCCGGCGCCGGAGACCGCCGGCATGCTCGAATAGCCCAGCTTCCGGGTGGCTCGATCGACGGCGGCCACGCAGTCCGGGTGGAAGACCTGGGCCTTGTAGTGCGAGACCTGCTCGATCGCGATGGCCAGGCCGCTCTGCGCGGCGAGCCGTTCGGCGACGCCGCGGATGTCGGCGTCCATGGCATCGACCAGGTCGTCGGTGGCGTTGCGCAGGTCGATCGAGAACTTGACGCGGCCGGGGATCACGTTGCGGCTGTTGGGATGCACCTGCACCATGCCGACGGTGCCGCGCCCGTGCGGCGGATGGCGATGCGCGCACGCGACCACCTCCTGCATCAGCACGGTGGCCACCTGCAGCGCGTCCTTGCGCAGCGCCATCGGCGTCGGGCCGGCGTGGGCCTCCATGCCGGTGACGGTGCAGTCGTACCAGCGGATGCCCAGCACGCCGCTCACCACGCCGATGGTCTTGTCGTGGTCCTCGAGCACCGGGCCTTGCTCGATGTGGGTCTCGAAGTACGCGCCGATCGGATGGTCGCCCGGCTCCTGCGCGCCGACGTAGCCGATGCGCTCGAGCTCGTCCTTCACGGACCGGCCCTCGGTATCGGTGGCGGCGTAGGCCTTCTCCAGCGTGAAGGCCTTGGCGAATACCCCCGACCCCATCATCACCGGGACGAAGCGCGAGCCCTCCTCGTTGGTCCAGAACGCGACCTCGATCGGCGCCTCGGTCCGGATGCCGTGATCGTTCAGGGTCCGCACGACCTCGAGGCCGGCCAGGACGCCGTAGTTGCCATCGAACTTGCCGCCGGTCGGCTGCGTGTCGATGTGGCTGCCGGTCATGATGGGCGGCAGCGCGTCGTCGCGGCCGGCGCGGCGCATGAAGCCGTTGCCGATCCTGTCGATCGTCACGGTCATGCCGGCCTCGCGGGCCCATTTCAGGACGAGGTCGCGGCCCTGCCGATCCAGGTCCGTGAGCGCCAGGCGGCAGACGCCGCCCTTGGGGGTCGCGCCGATCTCGGCGAGCTCCATCAGCGACTGCCAGAGGCGGTCGCCGTCGATGCGCAAGGTGTCGGTGGTCATGGGCTTCTCCGGTCTCAACGTGCGACCGCCTGGGGCGCATGGGCGGCGGCGCGGCGCGCCTGGCCGTCGAAGACCGGGCCGAACGGTGGCCGCTCGACGTGTCGGCCGGCGCCCTGCTCCGCGCGCAGCTCGCCGTTCACGTAGACCAGCTTGCCGCCGCTCACCGTGTGGCTGGGCACGCCGCGCACGGTGCGGCCTTCGAAGATGTTGAAGTCGCCGCGCGAGTGCTGGGTGCGCACGGACAGCGTCTTGGTCGCCTCCGGGTCCCAGACCACCAGGTCCGCATCCGCGCCCACGCTCACGCTGCCCTTGCGCGGGTGGATGTTGAACAGCTTCGCGGCGTTGGTCGACGTCACCGCGACGAACTCGCAGGGCGTCAGCCGCCCCGTGTTGACGCCCTCGTCCCAGATCACCGCCAGCCGCTCCTCGACGCCGCCGCAGCCGTTCGGGATGCGGCTGAAATCGAGCTTGCCCATCGCCTTCTGCTCGGCGCAGAACACGCAGTGGTCGGTCGCGGTGGTGTGCAGCTGGCCGGCCTGCAGCGCGCGCCACAGCGCGCCGCGGTTCTCGGCGGAGCGGAAAGGCGGGCTCATCACGTGGGCGGCGGCGCGGGTGAAGTCGGGGTCGCGGTAGACGCTGTCCTCGACCACCAGGTGGCCCGCCAGCACCTCGCCGTACACGCGCTGGCCCCGCATGCGGGCCCGCGCGATGGCCTCGGCGGCCTCGGCGCAGGAGACGTGGACGACGTAGATCGGCACGTCCAGCACGTCGGCGATCGCGATCGCGCGCTGCGCGGCCTCGGCCTCGACGGCCGGCGGGCGCGACAGCGGATGGCCCTCGGGCCCGAGCACGCCGGCGTCGCGCATCTGCTGCTGCAGCAGGAAGACGAGCTCGCCGTTCTCGGCGTGCACCGTGGGCATCGCGCCCAGCTCCAGCGAGCGGCGGAAGCTGTTCACCAGCGTCTCGTCGTCGCACATGATGGCGTTCTTGTAGGCCATGAAGTGCTTGAAGCTGTTGACGCCCTCGCCCACCAGCGTGCCCATGTCGCGCCGCACGCTCTCGTCCCACCAGGTGACGGCGACGTGGAAGCTGTAGTCGCCGGCCGACTTCTCCGCCCAGCCGCGCCAGTCGCGCCATGCCTCCATCAGCGGCTGCTGCGGCGACGGGATCACGAAGTCGATGATGGTGGTGGTGCCGCCGGCGAGCCCCGCCGCGGTGCCGCTGAAGAAGTCGTCCACGGCCACCGTGCCCATGAACGGCAGCTGCATGTGGGTGTGCGGGTCGATGCCGCCCGGCATCACGTACTGGCCACCCGCCTCGACGACGGTGGCGCCGGTGGCGTCCAGCGCGTCGCCGATCTCGGCGATGCGGCCGTCCACGCACAGCACGTCGGCGCGGAAGGCGCGGTCGGCGTTGACCACCGTGCCGCCGCGGATCAGGATCTTGCTCATCTCGGTCTCCCTCGCGCGGTCAGGCGCTCGCGGTCGCGTGCATCGGGTTGTTCGGGTGCGTCGTCCAGTCGGCCGGCGTGCCGGAGACCGGCCGCCCGGTACGCGCATCGATCTCGCCCGGGGCCAGGTCGCGCAGGCTGATGCACTCGGGCACCGGGCACACCGTCACGCACAGGTTGCAGCCGACGCACTCCTCCTCCTTGACCTCGAAGTGGCGCTTGCCGTCCCGGGTCGCGGTGATGGCCTGGTGCGAGGTGTCCTCGCAGGCGATGTGGCAGCGGCCGCACTGGATGCAGGCGTCCTGGTCGATCACGGCCTTGGACACGTGGTTCAGGTCCAGGTAGCGCCAGTCGGACACGCTGGGCAAGGCGGCGCCGCGGAAGTCCTCGACCGCCCTGAAGCCCATCGAGTCCATGTAGTTGGACAGGCCGTCGGCCATCTCCTGGACGATCTTGAAGCCGTACACCATGGCCGCGGTGCACACCTGCACGTTGCCGCAGCCCAGCGCGATGTAGTCGAGCGCGTCGCGCCAGCTGCCCACGCCGCCGATGCCCGAGATCGGCAGGCCGGCGGTCTCCGGCGAGCGCGCGATCTCGGCCACCATGTTCAACGCGATCGGCTTCACGGCCGGGCCGCAGTAGCCGCCGTGCGAGCCGCGGCCGCCGGTGCTGGGCGACATCGCGAGCGTGCGTGGGTCGACGCCCATGATGGAGTTGATCGTGTTGATCAGCGACACCGCGTCGGCCCCGCCGCGCTTCGCGGCCTGCGCGGGCTGGCGGATGTCGGTGATGTTGGGCGTGAGCTTGACGATCACCGGCAGCCGCGACCACTGCTTGCACCACGCGGTGACCATCTCGATGTACTCGGGCACCTGCCCCACCGCCGCCCCCATGCCGCGCTCGCTCATCCCGTGCGGGCAGCCGAAGTTCAGCTCGACGCCGTCGGCGCCGGTGTCCTCGACCTGCGGCAGGATGGCCTTCCACGAGGCCTCGTCGCAGGGCACCATGATCGAGGCGACCAGCGCGCGGTCCGGCCACGCGCGCTTGACCTGGCGCATCTCGGCCAGGTTGACCTGCAGCGGCCGGTCGGTGATCAGCTCGATGTTGTTGAAGCCCAGCATGCGGCGGTCGGGCGTCAGCAGCGCACCGTAGCGCGGGCCGTTGACGTTGACCACCGGCGGGCCCTCCTCGCCCAGCGTCTTCCAGACCACGCCGCCCCAGCCGGCCTCGAAGGCGCGGTGGACGTTGTAGGCCTTGTCGGTCGGCGGCGCCGAGGCGAGCCAGAACGGGTTCGGGCTGGCGATGCCGGCGAAGGTGGTGCGAAGGTCGGCCATGGTGTCTTTCCGGTCGGGGGTCTCAGGCAGCCAGGAAGGCGTGGATGGAGCGCGCGGCGCGCTTGCCGTCTTCCACGGCCTCCACCGTCAGGTCGCGGCCGCCGGCGCGGCAGTCGCCGCCGGCCCAGACGCCGGGCAGGCTGGTGACGCCGTCGTCGTCGGCCAGCACGCGGCCGCCCTGCGCCGCGAGGCCGTACGCGTCCAGCACGTCGTCGGCCAGCCGTTGGCCGATCGCCTTGAACACCATGTCGGCGGCGAGCGTCTCGTGTTCGCCGGTCGGCCGCAGCGCGCCGTCGACGAGCGCCTGGCGCCCGAAGCGCACGCCGGTGGCGGCGCCGTCGCTGCCGACGATCTCGACCGGCGCCATCCAGTGATGCAGGCGCACGCCGTTGGTCTGCGCCCATTCCTGTTCGGCGAGCGACGCCGACATCGCCTCCGGCCCGCGCCGGTACACGATGTGCGCCTCCTCGGCCCCCAGCAGCCTGGCCTGCACCGCGGCGTCGACCGCGGTCATGCCGCCGCCGATCACCACCACGCGACGGCCGATCGGCAACGCGGCCAGTTCGCCGGCCTGGCGCAGCTCGGCGATGAACTCGACCGCGTCGCGCACGCCCGCGAGCGCCTCGCCCGGCAGCGCGAGCTGCTGCGCGCCGGCCAGGCCGATGCCCAGGAAGACGGCGTCGAACTCGTCGCGCAGGCCGGCGAGCTGGGCCGGCGTCTCGAGCCGCCAGCCGGTGCGCAGCGTGATGCCGCCGATGCCCATCAGCCACGCGAGCTCGCGCTGCGCGAAGTCGTCGGCGGTCTTGTAGGCCGCGAGGCCGTACTCGTTGAGGCCGCCGGCCTTGGCGCGCGCGTCGTGCACCACCACCTCGTGGCCGAGGCGCGCCAGCACGTGCGCGCAGGCGATGCCGGCGGGCCCCGAGCCCACCACCGCGATGCGGCGCCCGCTCGGCGCGGCGCGCGTGAACAGCGGCGGCGCGGCGGCGTCGTCCATCACGGCGTCGACGGCGTGGCGCTGCAGGCGGCCGATCTCCACCGGCTTGCCCTCCTGGGCGTTGCGCACGCAGACGTCCTCGCACAGCACCTCGGTCGGGCAGACGCGCGCGCACATCCCGCCCAGCGGGTTGGCCTCGAGGATCGCGTGGGCCGCGCCGCGCAGGTTGCCGTCGGCGATGCGGCGGATGAAGCTGGGCACGTCGATGCCGGTCGGGCAGGCCGTCTGGCACGGGGCGTCGTAGCAATAGAGGCAGCGTTCGGCCGCGACGACCGCTTGCGCGGCGCTCAGTGCCGGGACCGCGTCGGCGAAGCGCGCGGCGTAGGCCTCGGCGGGCAGCCGGCCCGGCCGGATGTCGGGCCCGGGCGCGGCGCTGGTGGTCGATGAGAGCAGTGTGGACACGTGGCCTTCCTCGTCGAGTTACCTGACCAGACGGTCAGGATTTCCGGGATCGAATGCAACCCCCGTGCCACGCGCCGGTCTCCTGCGGGAACGCGGCGGGCGTACGCCTCAACGGGGTGACATCGACCCGATGTGGTGCCGGCGCGCACCAATCCACGCAATGCCTGCGCCCTCCTGGCCCTGCGCGAAAACCCTCGCCGACGCAGGTAGCGGCGAGCCGCCGCCGGGGCTGGCACAGAACTGGCTCTCAGCAGCGCCGTCAGCGGATTTATCTGACCGTTTGGTTAAGTTTTTCCAAGGATCGCCCCGCCTCATGAACATGGCCACCCAGGAATCCGCGCTGCTGACGGCCGCGTCCACCGCCGTCGAGATCCGGCGCGCCAGCGTGGTCTACGACGCGGCGTCGGCGCCGGTGCAGGCACTGCACGAGGTCGACCTCGACATCGCCGACGGCGAGTTCGTGTCGCTGATCGGCCCGTCGGGCTGCGGCAAGACGACGCTGCTGCGCGTGATCGCCGACCTCGAGTCGATCAGCGCCGGCAGCGTGCGCGTCAACGGCATGACGCCGCACGACGCCCGGCTGGCGCGCGCCTATGGCTACGTGTTCCAGGCGCCGGCGTTGTTCCCGTGGCGCACGGTGCTGGCCAACGTGATGCTGCCGCTGCAGATCCAGGGGCGATCGAAGGCGGACTGCGAGGCCGTCGCAATGGAACAGCTCGAACGCGTCGGGCTCGCAGGCTTCGAGCGCAAGTACCCGTGGCAGCTCTCGGGCGGCATGCAGCAACGCGCCTCGATCGCCCGCGCGCTCGGCTTCGAGCCCAGGCTGCTGATGATGGACGAGCCGTTCGGCGCGCTCGACGAGATCACCCGCGACCGCCTCAACGAGCAGCTGCAGGGCCTGTGGCTGCGCGAGCGGCGCACAGTCGTGTTCGTGACGCACTCGATCGCGGAGGCGGTGTATCTGTCGACGCGCATCGTCGTGATGTCGCCGCGCCCCGGCCGCATCGTGCGCGTGATCGACTCGCCGCTGCCCGACGAACGCCACCTGGGCCTGCGCGACACGCCCGAGTTCATGGCGGTGGCGCACGCGGTGCGCGAGGCGCTGGCGGACGGCCATGGCTGAGCCGCGCGCGCCCGGCCGGGCGTTTCCGGTCGCCTGCGTCCTGGCCGGCGTGCTGGTGCTGTGGCTGGCCGGCGCGGTGTGGCTCAACGCGCCGGGCGCGATCGAGCGCGTGCTCGCGCCGCGCGGCGCGTGGACCTGGCGCGACCTGGTCGTCGCCACGTTGACCATGCCGCGCGCCGTGCTGCCGTCGCCGCACCTGGTGGCGATCGACCTGTGGACCAGCATCGTCGACTGGCCGCTCGCCTCGCCGCGCAACCTGCTGTTCCACCTCGCCGTCACCGCGCAGGCGACGCTGATCGGCTTCGCCGCCGGCGCCGTGCTGGGCCTGCTGCTGGCGGCCGGCATCGTGCACTCGCGCACGCTGGACCGCGCGCTGCTGCCGTGGGTGGTGGCGTCTCAGACGGTGCCGGTGCTGGCGATCGCGCCCATCCTGCTGGTGATCCTGGGCACGCTGGGGCTGTCGGGCGTCTGGCCCAAGGCCGCGATCGCCGCCTACCTGTGCTTCTTCCCGGTGACGGTGGCGATGGTCCAGGGCCTGCGCTCGCCGCAGCGCGTCGACACCGAGCTGATGCATGTCTACGCGGCCTCGCGCTGGCAGACGTTCTGGATGCTGCGCCTGCCCGCGGCCCTGCCCTTCCTGCTGCCGTCGCTGCGCGTGGCGATCGCGGCCGGCCTGGTGGGCGCGATGGTCGCCGAGCTGCCCACCGGCGCGCAGGCCGGTCTCGGCGCGCGGCTGCTCACCGGCTCCTACTACGGCAACACGGTGCAGATCTGGTCGGCGCTGGTGATGGCCGCGCTGCTGGGCCTCGCGCTGACGGCGGCGGTCGCCGGCATCGAGCGGCTGGCGCTGCGGCACCGGGGCGGCGCGCGATGAAGACGACCCGGGTCTCGACCGCTCTCGCCGCCGTGCCGCTCGCGCTGCTGTTGCTCGCCCTCGCGTTCCCGTTCGCCGGCGTGCCCGACGAGCCGCAGGACCCGCCGCTGCACGCGCTTCACTGGTGGAGCGGCGCGCTGCCCGTCGCCGCGTGGCTGGTGCTCGCGGCCGCCGCCGCGGGCGGGCTTCGCCGAGGCGACCGGGGCTGGCGCCTCGCGCTCGCGTCGGCCGCCGCGCTGGCGGGCGCCTGGCTGCTCGCGGCCCTGCCGCCGGCCACCGGCGACGCGCCCGCCGACACCGGCTTCTGGCTCGCGGGCGCCGCGGTCGTCCTGCTGGCGCTGGCCGGCATCCGGCGCGTCGCGGCCATCGAGGGGGGACGGCTGCAGGCCGGCGCGGCCGCCGCGCTGTTCGGGCTCTGGGTGCTGACGCTGTGGCAGCTGGGCGTGTCGGCGTTCGACGTCCCGCGCGTGCTGCTGCCCTCGCCGCTGCAGATCGCCGCGTCGTTCGACGGCCAGGGCGCGACGCTGGCGGGCGACTTCGTGCAGACGGTGGTCAAGGCCGTCTGGGTGGGCTGGCTGGTCGGCTCGGGCGGCGGCTTCCTGGTGGGCGTGGCGATCGACCGCGTGCCGTTCCTGCAGCGCGGCCTGCTGCCGGTGGCGTCGCTCACGAGCACGATCCCGCTCGTCGGCGTGGCGCCGATCGCCGTCATGTGGTTCGGCTTCGACTGGCCGTCCAAGGCTGCGGTCGTCGCGCTGATGACGTTCTTCCCGATGCTCGTGTCCACGCTGGCCGGCCTGAAGTCCGCGGGACGCCTGGAGCGCGAGCTCATGCACAGCTACGCCGCGGGCTACGGCCGCACGCTGCTGTGGCTGCGGCTGCCGGCCGCCCTGCCCTTCCTCTTCGGCGCGCTGAAGGTCAATGCGACGCTGGCGCTGATCGGCGCGATCGTCGCCGAGTTCTTCGGCTCGCCCACCCGCGGGCTGGGCTTTCGCATCTCCACCGAGGCCGCGCGCATGAACATGCCGCTGGTCTGGGCCGCCATCGTCGTGGCCGCCGTCACCGGCTCGCTGGCGTTCGCGCTGCTGGTGCAGCTCGAGCGCCGCGTCGCGTTCTGGCACCCGTCGGTGCGCGGCCGCTGAACCCTTCGCGTCTTTCCTGTCCTCAATCCCAACGACGGAGTCTTCGATGAAATACACGTTCAAGAGCGCGGTGCTGTGGGCCGCCACGGTGGCCATGATGATCGGCGTCGACGCGCACGCCGACGACAAGGTCACGATCCAGCTCAAGTGGGTGCCGCAGGCGCAGTTCGCCGGCTACTACGTGGCGCAGGCCAAGGGCTACTACAAGGACGCCGGCCTCGACGTGACCATCAAGCCGGGCGGCCCGGACGTCTCGCCGGTGCAGGTGATCGCCGGCAACGGCGCCGACGTGGTCGTCGACTGGATGCCCGACGCGCTCGCCGCGCGCGAGGCCGGCGTGCCGCTGGTCAACATCGCCCAGGTGTTCAACCGTTCCGGCCTGATGCTCACCTGCAAGAAGGCGAGCGGCATCGCGAGCCCCAAGGACTTCAAGGGCAAGACGATCGGCGTCTGGTACGGCGGCAACGAGTACCCGTTCCTCAACTGGATGGGCAAGCTGGGCCTGAAGCCCGACTCGGACATCAAGATCCTCAAGCAGGGCTTCAACGTCGACCCGTTGCTGCAGAACCAGGCGGCGTGCGTGTCGACCATGATCTACAACGAGTACTGGCAGGTGATCGACGCCGGCGTGAAGGAGTCGGACCTCGTCACGTTCTTCTACGAGGACCAGGGCGTCGCCTCGCTGGAGGACGGCCTGTACGTGCTCGCGCCCAAGCTGAAGGACCCGGCCTTCGTCGCGCGCCTGGGCAAGTTTCTGAAGGCGAGCTTCAAGGGCTGGAACGACGCGGTGAAGAACCCCGAGGAGGCCGCGAAGATCGTCGTCGCCGCCGACACCTCGGGCAGCGCCACGCTGCCGGTGCAGAAGCGCCAGATGGAGAACGTGGCCAAGCTGATCACGACCGCCAACACGCCCAAGATGGGCTATCTCGAGCCGGCCGCCTACCAGCGCACGGTCAAGGTGCTGCTGGGCGGCGGCAGCTCGCCGGTGATCAAGAAGGATCCGGGCCCGGCGGCGGTCTCGCACGTCGTCTGGGAAGCCTCCACCAAGTAGGGTATCGTCCCCGCCCGATGCCACGTCGAACGCCCGTCCCCGAGCCCGTCCCTGCGAAGGGCCAGATCCGCCAGGCCAACGAGATGGCCATCCTGGAGGCGGCCGAGCGGGTGTTCGCGCGCACGGGCTTCGCCGGCGCCACGATGGCCGAGATCGCCGCCGAGGCGTCGCTGCCCAAGCCCAACCTGCACTACTACTTCGGCAACAAGGGCGAGCTGTACCGCGCGGTGCTCGCCCGCACGCTGCACGAATGGCTGGTGCCGGCCGACGGCATCACCGCGCAGGCCGACCCGCGCGCGGCGCTGGAGGACTACATCCGCGCCAAGATGGCGCTGTCCGCGCGCCGCCCCGACGGCTCGCGCGTGTTCGCCAACGAGCTGCTGCACGGCGCGCCCGTGCTCGGCGAGCTGCTGCGCACCGAGCTGCGCGCGATGGTGCGCGCCAAGTCGGCGGTGATCGACGGCTGGATCGCGGACGGCCGCATGCAGGCGGTCGACTCGACGCACCTGTTCTTCACGATCTGGGCGGCGACGCAGACCTACGCCGACTTCGACGTGCAGGTGCGCGCCGTGCTGGGCAAGTCCAGCCTGAAGCCGGCGGACCACCGGCGCGCAGCTGATCACGTCGTGGACCTGGTGCTGCGCGGCTGCGGGCTGGCGTAGGCGCCCGCGCGCGTCGGCTCAGAACGCCGAGCCGGCCTCTTCCAGAAACGCCAGCTCCTGCGGCGTCGACGCGCGTCCCAGCACCGCGTTGCGATGCGGGAAGCGTCCGAAGCGGTCGACGATGGCCTTGTGGCGACGCTCGAACTCAAGGTTGCCCGCGTCCATGCCGTCGCCCGCGAACAGGCCCAGCGCGACCGCGTGGATGTCGGCCGACTCGCTGTGCATGTAGGGCATGTACAGGAAGGCACGGCGCGCCGGCGGCAGTGCCAGGTCGGCCCCGCGCGCCACCGCGCCCTGGGCCAGGGCGAGCGCGAGCGGGTCGTTGGCGAAGGCGGCGGCGCTGTCGCGGTGCAGGTTGCGCGAGAACTGGTCCAGCACGATCACCTCGGCGAGCGAGCCCTCGGGGCTGGCGCGCCAGGCGAACAGCTCGCAACGCTGCGCGCGCGCCAGCAACGCGCCGAAGCGCTCGCGCAGGCGCTGATCGAACGCGGCCGACTTCTCCCACCACGACTTCGGCGCGATCTCGTCGAACCAGAACCGCAGGACATCGTCGGGCGTCTGCGCGGACATCGCCGTCAGTCCTTGCGCACCGCCGCGGCCGCCGGGATCACGTTGGCGTCGTGGCTCGCACTGCCGAACGCCTGTTCGCGCAGCTGCGCCAGCTGGTCGCGCACGCGCGCCGCCTTCTCGAACTCGAGGCTCTTGGCGTGTTCGAGCATCTGCTTCTCGAGCGCCTTGATGCGCTTGCCGAGGTCCTTCTCGCTCATCGCCTCGACCTCGGCCGCCTGCTGCGCGAACTTCAGGTCGTCCTTGCCGGAGCGCTCGGCGGCGACGCCGTCGATCAGGTCCCGAATGGTCTTGCGGATGCCGCGCGGCACGATGCCGTTGGCCTTGTTGAACTCCTCCTGCTTGGCGCGCCGGCGCTCGGTCTCGCCGATCGCCTTGCGCATCGAGTCGGTCATGCGGTCGGCGTAGAGGATCGCCATGCCGTTGACGTTGCGCGCGGCGCGCCCGATGGTCTGGATCAGGCTGCGTTCGGCGCGCAGGAAGCCTTCCTTGTCGGCGTCGAGGATGGCCACCAGCGAGACCTCGGGGATGTCCAGGCCCTCGCGCAGCAGGTTGATGCCCACCAGCACGTCGAACACGCCCAGGCGCAGGTCGCGCAGGATCTCCACGCGCTCCACCGTGTCGATGTCGGAG
>FSZR01000422.1_pt1 | contig 15120 bp, 12 predicted proteins | sample 1638781 | NCBI WGS metagenome assembly FSZR01 (sample SAMEA3914813, study PRJEB12502) | metagenome | biome: forest; material: soil | place: Canada | collected 2011-07-07 | depth 0.3 m | reverse complement strand
GTCCTTGTAGCGGCTGTAGCCGCCGCCGGCCTGCGTGAGCATCACGTGGTAGCTGCCGTTGGACAGCAGCTGCACCTCGGGCGTGGGCGTCGTCGCGTCGGTGAACAGGCGCAGCGGCGTCTCGGTGGTGGCCGACACCGAGCGCGGCGCCGACGGCTCCATCGTGGCCTCGGCGACGATCGGCGTCACGTCCTTGGGCACGCGCTCGTGCAGCAGCATCAGCGTGGCCTGCACGCTGTGGTCGGAGGCGAAGCGCTGCTGCATGCGCGAGTGGCCCAGAGCCTGCTCGATGGCCAGCAGGCTCATGCCCTGATGGTGCGCCATGAAGGAGCGCACCACGGCCTTGGTCTGGCCGCGCGGCACGCGCGCCGGCGTGTAGTCCACGGCCTCGTAGAAGCCGTACTCGCCAGCGGCGCCCAGCGTCGCCAGGCGTTGCAGGTTGGCGCAGGCGGCCACCGGCTCGACGATGGTGGCCATCGCGGTGGCGTACGGCGCAATCACCAGCTCGTCGCCGAGTCCGCGCTTCAGGCCCAGGCCCGGCACGCCGAAGGCGCGGTACTGGTAGTTCAGCGCCGTGTCGGTGGCGTTGTAGCCCGACTCGGAGATGCCCCAGGGCACGCCGCGCTCGCGACCGTAATCGATCTGGCGCCGCACGGCGGCGCGGCAGGTCTGGTCGAGCAGCGTCTGCTCGAAGTTGGGCATGATCAGCGGCGGCATCAGATACTCGAACATCGAGCCGCTCCACGACATCAGCACCGGGTTGCCGTCGTGCGCCGTCAGCAGCCGGCCCAGCGCGAACCAGCTTTCCTGCGGCAGCTGGCCGCGGGCGATCGCGGTGAACACCCCCAGGCGCGCCTCGGAGGCCAACAGGTCGTAGTGGCCGGCGTCCAGCGCGCGTTCGTCGACGTTGTAGCCGATCGCCATCAGGTGGCGCCGGTCGTCGTACATGAACAGCTGCTCCTGCTCGCTCAGAGCGTCCACGCGGCGGGCGAGCTCCTCGCAGCGGTCGAGGTAGATGCGCGACTCGCCGATGCCCAGCGCGGCGAGCACGCCCAGCGTGGGCAGCGGCGCCTGGTCGGCGGCGGCGCGGGCGGCCGGCGAGGCGTCGGGGCCCAGCGGCAGCGCCAGACCGCCGAAGGCGACCAGCTCGTCGCGTCCGGCCTCGCACTGCGCGACCAGCGAGCGCGCCCAGCGCAACGCCTGGCTGGAGTCGTCGGTGGCGTCGGTGTCGTTGCGCGCGGCGTCGCCGGACAGCGCCGCCTCGACGGCGACCAGCAGTTCGCGCGCGGCCGTCTCGAACGACTCGAGCGCGGCCTGCAGGCGCGGCGCCGAGAAGGGCAGGTCGGCGCGGGCGTCCTGCACGATCTTGTCCGCGCGATCGAGCGCGCCCAGGTGCGTGCTCGCGGGCAGGCTCTCGCGCACCAGCGCCAGCAGGTCGGCCAGGCCCTGGCACCAGAGCGGCGAGAAAGGCGCCTCGGACGGCAGCGCGACGAGGGCCATCCGCAGCGTCATCAGCTGCGCGACGAGGTTGCCCGAGTCCACCGTGGAGATGTAGCGCGGCGCGAGCGGCAGCAGCGACTGCGTGTCGTACCAGTTGTAGAAGTGGCCGCGATGGCGCTCCAGCCGCTCCAGCGTCGTGACCGTGGCCGCGATGCGCGTGAGCATCTGGTCGAGCGTGATGAAGCCCGAGTCGCGCGCCGTGAGGTTGGCCAACAGCGAGAAGCCGATGTTGGTGGGCGAGGTGCGATGCGCCACGCGGGCCACCGGATGCAGCTGCACGTTGTCGGGCGGCAGGTGGTTGTCGTCCGGGCCGACGAAGGTCTCGAAGAACGCCCAGGTTCGGCGCGCCACCCGGCGCAGGAAGCGGCGCTGCGCCGTGTTGAGTTCGCTGCGCGGCAGGCCCAGCGGACGGTCGGCCCACCACACGACGAGCGGCGACAGAAGCCACAGGAGCAGCAACGGGGCGGCGGCCGGCAGCGCCCACGGACGCGTATGGGCGAGCAGGCCGGCGATCAGCAGAGCGGCGGTGGGGCCGGCCCACAGTTCGCGCACGTTGTCGCGCAGCGCGGCCATCGAGCCAGCGGCATGGCCGGTGCGCACGTCGGCCGAGGCGGTCCATTCGAGCAGCCGGCGCCCGCGCACCATGCGCCAGATCGTGCGTGCGATCGCGTCGAGCGTGGCCACGGCCTCGGTGGGCAGGCAGGCGAGGGTGTGCACCAGCTGCAGCATCTGCAGCGCGAGCGGCAGCAGGCGGCGCGGCGAGGGCGAGGCCGTGAACCAGTTGATTGGCGCGCGGGCCAGGCCGATCACGTGGGCGGCGAACGGCACGATGCCCACGATCACGATGATGCGCAACGTCCACATGAACGGCGCGGGCAGGCGCGCCCAGCCGAGCACGGCCAGCGCGATGAGAGCGGTTGGCACGAGGCTGCGGCGCAGGTTGTCGAACAGCTTCCATTTCGACAGCGCAGACAGCGGGTTGCGCGGCGCGCCGGGCATGGCGTGCAGGCGCCGACGCAGCCAGCCGATCAGTTGCCAGTCGCCGCGCACCCAGCGGTGCCGGCGCGCCATGTCGGCGCTGTAGCGCGACGGGGTGTCTTCCAGCAACTGCACGTCGGACAGCAAGCCCGAGCGCGCATAGCAGCCCTCGATCAGGTCGTGGCTGAGGATGCGGTTCTCCGGCATGCTGTCGTGCGTGGCGCGCTCGAAGGCGTTAACGTCGTAGATGCCCTTGCCGACGAACGAGCCTTCGCCCAGCAGGTCCTGGTAGACGTCCGAGACGGCGCGCGTGTACGGATCGATCCCCGGCTCGCCGCCGAACAGGCGGGCGTAGCCCGAGCGGCCGACGCTGGGCAGGTTCAGTCCGACGCGCGGCTGCAGGATGCCGTAGCCCTCGACCACGACGTCCTTCTTGACGCCGGCGCCGAAGCGCGGGCGATTGAGCGGGTGGGCCATCGCCGACACCATCTCGCGGGCGGAGTCGCGCGGCAGCTGGGTGTCGGAGTCGAGGGTGATGACGTAGCGCACGTCCTGCAGAGTGAGCGTGTCGCCGACGATGCGCGAGAACGCCTTGTCGGCCTCGGGCCGGCCGCGCAGCAGCGCGTTCAGGTCGGCGAGCTTGCCGCGCTTGCGCTCGTGGCCCATCCAGGTGTTCTGCGAGGCGTTCCAGCGCCGCGGGCGGTGCAGCAGCAGGAAGGGCTCGGTGCGGCCGTTGCCGTCGTCGGGTGTGGCGTAGCGCCGGTTCAGTGCCGCGATGCGGGCCTCGGCATGGTCGATCAGGTCGGCGTCCTCGGGCAGCGTCTCCTGCCTGGCGTCGCGCAGGTCGGTCAGCAGCGCGAACTGCAGGTTGGGATCGCGGTTGGCGAGAAAGCGCACCTCCAATGCGTCGACGAGCGAATCGACGTCGGCATGCTTGCCCAGCAGCGTGGGCACCGCCACCAGCGTGCGCGAGCGCGGGTCGATGCCCATCGCATAGTCCAGGCGCGGCAGCGCCTCGGGCGCCACGCTCAGGGTGACGATCCAGTTGACCAGCGACAGCGCCAACTGGCTGGTGGCCAGCAGCAGCAAGAGCACCAGCACGAGGCCCTTGGGCGACCACAGCTGCAGGTCCAGCTCGCGCGCGGCCTGCTGCACCGGGCCCAGCGACACGAACATGGCGAACGCCAGCACGGCGCCGACATATGCCGCCAGCGGCGAGTGGCCGGCACGATCGAGGAAGCCCGTGCGACGAGCGGCGACCGCCGTCTCCAGCGCGGGCCGCCCGTTGCCGACCAGGTAGTAGCCGACGTGGGCCTCGCGGTCGTCGTGGTCGTCGGTGTCGGCGGCCCGGGCAATCGCCAGGCGCGCGGCGGCGGCCGCGGCCAGCTCGATGGCCTTGCGTGCCACCGCGGGCTCGTCGCCGTCGCAGGCGCGCGCCACGCGTTCGACGGCGTGGCGGTAGGTGTCGCGGGTGCCGAAGTCCATGCGTCCGTAGACGCCGATCGGGTCGTCGCGCAGGATCTGCTCGACGCTGCTGAGCGTCTCGACGAACTCGGGCCAGTGGGTGGCGCCCAGCAGGCGCAGGCTGCCGATGCTGTTGGACACCGACACCTGGCTGGCCGCCTGCTTCTGGCTCTCCAGGTGGACCAGGTGCTCGATGGTCTCGTTGGCGTCGGCCAGGCGCTGTTCGATCCACGTGAGCGGCAGCGCCAGCGCGGCGCCCTGGCCCTGGAGGCGGCGTGCGAACTCGGCCACGAAGGCGCTGCTGAGGGTCGGCCCCGAGCGCGCCATGTCGGCGATCACCAGGATCAGGTCGCTGGGGCGTTCCTCGACCGCCTGAAGCATGCTCGAGGCCCAGCTCTCCGCCAGGTCGCGCTCGTTCAGGGCGGAGGCCACGCGCACCGCGACGCGGCGCAGGTTCTCGATCAGCGCCAGGCGCAGCATGATGGGAAAGGCCCACAGCTCGCCGAGCTTGAGCGATTGACCGCTCTGGTAGGCCGCCACGAAGCGGCTCAGGGTGCCGCGGCTCAGGCGACCGTCCGAATGGGCGATCGATTCCAGGGCGAGGTCGTAGACCCGCGGCAGCGTGCCGTCGCTGCCCGCGGATGACTCCGCGAGCCGCGGCAGCTCCTTGCTGTAGCCCGGCGGCAGGTGACGCCGCGCCGTGCGGATCTCCTCGTCGATCAGGTACATGTTGTCGAGCAGCCATTCGGAGGCCGGCGTCACCGGCCGGTCCTTGGCGACGGTCTGGCGCAGCTGGCGGCCGACGCTCTCGAGAACGCGCTCGTTGGACGCCAGGCGCGCCAGCAGGCGATCCGGACGATGCGTGGCTGCGAGTCGGTGCCGGCCCGCCAGCAGCTTGCCGTGCGCCACCATCTGGTCACTGCTGAACAGCGCGGCGCGCAGGGGCTCTTCCGCTTCATGTTCGCCGCCCGGCCCGGTGTTCCAGGCCTGCTCGCGTGCCCAGTCGGCGGCCTGCGCGAGCACGGTGCGCAAAGAGCGGTCGGATCCCGTCATCAACTTGTGTCCTCTGGGGTCCTGGACGGACCGATTGACGCGCCTGTAGCAATTGGCGAGCCCGACGGTGGAGGGTACACCCCGGGGTGACTCGACAGGCGATGCCGTCGAGGACGCGAGCGGCGTAAACGTTGCCGCAAGGCCTCCGGCACATCACTTGCCGAGGGGGGCCATGCACCGGGGCCTCCGCGCCCGGATCCCGCCTCTCCAACAGGTGCTCGTCATGACCCCTTCCGCTGCCTCCGCCCCTTGTGGATTTCCGTGCGCCGACGCGCTGGACAGGCTTTCGCTGGGCCACGAACAGACCCGAGCGCTCGCCGACGAATGCCGACGCCTCGCGCACCACGTCGCGGGCGACTGCGCCATGCAGGAGCTGGCCGAGGCCTTGTGCCGCGCCATCCACCGGATGGCGGCGCTCGAAGAGGAGCTGTTCTTCCCGGCGGCGCGTGCCGCGCTGGAAGCCTCGCAACTGGTGGACCTGGCGGAGCTCGAACACGCCACCGCGCGCCAGATCATCCGGCAGCTGCAGGGCACCGATCCGCGCGAAGCGCGCTACGAGGCGCTGGTGATCGCGCTGACCAGGTGCGTGGAGCGCCACGCGCTGCACGAGCAGGCACAGCTCTTCCCGCGGCTGCGCGAGTCGTGCCTGGACATGGCGGCACTCGATCGACGTCTGGACGAACGCCTGGCCCGCCCGGACGACGATTTCACGGTGCAGGAATCGCAGGTCGCGGCGCATTGACCGAGGTGGCAATGGCGGGCTGTCCTACGCCGCCTGGGCACAGCCGTTGCCTCGTTCCTCCTGCCAGCCGCGAAAGCGCCAACACGCATAGCGGCATCCAGTACCGGGCGCACTGCGCGCCCAAACCAACTCCAGGAGTCCACACCATGTCCCCGATGCACAAGTCCATCACCGCTCTCGCCGCCTCCGCGTTGCTCGCGACCGTCGGCTTCGCGACGGCCCAATCCACCGACGGCACGACGACGGACGCGAACGGCGCCACGACCACCACGACGACCACCGTCGACACCGCCACGCAGGTGATCCCGGCGCAGCCCACGGGCATCGTCGAACTGGCCAAGCCCAAGAACACCGTCATGCCCACCGACAAGCAGGCCGACGGCCCCCAAGGCATGGAGAACAACCTGATGACGACCGGCGTCGTCAACGGCATCACGCGTCCGAGCATCGGCGACCACGCCACGCCGCCGATCCAGGGCGCCGACACCACGGTCGCCGTGACCAAGGAAACGACGACCAGCACCACGGTGACGCCGCCGGCCGAAGTCGCCCCGGCGCCGGCGCCCGAACCCATCGCCGCCCCGGCCGTCCAACCCGCACCGGAGCCGATGCCGGCGCCCAAGGCCGACCGCAACTGAGCGCGGTCGTACCCCTGAAGACGGGTTCCTCGGAGCCCGTTTTTCATTGCCCGCAGACTGCGTTTGACGGCGTGCCCCCTCGGTGGTCAACTGGCGCCTGGAAGCTCGACGGCACGACGCCTCGACCGGCGTCGACTCCGACCGGTCAATATGCCCTGTGGGGTATTGCCCGGGCTGACCCGCCGCTGCATCGCAAGCGCTGTCGGGTTGGCACACCGGTTGCCGTGAATGCGCTCAACCGGGCCGCCGCGCCCGTCCGACGTCAACTCCGGAGACCTCCTCATGGCCACCACGCCCAGCACGACCCCCGAAACGTCCTTTCCCAAGGCCGGCGCCACCACGCCCAGTTCGGCGTCGCCGGCCACCCCGTCCTCCGGCGGCTCGGGCTCGCGTCCCGTCGCCGCGGCCGACGCCGCGATCGACCAGGCCGCGGCCGCCGAGCGCGATGTGATGCGCCGCGTCGTGCAGGGCGCGCACGAGGCCGTCGATCGCATCGCCGACAAGGCCATCCCGGCCGTGGAGCGGCTGCGCGGCACCTACAACGACGCCGCCGACACCCTCAAGCAACGCGCCGATCAGGCCGTCGACCTGAAGGACGAATGGACCGAGAGCCTGCGCACCGCCGTCCGCGAGCATCCGCTGGCCGCGATCGGCACCGCATTGGCGCTGGGCGTTATCCTCGCCAGGCTCACCTCCAACAACGATCGCTGATCCCTGCCCATGGTCGATGACGCACCGCCGCCGCCCGAGGCCGCCCCTGACGACCTCCTGTCGCTGCCCAAGGCGGTGAGTGCGCTCTTCGCCGACCTGCCGGGACTGCTGACCGACCGCGTCCACCTGCTGTCGCTGGAACTGCGGCGCGCCTCCAACGCGCTGGGACAGATGGTGGCGCTGGGCCTGCTGGCCGCCATCCTGTTCGCCACGGCCTGGATCACCCTGTGGGTGGGCCTGGCCGCGGCCTTTCTCGCGGTCGGACTGGCGTGGCCGTGGATCGTGTTGCTGGTGCTGTTCGTCAACCTGGCGGCTGCCGCCTGGGCCCTGCTGCGCGTGAAGGCGCTGGCGCCCTTGCTGGCCTTGCCGGCCACCTTGCGCCGGCTCACCGATTCCGACTCCGTCGAGAATTCCACCGAAAGCGACAGCGCCCATGGCTGACCCGCAACGTCTTCCCGTCGCCGTCGAGGTACTGACTCTCGACGAACAGATCGCCCTGGCCGAGATGCAGGTCATCGCGCGTGACGCGCGCATCCGCCACCGCACCGAGGTGCTGGTGCGGCGCGTCCGGCACGATTTCATCCGGCACGCCGGCGGCGGCGCCTTGCTGGGCCTGGGCGGCGTGGCGCTCGCCTGGTGGCTCAATCGCCGCGGTCGCCCCAACGCGCCGCCGCAGGCCGCCGCGGCACCGCAGGACGAGCCGCCGCACACCTTCGAACACTTGTTCCGCGACGCGGGCCTCACGCTGGCCGGCGTGCTGCCCATGCTGTGGCCGCTGCTGCCGCGGGCCTGGCGTCGCGGCATCACGCCGGGAACCGCCAGCACCGTGCTGACGTTCATCGCGCCCTTGCTGGGTCGGCTGTTCCGGCGCAAGCCGCGTGCGGCGGCGCCTTCCTGAAACCCCGCCACAGAGCAACCATGATCCCTGCCCGCGTCCTGACAGCCGCCTGCCTCGCCGCGACCTTTCTTGTCGCGCCCCTGCCGAGCGCGGCCCAGGCGAGCGCGCCGTCGATGACGCCTGCCGAACGGCACGACTGGGAGCGGTCGCATCGCGTCAGCAAGATCATCGGCTCCGAGGTGCGCACCAAGTCGGGCGACAAGATCGGCGACATCCGCGACCTGATGGTGGACGGCAGCGGCACGATCCGGCTGGCCATCGTGTCCACCGGCGGCTTCCTGGGCGTGGGCGACCGGCTCCACGCCGTGCCCTGGGACATGCTGACACTGGGCCCGAAGGACGAGCACATCCTCGACATCGACAAGGCCCGCCTGCAGGCCGCCCCCGGCTTCACGTCAAAGACCTGGCCCAACCTCGGCGACGACCACTGGATGGCCGACAACCGCCGCTACTACGTCCACTGACACCTCGGGAGACACCCATCATGAGACTTCTCACCAGCCTGGCCCTGATCATGCTCGCCTATGCGGCGCTGTCGCGCGTCAACAAGGTGCACACCACGCGCTTCCACGCCAAGCCGGCGGCCAAGCCCGAGGAGGTACAAACCTGGGAAGGCGAGGGCGGCGGCCTGCCCACCGGCGGCCCTGGCCCCGGCGTGAAGGTGGCGCCGGCCTCCGTCAGCGATCCGGATCTCGCGCACGGCGGCGCCTGAGAACGCTCAGGCGCCGGCCTGGCGCTGCCTGCGCCGCTTCGCGCGCTCCTGCAGCACGCGGCGCTTGCGATAGAGCGCCATCAGCGGCGTCGCCGACACGCCGTGCAGCAGCACCGACAACGCGATCGCCGGCAACGTGGCGTTCACGAGATCCGCGGACAGCACGGGCGGCAGTCCCGAGTCGATCACGAAGGCCAGGTAGAACAGCGAGCCCACGCCGCGGATGCCGAACCAGGCCACGATGCGGCGCTGCGTGCGCGACAGGCCGTGCAACGTGAGGAACACGCTCAGCGGCCGGATGACCACCAGCAGCAGCGCGGCGTAGCCGAGCGGCTCGCCGCGCCACTGCACCCAGGGCATCGCGAACCCCAGCGCCAGCACCATCGCCACCTCGACGAGCCGGCCGCAGCGGTGTCCGAACGCGAGCAGGCGATCGGACAGCTCGTCGTGTTCGACGATCCCCGCCGCGAGCGGCGTCCCGGCGCGTGGCGTTCGACGGAACAGCCCCAGGGCCGCCGCGAACACGAACAGGAACGAGGACGTGGCGGTGAGCAGCGACAGCCGGACGCGACGGTGATGATGCCCAGGTACAGCAACTCGTCCCAGCCCAGGCCGTGGCCCTTGCGCATCAGGTGGTGGATGAGCCGGCCCAGCCCGCGGCCGAAGGCCCAGCCCAGCAGGGCGCCTCCGGCGATCGGCCAGGCCAGGTCGTGCCACAGCCAGCGCATGCCGTGCGGCCCGAGCTCGCCGACGCCCAGCAGCCCCAGCGCCAGCAGCACCACCGGCAGCGCCGTGCCGTCGTTGAGGCCGCCCTCGGCAGTCAGCGCCACGCGACCGGCGTCGCGGTCGATGCGCGAGCGGATCTGCACCTCCGAGGCCAGCACCGGGTCGGTGGGCGCCAGGATGCCGGCCAGCAGCAGCGCGCCGGCGAAGCCGAGGCCAGGCATCAGCCACCAGCCGGCCAGCGTGGCCAGCGCGATGGTGACCACCATCGTCAGGCTCGCCAGGATCGCCGCCACGCGCCAGCCCTTCAGCGACCACGGCATGCGCAGTTGCAAGCCCACCGCGAACAGCGAGATCAGCACGGCGATCTCGGTCACGATCACCAGCATGTCGGCGCGCTCGGGCGCGGTCGGCGGCCGCGCCACCCGGCCCTGAACCATCCAGCCGGCGATCCACCCGACCGCCAGGTAGACCGTGGCCGGCGACATCGGCAGCCGCGTGACGTGCAGCTCGAGCAGGCACATCGCCAGCAGCACGACGCCCAGCAACAGGAGGGTGGCTGTCAGCATCGCGCGCGTCCGCAACTGCGCGCCGTGTGCGTCACGTGCCCTGGCGCGCGGGCGCGAGCCTGGCCTTGGGCGACGACGCGGGCAATGGCGGGGAGACCGCCGGCCCCGTCTTCACGCCGGCCCGGGCCGCGCCTTCCACGTGCGAGACCGCGGCGGTGCAGACGTCGCGCTCCGGCTGCTTGAAGTCGACGAGCGCCAGCAGTGCGGCGAGCGGATTCGCGAGCGACAGCACGATGGCGGCCGCGCCGCGCCTGGCCAGCGGCTTGATCTCGGGCCGGATGTGCGGGTCGTCGAAGGTACCCGTCACCTTGACCGGCGTGCGCAACGCCAGCGGGCTGAAGTCGTGCGGATGTGCGGTCATGCGCAGGTCCAGCGACTCGGTGGCCAGCGACAGGTCGCCGTCGAACAGCATCGTCGTGTCCTTGGTGTCGATGACGAAGACCTCGGGCATCAGCTTGCCGTTGACGAGGTCGAACTGGGCCAGCGCGCACTGCATCGGCAGCTTGTCGTCGCCCTTGACGAACACGCCCAGCGCCTGCGCCACGTCGATCCCGGCGGCCTCGACCAGGATGTGCGACACCGTGCCGTCGCGCACCCACATGCGCGCCGTGCCGTCCAGCGAGGCCAGCAGCTTCGCGGACGACTTGCCTTCGCCCTTCAACTGCGCGTTGCCGCCGAGGGCGCCACTGATGTAGCCCACCTGGGGCCGGGCGCCACTCGCGTCCTTGCGCACCGCAACGTCGCGGGTCTTGATGAAGCGATCGAGCTGGATGCCGCTCCAGCGCAGGTCGGCGTTCCATTTCGGGTTCGCGGGGCGGCTGTCCAGGCCGATCAGGCCCTGTACTTCGCCGGCCGACGTGCGCGCCAGCAGGTCCTTGAGGTTCAGAACGCCATCCTGCAGCGTGATGCGGCCCTGCAGCGGCTGGAACGGCTCCAGGATCGTGGTGCCGAGATCCAGCACCGCCAGTTGCACGTCGACGTCGGCGTTCATGGCCTTCAACGACGGGATGTCGAACTCGCGGTCGGGGATCACCTTGCCCGGCTTGGCGTTGGACGAGGAGGCCGGCGCGTCGGGCGGGGCCGCGCCGAACGCCGGGCCGAGGTCGGCCAGCGCGAGGCGCGCGCCGCCCAGCTTGCCGGAGAGCAGCGGCACGTCCGGGGCGCTGTCGAAGCGGAACTGGCCGTTCAGGCGGCTCGAACCGATGTCCATCGCGGCAATGCCGGCGTCCCACACCGCGCCGTGCTTGCGCAGCCGGCCGTGCGTGGCGAATTTCGCCGTGGTGGGCAGCGTGATGCCCAGGGCGTCGCCGACCGCGGCCAGGGACGGGCCGGATGCGACGAAGGTGGCATCCATGCCGCCGAAGTGCAGCAGGTCGGTGGCGGTGCCGTCGAGGCGGATGCGCGTCTTGTCGGCGCGCACGTCGAGCCACAGCGGCACCGCGATGGCGGCCGAGTCGGACGCGGCGAGCGGCAGCAGGCCGCTGGCGCGCAACTGGATCAGCAGCGGCGCCTTGCGATAGCTGCCCTTGCCGTCCAACTGCAGGCCCGGCCTGTCGTCGTCGATCGCAAGTGGCTGGCGCGCCGGCGTGGCCGTGCCGCCCGACGCCGCCAGCGGCGCCGAGCCGGCGATGCGGGCGGCCCCGACCGTGGCCACGCGCACCTGCGGCGTGGACGCGCCCGAGGCCGCGATGGCCGCCGACTCGGCCGAACCTTCGCGCGTGGCGACGTGGGCGTCGGCGGTGATCTCCAGCGGCTCGTCGACCAGTCGCACCTCGCCGTTGCGCACGTTCAGCCGCTCGAAGATGGGCAACTGCGGCGCGCTGGCCGCAGTGGCGGGTTGCGCCGTGCCGAACTGCCAGTTGGCGCGGCCGTCGGCATTGCGCTTGAGGTTGAGCTCCAGGCCGTCGACGTCCAGCAGCTTGACGGCCAGCGGCTGGCCGCTGCCTTTCCATTGCTGGTACAGCGTGCGATAGCTCAGCGCCAGCCTGACGGCGTTGGCGCGCATGAAGTCCCGCGGCTTGCCGGCGTCGTCCACCAGCGTCGGACCGTCGGCCGGCGCGGGGCCGATGGTCATCGAGTCGGTGTGCGCGCGAAGGGAGCCCAGCAGGCGCACGCCGAACCGGTCGCCGAAGGCGACGGGCCGATCGAGGATCTGGCCCAGCCTGCGCTCCAGCGGATGGCGCAGGAACGGCCATTCGACGATCTCGCAGACGCCGACCCCCACGACCAGCGCCGCGAACACGCCCAGGGCGCCCAGGGCGGCGTTGCGCCGAGCGTGTCCGGAAGGGGAGCGTTGCGCGCGATCCATCGGGTCAGGTGTCGTCGCACACGGGGAGCGCGCCGACGTCGAGCTCATCCATCTGCTGCGCGGCGCGCCGCAGGCGCTCGTCCGGGCGGACGGCCTGCACGTTGCGCGTCATGAAATCCGAGATCTTCTGCATGGGGGACCCTGCGGTGGGAGGCTTTGGCGACCGGTCGCTCGCCGGCCGTCGGGCAAATCACGCTCCCGTCGGCGCTCGTCCGCTGAAGTCTCATGTTCCGCGACGCACGGCGCGGCGCCTCGGGGCCCAGCAGTGCCAGCAGGCGGCGCTCGGCCGCCGACAGCGCGCGCCCGCGCGCCGTGGCCGCCGCCTTGGCCCAGCGTTGCTCCAGCAGCGCCGCGCGTGCCTCGTCGTCGCCCAGCAGCGCGCCGAGCTCCAGGACCTTCGGATGGATATACGACTTGCGGCATACCGCCACCGTGTTGCGCAGCCGCGCCGCGACCTGCGCGACAACGCCCTTGGCGGCGCCCGCCACGCGCTCTCCGGCGCAGGCGAGTCGCGTGAATTCCAGCGCCATCACGCTGCCATGCCAGGTGCGGAAGTCCTTGGCCGTGATGCGCGTGCCGGCGATCGCGCCGAGGTAGTCGTTGACGTCGGCCGAGGTGACCCTTCGCAACGTGCCGTCCGTGTCGGCGTACTGGAACAGCTCCTGCCCCGGCAGCGCCTTGCAGCGACGCACGACGGCGGCGATGCGGCGGTCGGACAGCGTGAGCTCGTGGCGCACGCCGCTCTTGCCCTTGAACGACATCCGCACCTCGGCGTCGCGCACGCCGGCGTGGTGCCTGCGAAGCGTGGTCAGGCCGTACGAGCCGTTGCCGCGCGCGTACTCCTCGTTGCCCACGCGGATGTACGTGGTGTCGAGCAGGCGCACCAGCGTCGCCAGCACCAGCGTACGGGTGGGGCGGCGGCCGTCGGTGTCGGCCAGGTCGCGCTGCACGCTGCGGCGGATGCGCGGCAGGGCGGCGCCGAACGCGCGCAGCGACTCGAACTTGTCGTCGCCGCGCTGCCGCTGCCACAGTGGGTGGTACCGATACTGCTTGCGGCCGCGCGCGTCGCGGCCCGTGGCCTGCAGGTGGCCGTTGGCCTGGGCGCAGATCCACACCTGCTCGTACGCTGGCGGGATCGCCAGCTTGCGGATGCGGGCGAGCGCGGCCTCGTCGCGCAGTGGGCGGCCGCGGGTGTCGAGGTAACACAGCTGGTCGCCGTGCCGGATGCGTCGGTAGCCGGGCTCGCTGTCGCTGACCCAGACGAGGCCGTCCGGCACGGGTTCGGGGCTCGCTTCCGGCCGGACGGCGGGCGTCCGGGGAGCGCGCTGGCGGGAAGAGGGCGGGCGCGTCATGGCGGCCCTGGCCGGCAGGCCGCGTGCCGTCGCGGTGGGCGCGCCGCTTGCTGTACAGCGCCATCATGCGCGAAAAGACCTCCGCCCCGCCGGCGTCCCACCGTTTCGCCGAGTCCCGTGAATACGGCGACGACGGCCTGTTCCAGCGACTCGTGCGACGCCTGCGCGACCTGCTGATCATGGGCGTCGTCGGCCCCATCACAGGCGTGATGGCGATCGTCGCGATCCATTTCGCGACCGGCCTGGGGCCGATCGACCCGCACCTGGACGCCGACGCCTTGCGCCAGCGCGAGGCCGAACGGGTGATGGCGATCCTCGAGGGGCGCGACGCGCCGAGCCGGGTGACGGCATCGTTGCCGACCGGCGTGGTGCCCATCGCGCCCGAGATTCTCGAGCCGCCGATGCTCAGCGCGGCCGACTTCGGCGCGGTCGAGCCGACGCGCTCCGCGCGCCGCATGGCCGACTGGGTGGTGGCGCGGCGCGACAACGCCCGGATGCCCTTCATGGTGCTCGACAAGCGCGACGCCCGCCTGTACGTGTTCGAGCCGAGCGGTCGCCTGATCGACCAGACGCCCGTGCTCCTGGGCTCGGCGCACGGCGACGACACCTATCCGGGCATCGGCGACGTGCCGATCGACGACGTCAAGCCGTACCAGCGCACGACCGCCGCCGGTCGCTTCGTCACGCGGCCCGGCCTGGACGCCGACCATACCGACGTGGTCTGGCTCGACTACGACGCGGCGCTCGCGATGCACCGCGTCATCAACAAGGTGAAGTCCGAGCGCCGCCTGCAGCGCATCGCATCGGCCGATCCGCACGTGCGCCGCATCTCGTGGGGCTGCATCAATATCCCGGTCGCGTTCTTCGACAGCTACATCTCGCCGGTGTTCGGCAAGCGTTCAGGCGTGACCTACGTGATCCCCGAGCGCAAGACCTTTGCCGCGGTGTTCGAGCCCGCGTCCGGCGCGCCGGCGCCGATCGTGGCTTCGGCATCGACCGAGACGCTGGCGCCCAAGGACGTCGCGCAGCGCTGACCCGCGGCCGCCTCCCGTGCAGGATTCCGAAAAGTCTTCCGTCTTCGCGCCGCGCCACGACATGACGCCGGCGCAGCAGTGCCTGGCCCATCCGCGCGCGTTCGCCTGGCGCGTGCTGTGCGGCTTCCGCGCCAACCAGGGCCTGCTGCTGGCCGGCGCCGTGGCCTACTATGCGCTGCTGTCCATCGTGCCGTTGCTGATCCTCAGCGTGATCGCCCTGGCGCACGTCATTCCCGAGCACGAGCTGCTCGCCACCATCGGGCGCTACCTCGCATGGCTGGTGCCCGGCCAGTCCAACGCCGTCGTCACGGAACTGCGCGGCTTTCTCGACCATCGGGCCGTCGTCGGCTGGGTGCTGCTGCTGACGATGCTGTTCTTCAGCTCGCTGGCGTTCGCGGTGCTGGAGAACGCGTTGTCGGTGATCTTCGTGCACCGCAT
>FSZR01000783.1_pt1 | contig 15138 bp, 15 predicted proteins | sample 1638781 | NCBI WGS metagenome assembly FSZR01 (sample SAMEA3914813, study PRJEB12502) | metagenome | biome: forest; material: soil | place: Canada | collected 2011-07-07 | depth 0.3 m | reverse complement strand
GCGCGTGCCGCAGACCGAGGTGCGCCTGTTCGGCAAGCCCGAGAGCTTCGTCAAGCGCCGCATGGGCGTGGCGCTGGCGCACGACGCCGACGTCGAGCGTGCGCGCGAGCTCGCGAAAGAGGCCGCGGGCAAGGTCAAGCCGAAAGCTGTCTGACCTTGCCCGCGGCGCGCGTCACTTGATGAGGCCTTCGGCCTTCATCGCTTCCTGCACCGCGGGACGCGCCTTCATGCGCGCGCTGAAGGCCTCCAGGTTCTTGAAGCCTGTGAGGTCGACGCCCACGCCGGCGGCCCAGTTCGTGACCGTGAACAGGTACGCGTCGGCGATGCTGAACTGCGCGCCCATCAGGTAGTCCTTGCCCTCAAGGCGCGCGTCGACGAAGGCGTACTTGTCCTTCAGCCGGGTCGCGAAGATCTCCTTGGCGTCCTGCGGCATCTTGCCGTTGAACAGCGGCGAGAAGCCCTTGTGCAGTTCGCTGGTGATGAAGTTGAGCCACTCCTGCACGCGGTAGCGCTCGGTGGTGCCGGCCGCCGGCACGAGGCCGGTGCCCGGCGCGTGGTCGGCGATGTACTGCAGGATCACCGGGCCTTCGGACAGGCGTGCGCCATCGTCGAGCTCCAGCAGGGGCACCTGGCCCTTGGCGGTGATCTGGTAATAGTCGCTGCCGTCGGCGAGCGTGTGCGTCTGCAGCGCGGCCTTGACGAGATCGAACTTGACGCCCGCTTCGCGCAGCACGATGTGCGGGGACAGGGAGCAGGCGCCGGGGCTGTAGTAGAGCTTCATGACGGATTCCTTTCGACGGGTGGCGGGGAGGCGCCGGGGTGCGGCCGCGGGTGAGGGGCCATGATGCCCAAAACCCGGCAGTGCCGCTTGGCCCACCGCGGGGCAGGGCCATCCGACGAAGCGTCGTGGAACGGCGGTGAACGCACGCCGGCGCGGCGCGCGGACCTGATACGCTGACGCCCGTCGCACCACTGCCGGACCGCCATCGTGACCAGAAACACCCTAGCCGAATCACGGATCAATCCCGCCATCCGGGCGCGCATCTCGGACGAGGGCCGGGCCGTCATCGCCGAGGTGGAGGCGGCCGTGGCCGCCAACGCCGTGGTGGTGGTGGGCATGAGCTGGAATCCGTTTCCGCGCCAGGCGCGCAAGTGGCTCGATGGGGCCGGCATCCCGTACAAGTACATCGGCTACGGAAGCTACGTGAGCGAGTGGCGCAAGCGCCTGCCGCTGAAACTGTGGACCGGCTGGACCACGTTTCCGATGATCTTCGTCAACGGTGAGTTCATCGGCGGCGCCACCGACCTGATGCGCATGAACCAGCCCACCCTCAAGCAGACGGCCGCCGCCTGGTCTCCGCGCGCGTGAGCGGCCTCGTGTCGCGCCGCGCACGCGGCCTGCTCGTGGCGCTCGCGGCCGCGGGCGCCGCGTGGTCGACGGAGGCCGCGCCCGCGTCGGCCCCGGCCAGCCTCGCCCTGCGCAGCTGCCGCCTGAACGGCCTCGATCACGACGCGCAGTGCGGCGTGCTCAAGCGCCCGCTGGACCCGGCCCGCCCCGACGGCACGCAGATCGACCTGCACGTGGTCGTGATCCCCGCCCTCGCGCGCCAGAAGCTGGCCGACCCCATCCTGTTCTTCGCCGGCGGACCGGGGCAGAGCGCCATCGGCCTGGCCGGCACGCTCTCGCACCTGACGGCGCGACTGGGCGCGCGGCGCGACCTGGTGCTGATCGACCAGCGCGGCACCGGCCACAGTGCACCGCTGCAATGCGACGTGCCGGCGCCCGACGAGGGGCTTGCACGCGCGCTCGACCGTTCGCGCCAGGTGGCCGCACTGGATGCCTGCCGCGCGTCGCTGCAGAAGCTGCCCTGGGGCGACCTGCGCTTCTACGCCACCACCATCGCGATGGCCGACGCCGACGCGGTGCGCGCCGCCCTCGGCGCCGATCAGGTCGACCTGATCGGCGTCAGCTACGGCACGCGGGCCGCGCTCGAATACCTGCGGGCATATCCGCAGCACGTGCGCCGTGTCGTCATCGACGGCGTGGCGCCGCCCGACATGGTGCTGCCCGAGAGCGACGACGTCGACGGCCCGGCCGCGTTGCAGGCCCTGTTCCGCGATTGCGCCGCCGAGAAGGCCTGCGCGCAGGCGCACCCGACGCTGGCGCACGACTGGCAGGCGCTGTTGGCGTCGCTGCCGCGGCCCGTGGACGTGGCCGACCCGGTGACGGGCCAGCCGCGCCACTTCACGCTGACCACCGAGGCGCTGCTCAGGCTGGTGCACCCGCCGCTGTACACGCCGTCGCTCGGCGCGATGCTGCCGCACGCGATCGGCGAGGCGGCGGCGGGTCGCTTCGGCCCGTTGCTGGCGCTGTCGTCGTCCACCGGCGCGTTGCCCACCGACATCTCCGAAGGACAGCACTTCTCGGTCATCTGCGCCGAGGACGCGCCGCGCATGGCGCCCGCTACGGGCCCGGCGAGCGACCAGGGTGCGCAAGGCCTCTACCGCGCGGTCTGCGCGCACTGGCCGCGCGGCGAGGTGCCGGCCGCGTTCTACACGATCCCGCGCAGCGCCGCGCCGGTGCTGCTGTTGTCGGGCGGGCTCGACCCGGTGACGCCGCCACGCCATGCGGAGCGCGTGGCCAAGGCGCTGGGGCCGAACGCACGCAGCGTGGTCGTCGCCAACAATGGCCACAACGTCACCGCGATCGCGTGCATGCGCGACGCCGTCTTCCACTTCGTCAACGCGCCGACCGACGCCGAGGCGCAGGCCGTGGACACCGGCTGCGCCGCCAAGGTGCCGCGCCCGCTCGCGTTCCAGCCGCTGCTGCCCGCGCGCGGCGTGCCGGCCGCCAACGAGCCGAACCGGTTCGACGACCCGGCGCCGCGCGCGCCCGACGCCGCGTCCGCTGCCACCAAGGATCCTCGATGATCGCGATGGACGACCTGCGCAAGCAGTTCACGACCGGCCGCGGCCGCAGCGCCCGCACCGTCGCCGCCGTCGACGGCATGACGCTGCACGCGCAAGACGGTGTCATCACCGGACTGCTGGGCCCCAATGGCGCCGGCAAGACGACCAGCCTGCGCATGCTCGTCGGACTGGTCACGCCCGACAGCGGCACGATCGGCGTCGACGGCATCGCCCTGCACGACGACCCGCAGGCCTTGCGTGCCCGCCTGGGCGTGCTGTCCGACGCGCGCGGGCTGTACCCGCGCCTGACCGCACGCGAGAACATCGTCTATCACGGGCGCCTGCACGGCGTGCCCGACGACGTGGCGCAGGCGCGTTGCGACCACCTCGCGCGACTGATCGAGATGAGGCCGCTGCTCGATCGCCGAACCGAAGGCTTCAGCCAGGGCGAACGCATGAAGACGGCCCTCGCGCGCGCCCTCGTGCACGACCCCGCCAACATCGTGCTCGACGAGCCCACCAACGGCCTGGACGTGGTGGCCACGCGCGCGCTGCGCGAGGCCCTGCGCGTGCTGCGCGACGAGACCGGCAAGTGCATCGTCTTCTCCACGCACATCATGCAGGAGGTGGAGCGGCTGTGCGACCGCGTCGTCGTCGTGGCCCACGGCCGCCACGTGGCCGACGGCACCGTGGCCAGCCTGTGCGAGCAGGCGGGCTGCGACGACTTCGAGGACGCCTTCGTGCGACTCGCCTTCGGCACGGAGGGCCAGCCGCAATGAGCAACCCCCGCGCGATGTGGACGGTCTTCGTCAAGGAACTCAAGGATGCGCTGCGCGACCGGCGCACGCTGATGGTCGTGTTCTTCACCTCGATCGCGATGGGCCCGCTGATGCTGGTTCTGCTGTCGTCGCTCGTGGGCAAGTACGAGCAACGCGCCGAGGCGCGCGAGATCGTCACGATCGGCATGGACGCCGCGCCCACGCTGCGCAACTTCCTCGAGCGCCAGACCTTCATCGTCAAGACCGCGCCCGCCGACTGGGAGGCGCGCCTCAAGGACAGCAAGCTCGGCGACCCCGTGGTGGTGGTGCCCGCCAATTTCGAGGACGACCTGGCGCACGGCCAACCGCCCCGCATCGAGCTCGTCTACAGCAGCGCCAACGGCCGCGCGCAGGCCGGCGTCGGCACCATCGAGCGCCTCCTGCAGGGCTTCGGCCAGGAGCAGGCCGGGCTGCGCCTGGTCGCACGCGGCGTGGCGCCCGGCGTGATGAACGTGACCACCGTGGACACCCACGACATCGCCGACAACGCCTCGCGCGCGGCGCAACTCACCGGCATCGTGCCGATGTTCGTGTTGATGGCTGTCCTCTACGGCGCCCTCAACGCCGCACTCGACACCACCGCCGGCGAGCGCGAACGCGGTTCGCTCGAGCCGCTCCTGGCCACCCCCGCATCGCGCACCGCACTCGTGGTGGGCAAGTGGGGCGCGGTGTTCGCGCTGGGCCTGCTCATCGCCGTGATGTCGTGCCTGAGCTTCATCCCTGCGCAAAGCCTGATTCGAAGCGAATCGCTGGCCGCGCTGTTTCGGTTCGGCTGGGTGGAAGCCGCCTGGTTCATCGGCCTGCTTGCTCCGCTCGCCGCCGCGCTGTCCGCCCTGATGATGGCCATCGCCATACGCTGCAGGACCTTCAAGGAAGCCCAGGCCAACACCGTCGTCCTCACGCTGGCCGTCACCATGAGCCCGGTGATGAACATGTTCAACCAGGAAGGCGAGTCGGCCTGGAACCTCTGGGTGCCCGCGCTGGCACAGACCACGTTGATGAACCGCGTGCTGAAGAACGCGCCGATCAGCGCGTCTGACGTGGCACCGAGCCTGGTGATCTGCGTGCTGTTGACGGCGGCGGCGTTGACGTTTGTGTCGAGGCAGTTGACCAAGAGGGCGGCGCAGTAGCGCGACCCTTGCGCCGCCTGCACCTCAGTCTGGTGTTAGGGGTGGCGCATACCCTGTACAGGCGATGCCTTCGGGCGCGCGTGGGTGCTACCGTCGCGCCCGAGGGGTTTCGTTCGAAAGCTCCCAGGCGGAAGGGTCATCATGCACACGCACCTTGGGTGGCACTGAAATGCAGGCAACGCGGCATGAAAGGCAGTGCCTTGAAGTCTTGCACGCAACGAACGTGAAGGACTACAAGCGACTCATCGTCGACTACGCGCATAGTCTCGGGTTTGAGACAGTTGGCGCGATGGTGATTTCGAAACACTCACCAACGTTGACCGAGTTCCAGACTGTGACAAACGCGCCAGAGGCATTCCTCGACGAATTTCACAATCAGGAACACGCTGGCATCGATCCAGTGAACAAACATTGCGCCAGCTCAAGCTCGCCAATTGTTTGGGACCGGCAAACATATGCGAAAAGCAGCACCGAATCGCTCTGGGAATTGCAAGAACCCTTCGGCTACCGAAGCGGAATCGCGGTAGCAATGCACCTGGGTCGCGGTCGACATTTCATGTTCGGCGCCAACTGGAGCAAGGATCGTTGTGAGAGCGCCCGAAACTTCAAAGCACTTGCGGAAGACCTGCTGAGCTTTGCCGAACATGCACAGGCCGCAGCTTTCGAGTTGTGCCTGCCAGTGAAGCTCGACCGCTACTTGCCAAGTTCATTGGCCGCCCGTGAATTGGAAACCCTTCGCTGGTCGATGGACGGCCTGACGTCTTGGGAGGTCGCAGATCGAATGTCCATCTCGGAGCGTCACGCAACGCTCCTGACTCGACGCGCAATGGAAAAGCTTGGATGCTCCAGCAAATATGAGGCGAGCCTCTACGCGATACGACTTGGCCTAATCGCGTGCAAGTGACCGCACATGCATAGCACTCGTGGCATGCACCCCAGTGTTGTCCGCGCTGGAACCGGCGCCAACGCATTCATGCCGCATTTATATTTTGAAGGTCGCCACCAACGACAGGCACGTTGCTACCCAGTGGCTCGGTAGCTGGCCCCACAAAACTATAACTTCTGCTAGGTGCCAAACGGGGCGCACTGCGCTCCAATGACTCATCGGTGCACAGCGTGCATTGAACCCCACCCTCCACAATCAGCTCGGTTCACTACTGTCACTTGTGACGGCCTGCTGTCCCTTCTGATTGACTCTTGGGGCGCTGACCCTGGTCGGCGCCCCGCTTTTTTTTGCCGGGCGCCAGTTCGGTAAGGGTGGGTAGTGCGACGGTGCGCCGATCGAGTGCCGCTGATCTCGCACGCGTTCAAAGCTACTGCCAGTCGACTTCACGAACGAGGCTGCTTTGGCGATCCATGTCGCGTCGCAGTGAACGTCTCGACCAGCTATCAAGCGAGCCCCCCGTTCGATCAGCGCCCCGCATTGCCTCCGCAGACCTTTACGTTCCTTACATGCCTGCGGGTTGTCAGCGACGATCTTTGAGTTGGATGCAACTTGCGATCGCAATCGGCCCGAGCGTCGAAAGAATGCTACCGCTACGTTGCCAAGCAACGTTCTTGCGGCGCGCCGATCCAAATGGCCTGTACAGCTGCGTGCTGACCATCAGCACTTGGACGGCAGAACTGCCAAGGCTAGTCGACTAAGTCGACCAGCGCGCTCAGCAAAGCCAGTCGCCGCCTTTCGGAATGTCGCCGCCAGTGGTGGAAGCGCCGAAGATCACGGAATAGATGAAGCTGAGCATGCTGAAGACCCCTATTTGAGCATCTGGCCAGACTGGCCGATGTGGGCAATTTCAGCAAAAACGAACTGCGTTGAGAGCTATCAGTACTTATAGTCTTGGCAGACCGTGACGCTCAAATCAATCCCAAAGATTGGGCTTTTAGCGCAGCTTGATGCTTCGATGTAACACCAAGTTTCACGCGCGCGTTCTGGAGATGGAAATTAATCGTCGCTTCAGCGCTGTGGATCTCAGCACCAATGACCTTCGCGCTCTTGCCTTGCATGGTCATGCGAAGGATCAGCTGCTCCTTCGGACTGAGCGTCACATTCGTCTGCGGCTTTCCGAACAAACGCAGCGCTGTCTCCTGCGCGTGAACGACCAAAAGCTGCAGGTCTCCCAGCATCCGCATCAACTTAACTTCTGACTTTGGAAGCGCCTTCTCGCGATCCAGGCCGAGCACAAAATGTCGCTGACCAGGCAGGTGCAGCGCGACAGAGATGCCGGTCCGATAGCCAAACGGCGCTTGCTGCTCCCAAAGGTCGGCGGCGTTCTCCCGAACGTACAGGCTTTGGTCGTAGATCACTGGAACGCTAAGCGTCTTGAGACGTTGATAGACCGGATCGCGAGCCGAGCCAGTCGGATCCGTGTACGCATCCAGGAAGGCCGACGGTGTGTTGCCGAGTCGCACGGTCTGGGCTTGCCCACCCGGCATTTCGGTCACAACGACCCCGCTCACCAGCCCAAATTCCATCTCATTGGCGAGCTCAACCAACTGCCGCTGAAAGATATCGCCGTCCGCGGCCTGAGACAGATCGAGCAAGCGCTGGAGTCGCATGGGCCGGAGTGTACCCACAGACAACTACAACATTTGATAGTAGCAACGTAACGGGGAGCAGGTTGACACTAAAGGCTCCAACACGAACAACTCTCAGGGCCATGTCAATCCTTACCAGTACCGTTAGCAAATGGGATCCTTTCGAGGCAAGTCTTCTGGAATGGCGGCGTCTGTGCAAGCGAATGAAGTATCTGGACAGTAGTCGAGGCATCGACTTCGATCGCGATCGGACGCATCTCGGGGAGGTTCTATGGGGAATCGAACTGAAGGACGCCAACTCCACTCGGATGGTCGGCGTCTGCTGGGAGTGGCGCGAAGTCATTCCAAATGTGCTCGCGTTGTCGAATCCTCTCGGCATCCAATCGAACGTCATGTTGAAGGACGAACGGGGCGAAATCGTGGCTCCGTCAAAGCTCGTCTTGCACCTCAACGCAGCCGTCAACAAGTTCGCTTGGCAGGCAGATCTGACCTCGCAAGGCAGCGTACGTCGATACATTGCCGCGTAGCTCGTCTCCTCTCGTGTTGGCAGTGTTTCTGTGATCGCCCTGTCAATCGATGCGAGCACTTGCTCTCTCAAAACGATTGGACTTAGCTAGGCCGCGTCGCCTCCTCCAACCGCCCCAGCCACACCATCGCCTGCCCCCGACTCGCCCCGCACATCTCCAATGAAGGCTGAAGCCCACCACAGAACGCGGGCCGTTCGGGGCGACCGAAGAGGCGGCAGCGCAGGTCGGCGTCCAGCTGGACGCACGGCACGCCAGCCGGCTTGCCGTGGGGCATGCCGGGGATGGCGCTGGTGATCGAAGGGGCGGTACAGCAGGCGCCGCAGCCGGGCCGGCACTCGACGGTGCCGGCGGACAGGGGCGGGGTGGCGTCGGGCATCGGTCGATTGTCCTCGCCGGTGGCGCGTCGGCGCCAGCCCGCCTAAAATCGGGGCTTCCCACGATCCGTCTCCGTGCGGCGCGATTCGCTCGAATCGCGTTGCGCGTCGCAGCGCGGGTCGTCCTCTTCGATCCGACCGTGACGGCTTGGATCCAGCCCAGTGAGTTGTCGGTGATCTACCCCCAGGAATTCGACGTGATCGTGGTCGGCGGCGGCCATGCCGGGACCGAGGCCGCGTTGGCCGCAGCCCGCATGGGCAGCGCCACGCTGCTGCTGACGCACAACATCGAGACGCTGGGGCAGATGAGCTGCAATCCGTCGATCGGTGGCATCGGCAAGGGCCACCTGGTCAAGGAGGTCGATGCGCTGGGCGGGGCGATGGCGGCGGCGACCGACGAGTCGGGCATCCAGTTCCGCATCCTGAATGGATCGAAGGGGCCGGCCGTGCGTGCCACGCGCGCCCAGGCGGACCGCATCCTGTACAAGGGGGCCATCCGGCATCGGCTCGAGAACCAGCCCAACCTGTGGCTGTTCCAGCAAGCCGTCGACGACCTGGTGATCGAGTCGGTGGACGGGGCCGACCGGGTCACCGGCGCGATCACGCAGTCGGGCATCACGTTCCGCGGCCGCACGGTGGTGCTGACGGCGGGAACGTTCCTGGACGGCAAGATCCACATGGGTCTGCAGAACTACAGCGCCGGGCGGGCCGGCGACCCACCTGCGCAACGCCTGTCGGCGCGCCTGAAGGAGCTGAAGCTGCCTCAGCGTCGCCTGAAGACGGGCACGCCGCCGCGCATCGACGGCCGCACGATCGACTTCTCGCAGTTGGCGGAGCAGCCGGGCGACGGCATGCCCGATGCCGATGGCAACGTCACCTCGGCGATGCCGGTATTCAGCTTCATGGGCTCGGCGGCCCAGCACCCGCGCCAGATGCCGTGCTGGGTCACGTACACGAACGCGCGCACGCACGAGATCATCCGGTCCGGTTTCGACCGCAGCCCGATGTTCACCGGAGTGATCGAGGGCGTCGGGCCGCGCTACTGCCCGAGCATCGAGGACAAGGTCAATCGCTTCGCCGACAAGGACGCGCACCAGATCTTCCTGGAGCCCGAAGGCCTGACGACGCACGAGTTCTATCCGAACGGCATCTCCACTTCGCTGCCATTCGACATCCAGTTGGCCGCGGTGCGATCGATGGTCGGGCTGGCCAACGCGCACATCCTGCGCCCCGGCTACGCGATCGAATACGACTACTTCGACCCGCGCGAGCTCAAGAGCACATTCGAGACGCGTGCGATTGCCGGGCTGTTCTTCGCCGGCCAGATCAACGGCACGACGGGCTATGAAGAGGCCGCGGCCCAAGGCCTGTTCGCCGGAGCCAACGCGTCGCGACTTGCGCGCGGCCAGGCCGACGGCCTCGTGCTGCGCCGCGACCAGGCCTACCTGGGTGTGCTCGTGGACGACCTGATCACCAAGGGCGTGACCGAGCCCTACCGCATGTTCACCAGCCGGGCCGAGTTCCGCCTGCAACTGCGTGAGGACAACGCCGACCTTCGCCTCACCGAGCTGGGACGCGGCCTGGGCCTGGTCGACGATGCGCGCTGGGCGCGGCTCAGCCGCAAGCGCGAGGCGCTCGCACGCGAGACCGAGCGGCTGCGTTCGACCTGGGTCCATCCGGCCATCTTCCCTGCCGCCGACGCCGAGCGTCTGCTCGGCAAGGCGCTGGAGCACGAACACTCGCTGTCCGACCTGCTGCGCCGCCCCGGGATCGACTTCGATGCCGTGGCCGCCATCACCGCCATCGCCCGCCCAGCCGTCGATGTTTCACGTGAAACATTGAACGGGGAGCTCGGGGTTCAGCTGGCCGGCGAGGTCATCGAGCAACTCGAAATCGCCACCAAGTACGCCGGGTACATCGACAAGCAAAACGAGGAAGTGACTCGGGCCCAGGGCCTGGAAGAACTCGCGTTGCCGGCCGAGCTGGACTACGACCAGGTCACGGCGCTGTCTTTCGAGGTGCGCCAGAAGCTCAACCAGCACCGCCCGCAGACGCTGGGCCAGGCCACCCGCATCTCCGGCGTGACGCCGGCCGCGATCTCGCTACTCCTCGTCCACCTGAAGAAGAAGCGCTTCAAGGGCTTCTCGAATCCCAACGCCACGCCCACCGAACATGCCGCTTGAATACGGAGACCCGTCCCGCATGGACGGGCAACTCGAGGCGCTGGCGCCGCGCCTCGGCTTGGCGCTCACGGCATCGGAACGCGAACGACTGCTGGCCTACATGGCGCTGATCCAGCGCTGGACCAAGGTCTACAACCTCACTTCCGTCCGCAACACCGGCGAGATGTTCACCCACCATCTGCTCGACTGCCTCGCGGTCGTGCTGCCCCTGCGTCGCGGGACGGGCGTGGAGGGGCAGGGCAGCCTGCGCGTGCTGGACGTAGGCAGCGGCGCTGGACTCCCAGGCGTGATCCTCGCCATGCTCAATCCCGGCTGGCATGTGACCTGCGTGGACGCGGTCGCCAAGAAGGCGGCGTTCATCCGGCAGGCCGCCGCCGAGTTGACACTCCCAAATCTCGAGGGAGTCCACGGTCGCGTGGAAGGCGCAGGCACGTTCCGCCGCCCTGAGTTCGACCTCATCACCTCGCGCGCCTTCGCCTCCATCCAGGACTTCACGACGCTGACCCTGCCGCTGCTGGCCCCCCGAGGCAAGTGGGCCGCGATGAAGGCCCATCTTTCACCGGAAGAGCGCGCGGACATCCCCGCCGAAGTCGAGATGTTTCACGTGGAACAACTCGAGGTGCCGGAATTGAACGAAAAGCGCTGCTTGGTGTGGCTGAGACCGCAGCAACCCGCTGCCTGAGCCGCCGAACAGCCCCGACAATAGAGGCTCGCTTTTCCCTTCCACCAGCGCATTCACCGGTCATCCATGGCGAGAATCTATTGCATCGCGAACCAGAAGGGCGGCGTCGGCAAGACCACGACGACGGTGAATCTGGCGGCCGGCCTGGCGCTCGTCGGACAACGCGTCCTGCTCGTCGATCTCGACCCGCAAGGCAACGCGACCATGGGTTCCGGCATCAACAAGCGCGAGCTGGCCCTCACCGTCTACGACGTGCTGCTGGAGAGCGCGACGATTCAGGAGGCCGCGCAACGCTCGGACAGCGGCGGCTACGACGTCCTGGGCGCCAATCGAGAGTTGGCCGGTGCCGAGGTGGAACTGGTCGGGCTGGAGCGCCGCAACGAACGCCTGCGCCGCGCCCTCAAAGCCGTCGACGCCGACTACGACTTCGTCCTGATCGACTGCCCGCCGTCGCTGAACCTGCTCACCCTCAACGGCCTGTGCAGCGCCCACGGCGTCATCGTGCCGATGCAGTGCGAGTACTTCGCGCTGGAAGGCGTGTCCGACCTGGTCAACACGGTCAAGCAGGTGCATGCGAACCTGAACCGCGACCTCGAACTCATCGGCCTGCTGCGCGTGATGTTCGACCCGCGCATCACGCTGCAGGCGAACGTCAGCGAGCAACTCAAGGCGCACTTCGGCGACAAGGTGTTCAACACGGTGATCCCGCGCAACGTGCGTCTGGCCGAGGCCCCCAGCTACGGCCAGCCTGGCGTCGTGTTCGATCCGGCTTCACGTGGCGCGGTGGCCTTCATCGAGTTCGCGCAGGAAATGGTCGCGCGGGAAAAGACCCCGGCGCTGGCCGTCGCTACCACCCGCTGAGCGGGCAGGGCGCCCCGCGCCCTCAAGGCACGATATTGGGGTCGCGCAGCAACTCGCGCAGCGGGCCGAACGTCCACGACCGCAGGCCCATCACGGCCGTGAACCCGCGCTTGTGCGCCGGCGCCAACCGCTGGTCGGCCAGGTGCTGCTGGGCGAAGTCCTGCGCCAGGCGCTGCAGCCGCTCGCGAAACACCTTGGCCATGGGCAGGCTGATGTGCCCGTGCACCAGGCTCAGCATCTCGTTCTCGCCGTCGAAGCTGCCGGAGAAGTAGTCCACCACGCCGTGGTCGCGAAAGAACTGCATCACCGGCCCGTTGGCGCGCCAGCGAAAGGTCTTGGCCACCTTGAGGCGGTAGCGATTGAGCGGCTTCAACTCGATGATGCCCAGGCGGTCGAGCTGGGTCAGGTGCGTCACCGCCTCGGCGTCGGTGAACGCGTACATGCCCATGATCTGCTCGTAGGGCCACTGGCTCAGCGCGCACAGCGCCATCACCAGCAGGCGCTTGTCGGCGACTACTGCGCGCTCCTGCTCCAGCGTCAGCTCGTCGCGCAGCAGCTCCAGATCGGCCACCTTGCGCGCAAGTTCCGAGAAGTCGCACTTGAGCACGCGGCAGATCTCGTCGATCCGCTTGAGCGGCATGTCGCCCTTGGCAAACATGCGCTTGACGCTGGACTCGGCGAGCCCGAGCTCACGCCCCAGATCGGCGTAAGTCAGCCGGGCGAGCTTCAGTTCGGTCTTGAGGACGTTGACGATCTCGACGGTTGAGCTCATTGGAAGCGGCGAATGAAAGTATCTGCGGACGATACCTCACGACGCGACAAGGAGCACTCGTCGCAATCCCGTTGCCCGTCCATCGGCGACTGCGCACCATCGCGGCGTCATCAACTCCGACGCTTCACATGGAACCCCCCTCTGCTCCCCGCATCCGTTCCGCGACCCTGGCCATCGCCGCGGCCCTGGCCGTCCACAACACGGCGCACGCGCAATCGTCGTCCAGCGAATTGAGCGAGGCCTCGCTGGTGCCCATCGCGATCTCGGTCGCGCTCCCGGTGGTGCTCGTCGCCGGTGTCGGCTCCATCGTGGTGACTGGCGTCGAGGCCAGCGCGGAAGGAACGATGTGGATCGTCGAGAGCGTCGCCGAAGGCGTGAAGGGCAGCATCCGCTTCGCCGGCAAGGTGACGGGCGCGGTGCTGGTGGCCGTGGGCACTGTCGTGGTCGTCACGGTCGTGGCCACGGGCATGGTGCTGAGCACGGCCGGGCACGTGATCGCGTTCATTCCGAACGAGATCGGGCGCACGCTCACCTACAACCAACGGGTATCGCAATGAACCGCCTCCTGCGCACGGTGATCGGCGCACTGGCGATCGCCTGGGCCGCAGTCGCCAACGCCGGCCAGGCCTGCAACACGGCGCCGCCCGACACCACCAGCATGACCCGCGCGCTGGGCCTGGCGGAACGGGTCCAGCAAAGCCTGGACGCCAGCGGCGCCCAGGTGGTGATCATCGCCCGCGCCGGGCAGGACCTGACCAGGTACGGCCTCAACTGGTCGCACCTCGCCTTCGCCTATCGCGACGACGTGCCGCCGCCCGTGCCTGTCGCGGGCCGAATGCCCCTCATGGGCCAGATCAGCGCGCCGGCCTACGACGGGCTGCCCGCGGCGCCCGTTCCGCGCGCCACCTGGCGCATCGTCCACAAGCTCAACCAGTGCGGCACCGCCGACGCCGCCGTGTTCCGCCAGGGCCTGGCCGAGTTCTTCCTCGACACGCCGTTCCGCTACGAGGCGGCCTATGTCGTGCCCAGTCCCGAGGTACAGGCTGCGCTGATGCAGGTGCTGCCCGACGACCACCGCCTGGTGCAGTGGCACACGAGCGCCTACAGCGTCGTCGCCTATCCGTGGTCGACGAAGTACCAGCAAAGCAACCAGTGGGCGCTCGAGACGCTGGCCGGCTCGCTCGATCCCGCAGCGACCACGCGCTCACGAGCGCAGGCCTGGCTGCAGTTGCACGACTACCAACCGACCGTGTTGCACATCGACGCGCTCACGCGCCTGGGCGGCCGCATGACGCGTGCCAACGTCGCCTTCGACGACCATCCCAACTCCAAGCGCTTCAGCGACCACATCGAGACGGTGACGGTCGAATCGATGTTCGCCTGGATGCAACGCACGCAGATCGCCGGCCGGCCCACGCTCGTGCGCTGACGCGCGCAAGGCGCCCACGAATGCCGGGGTTCGTCGCAGTCGAGGCGGCCCGGCCACCGGCTACAGTGGGCGCAGACATTCGAACGACGTCGCCGATCACGGAGCACATCGCACTCATGAGCCCAGACCATCCCAGCCAGTTCGCGTTGCTCCGCCAGCGCCGCTTCGCACCGTTCTTCTGGACCCAGTTCTTCGGCGCCGCCAACGACAACGTGCTGAAGTTCGCGTTCACGGTGCTGGTCACCTACCAGTTGCAGGTGTCGTGGCTGCCATCCGACAAGGCCGGCCTGATCATCGGCGCGGTGTTCATCCTGCCGTTCGTGCTGCTGTCGGCCACCAGCGGGCAGCTGGCCGACAAGTACGACAAGGCCACGGTGATGCGCCTCATCAAGTGGTTCGAGATCGTGATCATGGTGCTCGCGATCGTCGGATTCGTCGGCCAGCAGATGTGGTTGCTGCTCGTGTGCCTCTTCCTGATGGGCGTTCACTCCACGCTGTTCGGGCCGGTGAAGTACGCCTACCTGCCGCAGCACCTCGACGACCATGAGATCACCGGCGGCAACGGCATGGTGGAAATGGGCACCTTCGTCGCGATCCTGCTGGGCCAGCTCGCCGGTGGACTGCTGGTGGTCGTGCCGGGCATGGGCCCTGAACTGGCCGGCGGCGCCTGCCTGGCCATCGCGGTGATCGGCCGCCTCACCGCCCAGGCCATCCCGGCCTCGCCGCCGCACGACGGCAAGCTCGCCATCAACTGGAACCCGGTCTCCGAGACGCTGCGCAACCTGAAGCTTGCGCGCACCGACATCGTCGTGTTTCGCTCGCTGCTGGGCATCTCGTGGATGTGGTTCTTCGGCGCCACGTTCCTGTCGCAGTTCCCGTCATTCGCCAAGGACGTGCTGCACGGCGACGTCCACGTC
>FSZR01000856.1_pt1 | contig 15164 bp, 9 predicted proteins | sample 1638781 | NCBI WGS metagenome assembly FSZR01 (sample SAMEA3914813, study PRJEB12502) | metagenome | biome: forest; material: soil | place: Canada | collected 2011-07-07 | depth 0.3 m | reverse complement strand
CGGCTACTCCAACGTCAACAACTTCAAGCAGTTCATCTTCTATTCGGGCGGCGCCAACGGCACCCGCCTGAACAGCGCCATCGAGTGGAAGAAGAAGTTCGGCGCGAACATCGTCGCGGGCCTCGGGTTTGCCTTCGGCTCGCAAGGCGCCGGCGGTAGCGGCGACGTCGGCAACGGTGGCTCGACGCCGGGCGACTTCAAGAAGGGCCAGACGCAGGAAGCCTCGATCGCGCTGAACGCGCTGCCGGTGGGCCCCGGCCTGCTCAGTGCGAACTTGAACTACGACCGCGCCAACGTCAACGACCTGACCCACCAGTCGACGCTGATCGGTGGCAACTACCGCCTCGGCATGTTCCGGGTCAACGGCGGTTATGCGCACTACACGGCCGAGCAAGGGGTCGCCAACAGTGCCGGTACGCGAACCGACAACTCGTGGACGGTGTCGATGAGCCTGCTGCCGACGCCCGAGAACGAGATCGCGCTTGGCTTCAATGAGATGAAGGGCAAGAACGCCGGCTTCAGCGGCGGTGGCACTATCCTGAATCCGTTCGGCAACACGGCCGGCGTGGCGGCGACTGCCGCCAACGGCTCGAAGAAGGCGATCTACGCGTCGTGGATGTACCACGTCGATCGCCAGTTCGACGTCTACGTGGCAGCCGACCACTTCAAGGTCGACGGCGGCTGGGTGATCGGCGACGCGCAGGGCAACGGCAACCACTTCGGTGCCGGCCAGGCGTACAACAACGAGACCGAGATGGCGGTCGGCGCGCGCTACAAGTTCTGAAGCAGGTGAGGGCGCACGGCGGGCAGGCCGCGCGCCCTCACGCGACCTTCTGGCGATAGGTGAAGCGCAGGCCCGGCTTGCCGTCCAGCCGTCCGGCCAGTTCGACCTCGCCGCCTAGCGCGAGCGCGGCGCTGCGCACGATGGCCAGGCCCAGGCCGTTGCCGTCCTGATCGCTGCCCAGGATGCGGAAGAACGGTTCGAAGACGCGTTCGCGCAGGTCGACGGGAATGCCGGGGCCGGTGTCCTCCACGGCCACGATCGCCACGTCGTCCTCGACGACCAGGCTCACGTCCACCCAGCCGCAGGCCGGCGTGTAGCGTACGGCGTTGTCGATGGCGTTGCGCACGAGAGCGTTGGCGTGCGAGGCGTCGCCGCGCACGCGGGCGCGATCGAGCCGGATGCATCCGAGGTCGATCCAGCGCGCTTCGGCCAGCGGCAGAGTCTGTTCGATCGCCGAGCGGACGATCGCCTCCAGCGCGATGGGCTCGTCGACCACAGGCGCTGCACCCTGCACGCGCGCGTATTTCAGCAACTGCTCGACCAGGCCTGAGATGCGATCCAGCCCGAGCTGCAGCGATTCGAGGCGCGCCCGGGCGTCGGGCGGGAGGTCGACGTGGCCCAGGTTATCGGCCTGCACGCGGGCCGCGGCGACCGGCGTGCGCAGCTCGTGCGCGGCGTCGGCCACCATGCGGCGCTGCTGCTCCAGCATGCCGCCCAGGCGCGTCAGCAGGCCGTTGAGGGCCAGGACCAGCGGCAAGGCTTCCGCTGGCACGTCGGCGGTGGCCAGCGGCCGCAGCCGGTGGCCGTCGCCCGCGTCGAGTTCGCGCGTGAGCGCCGCCAGCGGTGCGAAGCCCTGGCGCAGCAGCAGGTGCACGATCAGCAGCAGCAGGGGCACCAGCATCAACGTGGGCACCAGCGCCGTCACCGCGCTGTCGCGTGCCGCCTCGTCGCGCACGCGCTGGCGCTGCGCGACGCCGAACCACTGGCCGCCGGCGTTGCGCGCGACCATGACGCGCCACTGCACCCGCGAGGGTTTGAGCGACTGCAGGCCGGGTTGAAGGCTTGCGGGCAGGTCGACGTCGAGCCACGGGTCGGGGTCGACGTCGTGGCTGCCGAGCGCGCGAATGACGAAGCGCGTCTCGGCCTGCTCGGGGTCGCGGGTACGGAGTGTCGCCGCCGGAGGCGTCGTCGCCTGGGTGGCCAGGGCCGCGGCCACCTGCTGCAGCTGGGTGTCCTGCAGCTCGTTGGCATCCTCGAAGTTGAGCTGGAAGGTGATGCCCGCCGTGGCGGCACCCATCACGACGATGGCCACCGACAGCCACAGGAAGAGCCGCTTGCGCAACGAGCGGTTCATCGTGCCGATCCGGCGTCGCGGTCGACGCGCCAGCCCAGGCCGCGCACGTTGCGGATGCTGTCGGCGCCCAGCTTGCGCCGCAGGCCGTGGATGATGACGTCCACGGCGTTGCTTTCCACCTCCTCGCCCCAGCCGTAGATCGACTGCTCGAGCTGGGCGCGCGAGAGCACGGCGCCAGGCCGCAGCATGAGTGCCTGCAGCAGCGCGAACTCGCGGTGCGAGAGGATCTGCGACGTCCCGTCGACGACGGCCAGCTTGGTGGCGAGCTCCAGCGTGATGACGCCGTTGGTGAGCGTGGAGCTGATCGCGCCCGCGTTTCGGCGGGCGAGCGCGCGCATGCGGGCGAGCAGTTCTCCGACCGCGAAGGGCTTGCCGAGGTAGTCGTCGGCTCCGATGTCCAGGCCTTCGATGCGCTGGTCGACCGAGTCGCGCGCCGTGATGACGAGCACCGGCGTCGGGTCGCCCCGGGCGCGCAGGCGGCGCAGCACCTCGATGCCGTCGCGTTGCGGCAGGCCCAGGTCCAGCAGCACCAGCTCGTAGTCGTGGGTGTCCAGCGCCGCGGACGCGAGCGCGCCGTCGACCACCCAGTCGACCGCGTACGAAGCGTCGTGCAGCGCCTGCTGCACGGCCGTGCCCAGCATCCGATCGTCCTCCACCAGCAGCACCCGCATCGACCGCTCCAAGTCGTCCAGGCATGCACTCTAGCGGGTGAGGTTTAGCGGAGAGTTAGCCAGGGCAGGGCGGGGCGCTGCATTGACGGCCTTTCAGGGTCCGTCCACCCTGGCGTCAGGCGCGTGGCCCAGAAAGGTCATCAAGACCTTCTCGTTGGTCAGGAACCTGAAGGGGCCGAGGCAAGCATCGCGCCCGCGCCGTCCTCCGGTTGCGCGCGCTCGCGTCGCATCAGGACGTGGAACGCCGGCATCGCAAGCAGCACCATCGGCAGTTGCACCACCAGTCCCGAGATTATGGCCACGGCCAGCGGCTGCTGCATCTCGGAGCCTTGGCCGATCGCGAACGCGAGCGGCAGCAGGGTGAGGATGGCCGCGATCGTGGTCATCGCGATCGGGCGCATCCGGTTCTGGCCGGCCATCACGAGCGAATCGTGCAGCGAGTGGCCATCCTCCACCTCGCGCTGTTCGGAGAAGTAGAAGATGCCCACCTCGGTGACGATGCCGATGACCATCGTCATGCCCATCATCGCGGTGATGTTGAGTTCGATGCCCGTCAGCCACAAGCCGATGAACACGGCCGAGACCGACAGCAGCGAAGTGGCGACGATGGCGATCGCCACCGAGAAGCGCTCGTAGATGAACAGCAGCAGGATGAAGACCAGCGCGGCCGCGGCGGCGAAGACCTTCAGCAGGCCCCTGAACGCGATCTGCTGCTGCGCGTACAGGCCGCCGTACTCGACGTGCACGCCCGCGGGCACGACGCCGGCGGCGCCCAGTGCCGTCTTGACGTCCGCCATCACCGAGCCCAGGTCGCGGCCTTCGATGCGCGCCGTCACCGCGATCATGCGCTTCAGGTCTTCCTTGCCGATCTCGGGTTGCCCCGTCACGGTCTCGATGGCGGCGATGCGGCCGAGCGGGAACAGGTGGCCGTCGGGCGCGCGAATCGTCAGCGCGGCCACGTCGGCCGCGTTGCGACGCAGGCCGGCAGGCGCCACCACGCGCACCCCCACGGTCTTGACGCCCACGAGCATCTGCGTGGCGACGTTGCCGGTCAGGCCGTCGGTGGACGACTGCGCCACCGTCGCCGGATCGACGCCCTCCAGCGCCGCCTTGGCGCGGTCCACGCGGATCACCAGCGCGTCGCCGGCCGGGTTGATGCCGTTGCGCACGTCCACCACGCCCGGCACCTTGCCGATGCGGTTGGCGACGTCCGAGGCCAGCGCCGCGAGACGGGTGGGATTGTCGGAGAACAGCTTGACTTCCACCGGCTGTGGCACGGCGGTGAGGTCGCCGATCAGGTCTTCCATCAGCTGGGCCATTTCCACCGACAGGCCCGGCACCTGCGATTCGACCTTGCCGCGGATCTCGTTCATCACCTCGTCGACCGGCCGGCGTCCCGTCGCCCTCAGCCGGATGAAGAAGTCGCCGGAGTTGGCCTCACTCAGCCCGCCGCCCAGGCCGGTGCCGGTGCGGCGCGAGAACGTGCGCACGTCGGGCGTCTCCTGGATGATCTTCTCCACCTGCTTGAGCAGCCGGTCGGTTTCCGACAGCGCGGTGCCGGGCGGGCTGCGATAGTCCAGCACGAAGCCGCCCTCATCGATCGCAGGCATGAAGCCCGAGCCGACCCGCGTGAATGCGAAGCCGCCCAGCAACACGAGCGGCAGCACCGCCACGAAGACCCAGGCCGGCCGGGCCAGCAGCCATGTCATCACGCGACCGTAGCCGCGCTGCAGCGCCTGCGCGAAGCGCCCGCCCTCCTCGTGGGCGGCCTCGTTCTCGCCGAGGAACGCGCCGGCCAGCAAAGGCACGCCGATCGCGGTGACCACGAACGAGATGAACAGCCCGCCCGCCATCGTGATCGACAGCGCCTTGAAGAACGCCCCCGTCACGCCCGTGAGGAAGGCCAGCGGCGCGAAGATCACCAGGGTCGCAGCGCTGGAGGCCGCGAGCGGACGCAGGAACTCGGTCGCTGCATGGCGGACCGTCTCGTCTATCCGGTCCGCCTTCCCGCGCTCGCGCAGGCGCCGGACGATGTGCTCGGTCATCACGATCGCATCGTCGATGATCAGGCCCACCGCCGCCGCCATACCGCCCAGCGTCATCACGTTGAAGCTCATGTTCAGCAGCGACAGCAGCAGCACCGTGACGGCCAGCACCGTCGGCACCACCATCACGGCGATCAGCGTCACCTTGAGGCTGCGCAGGAAGACCAGCAGGACGCCGGCGGCCAGCAGCGCGCCGATCAGGATGGCGTCGCGGACGCTGGCCGCCGAGGCCACCACCAGGTCGCTCTGGTCGTACCAGCTCGCGACGCTGATGCCTGGCGGCAATTGCGGCTGCAGTTCGGCGAGCTTCGCGCGGACGTCGGCGGCGATCTGCACGCTGTTGCTGCCGGGTTGCTGGTAGATCGAGATCAGCACCGCGTCCTGGCCGTCGGCCGTCACGCGGATCCATTTCGGCACCGATGCGTGCGCGATCGTGGCCGCGTCGCGCAACCGGACGATGCCGGTGCTGCCGTGGGCGATGACGGTCTGGCCGATGTCGTCGGCGGTTTGCAGCGACGCATCGCTGAGGACCAGCAGCAGCTTGTAGCGATCCTCGATCTTGCCGGCGGCCGTGATCACGTTGGTAGCCGCCAGCGCCTTCGACACGTCGTCGATCGTGAGGCCCAGCGCCTGCAGGCGGGCCGGGTCGACGATCGCGTGGAACTCGTCGACCGCGCCGCCGATCGGCTCCGCACGCGAGACGCCGGCGATGCCGGCCAGGATCGGCGCGATCTGGTAGTCGGCCACCGAGCGCAGCGTGGCGGACGACAGCGTCTTCGACGTCAGGCTGTACGCGATGATCGGGAACACCGTCGGATCCATGCGCCGCGTGGCGACCTGCGTGCCGGCGGGCAGCTGGGGCACGATCTGGGCCGTGGCCGCGTTGACCTGCAGCGTGGCCGAGGCCATGTCGATGCCCCAGCCGAAGCTCACCGAGATCTCGGCCGACCCGCGGCTCGTGGTGGAGCGCACGCCGCTGACACCGGGCACGCGGCGGATGGCCTGCTCCATCGGGCGCGTGACCATGGCTTCCATCTGCTCGGCCGGGCGGTCGCCGGCGTCGAGCGAGACGACCACGCGCGGAAAGTCGACGGTGGGAAACAGCGACGACGGCAGGCTGAACGTGACGACGGCACCGACGATGGCGGCCACGGCCAGCAGGAACAGCAACGATCGACGGTGCTGGTCGGCCCAGGCGTTGAACGTCATTTCGCGGCGTCCTTGACGGCCATGCCGTCCTCGAGCTCGTAGTTGCCTTCTGTGACCACCGGCAACTTCATGTCCTGCAGGCCGTCGATGGCTGTCAGCGTGCCGTTGTCGAGCTTCTTCGTGACGGGCACGCGGTGCGCCTTGCCCGCGGCGACCTGGAACACGTAGTCCCCTTTCTCATCGCTAAGCACCGCGTTGCGCGGCAACGCGACAGCGGAGATCGAACCCACCTGCAGCTGCGCACGCACCTTCATCCCCGGCGTGACCAGGGCCGCGGCGACGCGCGGCAGCGCCGCGACGACGTTGACCAGCTGCGTCTTCGGATCGACCGCGTCCTGTACTTCGGACAGCGCGAGCTCGATCGGCCTGGACTCGACCGCGGGCCCGACCACGGGCCACACGGTCACGCGGGTGCCAGCATGCACGCGGACGCGATCCGACGGCTCGATGCCGATCAGCACGCGCAGCACGTCGGCCCGACCGACCTGCAACACAGGCGCGCCGGCCTGCACGCGATCGCCCTGCAGGACGGAGACGGCGGTGACGACGCCGTCGAACGGGGCCACCAACTGGCTCGCGTCGTGACCGCCGCCCTGTTCGTCGAGTGCCTTCAACGCGCCTTGTGCGTCGAGCAGCGCCTTCTCCGCGGCGTCGACCTGCGACCGGGTCGCCAGGTGCGACGCGAGCAATTCATTCTGCCGATCGCGTTCACGCTGCGCGAGGCCCACCGCGTCCACTGCGGCCTGGTACGCCTGCTTGACGGTCGGGTCCGGCGCCAGCGTGGCCAGGGCCGCGCCCTTGGCGAACCTGTCACCCACGACCACGCTCAGACCGGTCACCTGGCCGGCGCGCGGGAAGCTGAGGCCGCTGGCCTGCCCCGCGTTGATGTCGCCCACCGCGGCCAGCGTCTCCGCGATGCTCTGCACGCGCGGCAGCTCGCTCCGGATCGTGGCCACTGGAGCGGCCGCGTCGGCGGGCGCGTCGGCGGGCGCGCGGTGCTTGCCCCAGACGCTCAGGCTGACGGCCACGATGACGAGGGCACCGAGTCCCCAGCCGCTGGAACGCTTCATGAAGACTTCTCGCCAGGGTTGACGCCGGCCGCGCGGTCCCCGGCTTCCGGCAGGTTGAGATGGGTGCCCAGCAGCGCCTGCGACGCGATGGCCTGCTCCTGCAGCGCCTGTTGCGCGACGATGCGCTCGAGCCGGCGTGCGAGCAGCGCGCCCTCGACGTTGGTGAGCGTGAGCGCATCGATGTTGCTGGCCGCGTAGGTCTTGCCGGCGCGCTCTGCCGCCAATGCCAGGGCCGGCAGCGACGCGTCGATCTCGGCAAGCTGGCGCCGCAGGATGGCTTGCTCGTCGAGCAGCCGATGCGATTCGACGACCGTGGCGTCGAGGCGCTGCTGGTAGTCGGTGCGCAGCCTCTCGCGCGTGGCCGATTCGATGGCGATGTTGCCGCGATTGCGGTTGAAGAGCGGCAACGTGATGCCCAGCGAGAAGCCCAGGGTGTTGACGTTGCTGGTATCGCGCGCGCGGGTCGGTCCGACGGTGATCGCGGGGAACTGCGCCCGCAGCGCGCCCCGGTAGCGATCGTCCTGCGCCTCGAAGCCGGCCTGCAGGGCCAGCAGGTCGGGCCGGCGCCGCGGCGACTCGGCGATCGCGGCGCGCACCTGGTCCGCGTCCATCGCGCCGACGTCGGCAGGCCCTACCAGCACGAGCATCACCTCGGGCGCAATGCCCAGCAGCGCGTTCAGGTCATGCCGCGCCTGGTTGCGCTGCCGCTCCTGGTCGTTCCACTGGCGGTTGGCGTCCTCGTAGGCGGTGAGCTGCGGCGTCGCGGCGTCGTTGCCGACCAGGCCGCGCTCGACGGCCAGCATGGCCGCGTCGAGCCGCTTGCGCAACTGCGCCCGCTGCTGGCCCAGCACGGCCTGCGAGCGATCGATCGCGTCGAGCTTGACGAACAGCAGGCGCGCCTTGGCGACGGTCTGCCACTCCTGCCAAAGCAGGTCGAGCCGTGACTTGCGCGAGTCCGCGTCGGCGGCCGCGTGCGCGGACGAGCGCGAGAGGAGGGCCGCGACGTCCACCGTCAGGCCGGCCGTGAATGCCGCCGTCGCGCCGGCGGGCGAGCCCATCACGGTCTCGCGGCCCAGCGCGAGTTGCGGGTCGGGCAGCAGGCCGGCCGAAAAAGCTTGCGCGCGCGTGACGCCAGCGTCGGCCCGCGCGAGGCGAAGCTCGGGGTTGTTGGCGACGGCCAGCATCGCGACTTCGGTGATGTCGAGCCCGTCCGTCGGGTCGAAGCGGTGCGAGGCGAGCGCGGCGTCCGGCATCTGCGTGGCGTCGACGCGCAGCAGCGCGACGTCGCGCAGCAGCGCGTCGTCGGTGGGCAGCGCGAGCGGACGATAGGATGCGCAGCCCGTGAGCAGCGCGGACAGCAGCAGGGCGGTTCGGTTCATGAGAGTTTCTGGCGGTAGACGAAGCGCAGGTCGGGCTGGCGGGCGAGACGCGTGGTGAGTTCGACGCGGCCATCAAGTACCTGTGCCGCGCCGCACACGATCGTCAGGCCCGGACACGAGGAGAACGCGTATGGCGGGGCTCTATCGGTTCTCGAGCACGAGAACATAGAACGTGTCGGGCACGCCAGCGCGTCGCTCGCCGGCCGCTGCGGGCTGCAGGTCGGCCGTCGGCAGGTACAGACGGTGGCTGGCGGGATCGGCGGCGATCGTGCGTGCGCCGGCGGCGGTGGGAATGGTGGCCGTGGTGGCGAAGTGGCCGGGCCGGACCTCGCGCACGACGCTGATGGTGCCATCCTTGCCGTTGGCGCTCCAGGCCGCATCGTCCATCCATGCGACGCCATCTGCGCCTGCGCCGATGGCAGCGCGACCCAGCACCTTGCCATCCGCTGACACGACCACCATCTGCCTGTTCTCGCAGACCGCGTAGTGGCGCTGGTAGCCGTCGACCGCGAGGCCCGACGGGCTTTCGCAGGGCGCCAGCGGCACGCGCTGGACGATCCTGGCCTGTGCCGGGTCGAGTACCGCCATCTCGCTGGTGTCTTCCACGTTGAACCAGACGCGACCCTGCGCGCCGAGTTGCGCGTACTCGGGCTTCCCGCCTACGGGAATCGTGGCGACGATGGTGCCCTGGGCGGCATCGATCAGTGTCACGTCGTGCGACTTTCCGTTGAAGGTCATGACGCGCCGGCTGGTGGGGTCGTACAGGATCGCGTCCGGATTGGCGCCCACGGGAATCGTCGAGCGCGTCTTCAGCGTTGCGAGGTCGAACACGGTCACCGCATCGGCCTTGCCGTCGCTGATGAAGCCCAGGCCCAGATCGGCGGCGATGGCGATGCCGTGCACGCCGGCGGTGTCGGCGATGGTGCCGACGAGCTGGTCGGTACGCGTGTCGATGACCTCGGTCTGCGTGGCGTGCGACACATAGAGACGGTGGGCCGTGCTGTCGACGGAAATGTAGTCCCAGCGCGGCGCGCCGCCGATGCGGATGCGGTCGACCTCCTTGAGCGTGGGTGTGGCGGCCATGGACAGAAGCGGTGCGGCGAGCAGCAGCAGGGCGAGGCGTCTGATCGGCATGGGGTTGAGCGTCGGTCGGTATGTCATCGATGCACTCTAGCGCCTGACGCTTAGCTGAAAGTTAGCCATGCCTCGTCGGCACGGCGATGCGTCACTCGCCGTTCCTCGAGGAGAGTTAGGCCAGCGTTAGCAAGCCCGGCCTGCACGCGATCGTGACGCGACAGTCACGCGACAGAAAGCGTGCGGCAAGCCTGGACGCGTCCCGTCGTCCGTGTCACGGCAAGGTCATGTCGGGTGCCTACCGTACAGCAGGATTCAACACTTGGACGAACCGATGAAGCTCGCACACGGCGCCTTTGCGCTCGCCACCCTGGCCTCGCTCGCCGCCTGCGGCGGCGACTCCGGCAACTCCACGCCGCCGCACGCCGCACCGACCCCGGCCCACGTCCTGCTGATCAGCATCGACGGCCTGCACGAACAGGACGTCGCCCACTGCCTGGCAGCCGCCACTTGCCCGACCATCGCGGCGCTGGCGGGCACCGGCGTGCAATTCACGAATGCGGCCACGCCGGGCTTGTCCGACTCCTTCCCGGGCCTTGCGGCACTGCTGACCGGCGGCACGCCCAAATCGGCCGGACTCTTCTACGACGTGTCGTACGACCGTACGCTGTTCGCGCCAAGTGATACGACCTGCACGGGCATCCGCGGCTGGAACGTCGTCTTCGACGAGACCACCGGCATCGACGGCTTCAACGGCGGCGCGCTGACGCACCTGGACGGCGGCGGCGCCTTCAATCCGCAGGCGATCCCGCACGCACTCATCGGAGGTGCATGCGTGCCGGTCTATCCGCACGACTACATCAAGACGAACACGCTCTTCGAGGTCGTGAAAGCCAATGTTGCCGGCGCGCGCACCGCGTGGGCCGACAAGCACGCGTGGGGCTACGACTGGGTCAACGGTCCGTCCGGCCAGGGCGTGGACGACCTGGCGCGCACCGAGATCAATTCGATCGATCCGGTCACGGGCACTTCCTACGACGACGTCTACACGCACACGCAGGTCTTCGACGACATGCACGTGGGCATCATCCTGAACCAGATCGATGGCAAGACGGGCTCTGGCGTCGACCTCGCGCCGGTGCCCACCGTGTTCGGCACCAATTTCCAGACGCTCAGCGTCGCCGAGAAGGCGACCCACGCCAAGGGCGGCGGCTATACCGACGCGGCATTCACGCCGGGCGTGGCCGTCACCGCCGCGATGAGCTACGTCGATGCATCCCTCGCGAAGATCGTCGCCGAGCTGAAGGCGAAGAACCTGTATGCGTCGACGGTGATCGTGCTGACCGCCAAGCACGGCCAGTCGCCGAGCGACGTGTCGCTGCTGGTGAAGAACGGCGACACGCTCACCGCGTTGATGGAGGCCGGCGGCTACCTCGACGCCGGCGGCGCATTCGGCCAGGCCGCGACCACGTCGGGAAGCCTGAACGACGGCTCGGGCCTGTCGGGCACCGGCATGATCCAGACGGACGACGTGGGACTGATCTGGCTGCGCGACCCGACGCAAGTCGCCGCCGCGGTGGCCACGATCAACGCCAACCTCGGCTGCACCGCGCCGGGCATCTGCGCGAACGGCGCGGGCGCGAGCATCCTCTCGGGCGCGGCGCTGACGGCCAGGTTCGGCGATCCGGCGCTCGGCCGCACGCCGGACATCATCGTCCAGCCCAACCCGGGCGTGATCTACACCAGCAGTACCAAGAAGGACGCCGAGCACGGCGGCAACGCGCCTGACGACAGCCACGTGGCGCTGATCGTCTCGTTCGCGTCGTGGAAAGGCAGCATCAACGCCACCAACGTCGTCACGACGCAGGTGGCACCGACGATCCTCACGGCGTTGAAGCTCGATCCCACGCTGCTGCAATCGGTCAAGGCCGAAGGCACCGCCAGCCTGCCTGGCATCACGTTCTGACAGGGTCGGCCCCGCGGCGCCACCGGTTTGCTCAGGAGAAACCGAACAGGCGCCGCGGCGTCTCCCACAGGATCTTGCGCCGCGCCGCTGCGTCCGGCAGCAGGCGCTCGATCAGGCCCAGCACCGGCCCGTAGTCGATGCGCGCCGGCGCCCGCAGGAACGGCCAGTCGGACCCCCAGACCAGCGCATCCGGCGTGTACGCGTCGACCAGCGCGCGCACGAAGGGCCATGCGTCGCCGTGCGGGAAGGCTTGCGCCGACAGCTTGACCTGGCTGGACAGCTTGACGGCGGTGCGGCCGTTGGCGGCCATCTGGAGCAGGGCCGCGAAGCCGGGCTGGTCGAGGCCGCGAGCGGGGTCGGGGCGGCCGCAGTGGTCGAACAGCAGCGGGGCGCCGCTGTCTTCCAGCATCGGCCGCAGCGCGACGAGTTCGTCGTGCTGCACCTCTGCCGTGCTGCCGCGCTGGCACGCGAAGCCGACCGCGGACTCGCACCCGGGTTTCCCCGCTCCAGCCACCCACTCGCCCCCCCCCGCCGCGGGGGGTGCAGCGCGAAATCCGAGCGGCTAATGTGTCGGAACACATCAAATTGTCATCGTCCGTGCCCCGCGATCGCGTCACCGATCGCCGGCGCGGCGTCTCCGATGAAATTCATTCCGGTCACCAACTCAGAGCCAGGCTTCATGAACTTCTCCGCGCTACTCCATTCGCGTTGCCCGCATCGGCCGCGTCCGGCCGCACTCGGCGCCGCGCTCGCCGTGCTGTCCATGTCCGCCCTGGCGATGAACCCGGTGAAGGCCCCCGACCGGAAGCGGGTTGAAGCGGTCGTGGCCGAGGCGCGCGGCAGCGCCGGCGTGGACCTCGCCACCCGCAACGCCATGCTCAACGCCCGCGGCGACACCATCGTCCACGCCGACCAGATCGTCCAGGGCCACCGCGTCTGGGGTTCGCAAGCCGTCATCAGCGCGGGCCGCTCGGGCACGCGCCTGACCGCGAGCAGCCTGCACGCCGGCGCCACGCCGGCGGGCACCCCGCTGCTGACCCAGGCCCAGGCGATCGCCATCGCGACCAAGAAGATGGCCTTGCGCGGCGCCGGCCCGGCGCCGAAGTCGGAGCTGATCGTCTTCCCGACCAAGTACACGGGCGGCGTCAAGTTCACGGTCGATCCCAAGACCAAGCAGTACCAGCTCGATCGCGTCAACAGCGTGGTCGGCATGCACCCCAAGGATGCGTACGTCTGGGCCTGGGAAATCGAGGTCTACGCGCACAACCGCACCGACGGCGTCCGCGACATGAAGTACGTGGTCGACGCTCGCACCGGCGCGCTGCTGCGCTCGGACAACGGCATGCGCATGCTGGAGGCGACCAACCCGCCGATCCAGACCGACACCGACGTTCCGGCCGTCGCCACCGGCTACAGCCAGTACAACGGCACCGTCACGCTGACCACCACGAAGCACGCCGACGGCACCTACTCGATGATCGACCCCACCCGGGGCGGGGGCTTCAACCCGTTGCTGAACGGCCACTTCATGGACATGTATGGCACGCCGATCGTCGACGCGAACGGCAATCCGATCTCGGTCCACGGCATGGTACTGATGGCCCAGACCCACGAGGGGACGCTCAACGACTTCACCTGGAACGACGCGTTCCACTTCTACGACGCCAGCACGACCAACACCTGGGGCGACGGCCAGCAGTTCACGATGTACCCGTACGGCTACGAAGCCGCGCCCAACGGCGAGACCGCCGCGGTGGACGCCATGTGGGCCATGACGCAGGCCTGGGACTTCTACAAGAACATCTTCAATCGCGACGGCATCGACGGCAATGGCACATCGATCGCCGCCGAAGTGCATGCTGTGGGCGGGGGCACGCTCGACTACGAAGACAACGTGATTTGGAGCAGCGGCGACCAGGCCGTCCATATTTCCGATGGAACGAAGAACCAGGGCATCGACCCCAACGACGGCAGCCCGATTCCGGGCGACCCGAACGGCATGTCCTCGATGACCGCGATCGACGTGGTCGGCCACGAGATCACGCACGGCGTGTCCGACACGGTGGGCCTGATCGACGACGGCGAGTCCGGCGACATCAACGAAGCGACGTCTGACTTCTTCGGCTCGATGATCGAAGCCTATGCCAAGCGCCCGGCCGGCGCCGATTCGATTGTTCCGGAAGGCAACAACTGGACGATCGGCGAGCAGGTCAAGACCGTGCCGGTGCGTTCGATGATCAACCCGCAGATGGACGGCCAGAGCGCGAACAACTGGTATTCGGGCATCGAGTACCTGCGCGTGTCTTACGGCAGCGGGGCGATGAACCGATTCTTCTACTACCTGTCGCATGGCGCCCCCTCCGACAGCACGGACCCCGGCTACAGCAGGTACCTGCCCGGCGGCATGGCGGGCATCGGCAACGACAAGACCGCACGCATCTGGTACAAGGCGCTGACCGAAAACCTGGGGCAGGTCCCCACGCATGCCGACGCCCGCGTCGCTGCCATCCAGGCGGCGACCGATCTGTACGGCGACGGCGCCGAAGTGGCCGCCGTCAAGTGCGCCTTCGCCGCCATCAACGTCGGCACCGTGACAGATACGCCGCCTGTCGAGATCCAGTTCGCCATCGTGCATCCCGTGGGTACCTTTCTCAATCAGGATGGCACCAGCCCGGTGGCTCGCATGCCCATCGTCTCCATGGGCACCACGGTGCACCTGGGCGCCGACGTGCAGAACACGACGGACACCAGCGTCACCTGGAAGCTCGGCGGCATGCCCGGAGACTGGCTCAACCCCGGCTACAAGAATGTCGGCGGCGTGGTGACGGCCGACGGCGACTGGACGCCGGACGAGGTGTGGGGCCCCCACGCGATGACGGTCTTCAGCAATGCCGACCCCTTGCAATTCGCGGAAGGCGCCATCTGGGTCGTCAACGGCGATGCCGACGCCGACAACGAATTCGACGCGATCGACCTGGGCGGCGTGGCGCTGTCCTGGGGCCTGAACGGCTACGTCACGGCGAGCCACGCGTTGGTGTCCAACAGCGGGTACGGCTATGGGGGCTACGTCGACAGCTACGACGTCCAGGTCATCGACGAAGCCTTCGTGAACGCCTTCGGCGGCATCTGAACCAGTACAAGACCATGAACAGCAAACTCCTCCTCTCCTTCTTGTTCACCGCCACGCTGGCGGGTTGCGGCGGCGGTGGCGATTCGACGCCGCCGGCCCCCCCGCCCCCGCCCCCGCTCGTCGCGCCCACGCACCTGTCCTACGCCGACCCGACCAGCTCCGGCTGGCGCCTGGTCAAGGACGCGTCGTCCACCGACACCAAGATCGTGCTCAACCTGGTCGGCCCCGCGGGCACCCAGACGCGTGGCGTGGGCTTCAACCTGAAGAAGGGCATGGGCCTGGCCTTCAGCAAGTTCGGCTCCGGCGCCTACGCGCTCGACACCGGCGTGTTCCAGCTCAAGGGCACCAACACGAACTTCGAATCGTTCGCCGGCACTGCCGCCGACCCGGTCCTGTTCGTGTCGGCGCCGCTGAAGTCGGGCGACGTGCTGTCGACGGGCATCTTCCAGAAGGATCGCACCAACGTCCCCAAGGACTCGGCG
>FSZR01001205.1_pt1 | contig 15259 bp, 11 predicted proteins | sample 1638781 | NCBI WGS metagenome assembly FSZR01 (sample SAMEA3914813, study PRJEB12502) | metagenome | biome: forest; material: soil | place: Canada | collected 2011-07-07 | depth 0.3 m | reverse complement strand
GACGAGGCCCGGGCCGGCCGGGCGCGTCCCGCTCAGGAGGCCGGCCCCGCCGGCACGTACGCCCACAACGCCCGCAGCAGGTCGCCCTCGGCCGCCGGCTTGGGCAGGAAGCCGTTCATGCCCGCGGCCTGGGCCTGCGAGCGCTCGGCTTCCAGCACGGCCGCGGTGAGCGCGATGATCGGCAGGTCGGCGGTCGACGGCTGGGCGCGCAGGCGGCGCGTGGCCTCGAGGCCGTCGATCTCGGGCATGTGCAGGTCCATCAGCACCGCGTGCAGCGCGGCATCGGGCTGCGAGGCGACGTGGATGGCCTCGCTGCCGTTGGCGGCCTCCACCACCTCGGCGCCGAGCCGCGACAGCATCGCGCCGACGATCAGCCGGTTGACCGGGTTGTCCTCGGCCAGCAGCACGCGCATGCCCACCAGCGGCTGCGGCGGCGGCTCGTCGAGCGGGCTGGCCATGGTGGTGAAGTCGTCCTCGCTCGCGATCACCAGCGGCAGCTCGACCCAGGCGCAGCTGCCGCTGCGGCCGTCGCTGTCCAGCCCCACGTCGCCGTCCATCAGCGTGGCGAGCTCGCGGCAGATCGACAGCCCCAGCCCGCTGCCGCCGAAGCGCCGGGTGGTGGAGCTGTCGGCCTGCGTGAAGGGCTGGAACAGCGTGGCGCGCAGGGCCTCGTCGACGCCGATGCCGGTGTCCATCACCTCGATGCGCGCGACGCCGCCGGCCTTGCGCGTGAGCCGCACGGCGATGCTTCCCCGGTCGGTGAACTTCAGGGCGTTGGACAGGTAGTTGGACAGGATCTGGCGCACCCGCACCGGGTCGCCCAGCACCTCGCGCGGGGCGTCGGGCGACACGTGGCAGCTCATCTCGAGCCCGCGCTCCTGGCCGATCGGCGAGAAGGTGCGGAACGCGCTCCAGACCACCGCGTGCAGGTCGTACGGGATCTGTTCGACCTGCAGGTGCCCGGCCTCGATCTTGGACAGGTCCAGCACGTCCGAGACGATGCCGTTCAGCAGTTCGGCCGCGTCGACCAGGTGGCTCAGGTAGGCCGTGCGCCGCTCGGCCGGCAGCGTGGGTTCCTGCAGCAGGCGCGCGAGGCCCAGTACGCCGCTCAGGGGCGTGCGGATCTCGTGGCTCATGGTGGCCAGGAAGCTGCTCTTGGCGCGGCTCGCGGCCTCGGCGTCACGCTTGGCGTCGGCCAGCTCGACCTCGGCGCGGCGGCGCTCGGTGATGTCCTCGATGATCCAGATCGTGCCGGTCTCGAGCCGCCGACGCGGATCCACCGCGCGGCCACGCATGCGGATCAGCAGCTTCTCGCCGTCGGGGCGGGTGACGCGGCGCTCGATGTCGATGGTCTCGCCGGCCGACTGAGGCGACTCGTAGACGTCGATGAACTCCTCGAACTTCGCGCGGTTGGGGAACAGCACCGCGGTGGGCTGGCCCACCAGCGAGCCCAGCGGCACGCCCAGCATGCGCTCGAGCTGCGGGTTGACGCGCTCCAGGCGATGGTTGCGCACCAGGCAGACGCCGACGACGGCGTTGTCGAGGATCGCGTCGCCCTCGAGCCGGTTGCGCTCGCTCTCGGTGACGTCGCGCGTGGTGATCACGGCGACGGCCTCGCCGTCCCAGTCGAAGGCGGCGGCGGTCATCAGCACCTCGTGGCGCTTGCCGTCGCTGGACCAGGCGACGGAGCGAAAGTCGCGCACCCAGCCGTTGGCCGCGATCGCCGCGCCGAACTCGCGCATCGGCAGCTCCTCGCGCCACAGGCCCAGCTCGAAGCCGTTGCGACCCATCACCTCGGACTCGCTCATGCCCGCGAGCTGCAGGAACGACGGATTGGCCAGCAGCACGCGGCCGTCGAGGATGCTGGCCACGCAGACGGCGTCCGGGCTGAGGCGGAACAGCCGATCGAGCATCGCCTGCGAGCGCTGCAGCTCGCGCTGCGCCAGCATCTCCGCGGTGGCGTTGCGGCTGACGCCCCACCAGCCCTGGTGGCGGCCGGCGGCGTCGAACACCGGCTCGCCGCTGCCGGTGATGAACAGCTCGCGGCCGTCCGTCGAGACGAAGTGGATCACGCGGTCGCGGTACGGACGACGCGCCTTCAGGTCGGCCTGCAGCAGCTCCCACTGCGCGTCGCGCACGAAGGTCGGGCCGCCGGGGCGCGCCAGCTGCAGGAACTCGGACACCTTGTGCAGCGTGTGCGCCTCGAACGACGGCGACAGGTAGGTCAGGTAGCCGTGGCTGTCCATCTCCCAGGTGAAGTCGCTGCCCAGTTGCAGCAGGCGCGACATGCGGCGCTCCTGGTCGCGCCGGCGCTCCAGCGTGCCCAGCTGCTGGCGGCGCACGATCCAGGCGGCGAGCAGCGCGGCCACCGCCAGCATCGCGAACGACGCCGCGCGCGACTCGGCATGCATCTGGTAGAGGCTCAGCTGCGGCGATAGCAGGCCGCGGTTCTCGGCCCATTCGAGCGCGCCGACGAGCGCCACGCTGAGCGCACCGAGCGCGATCGCGGTGGCGAGATCGACCAGCATGCCCGACACCGCCACCAGCAGCACCAGGCCGCCCAGCACCATGGAATGCGTGCCGAGGCCCGTGTGCCACGTGTGCATCAGCAGCGCCAGCACGGCCAGCGTGATCGACAGCGTGGCCGACGCGCGGCGGCGCCCGCGGTGCGCCAGCATCAAGGCCCCGGCGCCGCCGACGGCCAGGCAGATTCCCATGAGCAGCCGCGACTGCCCGAGCAACTGGAGTGGCCCGAAGCTGCGTTGCACCAGCGCGAGACCGAGCAGCGACAGGCCCACCGCCAGCACCAGCACCGATAGCGCGCGCACGGCCAGCAGCGCCTGCGGATCGTCCTCCATCGCGCCCCAGCGCAATGATTCCTCGTGCGCGCGCGCCGGCGTGGGCGCCGTCGCGGACGCCTGTGCCGCCACGGGCGGCTGCGGGGCTTCGCTCCCCTGCTTCATCTTGTTGTCCCTGTTCCCCTCTGCTCGAGGATGCAGGATTGCAGGGGAAGCGGGGGCGTGTCAATGCCGAGGGCCGGTGGCGGCCCCGTTTCAACAGGTAACGGTGTTCACGCCGCGAGGACGTCGGCGCCGGCCGCGGTCGGCGGATTCGTCGCCTGCGAAGCCTCGGCCCAGGACTGGAAGTCGACGGCCTGCAGCGGACGGCTGAACAGGTAGCCCTGCGCCTCGTCGCACCCGAGCGCGCGCAGCTTCAGCGCCACCGACTCGGTCTCGACGCCCTCGGCCACCACCTTCAGGCCCATGTGGTGGGCCATGTCGATCGTCGAGCGCACGATGTTGAGGTCGTTGTCGTCGCGGTCCAGGTTCATCACGAACTGGCGGTCGATCTTGATCTCCTGCACCGGCAGCTTCTTGAGGTAGGCGAGCGAGGAGTAGCCGGTGCCGAAGTCGTCGATCGACAGCTGCACGCCCATCTCGTGGAGCGCGTTCAGCGAGGCCAGCGCGTGCACCGGGTCCTCCATGATCGAGCTCTCGGTCACCTCGAGACGCAGGTGGCGCGCGGCGACGCCTGCCTCGATCAGCTGGGCCCGCACGAAGGCGGCGAAGTCGGGCTGCAGGTCGCGCGCCGACACGTTGATGTTGAGCGACATCTCCAGTCCGGCCGCGCGCCACTGCGCGAGCTGTGCCAGGCCGCGCGCCAGCACCCAGCGCGTGATCGACTTGATGTTGCCCGTGCGCTCGGCGAACGGGATGAACTGGTCGGGCGGCACGAAGCCGCGCGTCGGATGGCGCCAGCGGATCAGCGCCTCGGCCGAGCGGCAGCTGCGGTCGTCGAGCGCCACCTTGGGCTGGAACTGCAGGTAGAACTGGTTCTCGTCGACGGCGCGGCGCAGGTCGGACAGCAGGCTCAGGCCGTGCTCGCTGCGGCGCGCCATCGTCTTGGCGAACGCCGCGTAGCCGCTGCTGGCCTGCTTGGCCACGTACATCGCGGAGTCGGCGTGCGCCATCAGCTCGGTCGGGTTGCTGCCGTCCTCGGGGAAGGTGGCGATGCCAATCGAGCCGCTGACGTCCACCGTCTGGCCCTCGATCGTCACCGGCGTGTCGAGCGCCGTGAGCAACTGGCGCGCGAGCAGCGCGGCGCCCTCGCGACCCTGCGAGGGCAGCAGCACCGCGAACTCGTCGCCGCCGATGCGCGCGACGGTGTCGGTGGTGCGGCGCAGCTCGCGCGTGAGGCGCTCGGCGACCTGGTTCAGCAACTCGTCGCCGACCGGGTGGCCCAGCTCGTCGTTGACGTCCTTGAAGCGATCGAGGTCGATCAGCAGCACCGACATCGCGTGCCCGGTGCGCGTCGCGGTGCCCACGGCCTGGTCCAGGCGGTCGTTGAACAGCGTGCGGTTGGCCAGGCCGGTGAGGGGGTCGCGGAACGCCAGGTCGACGATGCGCGCCTCGCGCTGCGCCAGGCTGTTGCGCATCTCGCCGAGCGCGCGGATCAGGCCGCCCACCTCGTCGCGGCCCGCGGCGGGCATCGGGCTGTCGAGCTTGCCGTCGGCGATCTCGCGCGCCAGCGCCACGGTCTGCGCGAGCGGACGGGTGATCGAGCGCGTGATCAGCACCGCGCAGACCAGCGCGAAGAACACCGCGAGGCCGGACAGCTCCAGCACGCGCTCGCGGCTCTTGTCCTGCTGCTGGCGGATGGTGGCGATGGTGGCATTGGCCTGGGCGGACTTCAGGTCCACCAGGGCGTCCAGCGCATCCAGCATGTCGCGCAGCGCGGGCAGGGTCTGGCGGACCATGATCGGGCGCGCCGTCTTGAGGTCGAGCTCGACCTCCTCGACGGTGTGCTGGAACGCGGCCTCGAAGCGGCCGCGCGTGCGCACCAGGCGCTCGACGACGGTCGCGTCCTCGGCCATGTGGGTGTCGGCGAGCAACCGCGACAGCGCGGCCTTCTGCTCGGCGAACTCGTGGTCGATCAGCGCGTAGACGGGGACGCGGTCCTGGCGCGCCTCGAGCAGGAACAACGTGTGCAGGTGCTGCGCGCCGGCCTGGGCGGCCTTCTCGGCCTGGCGCGCCAGCAGCACCTCGTGCAGGCTGGACTCGGCCACGATGCGGCTCGCGTCGCCCACGCGCTCGGCTTGGCGCAACGCCAGCCCGACTCCGCCGGCCAGCAGGGCCAGCAGCAGTCCAAACGCCAGCGCGAGCCGCACGGCGATCGGGGCGCTGCGGGTCAGGCGGCTGAAGGGGGTCGACAGGTCGGCGCGAGCCATGGGAGCGGGACAGCGATGCGAAAGGTTGCGTGGAGGGCGTCAGGTCTTTATCGACCTCGGCGGCGCGCAAGTTGAGCCTGCTGTCGGGGAGACGGACGCGACTCTTCTCACGATCTGCGGCTTCAGCGCGCTCGCCGGCGGACCGATACAGCTCGGATGGATGCCCTGCTCGCCCGCCCCGCTGTCGCCAGCCCTCCCGTCGCCGTCGGCCGCAGCGCTCGCGCGAGCGCGCCCGCGCCCCGCGCGGCGCCGCCCGCCGCCGAGACGGCCCCGCGCCTGGGCGAGCTGCTGGGCGCGCTCAGCCACGCGCTGGACATCACCGGCGGCCAGCCGGCCGGCCACGGCGTGCGCACCTGCTGGATCGCCCAGCGGCTGGGCGTCGCGATCGGCCTTGGCACGACCGAGCTGCGCGACCTCTACTACGCCACGCTGCTGAAGGACTCGGGCTGCAGCAGCAACGCGTCGCGCGTGTGCGAGCTCTTCCTGGCCGACGACCGCCGGTTCAAGAGCCGGCGCCGCGGCATCGGCCTGGGCCTGCCGGGGCTGCTCACCTTCCTCGTGCGCAACACCGGCGTCGACGCCGGGCCGGCGGCACGCCTGGCCGCGGTGCTGCACGCCGCGCGGCACGGCGAGGCGATCCAGCGCGAACTGGTCGAGACGCGCTGCTCGCGCGGTGCGCAGGTCGCGCGCCAGCTGCGTTTCAGCGAAGACGTGGCGCTGGCCATCCAGGGCCTGGACGAGCACTGGGACGGCCGCGGCCATCCGCAGGGCCTCGCCGGCCACGCGATCCCGCTGCTGTCACGCGTCGCGCTGCTGGCGCAGATGGTCGACATGTTCCACGCCCGCGGCGGCGCGCAGGCCGCGCGCGAGATGGTGGCGCGGCGCCGCGCGCGCTGGTTCGACCCGCAGCTGGCCGACGCCTTCTCGGTGCTCGCGCGCGACCCCGCCTTCTGGACGCCGCTGGGTGCGGAGGACCTGGCGCAGCAGGTGCTGGAGATGGAGCCCGCGCGCCAGCTGCAGCCGCTGGACGACGACTACCTGGACGACATCGCGGCCGCCTTCGGCAAGATCGTCGACGCCAAGAGCCCGTTCACCGGCGGCCACAGCGCACGCGTGGCCCAGGTCGCCGACCAGCTCGCCCAGCGCCTGGAGCTGCCCGCCGGCACGCGCCGCTGGCTGCGCCGCGGCGCGTTGCTGCACGACGTGGGCAAGCTGGGCGTGAGCAACCTCATCCTGGACAAGCCCGGCAAGCTCGACCCCGCCGAGTGGGCCGAGATGCAGCGCCACGCGATGCACTCCGAGGAGATCCTCGGGCGCATCAGCGCGTTCGGCACGCTCGCGCGGGTGGCGGGCGCGCACCACGAGCGGCTGGACGGCAGCGGCTACCCGCGGGGCCTGGACGCGCGCCACATCCGGTTGGAGACGCGCATCATCACCACCGCGGACGTCTTCGACGCGCTGACCGCCGACCGCCCGTACCGCGCCGCCCTGCCGTACGCGCAGGCGCTCGAGATCATGCGCGCCGACATCGGCAAGGGGATCGATGCGGACTGCTTCGTGGCGCTGGAGGCCACGCTCGACGAGCTCATCGGTCCCTGAGCGGACGGTGGCTTACTGCATCACCGACAGCATGCGCTCGCCCAGCCAGCCGCCGGTGGCGCCGTTGTTCAGGCGCGCCTTGACCGCCGCCTTGTAGCTGCCGGCCGCGAAGTTGTACGGGATCAGCGCCTGCACGGAATAGGTCCCCCAGTGCTGGAAGCCGGCCACGCCGTTGGACGTGCAGAACGCATCGGCCGAACCGACGGTGGGGGCCGCGGTGTAGACGACGGCGCCCGTGGTGGCGTTCAGCAGCACGATGTCGACGTCCAGCCAGGCCGAGGTGTTGTTGGCCGGCGCGTTGACCGCGCATTCGGCCGAGAACGTGACGATCAGGCGCTGGCCGGCAGGCTTGGTGAAGACGTTGGACTGCATGCTTTCCACGTCCACCTGCGTGGTGCCGGAGAAGGTCCAGTTGTCGGTGGCCACCGCGTAGGCCAGGCTGTTGGCCGACGCCTGGGTCGAGGCGAGCAGCGCGCCGACGAGGGTGAGGCCGGCGGCGACGGTGCGAAGGGTGCGGCGATCGAAGTTCATTGCTATCTCCAATAATCCGGGCAAAGGAGGTCCGCGGCACGACCGCCCGGTCGGTCGTTCCGGGATGGAAACTGGGTGCTGGATGGGGCGCGGCGGCCCCGTCGCTAGCGCTGGATGGCGATCAGCTGCACGTCGCCGGACGCGAGCTCGTCGCGCTGCATCGCGGCGAGCCGCCGCGCGGCGTCCTCCGCGATCGCGTTGTCCGGCAGGCGGCTGTCGGCCTCGAGCTGGCGCTTGCGCGCGGCCGCGTCGCCTTCCGTGGACTCGAGCGACTGCTCGAAGGCCAGCTGGCGCACGCGCGGCGAGGGATCGGTGCGGACGATGGCCTCGAGCAGGTCGGGCGTCAGCGCGCCGCCGTTCTGGGCATCGACCAGCAGGTCGTAGCGATGGCTCTCGTCGACGTGCTGGAGCTGCGCGCGCAGGTCCTCGTCGCCCGCCTTGGACACCGGGGCCGACGTCGGCGCGACCGGCGGCGAGGGCGGGTCCGCGAACGCGACGCTGGCGGCCGCGGCCTGGCCGCGCAGCTCGTCCATCACCCACTGCAGGCGTTGGTGGTCGAGATGCGCGCTGACCATGCCGTCCTGCGTGACGACGATGGAAGGCGGGCTGTCGAACAGGGTGTGCGGGGCGGGCGTCGCGCTGTCGGCGGTTGCCGGCGCGAGGGCCGCGGGCACCGTGGCGCGGCCCACGAATCCGCCGAACGTGGCGCACGCCAGGGCGATCGCCACCGTCGTTGTCCAAAGCCGCAGGGAGGTTGCACTGGTCATGTCGTTTCCTCGTCTAACCGTCAGACGAAGATTACGCAGTGCCCCTTTCGGGATCATCCCCCAAAGGGACGCCAGCCCCTAGCTTTCACAGGAGAACGGCGCCTGCTCGACCACTGGTCCGCATACATCACCCGGTATGCGAACACGGTCGCCAAGGACGATCCCGTCGAAATAACGTTCATATGCATCGGACAAAGAATCGGGACTTCTGACGGATTCGAATGCGGCCGGAAATGCGAGTCGCCTCGCGAAGACGGCGCGCATACAGTGGTCCCCGTCGTCACTCGCCTCGCCGCCCATGTCGCCAAGATCAGTGCTCCGGATCGCCCTGTCCGCCTGCGGCCTCGCCGCCCTGCTCGCGGCCTGCGCGGCCACGGGCCCCTCGTTCACGCAGGTCGCCCTCGCCGCGGAGCGGCGCCACGCGGACCTGCAGCGCAAGGATGTCACGCTGCCCGATGGCACGCACATCGCCTATCTCGACGGCGGCAGTGCCGCGGGCGGCGGCGACGTGCTGGTGCTGGTGCACGGCTTCGGCGCGGACAAGGACAACTTCACGCGCGTCGCACGCTGGCTCACGCCGCACATGCGCGTCGTCGTGCCCGACCTCGTGGGCTTCGGCGAATCCACGCACCTGCCCGACGCGGACTACCACTACGCGGCCCAGGCCGAACGGCTGCGCGCCTTCGTGCAGGCGCTGGGGCTCGCGCGCGTGCACCTGGGCGGCAATTCCATGGGCGGCGGCATCGCGATGAGCTACGCCGCGCACCATCCGCAGGACGTGGCGAGCCTGTGGCTGCTGGACGCGGCGGGCATCGGCGAGGCGCCGCCCGGCGAGCTTGCCGGCATCATCGGCCGCACCGGGCACAACCCGTTGATGGTGGAGCGCGAATCGGACTTCCCGGCGCTGATGAAGTTCGTGATGTCCGATCCGCCATGGATGCCGGGCGCGATGATGGACGACTACGCGCGCCAGCGCATCGCCAACCAGGCGCTCGAGCGCCACGTGTTCGAACAGATCGCGAGCGACTCGGTGAGCGCCGACGTCAAGGGCCTGCCGACGCCCACGCTGATCGTCTGGGGCGCCGAGGATCGCGCGCTCTCGGTCGGCACGGTGCCCGTGCTGCAGGCGCTGCTGCCGCACGCGCAGGCGATCGTGATGCCGGGGGTCGGCCACGTGCCGATGCTCGAGCGGCCGCGCCAGGCCGCGGAGGACTACCTGCGCTTCCGCGCGCTGCCCGGCTGATGCGAGTTGACAGCGCCCTCGCGCGGGGGCGCGACGCTCAGCGCGCGTTGGCCGACAGCGTGACGCCGCGGCGCGTGGCGGGCGCGGCCGATGCGACGGCACCGGCACCCGGCTCGACGAACATCGCCTGCACCGGGCCGTCTTCCGGCAGCACGTAGACCATGCCGTGGCCGTGGCCCAGCGTGGGCAGCACGACCGACAGGAAGAACGATTCGGGCACGACCACGCAACCCAGCGACAGGCGGCGCTCGCTGACGTCCGTGCCGGCCAGGCTGTTGAGGCGCGTGGCCTGCGAGGCGCCGGGGCGCACGCGGTGGATGGCGATGCCGGTGTCGTAGTCGACCCAGACCACCGACTCGCCGTGCAGGTTCTTGCCCGGCACCGATTCGAAGCGGCCGGCCGGGGTCTTGCGTTCCTCGGGCAGCAGGCGCGACGGATCCTTCTGGCCCGCGCCCGGCACCGGGATGTCACCGCGCGACAGGCCCAGGATGGTGGGCGAGGCGCCGACCAGCGCGCCGCCGGCGGCGAACACGAAGATGCGCGCCGCCTTCTTGTCGACGATCACGAAAGGGCGGCCGTGGTCGTCTCCCTTCTCGTGGATCCAGTGCTCGACGTAGCGCGCGTCGTCGGACGCGTCGGTGGACGCCAGGGCGGACCGGGCCTCCTGGGGGCGCGACGGCGTCGGGTCGGTGATGGCGAGGGCTGCGGAAGAGCTCCATGCAACCGATGCGGCGACTGCCAGCTTGCCCCAGAAATTCATCTCTGCGTTCCGTTCCCTGAATCGGTGGACCCAGGCCGAAATGCGCCTGGATGGGCACGATTTCGCGCCGTTGTCCTACATTCTGAGGCTGAACTTTGAGGCGAAGATGAAGGGTTTGCGGCAATAAAGGGTATCAATTACGTCGACTATCCCGACGTCAACTCGACCGCATCGATACCCAACGGCCGCGAACGCGCATCATCCTGTCGAGCAGGAAAGCCGCATGCCTGCTGGCTTCAGAGCTCCGTGCGCAGCGCCCAGACCTCCGGGAACAGCACCGTGTCGAGCATCTTGCGCAGGTAGCTCACGCCGCCCGTGCCGCCGGTGCCGCGCTTGAAACCGATGATGCGTTGCACCGTCGTCAGGTGCCGGAAGCGCCACAGCCGGAAGGCGTCCTCCAGGTCGGTCAGCTCCTCGCCGAGCTGGTAGAGGTCCCAGTGGCGGTCGGGATCGCGGTAGACCTGCAGCCAGGCGTCGCGCACGGCGTCGTTCTCCTCGTAGGGCAAGGTCCAGTCGCGTTCAAGGTGGGAGGCCGGGACGGACAGGCCCCGGCGCGCCAGCAGGCGCAGGCTCTCGTCGTAGAGCGAGGGCGCACGCCAGTCGGCCTCCACCTGCTCGAGCAGGTCGGGGCGATGGCCGTGCGGCTTGAGCATCGCCGCGTTCTTGTTGCCCATCGCGAACTCGATGCTGCGGTACTGCCAGCTCTGGAAGCCGCTGCTGGCCGCCAGGTAGGGCCGGATCGCGGAATATTCGGACGGCGTCATCGTCGCCAGCACGTCCCAGGCGTGCACCAGCTGTTCCATGATGCGGCTGACGCGCGCCATCATCTTGAAGGCCGTGCCCAGGTGGTCGCCGGCCAATGCCGCGACGGCCGCGCGCAGCTCGTGCAGCATCAGCTTCATCCACAGCTCGGAGGTCTGGTGCTGGACGATGAACAGCAGCTCGTTGTGATCGGGCGAGAGCGGGTGCTGGGCGCTCAGCACCTGGTCGAGGTGCAGGTAGTCGCCGTAGCTCATGTCCGCACGGAAGTCGAGCTGGGCGCCCTCCTCGGCGACGATGCGTTCGCCGTGGCCCATCGGGCAGCCGGCCGCGGCCGGGTCGTGGTCGTTCATCGCGCGCCCCTCAGGTGACCGCGGCGCGCTCGTTGAAGCGCGCCTCGCGGTATTCGGCCAGCACCATCACCTGGACCAGGTGCTCCACGGTGTCCCATACGTCGACGAAGCGCAGGTACAGCGGCGTGCAGCCGAAGCGCAGGATGTCGGGCAGCGCGGGACCGTGGGCATCGGCCGGGGCCCCGGCGCGGAAATCGCCGATCACGCCGCGTGCGATCAGCGCCTGCACGATGGCGTAGCCGTGCGTGCCGCCGTCGTCGCCGGCGTGCGTGAGGCTCACCTGGCTGCCGCGCCGGCGCGCGTCGCGCGGGCTGGCGAGCGCGAAGCCGAGGCTCGCGCAGCGCTGGTCGACCAGCGCGACGAACAGCTCGGTGAGCGCGACCGACTTGTCGCGCAGCGCGGCCATCCCGCCCAGCGGGTCGGCCGCGTGCAGCGTGTCGACGCCGCAGTCGAGGGCGGTCAGCGACAGCACCGCGGGCGTGCCGCACAGGAAGCGCTGGACGCCCGGCGCGGGCGCGTAGCCGGGCCGGAACGCGAACGGCGCGGCGTGGCCCATCCAGCCCGACAGCGGCTGCCAGAAGCGGCTCGCGTGGCGCGGGTGCGCCCAGACGAAGGCCGGCGCGCCGGGGCCGCCGTTGAGGAACTTGTAGCCGCAGCCGACCGCGAAGTCGGCATCCGCGCCGGTGAGGTCCACCGGCAGCGCGCCGGCGCTGTGCGCCAGGTCCCACACCGTGAGCGCGCCCGCGGCGTGGGCCAGCGCGGTCACCGTGGCCATGTCGTGCAGCGCGCCGGTGCGGTAGTTGACCTGCGTGAGCATCAGCAGCGCGACATCGGCGCCGCGCTCGTCGGCGAGGCGCTCGGCGATCGCGGCCGCCTCCAGCAGTTCCAGCGACCAGCCCAGCTCGCGGCACAGGCCCTCGGCGATGTAGAGGTCGGTCGGGAAGTTCTGGCGCTCGCTGACGATCACGCGCCGGCGGCCCGCCGCGTCGTCGGCGCGCACGATGCGCGCGGCGGCGCTGAGCACCTTGAACAGGTTGACCGAGGTGGAGTCGGCCGCCACCGTCTCGCCGGCATGCGCGCCCACCAGCGCGCCGATGCGGTCGCCCACGCGCTGCGGCAGCGCCATCCAGCCGGCGTCGTTCCAGCTGCGGATCAGGCCCTCGCCCCATTCGTGGCGCACGGCGGCGGCCACGCGCGCGGGCGTGGCGCGCGGCAGCGCGCCCAGCGAGTTGCCATCGAGGTAGATCACGCCGGGCGGCAGGTCGAACAGGTCGCGCAGCGGGGCGAGCGGGTCCGCGGCGTCGCGGCGCGCGCAGTCCTCGCGCGAGGTCATGGGGCTTGTCGGAGTCATCCGCGCATCCTCGCCGAGGCCCCGCGGCGCCGCAAGGCAGGCATCCACGAAGTGCGGATCGGGCGCCGCGAGCGGCGGCCTACAGCAGCGGCGCGTACTGCACGTATTCGGCCTTGTAGGGCACGCGGGCCTTCTCGCCCAGCGTGGCCGGGCTGCAGCCGGTCGCGGGCATCGCGCCGCCGTGCGTGGCCACGCGCTGGATGCTGGTGACCTTCGCGAACAGCCCCGGCTTGCCGGTCGAACGCGTGGCCAGCAGCAGCCAGGGGATCGCACCGGCCTCGGGCGCATCGAGCTTGGCGCGCACCGTGCCGACCACCTTGCTGCCGTCGCCGGCCTCCCAGGTCGGGCCGGCGTAGTGATGGCCCACCAGCGTGCCGTGGCCGTCCACCAGCTGCGCCTCGGGGGCGACGAACACCCACTCGGCGGCGTTCGCGTCGCCCGCCTTCGCGCGGCATTCGTAGATCTGGACGCCGTCGGCCGCGAGCGTGCGCACGAGCGTCTCGCCCGCGGGCGGGCGCAGGGCCTCGGGCACCACCACGGACGGCGGCGCGGGGTTCAGCACCGAGGCGGCGCAGGCGGACAGCAGCACGGCGGCGGCGGGCAGGACGAGGGAGCGGAGTGCGGTCATCGGGAGGTCCAGGTCAGTAGCTGATCTCGTAGCGCTGGCCGCGGAAGTTCAGCACCGCCGACTTCAGGCGGATCTGCTCCAGCACGGTGTCGGCCGCCGGCTTCTCGCCCTCGTGCCACACCTGGCCGTTGAGGATCACCATGCGCGCCGACGCCGCCTCCGAATAGATCGCGCCGCCCACCGCCAGGCGGGGCAGCTGCGAGCGCACGGTGGCGGGCAGGTCGTTGATGTTGGGCACGGTCGCCGCGCGCGCGGGCGCCGCGGCCGAGGCCGGCGAGGCCAGCGGCGGACCGTAGTGCTCGGTCGGCACCACGGGCGCCGCGGCGCCGGTCGCCGGCCCGCGGGCGTCCAGCGGCGGGACGCCATTGACGACGGTGGGCGCCGCGCCCTGTGGCGGCGGATAGGGCCCGGGCGGCGAGTTGCCGGCGGGCCCGCGACCCATCGGCGGCTCCACCGGCAGCGCCGCGGGCGCGAGGCCGCCGGGCTGTGCCGGCGGCGTCTCGCCCTGCGCGACGACCGGCAGGTTGTCGCGTCCCTGCGGCGCGAGCTGCGGCGGCGCACCGAGCGCGGCCGGACCGCTCGGCGGCCCGCCGGGCGCCTGGCTGATGCGCCACGGCGCCCACAGCAGGACGACGCCCGCCACCACCAGCGCGCCGGCCGCCGCGGCGGCCCAGATCAGCGGCGTGTAGTTGCGCGCCGACGGCTCGCCGTCGGCCGCGGCGTTCTGGTCGTGCAACCCGGGCACGGCGCCGCGCGCGCGCTCGGCGTCGGCTCGCCGCAAGGCATCGAGGATGTAGGACATGCGCGGTCTACCTTGGTTGCGGTGCACTGGCCGGGACGGCCGCGGACACCAGCGTGGCGGGCGCGGCGCCGGCCAGCCAGGGCTCGGAGACGCCGCTCGCGCGATTGATCTGCATCAGCGTGGTCGGTCCGGCCACGCCGTCGGGAGTGAGGCCCTGGGCCTGCTGGAAGGCCGCGACGCGGGCGCGCAGCAGCGCGTCGAACGGGTGCGCGGCGGCCGGTGCCGAGGCGCCCTGCTGCGCGGCCAGCTGGGCGCCGACGGCGTCCACCAGCGGACCTTGCGCGCCCAGCGACAGCGGCACGGTGTAGCCGCCCGGCACGCGCCAGAAGGTGGTGAAGTCGCCGCGCCACGCGGTGGTGAGCAGGGCCAGCGGCACCTGCACCGACGTCGCGCCCACCTGCAGCGTGGCGGCATCGGTGCCGAGCGCGGTGAGCAGCGCGTAGGCGGGCTTGTCCTGCGCGTCGCGCAACGTGAGCACGCTGGGACGCGCGAGCAGGCGCAGCAGCGCGAGGCCGCCGCGGGCGCGGAAGCAGCGCACGTCGTCGGCGGCCACGCACGGGTCGGCCGCGCCGCGACGCACCTGCCAGTCGGGGCCGAGCACGCGCAGCGCCTGCGCCTCGTCACGCGCGGCGTTGGCCAGCGCCGCGTCGAGTTCGGCGGGCGTGTGCAGCGTGACGATCGCCACGGCGGCGGGCAAGGAGGCGGACGCGACGCTCGCCACCGGCGACGCCGCGGCATGCGCGACAACCGCCGACGCCGCCGGCGCGCGGGCCACGGCGGCCGGCACGCCGCGCGCGTTCCAGGTCACGGCCGCCATCGCGGCCGCCCCCGCCAGCACGCCCGCGCCCGCCGCGAGCGGCCACCAGCGCCGATGCGAGCGCGCGGGCCGCGTCTCGTCGCCGAACACCTCGCGCGCCGCCTTGTCGACGATGACGCGGTCGACGCGCGCCTTGCCGCTCGCGTACGCCCCCAGCAGCGCGCGGTCGCACAGCAGGTTGATGCGGCGCGGCACGCCGCGCGTGAGCTGGTGGATGCGGCGCAGCGCCGGCGCGTCGAACGGCAGCGCGCCGCTCAGGCCGGCGACCGACAGCCGGTGCGCGATGTACTGGCCGGTCTCCTTCTCGGACAGCGCGTCGAGGTGGTAGCGCGCGATCACGCGCTGGGCGAGCTGCTCGAGCTCGGGCCGCGCCAGCATGCCGCGCAGCTCGGGCTGGCCGATCAGCACGATCTGCAGCAGCT
>FSZR01000985.1_pt1 | contig 15374 bp, 20 predicted proteins | sample 1638781 | NCBI WGS metagenome assembly FSZR01 (sample SAMEA3914813, study PRJEB12502) | metagenome | biome: forest; material: soil | place: Canada | collected 2011-07-07 | depth 0.3 m | reverse complement strand
GGCTGGACGCGAGGGGCTTGCCGGCCTCGAGCCCGAAGCCGTTGACGATGTTGAGCACGCCCTTGGGCAGCAGGTCGCCGATCAGCTCGGCCAGCACCAGGATCGACGCCGGGGTCTGCTCGGCCGGCTTGAGCACGACGCAGTTGCCGGCGGCCAGTGCGGGGGCCAGCTTCCACACGGCCATCAGGATCGGGAAGTTCCACGGGATGATCTGCGCGACGACGCCCAGCGGCTCGTGGAAGTGGGACGCGTAGGTCGTCTCGTCGATCTCGCTGATGCCGCCTTCCTGGCCGCGGATCGCGCCGGCGAAGTAGCGGAAGTGGTCGATGGCCAGCGGCAGGTCGGCGGCCATGGTCTCGCGGATCGGCTTGCCGTTGTCCCAGGTCTCGGCGGTGGCGAGCAGCTCGAGGTTCTGCTCCATGCGATCGGCGATCCTGTTGAGCAGGTTGGCACGCTGCGTGGGCGAGGTCTTGCCCCAGGCGGTCTTGGCGGCGTGCGCGGCATCGAGCGCGCGCTCGACGTCTTCCGCGGTGGAGCGCGGGATCTCGCAGAACGTGCGGCCGGTGATCGGCGTGACGTTCTCGAAGTACGCGCCGCCGACCGGGGCGACCCACTCGCCGCCGATGTAGTTGCCGTAGCGCTTCTTGAAGTTGACCGGGTGGCCGAAGCGGCCAGGTTCGAGCAGATCCATGGTTGTCTCCTGGGTGTTGCCGTGATCCTGAATGGTTGAACGCGCTGCGTCGGCGCCTTCTCGTGCGACATTGCGAGCGCGGCGGCGCGCTGTCAAGAATCGCGGCAAAGGCCGCGCTCGTGACATGACCGCCGCGCCCCCCGACGCCGCGACGTCACATGGCGGGCGCATCATGTCGCGCGCTCGGCCGCGGTTCGTGCTGCGGCGCAGCACGCGAACACGCCGCCCTGGACGACAATCCGTCCGCCCCGAAGTCCCTCACGCCGGACCCATGCGCCGCATGCTCACGACCACGCTCGTCCTCCTCGTCATCGTCTATGTCGGCGTCTGCATCGGCATGTACGCGATGCAGCGGTCGTTCCAGTACTTCCCGACCCCGCGCCGCCTCGCGCCGGGCCAGCTGGCGGGCACGTTCCGCAGCGGCGGCGAGCTGCTGCAGCTGACGGTGCGGCCGCACGCCGGCCCCGGCGCGGTGCTCTACCTGGGCGGCAACGGCGAGGACGTGTCGGGCAGCGTCGGACCGCTGGTGGCCGCGTTCCCGGACCGCGAGATCGTGGCGCTGCACTACCGCGGCTACGGCGGCAGCACCGGCCAGCCGACCGAGGCCGCGATCACCGCGGACGCCGCCGGCCTGTTCGACGAGGTGCACGCGCGCCATCCCGACGTGATCGTCATCGGCCGCAGCCTCGGCAGCGGCGTGGCGGTGCGGCTGGCCAGCACGCGGCCGGTGTCGCGGCTGGTGCTGGTGACACCCTACGACAGCCTGCTGGCGATCGCCCAGCGGCAGTTCCCGATCTTCCCGGTGCGCTGGCTGCTGATCGACAAGTACGAGTCGTGGCGCTACGTGGCGCGCGTCTCGGCGCCCGCGCTGATCCTCGCGGCCGAGCACGACGAGCTGATCCCCGTGGCGAGCAGCGAGCGCCTGCGCGACCGCTTCGCGCCGGGGCAGGCGAGCTGGGTGCTGGTGCCGGGCGCCAGCCACAACACGATCCAGGACCATCCGGCCTACCTGCAGTCGCTGACGGCGCTGGACATCGCGGCGGCGCGGTGACCTGGGTCGCCTTCCTGCGCAACGTCAACCTGGGCCGGCCCAACAGCCCGGCCAAGGCGCAGCTGGAGGACGCCTTCCTCGCCGCCGGCGCGACACGGGCGAGCTCCTTCCTCGTCAACGGCACGCTGGTGTTCGCGCTCGAGCCCGGCGCCCGCCCGCGCGCGGTGGCGTCCCGCGCGTGCGAGCGCCTGCGCGCAAGCTGCGGCCTGCGCGAGCCCGTGTTCGTGCGCCGCGTGGCCGAGCTCGCGGCGCTGGTCGCCGACGATCCGTTCGGGGGCGCCGAGCCCGGCACCGACGCGCATCACTGCATCACCTTCCTGGGCGCCGAGCGCGCCGGCCTGCCCGCGCTGCCGTTCACGACGCCACGCGGCGACGTCCAGCTGCGCACGCACACCGGCGCCGAGGTGCTGAGCACGAGCCGCGTGGTCGGCCGCTCGATGGGCTCGCCCAACGCGCTGCTGGAGCGCCTGCTGGGCGAGCCGGCCACCACGCGCAACTGGCGCACGGTGCTGCGGCTGGTCGACAAGTTCGCCTGAGCGCGCGGGCGTCAGGCCGCGACGCGGCGCATCTCCATCACCCAGTTGGTCTCCCAGTCGCCGTGCGGCGCGCCGTCGGGGCCCACCAGCGCGAAGTCCTGCGACCAGCGCGCCGCATCCGGCCCGAGCCGCTCCCACAGGAAGCGCACGTGCACCGGGCGGCCGGCGTCCTCGTCGGTGCCGGTGAAGACGCCGCGGTCGCCGTTCCAGCCGCCGCGCACCGACGGGGTGACGCGGCCGTCGCGGCTGTTGATCCAGTAGATCTCCCACTGCTGCGCGGCGACGTCCAGCGTGCGCATCGTGAAGCCCTTGAAGCCCAGGTCCGCGAACGCGATCTCGTCGGTGGAGACCTGGCCGTCCAGGTGGCTGCCGGCGCGCGACGTCGCCTCGAACGTGATCCAGTCGTCGCTGCCGGCCAGGCGCTGGCGCAGGCGGCGGTTGGTCACCTGCCAGGTGCCGCCGACGAGGAAGTCGAAATCGTGCGGGCGGCCGATGTAGTCGGTGGTCATGAAGGTTCTCCGTTGGTGGGAACGCCATGGTCGCGGCCAATACATGACATCGCATGTCATGTATCTGGCGCACACTCCAGGTCATGCGTGCGAGCCGACTCCTTTCCATCCTGATGCTGTTGCAGACGCGCGGCCGCCTGAGCGCGCAGGCCTTGTCGGAGGCGCTCGAGGTGTCGGTGCGCACGGTGCACCGCGACGTCGACGAACTGAGCGCGTCGGGCGTGCCGATCTGGGCCGACCGCGGGCGGCTGGGCGGCTTCCAGCTGCAGCCCGGCTGGCGCACGCGTGTCGACGGGCTGACCGCGCCCGAGGCGCAGGCGATGTTCCTGGGCGGACTGCCCGGCCCGGCGGCGCAGCTGGGGCTGGGCGGGGCGATGGCATCGGCGCAGCTGAAGCTGCTCGCGGCCCTGCCCGAGGGCTGGCGCGAGGACGCGCGGCGCGTCGGCGCGCGCTTCCACCTCGACCCGGTCGACTGGTACCGCGAGCAGTCGGCCACGGACCACCTGCCCGCGATCGCGCAGGCCGTCTGGGGCGCGCGCCGCGTGGAGATGCGCTACGAGAGCTGGAGGGGCGAGGTGTCGCGCCGCGTCGATCCGCTGGGGCTGGTGCTGAAGGCGGGCAACTGGTACCTGGCGGCGCGCGTGGGCAACGGCGTGCGCACGTACCGGCTGTCGTCCATCCTCGCGTTGACGGTCGGCGAGGAGCCGTTCGAGCGGCCCGCGGACTTCGATCTGGCCGCCTGGTGGAAGGTGTCGACACAGCGCTTCGAGCGCGCGCTGGTGGTCGGCCACGCGGTGGTGCGCGTGTCGCCGGAAGGGCTGCGGCTGCTGCGCGAACTGGGTGCGGCGCAGGCCGGCGCCGCGGCGGCCGCGGGCGCGCCCGACGACGCGGGCTGGCGCCGCGTGCGACTGCCGATCGAATCGACGGCGCAGGCGGCGCAACAGGTGCTGCGCCTGGGCGTGCAGGCCGAGGTGCTCAGACCGGTGGCGCTGCGGCGCGCGGTCGCGGCGCAGGCGAGCGCCATCGCCGCGCTCCATGCGGACTGAGCACGCAGGCGGCGCTCAGTCGCCGGTGCCGGGTCCGCCGCCGCCGTTCTGGATGATCGGGTCGACGCTGTACTCCTGGCCCGTGGACTCGTCGACCACGTACACCGTGTAGGCGAAGGCGTCCTTGTTGTTGTTCAGGTCGTAGAGCGTCGCCAGGGTGTCGGTCATCGTCCACGAGTCGTACGGGAAGTCCGTGTCGGGGACGTCCAGCTCGATGGTCCGGGACTTGCGGAAGCGATAGCCCGGTGTCACCAGCGTGAAGGCGAGCAGCGAGTTGCTCGCGGGAACGGGCGCCGGGTTCGGCGTGCAGGTGATGCCGACGTCGCCGCCGTCGGAGACGGTGACCTTGACCGCGACCGGTACGACGCGCTTGCTGATGGTGGTGTCTGCCATGGTGGTTCCCTTGATCAGGGCCGAGGCGTTGTCCCCGCCTGCCGCGCCGGCCCAAGTCGTTGTTGAAGATCGGCGAAAGCAGGGTGCCGATAGGTCGTGCCCAGGACCTTATCGGCCCACGCGACGGCGGCTTGAGGGTGGCCCAGCCGAATGTCCAGCTGCGCGGCCAGCGTCATCGCCGCTGGAAAGCCTTGTTCGGCGATGGCGCGCACCCGCACCGCGGCCGCGTCCCAGGTCGACGTCGCCTGCGGCGCCTGGCCCGCGGTCGTCAGCAGGTCGCCCTGCGCGAGGGCGGCGGCGGCTACCACCAGCTCGTCGCGGTTGGGCACCTCGTTGCCTTCCGACTCGTACTTGCGGACGTCGGCGAGGTAGGCCGCCAGGGCGGTGACGCTCGCGCCGCGCTCCGCGTCGGTGCGGGCGACGGCGGCCTGAAGCAGCGCCAGGCGGCCGCTGTAGTTCAGGCGCCAGGAGCGCTTGCGCACCGGACGCGCCATCAGGTCCGCGAGGCTGCCGCCCGCGCGCCGCAGTTGCTCGCGCGCGCCGGCGAGGTCGCCGCGGTCGACCGCGAGGTCGCCCAGCAGCAGCCTGGCACTGATGATCTCGCCGACCACGTCCAGGTCGCTCGGATCGCGCTCGTTGAGGGCGAGCAGCTCGTCGAGCGCCGAGCGCGCCGACGCCTGCGAGTCGGCGAGATGGCCGAGATTGCGCTGCCAGTGCGCGATCTCGTCGTGGCCGTTGCCGGCGAGGAACTGCAGGTTCCGGTCCGTCGCCGCCCCCGGCGCATTCAACGCCATGGCGATCTTGGCGTTCTCGTCGCGGACGGCCTGCTCGTCGTGGCCCAGCGTCGTCTGGGCGATCGCCTCCCAGCCGATGATGTTCGCGCCGCTGAGGGCGTCCTCGGGGTGGCTGCGCACCATCTCCTCGACGCTGGTGCGCGCATGCGTGGACAGCGCGAGCGCCTCCTGCATGCGTCCGCGCTCGGTCAGCACGACGACCAGGTTGTCCTCGGCCAGCAGCTCCTCCAGCTGCCAGTCGTGGTCGCCGGGGCGGGCGCGGTTCATGCGCCGCGCCATGTCCTGGTAGCGGCGGAAGGCCGCCTCGGCGTCGCCCAGGTGGCCACGGCGCCACTGGACGTAGCCGACGTAGAACTCGCTCTGCGACTGGTCGAACATGCGCTGCGGATCGTCGGGCGCACGCTGCAGCAGTTCGCTGGTGGTGTTGGCGGCCTGGCGGAAATCGCGCTCGGCTTCGTCGAAGCGGCCGCGGCGGTCGGCCAGGTTGCCGATCATGTGCAGGGCGCGCGCGCGCCGGCCCAGCGAGTCGGCATCCAGCCGGCCCAGGTCCTGCGCGGCGTAGTACGCGAGCGCCTTGTCGCCGACGCCATCGAGCACGTCCAGCCGCCCCACCGGCTCCAGCTTCTTGCGCAGGTCGCCGATCATGTACTCGATCAGCCCCTCGGCCTGCACCCGCTGCGCCTGCGCCTCGTGCGCCTGCCACAGCGCCACGCCGACCCCGCCGCCCAGCGCGAAGACGGCGATGGTCGCGGCGGCGACGCCCGTGCGATGGCGCTGGACGAACTTGGCGACGCGGTAGAGCCGCGAGTCCGGGCGCGCCGCGATCGGCTCGTGCGCCAGGTAGCGCCGCACGTCGTCGGCGAACTCCGCGGCGTTGGCGTAGCGCTCCTGGGGCCACTTCTTCAACGCCTTGGCGACGATGGTCTCGACGTCGCCGCGCAGTTCGGCCGCGAGCCGGCGCGACTCCGCGGAGTGCTTCGTCGTCGGTCCGCCGCGGCGCAGCGCAGACTCCGACAGCGGCTTGGGCTGCGTCTCGATCACCGAGCGCATGCGGTCCAGCGGCGCGCCGGTGGGCGCCGCCGTGGGATGCGATCCGCCCAGCAGCAGGTACATCAGCACGCCCAGCGAGTAGACGTCGGTGGCCGTGGTCACGTCGCCGCCCTGCATCTGCTCGGGCGCCGCGAATTCGGGCGTGAACGCGTTGCCGGCGCGCGCGGTGAGCGCGGTCTGGTCGGCGGCGGTGTCGTCCAGCAGCTTGGCGATGCCGAAGTCCAGCAGCTTCACCTCGCCGGTGCGCGTGACCAGGATGTTGGTGGGCTTCAGGTCGCGGTGCAGGATCAGCCGGTTCTGCGCGTGGGCGACGGCGCCCAGCACGTCCAGCAGCAGCCGCAGCCGCGCCGCGACGGGCAGGGCGAGGCGCTGGCAGTACTGGTCGATCGGCTCGCCGTCGATGTATTCGAGCACCAGGTAGGGCTGGCCGCCGGCCTCGGCGACGCCCGCATCGAGCAGGCGCGCGATGTTCGGGTGCGACAGGCGCGCGAGGATGCGGCCCTCGCGCTCGAAGCGCGCCGCGTCGCCCTGGCCGAACAGGCCCGAGCGCAGGAACTTGACGGCGACGTCGCCCTCGTAGCGGCCGTCGCTGCGCCGCGCCAGCCACACCGTGCCCATGCCGCCCTGGCCGATCTCGCGCACCAGCGTGTACGGACCGATGAACTGGCCGGCCAGGCCGGCCGGGCGCGGCAGCGCGGGTTCGGCCATGAAGTCGCCGCGCTCGATCGCCGGCAGGTGCGCCAGCATCGCGACGGCCGCGTCGGCCAGCGCGGGGTCCTGCGCGCGCAGGGCCGCGAGGCGCGCGGCGCGCGCGGCGTCGTCCAGGTCCAGCAGCTCGTCCAGCAGCGGCGAGACGCGGCTCCAGGTCTGCTTGCCGACGCTCACGATGCGAGCGCCGACGACAGGTACAGCCGCGCCTTGCGCCAGTCGCGCTGCACGGTGCGCTCGGTGAGCCCCAGCACGTCGGCGATCTCGGCCTCGGTGAGGCCGCCGAAGTAGCGCATCTCGACGACGTCGTGCAGCCGCGCGTCGACCTTGGCCAGGTCCTGCATCGCCTCGTGCACGCGCAGCACCTCGTCGTCGTGGCGCGAGGCGGCGTCGCCGATGGCCGTGTCGAGCGCGACGTGTTCGATCTTGCCACCGTGCTTCTCGGCGTTGCGCGAGCGCACGAAGTCGACCACCACCGTGTGCATCACGCGCGCCGCGTACTCCATGAAGTGCTGGCGGTCGTCGAACTGCGCGTCGCCCGCGCCCTGCAGCCGCAGCCAGGATTCGTGGACCAGCGCGGTGGTGTCCAGCAGCGTCATGTCGCCGGAGCGCCGCATGCGGCCGTGCGCCATGCGTCGCAGGTCGGCGTAGAGCAGCGCGAAAGCCTGGTCCGCGGCGGGCCGGTCGCCGGCGCTCGCGGCCCGCAGCAGCCGTGTGATCTCGGACATCTTCTGTGTTCGGAGTCGGAGGGACCGGGCTCCCACGACCCGGCCCGCCAACTCTAACCCGCGGTTACATCCAATTTCATGTCTGCATGTCGGGTTTGCCGGGCGGTCCGCGTTTTATTTGACGAGGGGCGCGGTTTCGGACGGCAAGGGAGGCTGGAGGGCCACGCCGTGCTGCGCCCCTCACCTTTGCAGGAGCGCCTCCAGGAATGTCGCCGACCCGACCCGATCGTGAAGACTCCGGCCCGCCGCCCGCGGGCGATGCGCCGCGCCAGGCGCCGTCGCCGCGCGTCACGCCCGTCAGCGGGCCGGCCGAGGCCGAGGCGCGCATCGAGCTGCACCTGGGGCAGTGCCGGCGCCGGCGCGGCGTGATGTCGCTCGTTTGTGTCGCCGTCGACACGATCGCGCGGCCCGACGGCGCGCTGACGCCGCATCTCGAGCGCCGGGTACGGGAGGAGGTATCCAACCGGATCGGCAACGCGGTGCGCGGGAGCGACTCGATCCTGCGCGAGAGCGAGCGCGACGCGTGCGTGGTCATGCCCGGCGCCGAGCCGGCCGTCGCCGCGCGCGTGGCGTCGCGACTCGCGCGGCTGCTCAATGGCGACTACCGCGTCGCGGGCGAACTGATGCATGTGCAGGTGCGCATCGGCACCGCGTCCCATCCCGGCGACGGCGACGACGCCGGCACGCTGGTGCGGCGCGCGACAGAACGGAATTAGTGCAGGGGCAGGGCGGCGTCGAGCGCGTCCGCCACGAACTGCGCCGAGCGGCGCAGGTTGGTCAACGCGCGCTCCCGTTCGACCTCCAGCGGGCTGGCGCTCAGGCAACACAGGGTGCCGTAGACGCTGCCGTCGCGGCGCACGATCTGGGTCATCAGGTGGCCGCGCAGGCCCGGCAGCAGGTCGGGCGGCGCGACGTCCTCGGCCAGGGCGGTGACGTCGAGGACGAACTCCGGCAGCCGGCCTTCGAGCACCAGGCGGCAGTAGGTCCGCTCCAGCGGGATCACCTCGCCGACGTTCATCGGCATCGCGCCGGTGGTCTCGCCCACGCGCGTGACGCGGGCGCCGTCGATCAGCTCCGCGACGAACACGGCGTCCACCTTGAGCATCTGGCGCAGCAGGCGCAGCGCCTTCGACACCGAGGCGTCGAGCAGCGGGTCGCAGTGCTGCGCCGTCGCCACGAGCAGGTCCGAGGTGTGGACGGTGACTTCGGCGGGGCTCATCGAGTCGAGCAGGGCGTGCATGGCGGCGGATGGTTCGAAGCGTGGACGGCCTCGACTATCGCCGCGCGCGGACATCCGTGCGCACCCCGTCCGACGAAGGGCCCGACAACGCCGCCCGACGCGTGCGGAACGGCCCGCGCGTGACGTCGGCACGCCACGATTTCGTGACATCGTTCCAGTCAGTCGGCGTCGAACTGCACGACGCCCGCCAGCGCGGCGTTGCCGTACGCGCGCATCACCTTGGCGATCACGACGCGGTAGCCCGCGAGCCAGTTCGACTGCGCGGCCTTCGCCGCCAGGTGGTCGGGGTGGCTCATGAGCTCCTGCAACGCGCCCAGCGACGACCAGTAGTAGACGTTGCTGACCATGCCGGTGGCCGCGTTCTCCCAGCTCTCCTCGCCGAGGTAGCCGGGCAGCGCCCTGGCGGCCGCGGCGATGCGGTCGTCGAGACGGTGGAACTCGTCGTCGAACTGCTTCTTCGCGAAGATGAAGGTGGAGGACCAGACCGTCACCTGCGGACCTTCTTCTTCGCGGCGTCGATCTTGTGCCAGTACGCGAACTCGTCCTCGTGCATCTCGATGTCGAGTTCGTCCACTCGCAGGCGCAGCTGCTCCTGGGCCTGCTGCACCGCGGCGTTGTAGACCAGCGGGCCGACCTCCTCCAGGAAGAAGCCCAGCAGCGCGCCGGCGGAGATGTTGCCGATCGGCTCCTCCATGTTCTCGTCGAACCAGCGCTCGATCGACGTGATCGCGCGCTGGCGCTGTTCGCGGGAAATCTCGATGGCCATGCGACGGGCTCGGCTGCGGTTGAGGAGGCGGCAGGATAACGCGGGCGCAGGCCTTGCCGCATGACCGCATCACCCCTCCAGGAGATGACCATGACCCGACATGCCACCCAGGCCCCCGACGGCGGCGACGCCTCCGCCGCCAGCCAGCAGGAACTCTACGGCCGACGCGCGCCGGACGACCTCGACGAGGGCCGCCTCGGCCGCGACGACGACACCGACGCGGCCGACGCCGAGCCCGGCCGCGGCCAGGACGCCAGCGGCCGGCCGAGCACCGCGCGCAGCGGCGCGAATACCCAGTAGGGCATCAACAGGACAAGTCCTCGTTGAAGCGGGCGTCGGCGGCGAGCAGCAGGCGCAGCCGGCGTCCGCGCGCCGCCAGCGAGCCGCCGCCGGCAAAGCGCAGCGCGAGCTCGACGTCGCCGTCCGGCGTGGCGGGCGGCGACAGCGTGGTGACGACGTGGCCGTCGACGCGCACCTGGCCCTCCGCGAGCCGCCCGAACGCGGCGCCGTCGTGCGTGCTGGTGGCATCGTCCAGCACCAGCACGAGGCCTTGCAGCCAGCCGCCGCCGAGGACGGCCGCGGCGGCGAGTTCGACGCGCAGCCCGCCATCGGCCGCGGTGATGCGGCCGACTTCCGAATCGGCGAGGACCAGCTGGAATTCCATCGGCCGATTCTGCCTCGCGGGGATCGGGGTCTGGCCCCTTGTCGAATCGCCCGCCACGCATGCCGCAAGTCGGGACACCTCGCGCGATTCGACAAGGGGCCAGACCCCTCCGGATGCCGCTCCTCGACGTGGGCGGGAATAAAACGCCGCTGCGGACGATCTTGCAGGGACAGACCCACCCGAGGAGCGTCCCATGCCCAGCTCGTTCGATCGCCGTGACTTCCTGCGCCTGGCCGGCGTCGGCGCCGGCGTCGCCTTCGCCTCCGCGCTGCCCGGCTTCGCCGCCGCGGCCGACACCGACTTCCACTTCGTCCAGCTGTCCGACAGCCACTGGGGCTTCGACGGCCCGGTCGTCAATCCGCAATCGCGCACCACGCTGCCGCGCGCGGTGGCCGAGGTGAACGCGCTGGCGGAGCCGCCCGACTTCATCGTCTTCACCGGCGACCTCACGCACACGACCGACGACCCGCAGGAGCGCCGCAAGCGGCTGCGCGAGTTCAAGGCGATCGTCGCCGACCTCAAGGTGCAGGACCTGCGCTTCCTGCCCGGCGAGCACGACGCCTCGCTCGATCGCGGCGCCGCGTTCCAGGAATTCTTCGGCCCGACGCACTGGAGCTTCGACCACCGCGGCGTGCACTTCATCGCGCTGGACAACGTGTCCGACCCCGCCGCCCGCGTCGGCCCGGAACAGCTGGCCTGGCTCGCCGCCGACCTGGGCAAGCTGGACAAGTCCGCGCCCATCGTCGTCTTCACGCACCGACCGCTGTTCGATCTCGCCCCGCAGTGGGACTGGGCGACGCGCGACGGCGCCGCGGTGGTGGACGCGCTGATGCCCTACGCCAACGTGACGGTGTTCTACGGCCACATCCACCAGGAGCACCACCACCAGACCGGCCACATCGCGCACCATGCCGCGACCTCGCTGATCTTCCCGTTGCCCGCGCCCGGCTCGCAACCGGATCGCAAGCCGGTGGTGTGGGACGCCGCGCATCCGTTCCGCGGGCTCGGCTTCCGCGAGGTGGAGCGTCACGACGGCGCGCCGTTCGCGATCGAGCAGTACCCCATCACCGGAGCGTGACCATGCACCGCCGCCAAGCCATCGTCCTGGGCGCGTCGACGCTGGTCGCCCTCGCGGCGCGCGCCGCGACGCAGCCCGGGGAGCGCGTGATCCCGGTCGTCGCGCGCAAGTTCGTGTTCATCCCCAACGAGATCGCCGTCAAGGTGGGCGAGACGGTGGTGCTGGAATTCACCGCGCCCGAGGTGGCGATGGGCTTCTTCGCGCCGGCGCTGGGGCTGCGCACGCTGATCGTCCCCGGCGAGCCCGCGCGCGTGCGCTGGCACGCGGACAAGGCCGGTCGCTACGACTTCCTGTGCGATGTATTCTGCGGGGACGGGCACGAAGGGATGAACGGTCACATCGTCGTGCACGCGTGAGGACGGCCCTGGTCACTGCACTCGTCACCGATGCCACGCGGGCGCGCTTCGCCGCCCAGGTGTTGCCGCACCTGGGCGCGGCGTACAACCTCGCGCGCTGGCTGGTGCGCGACGGCCACGACGCGCAGGACGTGGTGCAGGACGCCATGCTGCGCGCGCTGCGCCACTTCGACGGCTTTCGCGGCGGCGACGCGCGCCCGTGGCTGCTGGCGGTGGTGCGCAACGCGGCGTTCGCGTGGCTGTCCGCGCGCCGGCCCGACGAGGTGGTGCTGGAGGACGACGACCTCGACGTGGCGCTGTCGCTGCACGCGCCGCCCGCCGACCCCGAATCGCTGGCGATCCGCAGCGCCGAGCGGCGCGAGATCGACGCCGCGATCGCGGCGCTGCCGCTCGTCTTCCGCGAGACGCTGGTGCTGCGTGAGCTGGAGGACCTGCCTTACCGCGACATCGCGCGCATCACCGAGGTGCCGATCGGCACGGTGATGTCGCGGCTGTCGCGCGCACGCGGGCTGCTGGCCGCGGCGCTGCGGCCCGCGGCCGCGAGGACCGGAACATGACCCACGACGACGATCTCTGGCTGGACGCATTGCTCGACGACGAGCTGGACGCCGCCGCCAGCCTCGCGCTGCAGCGGCGGCTGGAACACGAGCCGGCGCTGCAGGCGCGCTGGGAGGAGCGGCGCGCGCTGCGGGCGCAGGTGCGCGAGGGCGCGACGCGGCATGCGGCGCCGCCGGGGCTGCTGCAATCGGTGGAGGCGACGCTGGGCATCGTGGCGGCGCGGGTCGAGCCGCGCATCCCGGTGGCCGCGACCGGGCGTCCGCGCGCGTTCGCGCGTCTCGCGCGTCCGCTGCTGCATGCGGGCGCGGGGGCGCTGGCGGCCGCGCTCGTCACGCTGGGGGTGGTCGATCCCGCGGCGCTGGGCCTGGGTGCGCGCCACGCCGCGGGCGTGACCGTGGCGCAGGCCGAGGACGACACGCAGGAGGCCGGCGAGGCCGTCAGCGCCCACACGCGGGCGCTGCTGGTGGACCACGCGATCGAGGTGGCCAGTTCCGACCAGCACACCGTGCGGCCGTGGCTGTCGGCGCGCCTGAACTTCGTGCCGCCGGTGGTGGACCTGGCAGCGCAGGGCTACACGCTGCTCGGCGCGCGGCGCGACGTGCTGGCCGGCGAGACGGCCGCCGCGCTGGTCTATCGCCACGGCGCGCACGTCATCTCGGTCTTCGTGCGCCCCGTGCCGCCCGCCACCTCCGCTCGCGCCGACCCGCCGCGCGTGGTGCGCGGCTTCAACGTGATCCAGCGCACGCAGGGCGGCATGGCGTTCTGCTTCGTGTCGGACGCCAACCCGCACGAGCTGGCGGCGCTGGCGGACCTGCTGGCGCCCGCGAAGTAGCGGGTCGCCGGGGCGGCTCAGTCCTCGAGGTTCTCGTGGTGCGCGATCGCGCCGCGCTTCCAGTACGCAGCCGCCCGGATCGCGTCGCGCGGATGGCCCTTGACGTCCACCAGTTCCTTGCGCAGCGCCGCCATGCAGGCCGCCTCGCCGGCGCACCAGGCGTAGCCGTCGCCCGCGGGCAGCGCCAGCGCGCGCACCGCCTCCAGCAGCTCGGCGTCGGTCGCGACCCAGCGCACGTCGGCCGGCGCCGCGCTCCTGAAGTCGCGCCGGTCGGCGGCATCGGCCGCCTGCGCGATGACGATCACGCGGGTGCTGGCGGGCAGCTCCTCGAGCCGGCGGGCGATGGCGGGGAAGGCCGTCTCGTCGCCGACCAGCAGGTGCCAGTCGTAGTCGACCGGCACGACGAACGAGCCGCGCGGTCCGCCGATGGCCAGCGCGTCGCCGACCTTCGCGCCCGTCGCCCAGTCGGCGGCCGGGCCGTCGCCGTGCTGCGCGAACTCGATCACCAGCTCGCGCGCGGCGGTGTCGAACGAGCGCGGCGTGTAGTCGCGGCGCGCCGGCTCGGCGCCGGCGGCGGGCTCGAAGAACAGCTTGATGTGGTCGTCGAACGAGGCGCTGACGAAGTCGGACAGCGAGTCGCTGGTGAAGGTGATGCGGCGGAAGTGCGGGGTGAGCTGCTCGACGCGCGCGACCTGCAGGTCGCGGCGCTTGAGTTCGTGGCGGACGCGTTCGACGCGGCGCACGCGGGCGGGGCTGGTCATGGGCGGGGCTCCTGGAGACGGGCGGTGGCGCGCGTCTCTCAAATGGTTGACAATGTCATCGATCATGCGCAAATCAGTTGACAATGTCAACCTTGTGGACTCTCCCCGCTCCGCCGCCGACACGGCCGACGCGGTGGTCGAGCTCGTCCACTCGGTGATGCACCGCTTCCGCTCGTTGCAGTTCCAGGCGCTGCGCGACGGCGCCCACGAACTGACGCACATGGAGGCCAAGGTGATGGGCTTCTTCTCGTGGCGGCCGGGCGCGACGCTCAGCGACCTGGCGCAGCACAGTGGCCGCGACAAGGCGCAGCTCGCCCGCCTGGTCAAGGGCCTGCGCGAGCGCGAGCTGCTGCTGGCCGAGGCCGACGAGGCCGACCGCCGCAACGTGCGCCTGAGCCTCAGCGCCGCGGGCCACGCCGTCCAGCGCGCGCTGCACGACGAGGCGCAGCTCGTCAACGCGCGCGCCGTGGACGGGCTCAGCGCGAAGGAGCAGGCGCAGTTGCTGGGGCTGCTCCAGCGCGTGAAGGACAACCTCGGCGACGAGGACTGACATAGACTCCGCGGCGCCATGAGCGCTGCCCCCGACGACTCCGCCCACATGCGCCGCGCCCACGCGCGGGCGTACGCGCAGCGCATGAACCGCGTCCTCGACCACGTCGACGCGAACCTCGACGTCCCGCTGGACCTGCCCACGCTCGCCGGCATCGCCAACTTCTCGGCCTTCCATTTCCACCGCCTGTTCGCGGCGTGGATGGGCGAGACGATCGGCGACTACCTGCGCCGCCGCCGCCTCGAGACCGCCGCCGTGCGCCTCGCCGCCAACCCGGTGCCCAGCGTGCTGGACGTCGCGCTGGGCGTCGGCTTCGGCTCGGGCGAGGCGTTCGCGCGGGCGTTCAAGCTGCACTTCGGCGTGACGCCCAGCGCCTGGCGTGCGGGCTCGCCGCAGCGCCGCGCGCAGGCGCTGGCGGCGTTCGACCGGCGGCGCCAGCGCAATCCCGATCAGGCAGGCGACGCCGCGCTCGAAGACGATGCAGCCTTCAATGACCTGGAGACCTGCATGGACGTCCGCATCGACACCCTGCCCGCCGCGCGCGTGGCCTACCTGCGCCACATCGGCCCGTACGGCCAGGCCGTCAACGGCTTCTGGCTGGAGACCGTGCTGCCGTGGCTGATCGCCAACGGCCTGGAGACCTCGCCGCGTTACGGCATCGGGCTGGACGACCCGTTCGTCACCGCGCCCGACAAGTGCCGCTACGACGCCTGCGTGGCGGTGCCCGACGACTTCGTCGCCCGCAGCCCGGCGGGCGTGCAGGTGATCGCGGGCGGTCGCTGCGCCGTCGCTGATTTCGAGGGCACGGTGGCCGACCTCGAGTTGACCTACGCGGCGCTGCTGCGCGACTGGCTGCCCGCCAGCGGCTACCAGCCGGACAACCGGCCGATGGTGGAGTTCTACCCGGCGGATGGACGCTACGACCCGGAGAAGGGCACGTTCCAGTGCGAGATCCGGCTGGCGCTGACGCCGGCGTGACAGGAACTGTGGTTAGCAACACCCCGGCTGCGCGAGGGTCTTGAAATATCGGCGGGATGTCGTAGACTGGTGATTCATACAGTAT
>FSZR01000201.1_pt1 | contig 15496 bp, 18 predicted proteins | sample 1638781 | NCBI WGS metagenome assembly FSZR01 (sample SAMEA3914813, study PRJEB12502) | metagenome | biome: forest; material: soil | place: Canada | collected 2011-07-07 | depth 0.3 m | reverse complement strand
GGCGGCGCGCTGGCCGTTGAGCGTGTTCACCAGCGTGGACTTGCCCACGTTGGGGATGCCGCAGATCATCACGCGCACCGGCTTGACCATGCCGCCGCGACCGGGCGCGAGCGCGCGGCACTCGGCGATCAGCGCGCGCGCCGGCGCGGTGACGCTCGCGTCGAGCCCGATCGCGTTGGTGCCCGGCTGCGCGCGGTAGTGCGCGAGCCAGGCCTGGGTGAGCTCGGCGTCGGCGAGATCCTGCTTGTTGAGCACCTTGAGCGCCGGCTTGCCGCGCGTCATCTCGGCCAGCAGCGTGTTGGCGCTGGAGCCGGGCAGGCGCGCGTCGAGCAGCTCGATGACGACGTCGATGTCGGGCAGCCGCTCGGCGATCGCCTTGCGGGTGGTGTGCATGTGGCCGGGGAACCACTGGATGGCCATCGGGAGCTGCTTTCTGGAAGGGACGAAGCAGCATTTTCCGTCAGTTCCCCGGCGCGTCCCGGATCAGGACGACGGCACCAGGTAGCCGATGATCGACGCGTGCCCCGTGTTGCTGGTGATCACCGAGCTGCCGGTGATGAAGATGTACGGCGTCTCGCCCTGCTCGAAGTAGTACGTGACCGGGCCGCTGGCCACGTAGCGCAGGTTGCCGACGTTCATGGCGCCGGGCAGGTCCAGCGTGCTGAACAGCCCGTTGCCGATCTCGACGATCGCCTCGGTGGCGCCGGGGTTCAGCGAGTACGTGGCCGACGCGTACGTCACCACCAGGCGCTTGCCGGCCGGCACCGCGGGGAATGCGATCTGGCAGTAGAACTGGTTCGGGCAGATGCTGGCCGACGGGTTGTAGAGCTGGTTGGACTGGTAGGGCGTGACGCCCGGGCCGAAGACCTCCTGCACGAGGGCGGCCTTCTGGGCGCTGGCGGCGCCGCCGGCGAGCAGGCCGGCAGCGGCCAGCAGGACTCGAAGCGTGGAACGGGACATCGTGAACCTCCATGTGTTGTGAGGCGCCGAGCATGGAATCGCGCGCCGCCGCCGCCCATCCCCCAATGGGCGGGCTTCCCTACGTTGAACGAGGGGCATCGTTCACGCGCGGGCGCTCAACTTCCGCGCGCGGCGGCCGAAGAACCCGTGACCATGGATGCCGTTTCGCTCGCCAACGTCAACGCCTCGGCGCCCGCCGTGCTCGACCACGGCCCGACGACCTCGCCGCTGCGCAAGGCGGTGAGCCAGGACGAGGCGTCCGCGCTGGCGCTGCTGAACGCGATGCCGGCGCCGCAACTGGCCACGTCGGGCATGCTCGGCACGCAACTCGACGCCTGGGCTTAAGAGGTATCGTCACGGGTTCCACCACCCGGACGACCCTCGTGAGCACCACGCCCCCCTATCCCATCGGCACGCCCGGAACCCCTTGGGGCGCCCCCGAGAAGGCTGCCTGGCTCGCCCGCCAGCACAAGAAGCGCAGCTACGCCGACGAAGTCGTCACGCCGCTGCAGGCCGCCGTGCCCGGTCAGGGCGAGCTGATCCAGTACGGCACGCTCGACTACACCCGCCTGGGCCTGCCCGCGTACCCGCTGTACGCCGTGCGCAGCCGCCTCTGGCGCGACGACCGCCCCACCGTGCTGGTGACCGGCGGCGTGCACGGCTACGAGACCAGCGGCGTGCAGGGCGCGCTGCAGTGGCTCGCCACCGAGTTCGACCGCGAGTCGGCACGCGTCAACCTGCTGGTGCTGCCCTGCCTGAGCCCCTGGGGCTACGAGACGATCAACCGGTGGAACCCCGACGCGCTCGATCCCAACCGCCAGTTCCGCGCCGACAGCCCGTCCGCCGAAGCGGCCCTGGCCATGGCCTGCGTGGCCGCGCAGGCGCCGCGCGTCGACCTGCACGTCGACCTGCACGAGACCACCGACACCGACGAGAGCGAGTTCGGCCCCGCCAAGGCCGCGCGCGACGGCGTCGCGTTCGAGCCGCACGGCATCCCCGACGGCTTCTACCTGGTCGGCGACACCGAGCGCCCCGTGCCCGACTTCCAGCGCGTGCTGGTGGAGGCCGTGCGCCGCGTCACCCACATCGCCGAGGCCGATGAACACGGCGCCCTCATCGGCACCCGCATGGCGCAGCCCGGCGTCATCAACTACCCCAAGCGCACGCTGGGCCTGTGCGGCAGCATGACGGGCGCGCGCTACGTCACCACCACCGAGGTCTACCCCGACAGCCCCACCGCCACGCCGGCCGAGTGCAACGCGGCGCAGGTCGTCACGGTGACGGCAGCGATCGCCTACCTGCTGCGCGCCTGAGTAGACTGCGCCATCGCGCCGCCAGAGCGCTTCACCACACCAGCGATCCCATGAACCTGCTCCGCCTCGTCGTCGCCCTCGCGGCCACGTTGTCCTGCACCGCGCACGCCGCCGACTGCGCGGCCCTGCTGCAGCAGCATCGCGCCGCCGATCTCGCCCTGCCCTTCGAGACCTTCGACCAGGACGACCACCAGGGCTGGCGCGCGCTGGAGGCCTCCGGCTGCGACGCCGAGGCCGCCACGCTGCTGGGCGACTACGCCGCGAAACAGCCCAAGCCGCATCCGGTGCTCGCGTGGCACCGCGCGCAGATGCTCGCCAACAGCGGCAACACCGTCGAGGCCATCGCCGCCACGCGCGCCACGCTGCGCCCGGAGGGCAGCGACGCCGGTTCGGGCTTCGACTGGAACGATTACGCCAATGCCACGATCGCGTTCCTGCAGGGCGATCGCGCCGCGCTCGACGCGAGCCGCGCGAAGCTCGCGGCGGCCACCGAGAAGTCGGAGTTCAACGGGCCCAACCTGAAGGCCGTGGATCGTCTCGTGCGCTGCTTCGGCCAGCCCTACAAGGTGGCCTACAGCTGCCCGGCCAAGTCCTGAGGCGGGCATCATGACGACCTCCACCTCCGTGCAGGACACCTACGACGAGCAGATCTCCAAGTGCGAGGCGCGCATCGCGCGGTACACCGGCAAGATCGCCGCGCTGGCGGGCAACCCCGACGGCGGTCCGGCGCGCGACGTGATGTCCAAGGTGCTCGAATCGGAACGCAACCTCAAGGTGAGCCTCGAGGAACAGCGCGCCGAGTTGGCAAAGAAGGCGCACTCGCGCCGCTTCCAAAGGGTCGTCACCTGGCGCTGGGTCGTCTTCGTGGCGTTCGCGTTCGCGGCCAGCCTCTTCTACGCGCACACGCGCCGCCACTGAGCCATGCAACGCCTTCCCGTCGAACTCGATCGTCTCTACGCCACGCCCGCGGGCGCCGACGCGGGCCTCGTGCGTGCGCTCGTTCTCGAGGTGCTGCAGCCCACCGGTTGGGACGCGCTCTCGGAGGTGTGGCAAGGCGTGCAGATGGAGCTCGAACTGCCGACACCGGCCATCGCGGTCTCCGGCAGCGACGGGCTGCAGCTGTGGTTCTCGCTGGAGACCGCGCTGCCCGCGGCCGCGGCCCACGACTTCCTCGAGGCGCTGCGCCAGCGCTTCCTGCCGCACGTGCCGCCCGCGCGCGTGCGCCTGTGGCCCGACCTGGCGCTGCCCGTGCCGACCCCGCCGCGCGTCCCGACGCTGTTCACGGAGACGGGCAACTGGTCGGCGTTCGTGTCGCAGGACCTGGCGCCGCTGTTCTCCGAGACGCCGTGGCTCGACATCCAGCCCGGCGACGAGGGCCAGGCGACGTTGCTGCGCGGCCTGCAGCCGATCAGGCCGGCGGCGTTCGACGCGGCGCGCGCGGCCATGCGCGCGAGCGCGCCTCACGTGCCGGCGCCCTCGCCCACGCCTGCGCGCGAGGCAGCCTCATCGCCGCAAGCCGCGGAAGACGACCCGCGCCGCTTCCTGCTGCGCGTGATGAACGACGACAGCGTCGAGATGGCGCTGCGCATCGAGGCGGCGAAGGCGTTGCTGCGCTGAGCCGCCACGGGCGTCGGGCGGGCCCGGACCGTTGCCGATACGCGGCTCGAGGCGCTTGCTGCACTTGCGCCGGAACAGTGCCGCGCATCGAAATGCGCCGATGTGAGACGTTCCTCACGAATTGAAATTGAAGAAATCCCAAGCGCGACCGTAACATTATGTTGCGCGCTCCACAGCAACTACGGGAAAGAAACAAACGTGCAAACTCAATTGAATCGCATTCGCCGCAGCAAGGGCTTCACGCTGATCGAACTGATGATCGTCGTGGCGATCATCGGCATCCTGGCCGCCGTCGCGCTGCCGGCGTACCAGACGTACACCGTCAAGAGCAAGATGTCCGAACTGCTGCTGGCCGCCTCCAGTTGCCGCACGACGATCACGGAAGGCTGGATGACCACCACCGTCTCGCCGGGTGGCGGCAACTGGGGCTGCGAGCAGTCCGCCTCGAGCAGCAAGTACGTGGCCAAGATCCAGACCACCGTGCACGGCGAGGTGCGCGTTCAGGTGCAGAACCTCGACCCGGCCGTCAACGGCTTCTACGTCTACCTGAAGCCCTACGACGCGACCGGCATCGTCGGCGGCGGCAACTACTCGCCGGGCACGCAGATCGCGCAGTGGGTGTGCGGCGTGGCCGATAGCGACGCGGCGTCGCAGGTGGTGCTCAAGTACCTGCCGGGCTCGTGCCGCAACATCATCCACATGAGCGGCATCTACCTGCCCTGATTGCAGGCTGACCACCGCGGCATTCGCACCGACGCGCGCCCGCGGCCCACACCGTCGGGCGCGTCGTCATCGGGCGCGGCGCGTCACAGCGCGTGCGTCACCTTCACGAAATCCGGATCCTCGTCGAAGCGCTTCACGTCGAAGCCCATGCCGCGCATCAGCTTGAGCATCGGCTGGTTGCTGCGAAGCACGAGGCCGACGATCTCGGCCAGGCCGCGCTCGCGCGCCGCCTCCATGATGCTTTCCATCAGGCGCGAGCCCAGGCCCTTGCCCTTCATGTCCTCGGCCACCACCAGCGAGAACTCGCAGGACTGGTGGTCGGGCGTGATCACGTAGCGCGACACGCCCACGATGCGGTCGCCCTCCACCGTCTCGCCCAGCTCGCCCGTGGTGCGCGCCCGCACGACGGCCACCAGCGCCATCTCGCGGTCGTAGTCGATCAGCGTGAAGCGCGACAGCATCGTCGACGGCAGCTCGTTGAACGACGACACGAAACGGAAGTAGCGGCTCTCGGGCGACAGGCCGCGCACCAGGTCCTGCAGCATCTGCGCGTCGTCGGGGCGGATCGGGCGCAGGTGGCAGGTGTCGCCGCCGCGCAGCGACAGCATCTGCTCGAAGCGCGACGGATACGGCAGGATGGCCAGGTGGCCGAACTGCCCCGGCGTGCCCGCGCCCGCGTGCGGCGCGCCGTCGACCACGATGCGCGCGTCCACCGCGATGGCCCCCGACTCGTCGACGATGATGGGGTTGATGTCCATCTCGCGCAGCTGCGGCAGCGCGCACACCATCTCCGACACGCGCAGCAGCACCTGCTCCAGCGCGCCCAGGTCCACCGCGCTGGCGCCGCGCCATTCGACGAGCGTCTCGGCCACGCGGGCGCGCTCGATCAGGCGACGCGCGAGGAACTGGTTGAGCGGCGGCAGCTCCATCGCGCGGTCGGCGATCAGCTCGATCATCACGCCGCCCGCGCCGAACACGATGACCGGGCCGAACGGGTCGTCGGTGACCACGCCCACCGAGATCTCGCGGCCTCGGCGGGCGCGCGCCATCTTCTGCACGGTGATGCCGTTGATGCGCGCGGCGGGCGCGAGGCGGGCCACGCGATCCATCATGTCGGCGTAGGCCTCGCGCACGCCGGTGCCGCTCATGAGGTTCAGCGCCACGCCCTGCACGTCGCTCTTGTGCGCGATGTCGGGCGAGTCGATCTTCAGCGCCACCGGAAAGCCCAGCTGCGTGGCGATCATCATGGCCTCGGTGGGCGAGCGCGCGAGGATGGTCTGCGTGACCGGGACGTGGAACGACGACAGCAGCGTCTTCGATTCCATCTCGGTGAGCACCTTGCGCCGCTCGGCCAGCACGCTCTCGATCAGCAGGCGCGCGCCGTCGATGTCGGGCTTGGCCAGCGTGGACAGCGGCGGCGGCGTCTGCTGCAGCAAGCGCTGGTTCTGGTAGAACGTGCTGATGTTGCCGAACGCGCCCACCGCGGCCTCGGGCGTGCGGAACGTGGCGATGCCCGCGTCGTTGAGCAGCGCGCGCGCCGCGCCCATGCTGGCGTCGCCCATCCAGCACGAGAGCAGCGGCTTGTAGGTGGTCGGCAGCAGCGCGGCCACGGCGCGCGCCACCGCCACCGGGTCGACGCCGGCCTTGGGCGAGTGCAGTGCGAGGATGCCGTCGACGTCCTTGTCGGCGACCGCCGTGCGGATGGCGGCGACGTAGTGCTCGGGCGCGGCGTCCTCGGAGACGTCGATGAGGTCGGAGATGGACGCCACGTCGGGCAGCATCGGCTTGAGCGCCGCGATGGACGTGCCCGAGAGCTTGCCCAGCTTCAGCCCGATCTCGTGGATCCAGTCCGCCGCGAGCACGCCGGGGCCGCCGCCATTGGTGACCAGCGCGAGCCGCGGCCCCACCGGCCGGTAGCGCGAGGCCAGGCACTTGGCCGCGGAGAACAGCTCCACGAACGAGCGCACGCGCACCGCGCCGGCGCGGCGCAGCGCGGCGTCGAACACCTCGTCGGAGCCCACGGTGGCCGCGCTGTGCGTCTGCGCCGCCTCGTTGCCGGCCTGCTTGCGGCCGGCCTTGAGCACCACCACGGGCTTGGCGACGGCCGCCGATCGCAGCGCGCTCATGAAGCGGCGCGCGTTGCCGATGCCTTCCAGGTAGATGAGGATGGACTGCGTCTGCGGGTCGCTCGCCAGGTAGTCCAGGATCTGCGCGATGTCGACGTCGGTGTGCGGCCCCACCGACGCCATCAGCGAGAAGCCGACGCCGTTCGAGCGCGCCCAATCGAGCATCGCCGCGGTGAGCGCCCCCGACTGGCACACCACGCCCAGCGAGCCCGTGCGCGCCAGCGGGCCGGCGGCGCTCGCGTTGAGCTGCAGCTTCGGGCGCTGGAAGCCCAGGCTGTTCGGGCCCAGCATCAGCACGCCCTCGCGATGCGCGATCTTGCGAAGCTCGGCGGCGTGGTCGGCCGTGACGCCGGCCGACATCACCAGCGCCGCGCGGCACGTCATGCGGCCGGCCACCTCGAGCGCGGCGGCGATGTCCCTGGGCGGCAGCGCGATGATGGCGAGGTCGGCGCGCGTCTGCGACAGCTCGGCCAGCGTGCCGGTGAAGCCGATGTCGAGGAAGCGGATGGTGCCGGTGAAGCGCTGCGCGCGGATCGCCTCGATGAGCGCGCGGCCCTGGGCCGTCTGCTGCGCCGGCTCGGCGTTGCGCGCGGCGAAGACGACGATGACCTCGGGCTCGAGCAGCGGCTGCAGGTAGTGCTTGTCCATCCCGCCAGTCTGCAGCAAATCGGCGCGGGCGGCTTGGCCTTGACGCAAATCGGGCCACGCTATCATCGACCTCGCCTGCTCGACCGCGGTCGGGCGTCCAGACGCTGCGGACTCCATGAACGCCACTTCGCTCCGTTTCCGCCAGGTGCTCGCCGCCGGCCTGCTGGCCGCCGCCGCCAGCGTCGGCGCCACCGACGTCACCCGCGCGCCCGTGCCGTCCGACATCGCCGACGGCGTCGTGCAGGTGGCCCAGCGCCGCCTGCACCTGCCGCCGGGCCACTGGGTGCTGGCGGCGCGCGTCATGGTGGAGACGATCGGCCGCAAGCAGCGCACCGGCAGCGGCGTGCAGGCCTGGATCGCGCGCGTCGACGACGGGCAGCTGGGCGCGCTGATGAAGCTGTCGCTGCCGACGGAGGACTTCCAGAACGTCCACCAGCAGAGCGAGAACCGTTGCCCGGACGAGGACGGCATCCAGAAAGCCGACCTGTCGGAGAACCCGCGGCTGCCCGAGTGCCTGGGCATCTACGGTCACCGCGACCTGGCACAGTCGATGGCCGTGCGCGCCGAGCCGGTGCTGGCGTGGATGATCGCCGCCAAGGTGGCCAACCCCGGCCCGGTGGTGCGCTTCACCTACCGCCAGCGCACCGACTTCAGCTACGGCGGCATCTCGCTGTACCTGCCGACGGCGCACTTCGAGAGCGACGACGTGGCCGTCGTCTGGGCCAATCGCCTGCGCGACGCGTGCCGGCCGCTGTTCGAAGGCCGCTCGCGCGATGCCGACTTGCCGAACCCGCCCACCGCGGCGACGACCGGCGAGGCGCCGGCGAACTGAGAACCTGAGCCGTCAACGCGGCCCGGGCTTGCGGAACACCATCACGTTGCCCGCCATCACCAGCACCAGGCCGGCGAGCGCGGGCGGCGTCCAGCGGTAGTCCTCCACCACCGACGAGATCGCCAGCGCCACCAGCGGAAACAGCACGGTGCAGTACGCCGCGCGCTCGGGCCCGAGGCGACCCACCAGCATCAGGTAGGCCGTGAAGCCGATCACCGACCCGGGGATCGCCAGGTACAGCCACGCGCCGACATACCCGGGTGATGTATCGAACGCCGGCGCCACGCCCGTCGCCGCGCAGCCCACCGCGAGCACCAGCGTGCCGATCGACATGCCCCACGCGTTGGTCAGCGCGGGCGTCTCGCCCAGCGCCTGCATGCGCGCCGACAGCAGGTTGCCGCACGAGAAGCACAGCGTCCCCGCGAGCGCGTACGCGAGGCCTTGCGCCGTGCCCGCCGACGCCCCATGGCGCGCGAGCTCCGGCCAGAACATCAGCAGCAGGCCGGCCAGGCCCAGCGCGCCGCCGCCGACGATGGCCGGCGTCAGCGTGCGCTTGAACACGAGCCGCGCGCCCAGCGCGTTCCACAGCGTCGCGGTGGAGAAGACGACGGCAACGAGCCCGCTCGCGATCGTGCGGCTCGCGTTGAGAAAGCAGATGAAGTTCACGCAGAACAGGCACAGGCCCTGCGCCGCCACGAACCAACGCACCTCGCGGCGCGGCAGCCGCAGCGTGCCGCGCGCGGCCAGCCACGCGAACAGCACGGCGGCCGCCAGCGCGAAGCGCCAGGCGATCGACCACGGGATGGGCACGACGCCCAGCTGCATCTTGAGCGCGATCCAGGTGGTGCCCCAGACGACGACCACCAGCGCGTAGAGAAACGAAGTCATGACCGCAGTCTGCCCGCGCCCGGCCGCGCACGATTGCACGTTCCTGCGCTTCGTGTGCCCCTGCCCGCGCGCGGGCGCGTCACGCGCGCTACAGTTTCGGGGTCATGCCCAACGATGTCTTCGACGTGCTCTCCCACTCGCGCGCGCGCCTGCACCGGCGCGCGACGCTGGGCGACGGGCTGAGCGTCGCGCAATGGTCGAACGCCTTCGACGCCACGCAGTACAGGCCGCAGCACCACACGCTGTCGCTGTACCTGCGCGGCGGCCACGGCACGTACCGCGAGGACGCGCCGTCGGAACGCGGCGGCCCGGGCAAGCTGTGCCTGATGCCGGCCGGCCATGAAGTGAACTGGGTGGTGGGCACCGAGCAGACGTTCATGCACCTGTACTTCGCACCCGAGCAGCTGGGCCCGCTGGCGCTGCGCCTGCTCGATCGCGAGCCGCGCGAGGTGTCGTTGCCCGAACTCAACTTCGCGGACGACCCCGCATTGGTCGCGACGCTGGGCCGCCTGGCCGCGCTCGACTGGGCCGACAGCGGCGCGCGCCTGCACGCCAACGAGCTGGGCCTGGACGTGCTGGCCCAGGTGCTCGCGCGCCATGCCGGCCGCGCGCCGCGCGCGGGCCTGCGCGGCGGGCTCGCGCCCGCGCTGCGACGACGTCTGGCCGAGTGGCTCGATGCGCGCCTGGCCGAGCCCGTGAGCGTGGGCGAGATGGCCGCGTTCTGCGCACTGTCCGAGGCGCACTTCGCGCACGCGTTCCGCGCGTCGTTCGGCGTGGCGCCGCACGAATGGATCGTCGCGCGCCGCATCGAGCGCGCCGCCGCGCTGCTGCGCGCGCGCCGGGCGCTGCCGCTGGACGAGGTCGCGCGCGTCACCGGGCACGCGAGCGCGAGCCACCTGGTGCGGCGCTTCAAGGCCGCCCGCGGCGTGACGCCCGGCCAGTACCGCGCGGCCTTCAGCGGCCAGGCCGCGCCACGCGGCAAGCGCCCCACGCCGACGCCGCGGCGCTGATCACGTTGGCCGCGATCTGCTCCCACGAGCCCACGCTCACCGCGTTGAACATCCACAGCGCCGACACCGCCAGCATCACCCAGCGCAGCGAGCGTCCGGTGAGGTGGAACACGGCGTAGGTGGACATCAGCGACGCGCCCACCATCAACAGCGACGTCCAGCCGCCCCACGTGAGCGCGCCCACCGCGACCGTGAGCGCGGCGAACACGGCAAAGCCGATCGCGCGCGAGCGGCGCTCGCCCAGCGTCATCGCCGAGGTGGCCGTGCGCCCCGCGCTGACCACGCTCAACGCGGCCGCCACGTTGGCACCGAGCAGGAAGTTGTTGAGCGCCCAGATCATCCCCGACACGCCCGAGCGCAGCCGCAACGTGCGCTCGCACGTGCAGCTGAGTGCGACGACGTTGAGGGCCAGGGCGACGAGGCCCGTGGCGTGGATGAGCAGCGCGTGAGACATGAACGGGAGGGGGTATGCGAGGAGTCTAGAAATCCCCGCCGCCAGCGAAGGGCCGATGAACGGCCTCGCACGGCCGCTTACCGCAACTGCTTACACGCGTGCGCGACCGTTGCGCAACGGCGGTCCCCTAAACTCGCCCGATGAAATTGCAATGGCTGGCGCTCTCGCTGTTCGTCCTCTTGATGCTCGTCGACCACTTCGTGCTCTGGCCGGCCTTCCTGCGCCGCCGCGCGCTCGACCCGCGCCGCGCCCGCCGCACGTTGTGGATGCAGTGGGCCGCGAGCCTGTGGATCCTGTCGGCGCTGGCGCTGTGGGCGTCGACGGTCGACGCGCAACCGCTGGCGCCACTGGGCCTGGCGATGCCCGCCGGCTGGCGGCTGTGGGCGCCCGCGGCCGTGATCGCGGTCATCGTGGGGCTGCAGCTCGACGGCGCGCGCCGCGTGGCGCGCATGACCGGCGACAAGGCCGCCCTGCGCGCGCGACTGGGCGGCACCGCGCCCCTCATGCCGCGCGACGGCGCCGAGCTGCCCCTGTGGTTCGCCACATCGCTGACGGCCGGCTTCTGCGAGGAGCTGCTGTTCCGCGGCTTCCTCGTGGGCGTGCTTCAGCCGTTCACCGGTCCGTGGCTCGCGGCCGCCATCGCCGTCGTCGTGTTCGGCCTGGGGCATGCCTACCAGGGTGCGTCGGGCGTGGTGCGCACCGGTGCGGCCGGCGCGGCGTTCATGGCGCTGTTCCTCGTCACGGGCTCGCTATGGCCCGGCATCGTGCTGCATGCGGCGCTGGATTTCGTGGGCGGATGGATCGGCCTGCTGATCCTGCGCGACGAACCCGCTTGAATCGCGATCAGGGCAAGCGATAGGTGAGCTTGTGCTTGCCGTGCGCGACCACCGAGTCGAGGCCGATCCAGTCGCCGTGCTCGTCCACCCACACGTCGATGGGCGCCTCGCCGCCGGTGATGCGCCAGTCGTCGGCGACCACGTCCTTGCCGTGCACCGGGATGTGCGCCGTGAACACGCGCTCCACCCTGACGTCGTCGACCTGGCCCGTCTGCGGGTTGAGCAGTCGCTTCTGCGTGCGCAGCGCCGGGTTCCAGTACGCGTAGCTCATCACGCAGCCGTCGACCGTGCGGCTGCCCGACGCGGTGGCGATCTCGTTGGCATCGCCCGTCTTGCCCAGCCGGACGTGCGCCGGCTTGCCGTCGTCATCGGTGGTGGACTGCAGGCCGGCCAGGCAGTCGCCGGCCCACTGCTCGTCGGCGTGGTGGCGGTAGTGGAACGCGCTGAAGCCGAGGAACTTCACCGTGAACTCCGCGTCGCTGGTGACGCGCCGCGTGGCGCCTTCGGTGACCACGGTGAAGCGGTGCTCGCCGATGGGCTTGCCGTCCAGGAAGGCCGTGAACGCGTAGACGCGCGCGCCGTCCGCGGCGTGCGCCGTCGCGAGGCCGGCCAGCGCCAGCGCGAGAAGGACGCGTGCGGCTTTCATGCGCGTGGCGCCACGCGTCGCCGAGGGCCCGGAATGAACGCGTTGGTGCTGGCCACGTACTCGGCGTACTCGGGGCGCCGCGAGCCGATGTCCTTCTCCAGCAGCGCCACGCCCGAGACCTTCAGCAGCAGGCCCGTCATCAGCAGGGGCGACAGCACCGCCCACCACGCCCCCAGCCCGCCGGCCGCCAGCGCGATGAGCCAGATGCCCCACCAGAACACGCACTCGCCGAAGTAGTTGGGATGCCGCGTGTAGCGCCACAGCCCGCGCTCCATCACGCGGTCGTGGTTGTAGGGCTCGCGCCTGAACGCGGCCAGCTGCAGGTCGCCCACGCATTCGAAACCGAGGCCGACGGCGGCCACGACGATGCCCACGACGTCGAGCGCGCCGAACGGCCGCGTGCCCACCAGCGCGGCCAGCGTGGGCAGCGCCACGATCCATGCGAGCACCGCCTGCAGCGTGAACACGATCACCAGGCTCTTGAGCGCGAAGTGCGGCTCGTTGCGGGCGCGGATCGCCTGGTAGCGCTTGTCCTCGCCGTGCCCCCAGTTGCGCCACGTGATGTAGGCCGAGAGCCGAACGGCCCAGGCCACCACCAGCCCCAGCACCGCCGCCGTGCGCGGGCCGGCCCAGGCGGCGTGGTCGATGGCCACGACCATCGGGGCCGCGATCATCAGCGACCACATGCGGTCGACCAGGCTCGCGTCGTGGCGCGCCACGCTGGCGATCCAAGTGAGCAGCGCCATGATCGCGACGACCGCGAAGCCGTGGAGCGCGAGCGGCCACAGCGTGGAGAAGTCAGGCATCCGGAGTCCTTGCGGGCGGGTTCACGGTCACGCCGTCGAAGCGGTTCGACAGCCACATCACCAGCGGCATCAGCAGCCCCCATTGCACGGCCAGCGTGGCCAGCGCCGCGGCCATGTCGACGAAGCGCGCGCCACCCAGCCGCACGCCGCCGGCGAAGGATAGCGGTCCGAAGATGACACCCAGCACGCACGCCAGCAGCGGTCGCCGCTTGAGCCAGCGCAGCGTCACGTTGGGCGCCATCGCGAACTGGGCCCACAGCGCCACCATCCAGTACGGCGCGAGCCAGGCGACGGGCTGGCCGGCCGGATACGCGACGTGGCCCTGGGCGACCACCAGCGATTCGACGACGAACCCGATCGCGGCCAGCGAGGCCGCCAGCGTCAGCTCCGCGGCGGGCCGGGCCGAGACGGCGATGTGCCACGCCAGCGCCGCCAGCACCGCCGCCGTGCCCCAGCCGGGCGCGCCGTGCGCCACGCCCAGGATGCACGCGAACCACGCGGCCTCGAAGATCGCGAAGTTCGCGAGCTGCCGCGCGCGCGACGGCGCGCCCGCGTCACGCGCGAGGGCGCGTGCGGTCGCGGGCGCGGGCGTCACGTTCACGGCCGCTTCGAGAAGAGGGTGTGGCTGACCCACCACTGCTGCCCGCCGTCATGGCCGAACAGCTCGGCCACCGACATGAAGAACAGGCGCCAGCGCTGCCACCACACGTCGGCGGCCTGGCCGTAGGTGGCGGCCATCATCGGCATCAGCGCGTCGCGCGAGGCGTCCATGTTGCGCAGCCAGGCCTCCGACGTCTTCTGGTAGTGCGTGCCGTCCCAGCGCCAGCGCTTGTCGACGCGCAGGTCGTCCTGGAAGTGCAGCGGCAGGTCGTCGGACGGCATCATGCCGCCCGAGAAGAAGTGGCGGCTCATCCAGTCGGTCTCGTCGCGTTCCTCGAACGCGTACGGCGCACCGCGGTGCGCGAACACGTGCATGAAGAAGCGGCCGTCGGCCTTGAGCCAGCGCGCCACGCGCCCGAAGGCCCGCGGCCAGTTGCGCAGGTGCTCGAACATCTCCACCGACACCACGCGGTCGTAGTGACCGGCGGCGGTCTCGAACTCGTTGACGTCGCAGGTGACCACGCGCAGGTTCACGAGTCCGCGCGCCTCGGCCTGGCGCTCGATGCGGCGGCGCTGCGAGTGCGAGTTGGACACGGCGGTGATGTGGCTGCCGCGGTAGTGGTCGGCCATCCACAGGCTCAGCGAGCCCCAGCCGCAGCCCAGCTCGAGGATGTCCTGGCCGTCGCGCAGGCCCGCGCGCTCGCAGGTGGCGCGCAGCGCGGCGGCCTCGGCCTGCGCCAGCGTCTCGACGCCGTCGTTCCACAGGCAGCTGCTGTACTTGCGATGCGGCCCCAGCACGCGCTCGAAGAACTCCGCCGGCACCTCGTAGTGCTGCTCGTTGGCCTTCTCGGGCACGAGCGCGACCGGCGCGTTGCGCATCGACTCGACGAACGCCTGGGCCATCGCCTCGGCGGCCTCGGCATCGTCCACGTGCATCTCGGCCAGCCGCTCCTTGAGCAGGCGGCGGATGCCCAGGCGGACGACGCGGTCCGGCACCAGGCCTTGTTCGACCCAGCCGAAGGCGCGGGCGGTGGATTGCTGGGACATCGGGGACTCCTCGTTCGCTGCGGGTCGTTCTCCCGGAGGGATACGAGTGGCCGCGCGCTTCGGATTCAGCCCGGCAATTGGCGTGCTCAACGGGAGATCCGGTACGCGCAGCGGCGCCCGCCGGCCAGCACGTGCTCGACGCGCTCCACGCGCACGCCGTCGCCCAGGCAGTCGGCAAAGATTGCCAGCTCCGAGCGGCACAGGCCCTGGCATGACGCGGCGGCGGCGCAGATCGGACAGTGGTCTTCCACCAGCAGCCAGGACTGGCCGTCCTTCTCGGCGCGCGCCATGTAGCCCTCGGCGGCGCGCAGTTCGGCCAGGCGGCGCACGCGCGCGCCCAGGGTCTTGCAGCCGGCCAGCGCGGCGCGGTAGTCGGCCAGCTGCTCCTGCTCGCGGGCCGAGATCAGGCGGTCGACGGCCTGCGGGCCCAGCACGGTGGCCGCGTGGCGGATCAGCTGCACGGCCAGGTCGCCGTGGCGGTCGGGAAAGCGCGCGTGGCCGGCGGGGGTGAGCGTCCACAGGCGCTTGGGGCGGCCGGGGCCGTCGGCCTCGTCGCGCGCGCTCACCAGGCCGGCGTCCTGCATCGCCTTGAGCTGCTTGTGCGCGCCCATCGGCGTGATGGCGCAGGCCGCGGCGAGCGCGGCGGCCGGTTGCGGGCCGCGGCTCTTGAGCTGGTACAGCAGGCGGTCGGGCGTGGCGGTGGTCATGCGCGCGCCGCCTCCGTGCGCGCGAGCCGCAGCATCAGCAGCGCCGCGAGCACGGCCGACGCTCCGCCCAGCGCCATGATCCAGCGCGTGGACAGCAGCGCGATCCAGCCGCCCGCCAGCGCGACGGCCACGTTGGACACGCAGAAGATCGTCGACAGCAGCCCCATGACGCGGCCCTGCCCGTGCTCGGCGAAGCGCTCGGACATCCACGCCGGCATCACCGCGTTGTACATGGCCGTCGGAAATCCCATCGCCATGATCGCGAAGATGCCCAGGTGGCCGG
>FSZR01001066.1_pt1 | contig 15515 bp, 13 predicted proteins | sample 1638781 | NCBI WGS metagenome assembly FSZR01 (sample SAMEA3914813, study PRJEB12502) | metagenome | biome: forest; material: soil | place: Canada | collected 2011-07-07 | depth 0.3 m | reverse complement strand
GGCCATGACAACGCCCTGCTGTGGAAGCTGCCGGAGGACATGGCGTTCTTCAAGCGCACCACGATGGGCAACCCGGTGATCATGGGCCGCAAGACCTGGGACTCCATCCCGGCGAAATTCCGCCCGCTGACCGGCCGCAACAACATCGTCGTCACCCGCCAGGCCGGCTGGCAGGCGCCGGGCGCGCTGGCGGCGCACGACCTCGAGCAGGCGCTGGAGCTCGCGCTCGACGCCGTCTCCGACAACCCGCACGGCCTGCGCGCCTTCGTCATCGGCGGCGCGCAGCTCTACGCGCTGGCGCTGCCGCACGCCGACGAACTGGTGCTCACCGAGATCGACCGCGACTTCGACGGCGACGCCCATTTCCCCCGGTGGCCGGCCAACCACTTCGTCGAGACCTCGCGCGAGCGCCACCACGCCGCGCAGCCCAACGACTTCGGCTACGCGTTCGTGAGCTACCGGCGCACGCACGCGGCGCGCTGAGCGTGCGCCACCCGGTCGTCGTCTTCGATCTCGACGGCACGCTGGCCGATCCGCTCGACGGCTTCGCCCGCTCGATCAACCACGCGCTGCGATTGCACGGGCTGCCGCAGCGCGAGCCCGCCGCGCTCGCCCGCTACATCGGACCGCCGCTGATCGATTCGATGCAGGCGCTCGCCGGCGGCGGCACGCCCGAACTCCACGCGCAGCTGATCGCGGCCTATCGCCAGCGCTACGGCGAACGCGGCTTCGCCGAGAACACGCTGTACGCCGGCATCCCCGAGGCGCTGGACGCGCTGCAGGCCGCGGGCTGCACGCTGGGCGTCTGCACGTCCAAGCGGGCCGACTTCGCCGAGCGCATCCTCGCGCACCACGGTCTGCGCGAGCGCTTCGCGTTCGTCAGCGGCGGCGACATCGGCGTGCACAAGCACCAGCAGCTGCAGGCGCTGCTGGCCACCGGCGCGATCGGCACGCATGCCGTGATGGTGGGCGACCGCGCGGTGGACGTGACGTCCGCGCACCGCAACGGCCTGCAGGCCTGCGGCGTGCGCTGGGGCTTCGCCGATCCGGGCGAGCTGCAGGCCGCCGCGCCGCGCTACCTGGCCGCCGCACCGGACGCGCTCGTCGCGTTGCTGCTCGACGCCTGACGGCACGCGCGGCGGAAAGGATGGCCGCCGGAGGGGTCCGGCATCTCCTCGAATCGCGCCGACTCGTCGCCGCCCGCAACAAGGCGCGCCGCGATTCGAGACAATGCCCGACACCGCCGGCCACCACGCTCCCAACTTGTAACTGACAAAACGGACAGCCGACTGCCGAGTGAGGAGATACGGAAAGATGAGGATGTCTTCACATCTTCTCTCTATCATCGCGGGCTTGGATTGCGGTGGCCGACTGGCGCCGCAATGCGCGCGCATCGCCGCGCCATCGCCCTCACCCGACACGCCCAGAACCCGCTCATGAACCTGATCCAGCTCGCGCTGCGACGCCCGTTAACGTTCATCGTCATGGCGATGCTGATCGTGCTCGCGACGCCGTTCGCGCTGATGAAGATGCCCACGGACATCCTGCCGGAGATCAACATCCCGGTCATCAGCGTCGTCTGGAACTACACCGGGATGTCCGCGCAGGAGATGGGCCTGCGCATCACGGCGCCGACCGAGCGCGTGCTGACGACCACGGTGAGCGACGTCGAGCACATCGAGTCGCAGACGCTGGCCGGCGTGGCCGTCACGAAGATCTTCTTCCAGCCCACCGCCAATATCCAGACCGCGATCGCGCAGGTCACCGCCATCGAGCAGGGCGTGCTCAAGCAGCTGCCGCCGGGCATCACGCCGCCGCTGGTGATCAAGTACTCGGCGTCCAGCATCCCGGTGGTGCAGCTGGGCATCTCCAGCGCCACGCTGCCCGAGCAGTCGATGTTCGACGTCGCCGTCAACGTGCTGCGCCCGCAGCTGATCAGCATTCCCGGCGTCGCCATCCCGTTCCCGTACGGCGGCAAGAACCGCCTCGTCTCGGTCGACCTCGACACCCACGCCCTGCAGGCGCGCGGGCTGTCGCCGACCGACGTCGTCAACGCCATCAGCACGCAGAACCTGATCCTCCCCTCGGGCACCGCCAAGCTCGGCGAGATCGAGTACACGTTCAAGATGAACGGCTCGCCCGACTCGATCGCGGCGCTCAACGACCTGCCGGTGCGCACCGCCAACGGCGTGACCACCGTCATCGGCGACGTCGCCCAGGTGCGCGACGGCTACGCGCCGCAGACCAACATCGTGCGCCAGAACGGCTCGCGCGGCGTGCTGCTGTCGGTGCTGAAGAACGGCGGCGCCTCGACGCTGGACATCATGTCCAACCTGCGCGCCCTGCTGCCGCACGCGGCCGAGTCCATGCCCAAGGAGATCTCGGTCAAGATGCTGTTCGACCAGTCGGTCTTCGTGAAGGCCGCGATCGGCGGCGTCGTCACCGAGGCGCTGATCGCCGCCGTCCTGACCGCGGTCATGGTGCTGGTCTTCCTGGGCAACTGGCGCAGCACGCTGGTCATCGCGCTGACGATCCCGCTGTCGATCCTGACGTCCATCATCATCCTGTACGTCCTGGGCGAGACGCTCAACCTGATGACGCTGGGCGGGGTCGCGTTGTCGGTCGGCGTCCTGGTCGACCAGGCGATCGTGACGATCGAGAACATCGAGCGCCACCTGCACCTGGGCACCGAGCTGAACGAGGCCATCATCGTCGGCGCGGGCGAGATCGGCGTGCCGGCCTTCGTCTCGACGCTGTGCATCTGCATCGTGTTCGTGCCGATGTTCCTGCTGTCGGGCGTCGCGCGCTTCCTGTTCGTGCCGATGGCCGAGGCCGTGGTGTTCGCGATGGCCGCGTCCTACCTGCTGTCGCGGACGCTCGTCCCCACGCTGGTGATGCTGCTGATGCGCGGCCAGCCGGCCCACGGCGCGCCCAGCGTCGGCAAGCCCAGCCTGCTGCAGCGCATGAACCGAGGCTTCGATGCCCGCTTCGAGCAGGTGCGCCGCGCCTACACGCTGGCGCTGTCGGTGCTGCTCTCGCACCGGCGCAACTTCGCGCTCGCGTTCACGGCGTTCTGCGTGCTCTCGTGCGGCCTGTTCTTCGTGCTCGGGCGCGACTTCTTCCCGAGCGTCGACTCCGGCCAGGTGCGCCTGCACATGCGCACGCCCACCGGCACGCGCATCGAGGAGACGGCGCGCGTCGCCGACCAGGTCGAGGCCGTGATCCGCCAGATCGTGCCGGCCGAGCAGCTCGACACCGTCCTCGACAACCTCGGCGTGCCCTATTCCGGCATCAACCTGTCGTACAGCAACGCCGGCACCATCGGCTCGCTCGACGCCGAGATCCAGCTCTCGCTCAAGGAAGGCCACGCGCCCACGCAGCGCTTCGTCACCGAGCTGCGCCGCGAGCTGCCCAAGCGCTTCCCCGGCGTCGAGTTCTTCTTCCAGCCGGCCGACATCGTCACGCAGATCCTGAACTTCGGCCTGCCCGCGGCGATCGACGTGCAGTTCACCGGCAACAACGTCGCCGCCAACGCCGTCCTGGCCGCGGAGCTGAACAAGCAGATCCGCGGCATCCCGGGCGCCGTCGACGTGCACGTGCACCAGCGCCTGGACGCGCCCTCGGTCAACCTCGACATGGACCGCACGCGCCTGCAGCAGGTCGGGCTCAGCGCCCAGAACGTCGGCCAGAACGTGCTGATCGCGCTCTCGGGCAGCGCGCAGGTCACGCCGGCCTTCTGGCTCAACCCGCAGAATGGCATCGTCTACAGCCTGGCCGTGCAGACGCCGCAATACGACATCGGCTCGCTCGACGCGCTGCTCGCCACGCCGGTCGCCGGCACGGGCTCGGCCACCGGCGGCACGCAGCTGCTGGGCAACCTGGTGACGGCGCGGCCGGCGCGCGAGGTCGCGGTCTCGTCGCGCTACAACATCCAGCCGGCGATCGACGTCTACGTGAGCGTGCAGGGCACCGACCTCGCCAACATCGCCTCGCAGGTCACGCAGCTGGTCGACCAGATGCGCGCCAAGCTGCCGCGCGGCAGCCAGGTGGTGGTGCGCGGCCAGGTGCAGACGATGCAATCGTCGTTCATCGGGCTGGGCATCGGCCTGGCGGTGGCGATCGTGCTGGTGTACCTGCTGGTGGTCGTCAACTTCCAGTCGTGGATCGACGCCCTGATCATCATCGGCGCCCTGCCCGCCGCGCTCGCGGGCATCGCCTGGATGCTGTTCATCACCGGCACGACGCTGAGCGTGCCCGCGCTCACCGGGGCCATCATGACCATGGGCGTGGCGACCGCGAACTCGATCCTGATGATCTCGTTCGCCCGCCAGCGCAAGGACGAGGGCGTGCCCGTGCTGGCCGCCGCGCTCGAGGCCGGCGCGACGCGCCTGCGCCCCGTGATGATGACCGCGCTGGCCATGATCATCGGCATGATCCCGATGGCGCTGGGCCTCGGCGAAGGCGCCGAGCAGAACGCGCCGCTGGGCCGCGCCGTGATCGGCGGCCTGCTGTTCGCCACCGTGTCGACGCTGCTGTTCGTGCCCGTCGTGTTCGCCGGCGTGCACCGCCGCCTCGACGCGCGCCAGAAGACCCGCGAGGAGCGCCGCGCCGCGCTCGCCGCCCCCCATCCGCAGGAGACCTGAAATCCATGACTGAGCAGCGCCACGCCGGCCTGGCCCTCCACGCTGCGCCCGACTCGGGCGACGACCACCACGACCCGCTCAAGCGGCGCGCGATCGCGCGCCGGATGCGGCTGATCTCGATCGCCGTGCTGGTGCTGCTGGGCCTCGGTGCCGGCCGCACGCTGATCGCGCGCGCCGCCAACGCGAAGACGCTGCAGGACGGCGTCGCCGAGCATTCGACGATCTATGTCAAGACGACGCAGCCCAAGACGTCCGGCAAGGGCCAGTCGGTCGCCCTGCCCGGCACGCTGCAGGGCGCGGTGCAGGCGCCGATCGCCGCGCGCGCGGCGGGCTACGTCAAGAGCTGGACCAAGGACATCGGCAGCCGCGTGCAGAAGGGCGACGTGCTCGCCGAGATCGAGGCGCCCGAGCTCGACCAGCAGGTCTCGCAGGCCGTGGCCGCGCGCGCGCAGACGGCCTCCACGCTGTCGCTGGCCGAGAGCACCGTCGCCCGCTGGGAGGCGCTGCGCAAGAAGGACGTCGTCTCGCAGCAGGACCTCGACGAGCGCCGCAGCGCCGTCGTGCAGGCGCGCGCCAACGTCGCCGCCGCCGACGCCAACCTGCAGCGCCTGCGCCAGCTCGAGGACTTCAAGCGCGTCACGGCGCCGTTCGCGGGCATCATCACCAAGCGCAACATCGACGTCGGCGACCTGATCGACGGCAGCGGCCGCGCGCTGTTCCTGCTGTCGCAGACCGACCCGCTGCGCGTGTACGTCAACGTGCCGCAGGCCTACGCCAACCTGGTCAAGACCGGCCAGCAGGCCGTCGTCACGCAGGCCGAGCTGCACGGCCAGGAGTTCAAGGCCCAGGTGACGCGCACGTCGGCGTCGATCGACGCCAGCACGCGCACGATGCAGATCGAGGTCTCGCTGCCGAACAAGGACGGCGCCCTGCTGCCCGGCTCGTACGTGCAGGTGCTGCTGCCGCTGCCGGGCAGCGCGACGCTGACGATCCCGTCGAACGCGCTGCTGTTCCGCGGCGAAGGCACGCGCGTGGCGACGGTCGACGGCCAGGGCCACGTCTCGCTGCGCCCGGTCGCCCTCGGCCGCAACAACGGCGACACCGTGGAGATCACCAGCGGCCTGCAGGCCACCGACCGCCTCGTGCTGAACCCGCCCGACTCGCTGACCGACGGCGACGTCGTCAGCCTGCAGCAGGCCTCGAAGGCGTCGATGTGAGGACCGCGCCGCGACCCCTCTGCATCGCGCTGGCGACGCTGTCGCTGGCCGGCTGCGCCGTCGGCCCCGACTACCAGCGCCCGCCCGTCGACCTGCCGGTGGCGTGGACGCTGGACGCCCCGTGGCGCACCGGCGCGCCCGCGGACGGCGCCGACAAGGGCGCCTGGTGGCAGGCCTTCGGCGACACCGAGCTCGACGCGCTGGAGCAGCGCGCCATCGCGCAGAGCCCGACGCTCGCGATCGCCGCCGCGCGCCTCGCGCAGGCGCGCGCGACCGTCACCGCGACCTCGGCCGGGCTGTTCCCGTCGCTGTCGCTGGGCGCCCGCGACAACCGCGCGCGCACGTCCGCCAACCGGCCGCTCGCCGCGTACAACACCGTCAACCAGTCGACGGTGCAGAACGATCCCAACCTCGGCCTGTCGGCGAGCTACGAGGTCGACCTCGCCGGCCGCGTGCAGCGCAGCGTCGAGGGCGTGCGCGCCTCGGCCCAGCAGTCGGCCGCCGACCTCGCCAACACGCGGCTGGTCGTCAGCGCCGAGCTTGCGAGCGACTGGTTCAGCCTCGTCACGCTGGACGCCACGCTGGACGTGCTCGAGCACTCGATCGCCCTGCAGCGCAAGGCCCTCGACTTCGTGAACTCGCGTCACGAACTCGGCGCCGGCACCGGCCTCGAAGTGGCGCAGCAGCAGGCGCTGCTGGATAACACCCTCACGCAGGTCGACGTGCAGAAGCGCCAGCGCGCGCAGTTCGAGCACGCGATCGCCACGCTGGTGGGCACGCCGGCGCCGGGCTTCTCGATACCCGCCACCGTACGCCGGCTGCAGCCGCCGGCGATACCCGTGGGCGTACCGTCCGACCTGCTGCAGCGGCGCCCCGACGTCGCCTCCGCCGAGCGCGCGATGGCCGTCGCCAACGCGCAGATCGGCGTCGCGACCGCCGCGTTCTATCCGAGCGTGATCCTGGGCGCGAGCTACGGCGACGAGAGCCGCATCCTCAGCGCGCTGTTCGACGCGCCCAGCCTGGTGTGGTCGATCGGCGTGTCGGCCACGCAGACGCTGTTCGACGCCGGCCGCACCCGCGCCAACGTCGACTTCGCGCGCGCCGGCTACGACGCCGCCGTCGCCTCCTACCGACGCACGGTGCTGGGCGCGCTGCAGGACGTGGAGGACGGCATCACCGGCGTCGCCGCGCTCGGCCGCGCCACCACCCAGGCCGAGATCGCCGTCGGCTCGGCGCAGCGCGTGCTGGACATGGCCGGCGCGCGCTACGAAGGCGGCGTGTCGACCTACCTCGACGTGATCACCGCGCAGCAGTCGCTGCTCACCGCACAGACGCAGGCCGTGCAGCTGGCGGGCCAGCGGCAGCTGGCGGCGACGGGGCTCGTGAAGGCGCTGGGCGGCGGCTGGCAGGTCGACGCGCGCTGAAACGCGCGGCCGCGCGCCGCGCTCAGTGGCGCCCGGCCAGGGTCGACGCCGCCATCCGCCGGCGCGTCGGCCAGCGACGCTGGAATTCGCCGGTGAACAGGTGGTCGAACTCGTCGGCGGTGATCTCCGACAGCCGCGAGTCGGACTGCGCCGGCAGGCTGATGATCTCGCGCTGCGACCACAGCGGGATGCCCGCGAGGCGCATCGACAGCAGCCGCGTCTCGCGCGGTTGCGGGAACTCCGCCGAGTCGTGGTCGAAGCGGAACAGCTCGGCATGCCGGTGCAGCTCGACCGCGATGGGCCCCGACGTGAAGTGCCACAGGCGCTCCCAACCCGCGCGTCGGCGCAGGACGACCAGCGATCGCACGATCAACGCAAGAATCGCGAACAGGACCAGCACGACGGCATTCATGGCGGGCTCCTCGAGAGGCCTCCTCGGCCTCGCTACCACTGTGTTCCCTTTCATCGGCACTGGCATCCCCTCCTAAGGGTGGGTGATGCCGCGGGGAGACACATTGCGTGAAAAAAGTGGCCGCCAAGGCGTCGACGTCGTGGCGAGGCGCGACGCCGGCCGGTGTCAGGATCCCGACACGTGGCCCTGTCAGCATCGGTTTCGACGCCAACCGGATGTGACAGGCGCTGCTGTCGGGCGCGTCCCTTGCTCGCAGCGCGGCATCAACGTCGGGCACGAATCGGCGCGACTCGACTGGCACCCAGGAGACCTTCCATGCAACTTCGTCCGCTCGGCAGCACCGGCCTGCAGATCGCTCCCATCGTCTTCGGCGGCAACGTGTTCGGCTGGACCGCCGACGAGAAGCGCAGCTTCGAGCTGCTCGATGCCTTCGTCGACGCCGGCTTCAACGCCATCGACACCGCCGACGTCTACTCGCGCTGGGTGCCGGGCCACGAGGGCGGCGAGTCCGAGACGCTGATCGGCCGCTGGCTCAAGGCCAACCCGGCGCGGCGCAGGCAGGTGCTGCTGTTCACCAAGGTCGGCATGGACATGGGCGACGAGCACAAGGGCCTGGGCGCGCTGTGGATGGAACGCGCCGTGGAGGACTCGCTGCGGCGCCTCAACACCGACGTGATCGACCTCTACCAGTCGCACCGCCCCGACCCCGAGACCTCGTACGAGGAGACGCTGGACGTCTACGACCGGCTGCTCAAGGCCGGCAAGATCCGCGCGTTCGGCTGCTCCAACTTCGACGCCCGCACGCTCGCCGAGGCGCAGGACTCGGCCCGCATCAACGACCTGCCCGCCTACCAGACGCTGCAGCCCGAGTACAACCTCTACGACCGCGACGGCTACGACGGCGACCTGCGCGACCTGGCCCTGCAGCAGGGCCTGGGCGTCATCACCTACTTCAGCCTGGCCTCGGGCTTCCTGACCGGCAAGTACCGCTCGGAGGCCGATCTCGCCAAGAGCCCGCGCGGCGGCGGCGTACGCAAGTACCTCAACGCGCGCGGCCTGCGCATCCTGGCGGCGCTGGACGAGGTGGCGAAGCGCCACGACGTCGAGCCGGCCGTCGTGGCGCTGGCGTGGCTGATCCACCGCGAAGGCGTGACCGCCCCGATCGCCAGCGCGACCAGCGTCGAGCAGCTGCGCAGCTTCTCGAAGGCCGCCGAGCTCGCCCTCAGCGACGCGGAGCGGGGCCAGCTGGACCAGGCGAGCGCGGCGGACCCGATCGCGCAGGCCTGAACCGGCCGCGGCCGGAATGCGCGCGACTGCGGCGGCGGCGCGACATCCGCCGCCGAGTTGCGTGTGGTCGGTCACCGTGGCCCGCCGGGCCCCGATGCCGCTCGCCGGCGAGGTCCCTAACCTGCGCCTCGAACTCCACTCGAGCAGCCAGGGACCATGCGCCTCACCGTCATCACCGCCGCCGTCGCCATCGCGGCGACCGTCTTCCTCGCCGGCTGCGCCGGCCAGCCCGTCGCCGCCGCGCCGTACGCCGGCCCCGTGCTGCAGATCGAGCAGCTCGATCGCGGCGTGCAGATCACGCTGCCCAGCACCGTGCTGTTCAAGGTGGGCGACGCGTCGTTCAACGCGAGCGAGTCCGGCCCCTACCTGGACCGCGTCGCGGACCTGCTGACGCGCAAGACCGACAAGAAGGTCTCCGTCGAAGGCCACACCGACTCCGACGGCTCGGCCACGCTCAACGACACCTTGTCCCGCGCCCGCGCGCAGGCGATCGCCGACGCGCTGCTCGCGCGCGGCGTCAAGGGCGAGCGGCTGTCCACCACCGGCTATTCGTTCAACCGGCCGATCGCGTCGAACGCGACCGAGGACGGCAAGCGCCTGAACCGGCGCGTCGAGCTGATCGTGCTGGACGAGAAGGTGGCGACGCTCACACAGGGCGAGCCCGCGGGCGCCTTCGACTCGGCCTGGGCCCGGCTCAAGGACCTGATCGACCGCGGCCTGGTGCTGCCGGCGGACCACGCGGCCTCGGACGCCGCGCGATGAGCGCCGCTCCGACCGACCCCCTGCTCGCGCGCCGCGACTGGCTCGTCGGCGCCGCCGGCGGGCTGGGCCTGCTGGCGAGCGCCCGTGCCAGCGCGCAGGCCGCCGCGTCGCCCGCCAAGGCCGCGCGCAGGCAGGCGCCGGTGGCCTCGGCGACGCCTTCCCGACCCCGCGTCGGCCTCGCGCTCGGCGGCGGCTCGGCGCGCGGCTTCGCGCACATCGGCGTGCTGAAGTCGCTCGACCAGGCCGGCATCAAGCCCGACGTCGTCACCGGCACCAGCGCCGGCGCGCTGGTCGGCGCGTTCTACGCCGCGGGCTGGTCGCCGTGGCAGATCGAGGAGCTGTTTTTGCAGGTGCGCGAATCCGACGTCGCCGACTTCTCGGCCGCCGGCAAGCGCGGCCTGCTGACCGGCGACGCGCTCGCGGCGCTGGTGCAGGCCAGGCTCAAGGGCGCGCAGATCGAATCCTTCCCGATCCCGTTCGCCGCCGTGGCCACCGACCTGAAGACGGGCGAGATGCAGATGCTGCGCAGCGGACCCGTGGCCGACGCGGTCCGCGCGTCCTGCAGCCTGCCGGGCATCTTCGTGCCCAAGACGATCGGCGGGCGCGAGCTGGTCGACGGCGGGCTGGTCTCGCCGCTGCCGGTGGAGGCCGCGCGGCGCATGGGCTGCGACGTGGTGATCGCGGTGGACGTCACCGCGCCGCCGCAACCGGGCGACCTGTCGGGCCTGTACGAGGTGATCCTGCAGTCGTTCGACATCATGGGCCGCGCGCTGTCGAACCAGGAGGCGCTGCAGGCCGACCTGCTGATCCGGCCCGAGACGGGGGCGTATTCGAGCAGCAACTTCGGCGTCCGGCGCGAGCTGATCCAGGCCGGCTACGTCGCGGCACAGGCGCGGCTGGCGGATGTCCGGCACCGGATCGCGACGTCGACGCCGGCGATGCGCGCGCGCTGATTTAACATCCGAACCTCGAGGGGCGACCGGCCCGTCGAACCCATCAACCGCGTCGCGCAGTCCTGGTCGCGACGCCATTTCCCCCGGGGATCGCATGTCATTGAAGTTGGGCTTGGTAGGTATCGGCAAGATCGCCCGTGATCAGCACATCCCGGCGCTCGCCGGCGACCCGCGCTTCGAGCTCGTCGCCTGCGCCAGCCGCAACGCGCGCGTCGACGGCGTGGCAAGCTACCCGGATGTCGAGACGATGCTGGCCGAGGTGAAGGACCTCGACGCCATCTCCATCTGCACCCCGCCGCTCGCGCACTTCGAGGCCGCGCTGGCCGCGCTGCGCGCCGGCAAGCACGTGATGCTCGAGAAGCCGCCCGCCGCGACGACGCGCCAGATCTCGCTGCTGCAGGCCGAGGCGCAACGCCACGGCCGCACGCTGTTCCAGACCTGGCACTCGCGCTTCGCCGCGGGCGTGGACGCCGCGCGCGACTGGCTGGGCACGCGCACCCTCACCGGCGGCACCATCACCTGGAAGGAAGACGTGCACCACTGGCATCCCGGCCAGCAGTGGATCTGGGAGCCGGGCGGCCTGGGCGTGTTCGATCCGGGCATCAACGCGCTGTCGGTGCTGACCGAGGTGCTGCACCAGGAGGCCTTCGTCGACAAGGCGCTGCTCGAGTTCCCCGAGAACCAGCAGGCCCCGATCGCGGCCCATCTCGCGCTGCGCACGCAGGCCGGCGTCACCGTGAACGCCGAGTTCGACTTCCGCCAGAAGGGCGAACAGACCTGGGACATCGAGCTCGTCACCACCACCGGCCGCCTCAAGCTCTCGCACGGCGGCGGCACGCTGGAGATCGACGGCCAGCCGGTCGCGGCCGACGCGGCGCTGGCGGGCGAATACCCCAGGCTGTACGCGCGCTTCGCCGAGCTGTGCGCGGCGGGCGAGTCGGAAGTCGACTGGCGCCCGTTCCAGCTGGTGGCCGACGCCTTCCTGGTGGGCGAGCGGCGGATCGTGGCGGCGCACCAGGTCTGAGTGCGACGACGGCCGCGTGCACGCGGTCGCGGACGCCCGCGGCGGGCGCCCTCAGGCGATCTCGACCCGGCATCCCGTCGGCACCTGGTCGAACAGCACCGCGATGTCGGCATTGCGCATGCGCACGCAGCCGAACGACACGGGGCGCCCGACCAGGTCCTCCTCGTGCGTGCCGTGGATGTAGACGAAGCGGCGCAGCGAGTCGACGCCCGCGCCCCGGTTGACGCCGGGCGCCAGCCCCTGCAGCCACAGCGCGCGCGTGAGCACCCAGTCGGTCTGCGGAAAGCGCTGGCGCAGGACCTCGTCCAGCACCTCGCCCGTCCAGCGGCGGCCTCGAAGGATCGCGCCTTGCGGGCACCCCGCGCCGATCTTCACGCGGACGCGATGCGGGCCATGCGGCGTCCGGAGCGATGCGGCGTCGCACCCGAGTCCGCGCGCCGCCGTCGACACCGGCAAGCGCAGCCGCTCGCGCGCGCCCTCCCAGCCGACCAGCTCCTGGCGGGCGACGTCGACGTGCAGGCGATCGATCGGGTACAGGGCGATCACGCGTCCGCGTCCCCACCCGGCCTGCCCGCGTCGGACGTCGCCTTGCCTCGCCGGTTGCGCAGGGCCAGCGCGACCAAGGCCAGGCCGGGGACGATGAGGCACGCCGCGCGCAACAGTTCCTGCGCCGCGACGGGCAGCCCGTCGATCCACGAGATCAGGGCGCCCAGGCCCCGCGCGGCCAGGACGAACGTCAGGGCGGTGAGCGCGACGGCGGAGACGGCGGCGATGACGACGGGGTTGGCTTTCAAGGGAATCCTCGGGGCGCTGGACCGCTCATTGAACCACCCGGCGCGCCCCGGTCAACCGCCCGCAGGCGGTGCGCGACGGCAGGACGCTCAGGCCGCCGCGCCGCCTCGCGCCATGGCCGCCTGCAGCTCGCCGTAGGTTGCCGCCGGGACGCCGGGCGTGTCCACCCGGCCGTTCGCGAGGAAGCCACGCATCATCGCCAGCACGGCGCCGTGCATGGCCTCCGAGATCGCCGAGCCGGCGCTCAGCCGCCGCACGCCCAGGGCGCGCAGGCGGTCGGCCTCGGGCAGGCCGCTCCAGGCCAGCACGTTCAGCGGCAGGCGGCTGCCGGCCACCAGGGCCGCGATCTCGGCCGCGTCGGTGACGCCGGGCGCGAACAGGCCGTTCGCGCCCGCGGCCTCGTAGCGCGCGGCGCGCGCGAGCGTCTCGCGCACGCGCTCGCCCGCGGGGGCGAGTCCGCGCAGCCAGGTGTCGATGCGCGCGTTGATGAACAGGTCCACGTTCTCGTCGTGCGCGGCCGTGCGCGCGGCGGCGATCTTCGCGGCCAGCAGGGCCGGGTCCTTGCTGCCGTCCTCGATGTTGATGCCCACGGCGCCCGCCTCGATCACCCGCGTGACCAGCGCGCCGACCTCGCTCGGCTCGTCGCTGTAGCCGCCCTCGATGTCGACCGTCAGCGGCAGGTCGGTGGCGCCGGCGATGGCGCGTACCGTCTGCACCAGCAGCTCGACGGGCAGCCGGTCGCCGTCGGGCCAGCCGTGGTCCCAGGCGACGGCCGCGCTGCTGGTGGCGATCGCGCGCGCGCCGGCCGCCTGCGCGAGGCGCGCGCTGCCCGCGTCCCACGCGTTGGGCAGCAGCAGCAGGCCGTCGCGGTGCAGCGCGTGGAAGGCGGTGGCGCGTTGGGCGGTGGTGGTCATGGCGAGGCTCCCGGGCAAGTGAGGTGGCGCGATCCTCGCACAGGTGTCGCGACGCGGCGCGCCGGCCGTCGAGAGCTCCCCACGGCCGCGCGGCCTCAACCCGGGCGGCGCAGGCGCCGATAACGAGACGATGCCGATCCGGGCGTCTGCTCCCGACGAGACCCGCCCATGCCCTCCCTGAAGAACACCAAGGTCGCCACCAAGCTCGCGCTGAGCTACGGCGTGCTGGTGGCCCTGATCGCCGTCATCGCCGCCGTCTGCGCCCTGCGCTTCCAGGCGATCAACGAGCGCATCGCCAACATCCTCGACGACCGCTACGCCAAGATCGCCGTGGCCACGACCATCGCCGACTCGGCGAACGGGCAGGCCCGCTTCGTCCGCAACAGCGTGATCGCGGCCAAGGATGCCGAGCAGACCGCCGACGCGCTCAAGAACCTGGCCGCCAGCGCCGCCGCGACCGACGCGGCGATGGCGAAGTTCGAGTCCCTGCTCAACACGCCCAAGGGCCGCGAGCTCTACGACGCCACGGTGCTGGCGCGCACGCGTTTCTACAAGGACCGCGACGAGGTGCTGCGCCTGGTCAAGGTCAACCAGTACGACGACGCGGCGCACACGTTGCTGGTCACGATGCGCCCCACGCAACGCGCGTTCTTCGCCTCGGTGGCGGCGCTGGTGAAGTTCCAGGCGACGCTGATGGCCGCCGAGGGCGAGGCGGCACGCGCCGACGGCCGCGCCGCGGCGCTCACGCTGGCCGCGCTGGCCGCGGTCGCTCTGGCCTGCGCGGTGCTGACCGGTGTCGCGATCACGCGCGGCCTGTCGGCCCAGCTCGGCGCCGAGCCGGGCGAGGTCGTGGCGATCGCACGCGCGATCGCCGACGGCAACCTGGCCGTCGACGTCCCGGTGCGCGCGGGCGACACCACCAGCATCGTCGCGGCCATGCAGCGCATGCGCGAACGCCTCGCCGAGGTGGTGGGCCAGGTGCGCCACGCGAGCGACCGCATCGCGCTCGGCTCCAGCGAGATCGCGTCGGGCAACGCCGACCTCAGCCAGCGCACCGAGGAGCAGGCGAGCAACCTGCAGCAGACCGCGGCGTCGATGGAGCAGATCACCGGCAGCGTGCGCGCCAACTCCGACACCGCCGGCGTCGCCAACCAGCTGGCCACCGACGCCACCGCCGCGGCCGAGCGCGGCGGCGTGGCCGTGGGGCGCGTGGTCGAGACCATGAACGACATCGCCGCCTCGTCGCGCCGCATCGCCGACATCATCGGCGTCATCGACGGCATCGCGTTCCAGACCAATATCCTCGCGCTCAACGCCGCCGTCGAGGCCGCCCGCGCGGGCGAGCAGGGACGCGGCTTCGCCGTCGTCGCCGGCGAGGTGCGCTCGCTGGCCCAGCGCTCGGCCGGCGCCGCGCGCGAGATCAAGACGCTGATCGGCGCGAGCGTCGAGAAGGTCGACACCGGCACCCGCCAGGTCGGCGAGGCCGGCGCGTCGATGGGCGACATCGTGGCCCAGGTGCAGCGCGTCGGGCAGCTGATCGGCGAGATCTCCGGCGCGAGCGCGCAGCAGTCCACCGGCATCGGCCAGATCGGCGACGCCGTCGGCCAGCTGGACCGCGTGACGCAGCAGAACGCCGCGCTGGTCGAGCAGAGCGCCGCCGCTGCCGAGAGCCTCAGCGACCAGGCGGCGCGGTTGTCGCAGCTGGTGAGCGTGTTCAAGCTCTGAGTTCAGCGAGCGCGCCCCGATCTTCGCTACCATCGCCGCCTGTGCGACGCCGACGCGTCGCGACGGGCGGTTTCGTCTTCGCCCGCAGCTCTCCGCGAAAGAACCCCGCCATGTCCTCAGGTTTCCACGTCCACGGCCCGCACGACCACGAGATGGAGCACGCCGCCCAGCACGGCGCGGGCGGCATGACCGGCCAGCTGGCCGTCATCACCGCCGTGCTCGCCACCATCGGCGCCATCTGCTCGTACATGGGCGGCGCCACCCAGGCCGACGCCGCGCTGGCGAAGAACAACGCCGCCATCCGCAAGACGGAGGCGTCCGACCAGTGGAACTTCTACCAGGCCAAGAACGCGCGCCAGGCG
>FSZR01000754.1_pt1 | contig 15571 bp, 14 predicted proteins | sample 1638781 | NCBI WGS metagenome assembly FSZR01 (sample SAMEA3914813, study PRJEB12502) | metagenome | biome: forest; material: soil | place: Canada | collected 2011-07-07 | depth 0.3 m | reverse complement strand
GCGAGACCCTCGCGCGCGCGGAAACGGGAAACGTGACTGGCTTCCGACATTTCGACATCGAGATGGCAATGACGAGCGTCAAAACCGGAGCTGACGGCACCTGGGGTGAGCGAGCAGGGTCAACTGCACGCCCCCATCGGTTGACGGAGCATGACTTCCGGATGCGGCGCGATTGGCTCAACCGCGCCCCTGTCGTGGAACGATGGGGCGGTTGGCGATCGACGCTCGATGCGGTTCGCGAAAGGCACCTGCCTCAGGTCAGAGGCCCAGACGCAGCGACCCCGCACGTCGCGCCATCGGGCGACGATCCGTTCGGCTTTGCCCAGTCGTATGGGGCGCAAGGCTCAGGCGACGACGAGACCGATCCGGGTGGCCGCGGCGGCATCGACCAGATCCTGCCGCTTTGCGAACGCTCATTTTCGCTCGGCACGCGGCGCGGTGAACGTGGAGATGCCGCCCGAAAGGCCTCTCACCGTTTCTTCGCCGGAAGGCCCTTTGAAGTTCACGATATCGCGCTCGCGCACATTGTCGAAGTGCGGGGCTCACTCTGCCATTTCGATCGCGTCGGCTCGATGCGGGCTCTCGCACCAGGATACGTCGACGTCGCCGCGGCTCGTCGATGTCCGGCCGCCAGCCTCCACGATCGCGTAGGCCGGCGCCTTCGCACGCTCCGCCACCTGGCGTTGCCAATCCGCGCGCAGCAGTTCGAACTCCTGCAACGCGACCGTCCGCCCGGATTCCGTCGGACGCCGTACCAGGTCGGCCTCGCTCATGCCGACGGATCGCATCAGGAAGCACGACCCGCGGTTCTCCGGGGCGGCCGCGCCGATCAGGCGATCCACGTCGCAGCTGTCGAACACCGCGTCCACGCACAGCAGCCCCAGCTCGAGGCTGAAGCGGCCGGCCCAGAAGCGGTCGTGCGTCCAGATGCCCATCTCCATCGCCTCCGGGTCGGCGGCATAGGGCTGGAAGCGGAACAGGGAGGCCCACTCGCCCGTCGCGCGCAGGACGCCGGACAACGCGGCGAGCCGGCCACGGCGCGCCGCCTCGACGATGGCATCCATGCGCGCGACGGCGTCGTGCTCGCGCGTCGGCTGATCCCACAGCAGGTGCTTGTTGAACAGCGGGTTGCGCGTCGCCTCGAACAGCGGCCACGCATCGGCAAGGGAGACGCGCCGCAACGCCAGGCGCCGGCTGTAGGCGCGCTCGAGCCGATCGGTCAGCTCCAGATAGTCGTGGGCCATGGGTCGACGGTTTCTCTCAAATCCTGAATCAAGGGGCTGGCGCACAAGCCTAATCTTTCATACCCCATTCCGTATCGTGAAAAAGCACCGCTTCCGTGCCTCATTTCGAACGATCGATTGCACCGGACATGTAAGTGACAGCGCTCGACAGTACAGTTCTGTGATTCAGGGTCGATATGAGTGCCACGTGCCGGCTCGCCAGCGCATCGCCCCCCTTCCCGCGAAGCGCAGCGACGACGTCGATCCGGACGCCACGAAGACCCGAAGCGAGACTGCTCCATGCTGCGCGAACTGCCCCTTTCCTTGCTCGACCCGAAAGACATCGCAGGCATGTCGTCGGCGCTCGAGCAGACCAACGCGGTACAGCTCTCCGGATTGATGTCGGAGGCGCGCGAAGCCGTGGTTCATGTCGACCACGACTGGGTCGTGCGATATTGCAACGACGTCTATCTCGAGGACATCCACCTCCAGCGCGACCAGGTCATCGGCCGCACGCCGTTCGAATACCAGCCGTCGTTCAGCCGGTCCATCTTCTACGAGACGATCGAGATCGCCCGCAAGGAGCGACGCCCCATGGCATCGATCGGCTACTCCGCGGTGCTGAACCGGTGGCTGATGGTGCGCGTGTTCCCCACCGCCACCGGCACGCTGATGCTGGCCAACGATGCCTCGGAAACGGTGGTGCGCCAATACCAGCTCGCGCAGCAGGCGCTCAAGGACCCACTCACCGGATTGGGCAACAAGCTCGCGCTGGTGACGGAGATTGCGGCTCGCCTTGCCGCTGGGTCGGAGTTCTCGCTGGCGGTGCTGGGCCTCGACCGCTTCAAGGCCGTCAACGACGCTCAGGGCTATGCGCGAGGCGACCTGGCCCTGATGGAAATGGCCTCGCGCCTGCAGATCGCCACGCTTGCCGAAGAGCGGCTGTACCGTCTCAACGGCGACGAATTCGCCTTCGTGACCAGCGCCGATGCGAGCACCGCCAGGGCGCGGGTCCGCAGCCTGATCGCCCAGACGCAGAATCCGATCGTGCTGCATGGCCAATCGTTCATCCTCGGCGCCAGCTCGGGCCTGGTGCTCGCGCCCGAACATGGAGCCGACGCGGAACTGCTCCTGAAGCGCGCGCTGCTCGCGCTGCGCCAGTCGAAGCGCATCAGGACGGACAACGCCGTTGTCTACGAAGCCTCCCTCGAGATCGTGACACGCCAGCGCAGCGAACTCGAAACGGAACTGCGCCGCGCCGTCGAGAACGGCCAGTTCACGCTCATGCTTCAACCCAAGGGCGCGCTGACCGGGCGCCACGTGGTCGGCGCAGAGGCGTTGATCCGCTGGCCGCATGCCGAGCGCGGCCTGCTCGCACCGGGCCAGTTCCTTCCGCTGGCCCAGGACTGCGGCCTGATGCCCGCGATCGACCGTTGGGTGCTGCGGCACGCGCTGTCGCAAGTACAGCAACTGAAACGCCTGGGGCTTGCCGTTCCGGTGTCCATCAATCTCTCCGTGGAATCGCTGTCGGATGCCGGCCTTGTCGACAGCGTCATGAGCGCCTTGCGTGACACCGGTGTCGAACCGGAGCTGCTCGAGATCGAAATTCCGGAAGGCGCCTTGATGCGCGACGTCGACACCAGCGCCTCCGTGCTCGCCGGCCTGGACGAACTGGGCGTGGGCATCAGCATCGACGACTTCGGAACCGGCTATTCCTCCTTCGCCTACCTGGCGCGCTTTCCGGTACACACGCTCAAGGTGGATCGGTCCTTCGTCGCCGACATGACGTCCAATGCCGCCAGCCGCACCATCGTCAAGGGCCTGATCCGCCTGGCCCATTCGCTGTCGATGCGCGTCGTCGCCGAAGGTGCCGAGACCGACGAGCAGATGGGCATGCTCGAGCGCATGCGTTGCGACGAGGTGCAAGGCTACGCCTATGGACGCCCGATGACGTTCGACAAGTTCTGCACGTTCGCGCATGGGCGCACCGCGACCGCGGGCCCGAGCGCGTTCACGATCTAGACATCATGGTCGCCGCCGCTGGTCAGGCGGCCGGTCGCTTCCTGTCGGTGGATCGCTCTGAAGCCGTTCGCGAACGACTGCACCGGGCCGAGGCCGTGTGCCGCCTGTCAGGCGTTCAAGGGGCTCAACACCAGCTCCGTGCAACTTCGGACTGGGAGGGCACCACGCTGTGATTCTCGGAGATGACGGTCACCTGCGCCGATGCCTGCAATGCACGCAAGCCCTCTTCGGTCGAGATCGACACGACCAGGACGGCGCTGGCGCCGAAGTCCTGCGTCATCTCGACACCGAAGGCCCGAAGCGGGGCCAGCAATTTCAGCTTCGCGTCGCGTAGACCGGCGCGGTATCTCGCCAGCGCTTCGACCCGACGCGAAACCGCAACCTGGTCGCGAGGCATCTCCTCGCCCGGCGCAGGCGCAGCCTCCCGAAGCAGCGAATTCACGGCCTCGCCCGGATCGATCTGGACGATCAGATCCTGTCTCACCCCGTGCCTGGCTTTCTCGAGAATCCCCGCCCACTCGAGCTTGCGAACTTCCGACTTCTCGTCCTGGACAGGCGCCGTGCCGATACGCATGGGGTCATCAGGCCGGTCTACAGGCATTCCGGTGCCGTCGATCGCGACAAAGACCGCGGTTCCCGAAGCGAAGCGCAGGATGCCGTTTTCACGCTCGAAGGTGGCAACGACGGCTTGCACTGGCCCGACTTCGCCATTTGGAAGCTCCTTGCGCAGCCACAGGTAGTAGTCCCCGGCCTCATCAAGCACCAGTTCCTGTACTGGCGACTTGTCGAAGTCGACCTTGCTCCATGAACGAACCAGCTTCGCTGTGCTGCATTGGTCGCCGCAACGCTGTAGAAGGAGCCGCTCCTGTGCACTCACGCTGAATGAGACAAAGCGCAGGCGCGCACCTGCGGCGAACGGACGCGTGCCAGAGAAAGTCTCGTGGCGCGTCGGCTCGGCTTCGAACGGCGGTGGAGCAGCGGCGCTGGGTGCGTTGCCCAGGTGCCTGATCTCGGGCGCCGACTGCGGTCCGGTCGCGCACGCCGAGGCGGCTACGGCCGCTGCCAGGACGGCCATTCTTGCCCGCCTTGAAAAGTGACTTTGCATGGGTGCAGTGTGCGCCAGTCCAGTCGTTCGCGAACGGCAGGTTGCAGCGGAACCACGGCGTTCGTGCCTCAATTCGAATGGGCGTCCGGCTCGGACAGAAGCGCCCTCATTTGCGCGGCGATCCGCTCGCCGCTGGTGCCTGGAGGAAAGTAGCCGACGTATTGGCCCGAGGCGTTCAATACATAGGTGAACGACGTATGGTCGATCATGTAGAAGTCCGAACCTGGCCTCGCGACCTTCTCGTAGAACACCTTGAACGACAACGCGACGCGCCGGATCTGCCGTTCGGTGCCGCCGAGAGCGACAAAGCGGGGATTGAAACTGCGGACGTAGGCAGCGAGCACGGCGGGCGTGTCGCGTTGCGGATCGAGGGTCACGAACACCGGCTGTACACGGTTCCCGTCGGCTCCCAGGGCCGCGATCGCTGCCGCGATGCTGCTCAGGTCCGTGGGACACGCGTCCGGGCAGGACGTATAGCCGAAATACATCAAGACCAGCTTGCCGCGCCACTGCGCGGGTCCGACGATCCGGCCCTCCTGGTCCGTGAGCTGGAACGGGCCGCCGATGGGGCCTGCACCCGTCATGAGCTCGTTCATCAGGCGCGCAGCCTCCGCCCTGGCCGACGCGCTCGCAGATCCCTGGGCCCCGGCGCATGGGGGTACGAACGCGGCCCACAATCCAAGCATGCAGGCGGCCACGCACGCGGCGGCAGGGCGACTCATCGCCGCCGATCGGCTCGCCGAAGGCGTGTCATGCCCCGAACGTGAACTCGGTGCCCGTCGTCGACGGTACCAGCTGCGCCGGCATCATGTTGCGCAGCGAGGCCATCAAGCCCGGTCCGGAACAGTGCATCGGAATGAGCACGTCGGGATTGAGCTTGCCCAGCTCGGCGACCGTCTGTTTCAGATAGGCCTCGTCGGCCGGAAAGAGATGGAAGCCGCCGACGATCGCGTGGACCTTGTCGATTCCCGACACCTTCATGGCCTGTCGCGTCGAGTTCACGATGCCGGAGTGCCCACAGGATGAAATGACGATGAGCCCGCGATCCTTGAGATGGAAGCACGTGGCGTGTTCGTTGAGGTGCTGATCGGGAACGGGCTTGCCCTGTGCCTTGTCGGCAGCAGCCGGAATGTCGCAGCCGAGGCCATCCTTCATGCCGTACTCGACGAATGTGTTCGGCAGGACATGCTCGAACGAATTGCGCTCGATGACGCCGGTGGTGAAGGCCTGGTCTGCAATCACGGTGGGTGTCGGGCACAGGACGACGCGAACGTTCAGCGCCTCGAGTTCGCGGCGGTCGAGCACGCCGAATTCGGCGAACTGCCCGGGGGCGCCCCCCGCGTTCAAGCGGCGACAGAAGTTGTCCTCGCCGCCCGCATAGAGCGCCAGGGAGCCTGGCAACTTCGCGCGGTTGCGCTGCAGGAACGGGATCAGTCCTCCGAAGTGGTCGTAGTGACCATGACTGAGGATCAGTGCCTGCACTCCAGACGGATCGACGCCCATGATCGCGATGTTGTTGTTCAGCGCATCGGCGGTATAGCCGAAGTCGAGCATCAGATCGCGGGTCTGCCCGCCAGCCTGAGATTGCAGGGCCAGGGCGAGGCCCCATTCGTTGTGCAGCGTCTTGCGGAAGTCGCCTGGCGCAGCCAGCCCGGCACGCTTGACCTTCACCCAGGGAGAACCGCTGGTGCGTGGGGTGTCGTAGCTGCTGTCGACGAGCACCTTGATCGTCAGGCGATCGATCACCGGGACCGCGAAGGGCGGAGGCGACTGCGCGGCCGCGTTGCGAATACCGAGCGCCGGTGAGGCGAGTGCGACAGAGCCCAGGAGAAAGCTTCGGCGCTGGATGCTTGTAGCCACGACGACCTCCGTGCGAGCGCGTTCACAAGAACGCTCGATGCCGGCTGAAGTCTAGAGTGATCGCAGGTGCTGTCAAGGAAAAAGCTCGGGCTGGCGCAAAGGCAGGCCGGACCGCGCGAAGCGCTCGTCTTGTGCTGCCGCGCGCCGCCCGCATCAGCTTGAGCGGTTCGTTCCATCCGGGTGGCGCGCCCTGGGACAGCAGGATGGGGCCGGGAGGCGACTGCAATCTCGCGTTCCCGTATGTGGGAAGTCACCGAAAAGTCCGCTGTCTTGCCATTCGTTTAACCACCTCGAACGGCAAGGGTCACAGGTTCGATCCCGGTACCACCTACCGAACGCAAAGCCTCGTGGTTCGAAAGAGCCGCGGGCTTTTTGCCCGGGGCGCACCGCCGACACGCAGACCCTCCGGCGTCGTCGTGCGAGGCCGCTCACGCCGCGAGCACGGACTGCTGGTCCTGCAGCGTCCGCAACAACGCATCCTGGTTGCGTGCCACGAACCGATCCCGGGCCTTGGACAGGCGCTCGAGCAGGCCGTCGCACGGATCGGCCAGCAGGGCCTCGCTCCAGCGATGCGGGCGTCCGTGTTCATGCGCCGCGGTCAGGTCCTGCACGACCCGGAACAGCAGGTCGTTGCTGGCGCGCGTGATCGCGCGCAGGCTCTGCTCGTAGCGTGCGCGGCCCTCCAGCGTGCCGAACAGGCGGTCCAGCACCGCCAGTTCGTTCCAGGCCCAGTTGATCTTGGGCGACAGCGCGCGGTGACCGTGGATCCAGCCCGCGACGTGCACGAGCTCGCTGAGTTCGTCGTACAGCGCGTTCACGCGCAGGTCGAGGAAGTCGTAGTCGGGATCGCAGACGTCGCCGCGTAGGCGCCCGGCCTGGGCCAGGGTTTCCTTGATCGGCGTGCCGTCGTACGGCAGCATGCGGCAGAACACCGCGGCGTTGCTGCCGTCGCCGACGATGGTCTTGAGGAACGCGAGGTTCTCGCGGATGGAGTCGAAGGTGGTCGAGGGGTCGAACATCATGAAGCCGAACTCGAACGTGAGTCCGAGCGACTTCAAGGTCTGCACCGCGGCGATGTTCTGCGCCACTTCGATGCCCTTGTTCAAGGTGTCGAGGCCATCTTCGCTGCCGCTCTCGAGGCCCATGTACACCAGGTACAGGCCGGCATCGCGCATCTGCGCGAACAGCTCGGGCTCGACGGCGTCGGCGCGGCAGTTGAGCTTCCAGATCACGCGGCCGACGAGATCGGCACGATGCAACTCCTGCACGAGCTCGCGGGTCCAGCGCCGCCAGGCGGGACCGAAGACGGGAAAGTCGTCGTCCTGGAACAGGAAGATCGTGATGCCGCGCTCGCGGTAAAGGCTGGCCATTTCCTCGACCACGCGGCGGGGCCGGCGCAGCCGCACCACCTTGCCGGGGGCCGCGCGGTAGAAGACGTGGATCGAGCAGAAGGAACAGGTCCGCGAGCACCCGCGGCTGGCGACCAGCGGCATGGCGCGCTGGCCCAGGATGGACTCGGGTTCGTAGTCGCGATCCGGCCAGGGCAGCGTGTCCAGGTCGTGGATCAGGTGGCGCGGCGGCGTGAGGAGGCAGCGATCGTCCGCGCCTCGGCGAGCGATGCCCGGTACGCCGTGCCAGTCGGAGCCCAGGCCCAGTCGGTCGGCCAGGTCCAGCAGCGTCAGCTCGCCCTCGTAGCGAACCACGCTGTCGAGCTGGGGCATCAGGCGCAGCGTCTCCTCGCTCGACAGGCTGGGAAAGTGCCCACCGATCGTGAAATGCGCCTTGACGCCCGCGTCGCGCATCGCCTGCGCCAGCGCGGCATAGCGACGAATGTAGAACTGGAAGATCAGCGAGAAGCCGACCAGCATCGGCTTGAGTCGACACGCTGCCGCGACGAGTTGCGCCGGGTCCGATTCGAAATCCAGGACCTCGACCCGGTAGCCGAACTGCCGCAACGTCGCGGACAGATAGCCCAGCCCCAGGTTGCCCTGGTTCAGAAACCCGACGAGCAGGATAGACCGGCGCGTGTTGCGCGTGGCGGATGCGAAGCCCGACACTTCGCAATCGTCGGCGCCGGCGGCTTGCACGGGGATCGGAAACGAAGACATGCCAAGCTCCTGCGGCCGCGGACGCGGCGTTGGTCGGACGGCGGGGAGCGCACCCGGCGAAGCTCGGGCCGCGGCGGCCCGGGATCCGGCGGACGATGCTCGCGCGTCACTTCTGCTTGTTCAGGACGGCGAGGGAAGCCTCGAGAGACTTCTGCTGGATCTGCAAGACCTCCAGCTGGGACGTCATCTGGATGACCGCGAGCTGGCGAATCGCCGCCGGGTTGATCTGGTCCAGCACCCAGTCGGGAACCGGATCCCACCACCAGCGCGGGCGGAACTGCAGGGACTCGGCAAGCGCGGGCGGTTGTCGCGTGGTGGCCATCTTGGATCTCCTTGGGGGCGGAAAAGACGACGGCGAAACATTAGGCCGATTCCCGGCACGGGGCAATTTAGAAACAAGGGGGGAAGGGCGTCGCAGCGCGATCCCTGTCCCCCGGTCCGTGCCGCGGATCCCGCGGCCAGGCGCAGCGCTTTGCCGCAGCCGCGGATGCGGCGCTTCGTGCGGGCCCCCTCACTTTGCATGCACGATGATCGGCGTGATCAACAACTCGATCCTGCTCAGCTCGAGCACCAGGTCGGGCCGGCGGAACTGGCCGTTGGCGGGGACCGCCACGAGCTGGACGCTGATCGTCGACAGGTCGCTCATCTCGCCGCGTTGCATCAGCGCGCGCAGCGTGGGGGTGACGTTGACCAGGTGCTTCGCAGCGTGCATCTGCTCGTGCTCGCCGCCGGGCGTGCCGAAGAACGCGAGGCTGCCGGCGTAGTGCGGGTCGTCGGTGGGCGTGTCGGCGTTGGCGCCGGGCAGGTTGACGAACACGCGCACGAAGAAGTCGGTGGCCTCGGGGAAGCGGGCGTACTCGACGCTCAGGAAGGCGTTGGTGGTCGGGTCGAGCTGCGTGAGCATGCCCGTCAGCGCCGACGCACTGGCCACCGGACGCGGGGCGAACGGCTTGCCGATCGGCTGTGACGCCGCCTCGGCGATCAGGTAGCGCTGGCGCACGTCGAAGTGCACCGGCGCGCCGGCCTCGATGCGGCGGCGCAGGGCGGCGAAGTCCTCCGCTGCGAGCTTCAGGAGCGCCGCGGGGTGCGAGCCGATGGCGCTGCTTTCGTACTGGTAGGACAGCAGGGGCATCAGCGTGGTCAGGCCTGCGGTGATCGTCACCGGGCTGCCGTCGCCTTGCACGAAGTAGTTCCACGACTCGCCGATCCAGGCCGGATCGCTGGGGTTGTCGTTGCCCAGCTCGATGTTCCACTTGTTCCAGCAGTAGTCGATCATGCAGTGGTGCATCCAGAACACCGGATCGATGGCCGAGCCGCCGGTGCTCATGTCCTGGCCGACCTGCACGTGCACGCTGCCGTGCGGCCCTTCGAGCGTGCTGCTGAAGGTGTAGAAGTTGCCGTCGTCGAGGATGGGATCCAGCGACGCGGCATTGACCGGCGGGAAGCCCGCGAGCGACGTGTTGTTGCGTGGATGGAAGAGCGGGCTCGCGGGGTCGAGGAAGGCGGGATGCAGTTGCCCGTCCTGGTTCCAGTTCCAGTAAGGCAGCGCGAAGCGCTTCTCGCCGGTCAGCTGGCGGCAGATCTCCTCGAAATAGAACAGATACGCGCGGTGCCACGAGAAGAAGTGCGGCGTGCCGTGCTGGCACAGGTTGAAGCCGCCGGCGACCGTGCCGTGGATGCCGGCCTGGTTGGCCCAGTTGCGCGGATCGGAGGCCGGCAGCGCCTGCATCGCGGCGACGGCGGCGCGGTAGGTCTGCACGTCGACCTACACGAGAGGCGAGCCGGCGTTCAGGCGGCGCCGCGTGGGGCGGTTGCGGATCGCTTCCAGCAGGCTCTCGCAGCCGCCGAGCGTCGACGCGAGGAACAGGCCCATCGCGGCCCCGCCCACGCCCTTGAGGAAGCCGCGTCGTTGCGGCAGGTGGTCTGCGAAGGACAAGTCCATGGCGTGCTCCCGGGGGCTGCGGCTTGATGGGCTGGTTATCCGCGCATTCGGGTTGCGACACAGTCCCTCAGGCTAGGTGCCGGCACCCGGGATCCCACGTTCCGCAGCTGCGGGCAGGGTCGCGGCACGGCATCGCCAACATCGCCGATAGCCTAGGGGGTATGCGCGGCCGGTGGCCGTGCCGCGATCGAGCGAGCCAGCGCTCGCCGGCAACGAGAAAGGCCCCGCAGGTCGGTGAACCTCGGGGCCTCGTGCCGGTGGCCGCGTCGTGCGCGGCCAGGAGTTCATGCGGGGACGGCGGCGTCCTGGTCGACGTCGGCGCTGGCGTCGCTCGCGGGCGGCGATGCGCTCGTCGCGTCCAGCGCGGAGGCGCCGGCGTCCGACTCGGTCGCATGCGCCATCGAGTCCGGCGCGTTGGCACCCATGTCGTCCAGCGTCGGCGCGCCCGAGAGCTTGCCTGAGGCGTCGTACGTGCCGGGCGATGACGAGCCCCTGCTCAAGGTCACGACGACGTCGGGGCCCGACTCCAGCGTGACGCTGTCGGACGACGCGGCGCCGGCATCGCCGTCGGGCGAGCGCAGTTGGCGGTCGAGCGCCGCGGCCGCGGCGTACGGGTCGCCCGCGGAGGGCGGTGAAATCATCATGAGCAGTCCTTGCAAAGAGGCGGTGGTCAGTGATCGACCTTGCGCGGCCAACCTTGATGACTCCCGATGCGCCGAAGCTGAAGCCATCTTGAATCCGGTGGCGGGCGAGCGCATGAGCGGGCAGATGTCACACCTTTGGCAGCAATTGGTTACAGCTCGGCAGGGCAGCGACGATAACGGTTCATCGGTGGCCAGACCACCTCAACGCCTCCTCGCCGCATCATGAACACCCAACACGCCACCGCCTCCGTCCAATGGGAATTGCTGCCCTCGCTGCTGAACCTGCTGGGCAACCGCCGCCAGCGCGCGCAGCCGGCGTGGATGGAGACGGTGGTGTCGGCGTTCGACATGGCCGCCGAGCCGTCGGAGCCCTTCGAGGAAGTGCTGCCGGGGCTGTCGATGCGCGAAGTGCGCGAGCCGGACATCTTCCAGATCTTCTTCGGCTGATTCCCCGCGCGTCGCGCGCCGCCCGCGCCGCGCCCGTTCGCGGGCGAAGCGCCCGCGCCGAACGCGCGCTTCAGTCGCACGCAAGGCGCGCCCGGCGGCCCGCCGTGATCGGCGCCACAATCGAAGCCCCGCAACGTCCGGGGCTCGTGCTCCAGGCCTCCGTCTGGCGACCCGGCCCCCAGCCGCCATGTCGCCCGCCACGCACCACCATTTCATCGACGCCACGATCCTCGATCTTCACCCCACGCAGATGACCGCCGGGTTCGCCGAGGTGGCGCTCAAGCGGCGCGAGTGGGCCGGGTTGTCGAAGAAGAACCGCAGGGAGCTGCTCTCCTCGCACTGGTTTCCTGCCGTGCTCGGGCCGCGTGGACGCAGCTACATCGTCGACCACCACCACCTGGGCCTCGCACTGCATGAAGAGGGCGTCACGCGCGTCAAGCTGATGGTGCTGGACGACCTGTCCTACCTCAGGCAGACGATCTTCTGGCGCGTGATGGAGCAGCGCAACTGGGTGCATCCGTTCGATGCGACCGGCAAGCGTTGCCCCTACACCGACATTCCGACCTCCATCAAGGATCTGTCCGACGACCCGTATCGCAGCCTCGCCGGCATGCTGCGCAGCGCCGGCGGTTTCGCGAAGGACACGTCGCCGTTCGCCGAGTTCCTGTGGGCCGACTACCTGCGCCCGCACATCACGCGCGCGCAGATCCGCAAGGGCATGGCTCTCGCGCTGCGCGAGGCGCAGGGCCTGGCGAAGAGCCCGCTGGCGCGCTATCTCCCGGGGTGGTCGGGTGTCACGGTGGCGCCGGCCGACTCGCACAAATGACGTCCGGTGACGGCGCCGCGGCCGGCCGGCCCTCGGTCACGGCCGACCTGATCGCCGGCGTCTCGATGGCCGGCCTGCTGTTGCCGGAGGCCGTCGCGTACTCCGGCATCGCGGGCCTGCCGCCGCAGGCGGGCGTGCTCGCGTTGTTCGCCGGGCTGCTGGTGTACGGACTGATCGGCCGCTCGCGCTTCGCGATGGTGTCGGCGACGTCGTCGTCCGCCGCGGTGCTCGGCGCCGCGACGCTGTCGCTCGCGGGGCACGACGCGGTGCTGCGCGCCGCGCTCGCCGCCGGCCTGGTGCTGGCCACGGGCCTCGCGTTCCTGGCCGCGGGCGCGATGCGCCTGGGCACGATCTGCAGCTTCATCTCCAAGCCGGTGCTGCGCGGGTTCTCGTTCGGCCTCGCGCTGGTGATCATCGTCAAGCAGTTGTCCAAGCTCACGGGCACGCACCCGACCGCGGATGCGGCACCGGCGGTCGCATGGCAGCTGCTGGCGCAGTGGCCGCAGTGGAACTGGAGCGCCGTCGCCCTGGGCGCGGCCTCGCTGGTCGCGCTGAACCTGCTGGCGCGGCTGCCCAAGCTGCCCGGCGCGTTGCTGGTGATCGCGGCGGGCATCGCGGCGGCGCAGGGCCTGGGCCTGGCCGCGCACGGCGTCGCGGCGGTCGGCCGGATCGACCTCGCCTTGACGATGCCGTCGCTGCCGGTGCTGTCGCAAGGGCAGTGGGTGAGCATCTCGGAGCTGTCGCTGGCGCTCGTGCTGCTCGTCTTCGCCGAGAGCTACGGCGCGATCCGCACGATGGCCAACAAGCACGGCGACACGGTCGATCCGAACCGTGACCTGTGGGCGCTGGGCGCCACCAACCTGTTGTCAGGGCTTCTTCACGGCCTGCCGGTGGGCGCTGGCTTCTCGGCGACCGCGGCCAACGAGGCGGCCGGCTCGACGAGTTCCAAGTCGGCCTGGATCGCCGGCCTCGTCGTGCTGGTGCTGGTGGCGCTGTGCCTGCCGTGGATCGAACTGACGCCCGAGCCGGTGCTGGCCGCCGTCGTGATCCACGCGGTCTCGCACACGTTGACGCTGACGGCGTTCAGGCCCTACTTCGCGTGGCGGCGCGATCGCTTCGTGGTCGTGGCCGCGGCGATCGCGGTGGTCTTGCTGGGCGTGTTGAACGGCCTGCTGGCGGGCATCGCGATCAGCGTGGCGATGACCTTGCGCGGGCTGTCCGAGCCGCGCATGAGCGAGCTGGGCCGACGCAGCGACGGGCATGACTACCTCGGGCTGCAGCATGCCGACGTGGTGCCGGTGGCCGGCGTGCTGATCCTGCGTCCGGAGGCACCGCTGTTCTTCGCGAACGTCGAGCGCATGCTGGCCGAGATGCGCACGCGCATCGCCGCCGCGGCGCCGCGCGCGTTCGTGCTGAGCCTGGAGGAGACGCCCGATCTCGACGGCACGACCATCGAGGCGCTGACGGCGTTCACGGCGGAGCAGTGCGCCGCAGGTCGCGCGACCGTGCTCGCGCGCTTGAAGGATCCGGTACTCGCGCTGCTGGAGTCGGCGATGGCCGGGCAGAAGGGGACGGTGCTCGAGGCGGGGAGCGTCGACGACGCCGTGGTGTCGCTGGCCACCTCCCTGGCCGCCGCCACAGGGTCCTGAGCGCCGGGACGCCCGGGGCGCAACTCGACCAGACGGGTGTATCCGCGGAGCCGCCAAAGCAGGCGGGACCCCCGATTGCCACGTCCCGGGAGTCGTTTCACTGTATTGGAGAACACCAAATGAACAAGACTCTCGCCACCCTTCTCGCCACCGCCGCCGCCGCCACGTTCAGCATGGGCGCCTACGCGCAGTCCACGGACCCGGCTCCGGGCACGCCTGGCACCACCACGACCACCACCACGGTCACCACCGACACCATCGAGACCAAGATGGTTCCGGCGCCGGGCGTCACGCACAAGGAAGCGAAGGACCTGAAGACGGAGTCCAAGGCCGACTACAAGGCCCGCAAGAACATCGCCGAAGCCAACCACGACCTGAACAAGGCCGACTGCAAGGTGACCACCGACGGTGCCGTCGAACGTGCCTGCAAGGCCGACGCGCGCGCCCAGGAGAAGAAGGAAAAGGCCGATGCCAAGCTGATCCACAAGACGGAAACGCAAGACATCAACGCCGTGACCAAGTAAGTCCCGCATTGGCGGCGCCGGCCTTCGGGCCCGCCGTCATCGCAGGCTGCGAGCCCCGCGGATCTCGAGATCTTCGGGGCTTTCCTTCGTCCGGGACGGGCGCGAAGAGACGGTTCATCGCCGATCTGAGGAGTTCGCTCGGCGACTACGCCAAGGGGTCTGGCATCTGCTCGTCCGCGCCATGTCGCAGGCGACCGAGACGATGGCCCTCGCGGCCTCGAATCGCGATGCGCGCTTCAGCATTCGGTTGAAGCCCGGCGCGATTCGAGGAGATGCCAGACCTCTAGGCTGCGGCCCACCCGCTTCGACGTTCCCCGCAGGTCGGCGATGAACCGGAAAAAAGGCTCCCGCGGGAGCCTTGTTGCCGACGGGCGGCGCGGTCTACTTGTCGAGCCAGTCGCTCAGTTCCTCGGCGTGTTCCTGCTCCTGGGACAGGATGTGCTCGATGATGCGGCGCGTCGTCGAGTCCTTGTCGCCGATCAGCTTGACCATCTGCGAGTAGGCCTCGATCGCCACGCGCTCGGCCACCAGGTTGGCGCGGATCATCGCCTTCAGATCCTTCGATTCGTCGTAGTCGGCATGGCTGCGTTCGAGCAGTGTCGACGGCGAGAAATCGGGCTCGCCGCCCAGTTGCACGATGCGCTCGGCCAGCATGTCGGCGTGCTCCGTTTCCTCGTTCGCGTGCACGAGGAACTCCTCGGCGATCGCGGGCGACGCGAGGCCCTTGGCGGTGTAGTGGTGGCGCTTGTAGCGCAGGATGCACACGAGCTCGGTGGCGAGCGAGTCGTTGAGGAGCTTGACGATGTCGTCGCGCCACGGGCCGTAGCTGGGCGTCATGGCACCGTCTTCGAGGTGCTTCTTCGCCGCGTCGAGTCCGCCCTGGTCGAGCTTCAGGGCAACGCGGGCGGGGCTGTCGGTTTCGGTCATGGCTGGCTTTCGAATGGTGGAGTTGATCGGTCTGCGCAGGCAATCGGGATGCCGGCGCTCGCCCGGGCACGCCCCCGCCGTCGCGGCAGCGCTTGCCGCAAGACCGTGGACGCCCATGCGGCCGGCGTTGCGACTACAGTGGGCCGCATCCAAGGCAGGAGGTTTCCGCATGAGCTCGAGCAACAAGCCCGTCACCGTCGCGGTGCTGGACGACTACCAGGGCGCCGCGCTGCGCCTGGCCGACTGGTCGGTGCTCGACGGCCGCGCCGCCGTCACCGTGTTCAACGACCACCT
>FSZR01000840.1_pt1 | contig 15631 bp, 12 predicted proteins | sample 1638781 | NCBI WGS metagenome assembly FSZR01 (sample SAMEA3914813, study PRJEB12502) | metagenome | biome: forest; material: soil | place: Canada | collected 2011-07-07 | depth 0.3 m | reverse complement strand
GTCGTGGCCGGGCCGCGTGCTCTTGGAGAGGATGACCGTCTTGCTGGTGCTCGACGTGGCACCGCCCAGGCCGTCGATCTGCTTGCCGTACGGATCGGGGCTGCCGATCACGCGCATCAGCAGCGCGTCACGCGCGGGGCCGGGCACGCGCGCGCTCTCGGGCAGGTCGTCGAGGCGGAAGAACACGCCCTTGCTGGTGCCGCCGCGGAGGTACGTCGCGGGGACCCTGATCTGGGGGACGGTGGACATGGCGGTGTTCTCAGGCGGCCTGCGTCGAGGCGAGGAAGTCCTGCGCGAAGCGCTGCAGCACGCCGCCGGCTTCGTAGATGGACACTTCTTCGGCGGTGTCGAGGCGGCACGTGACGGGCACCTCGATGCGCTCGCCGGCGCGACGATGGACGACCAGCGTCAGCGTCGCGCGCGGCGTGCGTTCGCCGACCACGTCGTACGTCTCGGTGCCGTCGAGGCCCAGCGTCTTGCGGTCGACGCCCGGCTTGAATTCCAGCGGTAGCACGCCCATGCCGATCAGGTTGGTGCGGTGGATGCGCTCGAAGCCCTCGGCGACGATCGCCTCGACGCCTGCGAGACGCACCCCCTTGGCGGCCCAGTCGCGCGACGAGCCTTGACCGTAGTCGGCGCCCGCGATGATGACCAGCGGCTGCTTGCGCAGCATGTAGGTCTCGATGGCCTCCCACATGCGCATGACCTGGCCTTCGGGCTCGACGCGCGCCAGCGAGCCGGCCTTCACGCTGCCGTCGGCGTTGCGCACCATCTCGTTCTTCAACGTCGGGTTGGCGAACGTCGCGCGCTGCGCGGTGAGGTGGTCGCCGCGGTGCGTGGCGTAGGAGTTGAAGTCCTCCTCGGGCACGCCCATGCGGTGCAGGTACTCGCCGGCCGCGCTGTTCATCATGATCGCGTTGGACGGCGACAGGTGGTCGGTGGTGATGTTGTCGGGCAGCACGGCCAGCGCGCGCATCGCGCGCAGCGTGCGCTCGCCGGCCAGCGCGCCTTCCCAGTACGGCGGACGCCGGATGTAGGTGCTGGGCGCGCGCCAGTCGTACAGCGGCGCGACGCGCTCGCCCGAGTCGGCCTGGATCGCGAACATCGGTTCGTAGACCTGGCGGAAGTGCTCGGGCTTGACGCTCCTGGCGACGATGGCGTCGATCTCGGCGTCCGTCGGCCACAGGTCGGCCAGGCGGATCTCGCGGCCTTCGAAGACGGTCAGCACGTCCTTCTCGATGTCGAAGCGGATGGTGCCGGCGATCGCGTAGGCCACGACCAGCGGCGGCGACGCGAGGAACGCCTGCTTGGCGTACGGGTGGATGCGGCCGTCGAAGTTGCGGTTGCCGGAGAGCACGGCGGTCGCGTAGAGATCGCGCTCGATGATCTCCTGCTGGATCGCGGGGTCGAGCGCGCCGGACATGCCGTTGCACGACGTGCACGCGTACCCGACGACGCCGAAGCCGAGCTTCTCGAGTTCGGGCAGCAGGCCGGCGTCTTCCAGGTACAGCGTGACGGCCTTCGAGCCTGGCGCCAGCGAGCTCTTGACCCACGGCTTGCGCGTGAGGCCCACGCGGTTCGCGTTGCGCGCGAGCAGGGCGGCCGCGATCACGTTGCGCGGGTTGCTGGTGTTGGTGCAACTGGTGATGGCCGCGATGATGACCGCGCCGTCGGGCATCCGGCCCGGCGTCTCGGTGTACGGCGCGGCGATGCCCTTGGCCGCGAGGTCGGCCGTCGCGACGCGCGCGTGCGGGTTCGACGGGCCGGCCATGTTGCGCACGACGCTCGCCAGGTCGAACGACAGCGTGCGCTCGTAGACGGCCTCGGCGAGCGTGTCCGACCACAGGCCCGCCACCTTCGCGTAGGTCTCGACCAGCGCGACCTGCGCGTCCTCGCGGCCGGTCAGGCGCAGGTAGGTGATCGTCTGCGCGTCGATGCTGAACATCGCGGCGGTGGCGCCGTACTCGGGCGCCATGTTGGAGATGGTGGCGCGGTCGCCCAGCGTCAACGCCGCGGCGCCCGTTCCGTGGAACTCGAGGTAGGCGCCGACGACCTTGGACTTGCGCAGGAACTCGGTCAGCGCGAGCACGAGGTCGGTGGCCGTGATGCCCGGCTGCGGCTTGCCCGTCAGCTCGACGCCGACGATCTCGGGCAGACGCATCCACGACGCGCGCCCGAGCATCACGTTCTCGGCCTCGAGCCCGCCCACGCCGACGGCGACGACGCCCAGCGCATCGACGTGCGGCGTGTGGCTGTCGGTACCCACCAAGGTATCCGGGAACGCGACGCCGTCCTTCGCCTGGATCACCGGCGACATCCGCTCGAGATTGATCTGGTGCATGATCCCGTTGCCCGGCGGGATGACTTCCATGTTCTTGAACGCGCGCTTCGTCCATTCGATGAAGTGGAAGCGGTCCTCGTTGCGGCGATCCTCGATCGCGCGGTTCTTCGCGAACGCGTCCGGATCGTCGCCGCCGCATTCGACCGCCAGCGAGTGGTCGACGATCAGCTGCACCGGCACCACCGGGTTGACCTGCGCCGGATCGCCGCCCTGCTCGGCGATGGCGTCGCGCAGGCCGGCGAGATCGACCAGCGCCGTCTGCCCGAGGATGTCGTGGCAGACCACGCGCGCCGGGAACCACGGGAAGTCGTGGTCGCGCCTGCGCTCGATCAGCTGCGTCAGGCTCTGCGCCAGGATCGCCGGATCGCACCGCCGCACCAGGTTCTCGGCATGCACTCGCGACGTGTAGGGCAGCGTGGCCCAGGCGCCCGGCTTGATCGCGTCGACGGCCTCGCGGGCGTCGAAGTAGTCGAGCGAGGTGCCGGGCAGGTTCTTGCGATGTTGGAGATTCATGGCGTCGTGGCGGAGCGGGTGCGGCTGGCGAAGGGGGCGGGGCTTAGCGACGCTCGGCGATCGGCACGAACGACAGGTCTTCCGGACCGGTGTAGTTTGCGCTCGGGCGGATGATCTTGTTGTCGATGCGCTGCTCGATCACGTGCGCTGCCCAGCCCGAGGTGCGCGAGATGACGAACAGCGGCGTGAACATCGCGGTCGGCACGCCCATCATGTGGTAGCTGACGGCGCTGAACCAGTCGAGGTTGGGGAACATCTTCTTGACCTCCCACATCACGCTCTCGAGGCGCTCGGCGATGTCGAACATCTTGGTCGAGCCGGCTTCCTGCGACAGGCGCTGCGCCACGCCCTTGATGACCACGTTGCGCGGATCGCTGACCGTGTAGACCGGGTGGCCGAAGCCGATCACGACCTCCTTGGCCTCGACGCGGCGGCGGATGTCGGCCTCGGCGGCGTCCGGCGAGTCGTAGCGTTTCTGGATCTCGAAGGCGAACTCGTTGGCACCGCCGTGCTTGGGACCGCGCAGCGCGCCCACGCCGCCGGCGATGGCCGAGTACATGTCGCTGCCCGTGCCGGCGATCACGCGGGCCGTGAAGGTCGACGCGTTGAACTCGTGCTCGGCGTAGAGGTTGAGCGACGTGTGCATCGCGCGCACCCAACTGTCCGAGGGCTTCGTGCCGTGCAGCAGGTGCAGGAAGTGGCCGCCGATGCTGTCGTCGTTGGTCTCGACGTCGATGATGTTGCCGTTGACGGCGTAGTGATACCAGTACAGCAGCATCGAGCCGAGCGAGGCCATCAGGCGGTCGGCGATGTCGCGCGCGCCGGGCACGTTGTGGTCGTCCTTCTCGGGCAGCGCGCAGCCCAGCACCGACACGCCCGTGCGCATCACGTCCATCGGATGCGCGGCGGCGGGCAGCTGCTCCAGCGCGACCTTCAGGCCGGCGGGCAGGCCTCGCAGCGCCTTCAGCTTGGCCTTGTACGCGACGAGTTCGGCCGATGTCGGCAGCTTGCCGTGCACCAGCAGATGCGCGATCTCCTCGAACTCGCAGACCTCGGCGAGGTCGAGGATGTCGTAGCCGCGGTAGTGCAGGTCGTTGCCGGTGCGGCCAACGGTGCACAGCGCGGTGTTGCCGGCGGTGACGCCGGACAGGGCGACGGACTTCTTCGGCTTGAAGGTGGAGGCGGGCACGTTGGCGGGGGCGTCGATCATGAGGTTCTTCCAGGGGTCAGCGTGAAGGAGAAACGGCGAATGCGGGGGTGGGCGAGGTTGCGATGACGAGCTCCGGCCGGCTGGCACGGTCGGGCCGACGGTGGTCATCCCGAACTTTGCGCCGAGCGCGTCTCCGGGTCGCGCACAGGGGGCTTTGTCGACCTGCCACGCGCCCGGCGCGTTGTCATGTTGCAATGTTCGCATTCCGGTATGCTTTATACAACGGTTGAAGTTGCGAAGGTTTGCGAATCTGCAGCCCCATTTTGCGATGTTTGCGAACAAGAAGGAGCCCGTCGTGCGCAAGACCTTCCTCGGCGTGAAGCTCAAGACCCTGCGCGAGCAACGCGGCCTGACCCAGGCCGCGCTGGCGCAGTTGCTGGACCTGTCGCCCAGCTACCTGAACCAGCTGGAGAACAACCAGCGGCCGCTGAGCGTGCCGGTGCTGTTGCGGCTGCAGTCGTCGCTGGGCGTCGACCTGCAGGTGTTCTCCGACGATGACGAGGCGCGCCTGACGGCGCAGCTGCAGGCCGTGATGGCCGACGCCGCGGGCGGCACGGTCGTCGCGCAGGCCGAGCTGCGCGCCCTGGCGCAGCAGATGCCCGCGCTGGCGCAGGTCGTGATCCGCATGCATCGACGCGGCCGCGAGGCGGAGGATCGACTGTCGTCGCTCGCGGCGACGCTGGGCGATCGTGTCGGCGACCTCGCGCCGTCCGCGCGCCAGTCGCACGAGGAGGTGCGCAACTTCTTCTACGAGCGCCACAACCACATCGCCGCGCTGGACGAGCGCGCGGAGGCGCTGGCGGACGTCGTGCGCTCGACACCCAAGTCGGACCGGCCGACGCGCCGCGAGGACAAGGATCGTCCCCACGACGCCCGCGACCTGGCCGCCCGCCTCGAGGCGTTCCTGCTCCAGGCGCACGGTGTCGCCACGCGCGCCTTGCCCGACGACGGCCCCTTCGCGGAAGACGCCACGCTGCGCCGCTTCGACGCCCACACCAAGGTGCTGTACGTCGGCGACGCCGCCGAGCCCGGCCAGCGCGCGTTCCAGCTCGCGACGCAACTGGCCTATCTCGACGCCGGCGCGCTGATCGACGAGCTGGCCGACGCGGGCAAATTCGCGAGCCCGGAATCGCGCTCGCTCGCGCGCATCGGCCTGGCCAGCTACTTCGCCGGCGCGCTCGTGCTGCCGTACCGCCGCTTCCTGGGCGCCGCCGAGCAACTGAGCTACGACATCGACCTGCTCGCGCTGCGCTTCGGCGTCAGCTTCGAGACGGTGTGCCACCGGCTCTCCACGCTGCAACGCCCGGAGGCGCGCGGCGTGCCGTTCTTCTTCGTGCGCGTCGACCGGGCGGGCAACATCTCCAAGCGCCAGTCGGCCACCGATTTCCACTTCTCGCACACCGGCGGCACGTGCCCGCTGTGGAACGTCTACGAGGCCTTCGCCCAGCCCGGCAAGGTGCTGACGCAGGTCGCGCGCATGCCCGACGGCCGCACCTACCTGTGGATCGCGCGCTGCGTGTCGCGCGCGACCGGCGGCTACGGCTCGCCCGAGCGCACGTTCGCCATCGGCCTGGGCTGCGACGTGCGCCATGCGTCGCGCCTGGTGTACGCCAAGGGCCTGGACCTCGGGGACGCGGAGGTGGCGACGCCCATCGGCGCCGGCTGTCGCGTCTGCGATCGCCAGGGCTGCCCGCAGCGGGCGTTTCCCGCGCTCGGCAAGCAACTGCGGATCGACGAGAACGAGCGGCCGCGGGAGCCGTATGCGAGTCGGTGAGGGGTGGGCCGCCAAGGATCGTCAGGCGCGCTCGTCGTCGCCTTTCGCCGTGACATGCACCCGCGGCCTCCGCCCGTCGTTCCATCGTCCGCCCAGCGCCCGTTCGACCTGCGCGGCGAGCTGCAGTAGCAGCCCGTCGTTGGCCTGTCGGGCCTGTGCCTGGATGCCCAGCGGCAGGCCGCTTTCCTGCATCGCCAGCGGCAGCGAGATGGCCGGCAGTCCGCAGAGGTTGGCCAGCGGCGTGTAGGCGAAGTTCTGCCAGAGGTGGGCGAACCAGTCGTGCACCGAGGGGTTCGTGCTGGCGGTCAGGTAGTCGACGCTGCCGACGCGCGGCGTGGGCAGCGCGGTGATCGGCGTGAGCACGATGTCCCAGGATTCGAAGAACGCGGCGAAGGCGCGTGAGGTGCTGTTGAACCGGGCCTGCATGGCGTAGCGCTCGCTGTAGGACGTGTGCAGGCCGGCCTCCCAGATCTTGACGTTGATCGGCTCGAGCAGGTCCGCCGGCGGCCGCTCGAGGCCCAGGCGCGCGAGATGGCCGGCGATGACCTGGGCGAAGTTGCTGATGTAGCAGGTGGTCTGCGCGGCGAAGGCGGCCCCGAAGTCCACAGCGGGCAGCTTCCATTCGACGTGATGGCCGAGGCCTTCGAGCAGGCGGCCGACGCGTTCGAGCTCGCTCACGAAATGGGGCGTCGCCCGATGATCGCCCCACTCGTGCGACAGCGCGATGCGCAATGGGGGCGGGTCGTGGCGAATGAGCTCGGCGTAGGGTTGCGGCGCGCTCCAGAACGGCATGAACTCGCCCGGGGCGCCTCCGCGGCAATGGTCGACGAAGGTGGCCGTGTCGCGCACCGTGCGACTGTGGCAGCCCTGGATCGACACCAGGCCGGAGAGATCCGACAGGCCCGGTGCCAGCGAGAACACGCCGCGCGACACCTTCAGGCCGATGTGGCCGGTCGCGCCCGCCGGGATCCGGATGGAGCCGCCGCCGTCGGTCGCGTGCGACATCGGCAGGACGCCGGCCGCCACGACGGCTGCCGTCCCGGCGGACGACCCGTTGGTGGTGAAGTCGGTGTTCCACGGGTTGCGCGTGACGTGGAACCGATTCTCGGCCGCGCTGCAGACGCCGAATTCCGGCGTGGTCGTGCGGCCGAGGATGTTCAGGCCGGCCTGGCGGATCCGATGGGTCAGGAAGCTGTCTTCGGCCGGCCGATGGCCCTGCATCAGCATCGAACCGAATTCCTGCCGCCGGCCCTTGAGCGTCGGCCCGAGATCCTTCATGAGGTAGGGCACGCCCGCGAACACGCCGTCGGGCCGCATGCCGTCCGCCAGCGGATCGGCGACGACGTCGTCGAACAGTTCGACCACCGCGTCCAGCGCGCCGTTGGTGCGGACGATCGCGGCCGCGACCTGTGCCGCGAGCTCGGCGGGCGTCACGTCGCCCTGGCGCACGCGCGCGGCGAGCGCGACGGCGTCGTGCGCGGCCCATTCCTCCCAGCTCATCGCGAGCGTCATGCAAGACCTCCGGTTGTCGCGAGCGAACCTCGTCGGGCGGTTGCCGCGAGGCGGAGCCAGGATAGCCTCGGGCCGTCCCTGGCGGGGCGACGTGGCCCCGGTCTCAGCGGCTGGCCAGGCGGCGCACGGCCGCGTCGCCGAACGACTGGATGTGCGCGACCATCAGCGCGCTGCTCGGCGAGCACCGAATGCAGCTCGTCGGTGACGGCGTGGATGAGGTTGACCAAGAGCCGGCCGCGGGACTCGCGCGCTGCGCCTTCGCCGGACCACGGCGATCCGGCGAAGGCGGTGTGACACGCGGGTGATCTCCTCGCGACCATCGACCCATGAGCGCAGCTTCGTCGAAGCATATCAGCGGTGAGATCCGGGCCCGTGCGGTGGATCGATACGTGCTCGCCCTTCGGCGGCATCGAGTCATCCGTCAACGAGCTGCCACGGCGGAAATGACTATCTGGCAAGGACGATATGCGTGGCAAGTTCGGTGGGCACGTGTTCGACGGTGCGGTACCCGAGGGCGCGGAGGTCGATGCCGGCGAACAGGGCTTCGCCCTGACCGAGCACGACGGGCGCAACGGCCAGATGGATCTCGTCTACGTGGCCGGCCAGCACGAACTGCCGTACGGTTTCGACCCCGCCGCCGATCTTGATGTCCGCGTCGCCGGCAGCCTCGCGCGCGCGGGCAAGCGCCACCTCGATCCCCTCGGTCACGAAGTGAAAAGTCGTCCCCCCCAGCATCTCCAGGGACTTCCTGGGGTGGTGTGTGAGTACGAAGGTCGGCGCGTGATAGGGCGGTTCGTCGCCCCACCATCCGTTCCACTCCTCGTCGGGCCATGCGCCCCGGATGGGACCGAACATGTTTCGACCGAGAATGAAGGCCCCAAAGCCCTCCATGGAGCGTCGACCGAAATCGTCGTCCGGACCTGTGACGCCGCCAGCCGACCCGGTCATCGCCGCGAATGAGCGGGTCGGGAAAAACCATTGGAAGAGTTCTTTCCCGCTCTTTCCCAGCGGATGTTCGAGGCTTTGGTCGATCCCTGCTGCAAAGCCATCGAGTGATACGCCGAAGCCGGCCACGCGGATTTTCGTCATTGATAGCTCCCGATACCACTTGCGTTGCGCAAGCAGTTGTCCAGTAGAAATTCTGCCAGCCTGTCGAATGTGCCGTTCCAGCCGGCGCAATCACTGATTGCGCTCTTTGCCGACAGGAAACCCGTCAGGCTGAAATGCATCCTAGTGCCTCCCGCCGCCAGGCTCCTCCGACACGGACATTCGCATCGACTTCGACCGCTGGATAGAACGCCAGTCTCGAGGTGAGCCTGCCTCAGACTTCCCGCGGGCCTGTTCAGGCGCCTCGGTCGATGTAGCGGTAGAGCGGGTCCCTGTCACCCCGCTCGCCGCGCAGGAACCTCGCGGCGGGGTATCTGTCCCAGTACTTTCCTGTTTCCGGCTCGACGCGGCTCGCGTCCAGGATCACATCACGATGAACGATGGCCCAGCGGCCTTCGCGCCTCTCGAACTTGTCCAGATTCCGACCCGCGATGGTGGCGTCCGTGCCATCCGTGCCCTGACACCAGGTGACGTGACAGGACTCGACGAAGGCATGGTCGGCGTCGTCGAATTCGCACAGGATGTTGGTGATGAAGTGCATCGTGCCCGTGACTGGCGAACCGGGCTCTGTGCGAGTGAACGCAACGACCTCGATGAACTCGGACGCGAGGCCGTCGAACGCCCCGTTCCTCTCGCTCGCGCCGGGGTGATAGCAGGCGTGGGAGAGTTCCGCATCCGCGCGGTCATCGGCACGGGCGCGGCGGTACAGCACCTCGGCGATGGCCTGCTTGTCGAGCAGGTTCTGGACGACCTCCTGGCGAGATGATTCCTGCCGCTCCGCGCACGCGCCGGCTGCGGTCGGCAGGCGTCCCCGCGCGGCGCCAAGGAGGCCATAGAGCGGATCGCTCGGCGTGCGGGTGCCCATCAGCGCGGCGGGTTGTGTCTGCGGGTCCCAGAACGGCCGCGTCGCCGGCATCACGCGCGACCAGTCATAGACGATGTCCCGGTGCTGGATCAGCCAGCGCCCGCCATTGCGACGGAAGGTGTCGAGATAGCGTCCGCCGATGTGAAAGAAGACGCGCCCGTCCCCTTCGGCATAGGTCTCGTGCGCCACGTGATAACTCTCCACGAACACATCGCCGTCCTCGCGGAAGTCGAACAGCGCATTGCCGATGATGTGCTGCTTGCCGAAGCATTCGGGGCCCTTGAGCCGCGCGGCTTCCAGGCCATCGATGAATCCGTGCATCGGTCCTTGGTAGGTCCCGTGGTTGTCGGTGCCGTCCGTGGGATGACAGGCTTTCATCAGCACCGGATCGTAGCGGTCGGCGCCGCGCGCGCGGGCATGGAGCAGGTCGACGATCTCCCGCTTCACCAAATATTGCTGGATGGCGTCGTTCACCGGGTCTGCTCCGCGAGGACGTTGACTTCGGTGCCGGACTGGGCCCTTGCCGCTGCATAGCGATGCGGGTCGGGCATCATCAGCAGGATTGCTGCGCCGATCAGCGTCCCGACGGTGGAGACCATCAGGGCCGTGGAATAGCCGCCCGAATCCGCGATGCGGCTGATCATCACGGGACTCGCTCCGGCCGACAGGACCAGGCAGCCATAGGACAGGCCATAGAGCTTCCCGAAGCTCGCCAGGCCGAAGTAGCGGGAGATGCAGAAGGCCATGATGTCGAGCTCGGCTCCGATCGTGAGGCCGATACCGAAGGCCGCCATCGCGACCAGCACGGGGTTGGACTGAATCAGCAAGGCACAGCTCAAGCCGGAGATCGCAAAGGCAAAAGCTGCGACCTTGGGGGCTGCGAAGCGGTCGAGCGCAGCACCTGAGCCGAGCCGGCCTGTGAGCACGGCCAGGCCGATCAGGGACTGAACCTGTGCCGCGCCGGCGGGCGTGAACCCACGCTCGCGCAGCAGGCTGATGAGGTGAAACAGGTAGCCGCCGCTGAAGAATGCCGGCGCGAGAAAGCCCAGCAGCATCACCCAGAAGAGCGGCCGGCGAAACGCAGAGAAATCGCCACCCGCCGACTTGCCGCCGACCGGAGCCTGCCCTGAGCCACCGTGATCGCTGCGGATGAGCAGCAGGCCGGTGCCTCCAAGAACGAGGACCAGGGCAGCCATGACCCGGTAGCCGCCGCGCCAGCCCAGATGCCCGATCACCCAGGTGGCCCAGATCGGCCCCGTGATCGCCATCAACCCGAGGCCGCTGATCATGATGCCCAAGGCCAGGCCGCGAACCCGATCGAAACGCGCCGTCACCATGCGGGCAAATCCCGGTGGCGTGGTGCCGACGCCCAGGACGGCCAGCAGCGCAATGCATGCGGCATAGACGCTGAAATCGGCCGGTACCGTGCTGAGCAGCGAGAAGGCGAGCGCCTCCCCGCAGATCGAAAAGGCGACGACACGGAACGCGCCGAAGCGGTCCATCAAGGCACCCGCGATCGGCGCGCAGGCGGCGACGCTGGCCGACAGGATCAGGGTAGCCCGCGCCAGTTGATCGCGGGTGAAGCCGGCTTGCGTCAGTTCGTGCACAAAGGCGCCGCTGGTGTAGGCGTGGAGCCCGATCGTGCCGATGGCAGCGGCGATGGTGCAGCCAACCAGCGTCCGCCAGTGATGGCGGAATTCATGTGAGATGGCCATTCGTGTGTCTCCTGTGGTTTTTGAAGGGTCACGCCCGTCGTGTCGACGACCGGCGGGTCTGCATGGATGCGGCAGACTCGAAGTTCGTGACGAAGTCTTCGGGAAGGGCCGGGCCCCACACGTAGAGCGAATCCTGCGGCGGGTGATCGGCCGCGGGCCATACGAGGTCATGCGGCACGAAGTCGATGTCGAACGAATACTCGGCGTAGCTGCCCCACGGGTCCCGGACGTAGTAAAAATAGTTCGACCCCAGCACGTGCCGTCCCACTCCCCAGCCCTGGGCAAAGCCTGCACTGCGCATCTGCTCGGCGCCGCTGCCGACTTCGTCGATGCTGCCGACGTCCCAACTGGTGTGGTGCAACCCGGGCGCGTCGGATTTCGCAAAGGCGACGAGGTGATGGTCACTGCCATGCGGCCCGTGCATGAATGCGATGATGTCGCCCGATCGATCGGTGAGCCTGAGGCCCAGAACCTCCTGACAGAACTGCACCATGCGCATGACGTCGGGGCTGAAGAGAAGCACGTGCGACAGGGTTCGCGGCCGCACCTGCGGCATGCGGCTGCGGGCCGGCGCCGCGCCCTGACCTGCGCTGAGCGGGGGCAGCGGCAGAGGCCGGCACTTCGCGCTCGGTGACACCTTGTCGGCCACGACGACCTGCAGCGGCGTGCCGTCCGGCGTGCGAAGCCAGAGCCCTTCGCCATCCGACAGGGCATGCGCCGACGTGACCATGTCGCCGGCCTCGATCCGCTCCCGCATGGCCTCGAGATCGCTGGCGAAGATGCCCAGGCGCAGGTACTCGAGGCGCTTCGGCTGCCCTGTTGCGTACACGGACAGCCAGCAATGCGAGCCACCATGCGTGTACACGTCCAGGCGCTCATCGACGCGCCGCACGGCTAGTCCGAAGGCCGCGTAGAAGCGCTCTGCCTCGCCCAGGTCCGGCACCGTGAAGACGACGCGATCCACGGAATGCACGCCGACGGCATGGGCCCGGCGCGTCTGGGCAATCGTGAGACTTGGATGATCCATGACAGGCGCCCCACCGACTCAGCGACTAGCCAGGGCTGCAGCGATGGCCGGATCCTGGACGCCGTCCACGAGGACGAACAGCAGGCGACAGGGCCGGCCGGAACGATTGGCCCATGCGTGATTCGTGCCGCGCTGGATCACCACGCTGCCGGTCGGAAGCGTCACCTCCGAGTCGTCGAGGATCAGCGTGATCTCGCCCTCGATGACGATGCCGTAGTCCACCGTCTGCGTGCGGTGCATCAGCGGATGCGGCGAGTCGGCCGTGACCGTCGATGCCGAGGCGTCGCCCGTCTGCCTGAACGCGGCACTCATCTTCTCCGCGCCGCGGGCGAGGAATTCCGGTGTGTCCACGGGAACGTCGACGTAGCGCAATCGCGTGCCCAACCTGGGCGGCGCGAGCAAGAGGGGCCCGACGGTGGGATCGGCGCCGTTGTCGATGGGCGCCGGGGCGCCGCTCGTGCTCCAGACCTCATGGAAAAGCGTGCCCGGGATGGCCACCAACTCGACAACGGCAGGCAGTGGCCCGTCGGACGTGACGATGGCCTTGCCGTTCGCGTCGTGCCCGGTGACCACGCGACGGATGGGCGGAAACGCCGGAGTGCTCATGATTCGCTCCTTGCAGGTTCTTTGCGGGCCATCAGGGGCCGCGACGGGTGTAGGCGTACAGAGGATCCTCGGCGCCACGTTGGCCATACAGGGAGGGCAGGGCGGGATGCTTCTCCCAGAACTTGGCGGTCTCCGGCTCCATGCGGCTCCAGTCGAAGATCACGTCCCGGTGGACGATCGCCCAGCGGCCGTCGCGTCGCTCGAACTTGTCCAGGTAGCGGCCACCGATCGTCGCATCGACGCTGTCGACCATCTGGCACCAGGCGACGTGATACGACTCGACGAAGGCGTGCGTGTCGTCGCCGAATTCGATGAGAACGTTGGTCACGACGTGCACCATGCCCTTGATCGGCGCGCCGGGCCTTGGACGGGTGAACGACACCACGTCGATGAACTCGGCCGCGAGCCCGTCGAACACGCCGTGCCGCTCGGTGGCGCCCGGGTGGTAGCAGGCGTGCGCCAACTCGGCGTCCGAGCGATCGCCGGCACGCGCGCGGCGGTACAGCACTTCGGCAATCTCCTGCTTGGCCAGCAGTCGCTGGATCGGGTCCATGGAGTTCTCCTTTGCTGAACAGGCTTGCGATTCAGAAGAATTCTGCGACGCCGAAGTCCAGGCCGCTCGAGGCGCGCCCGGCAAAGTTCGTGGCGCTGACTGCCGGGCCGCCGGGAATGGACAGGAACGAGCCCCCGCGGTTGTCGATACGCACGGCAGTCGTATAGAGCCAGGTCCGCTTGGACAGGAAGTGGGTGTAGCCGATCGCGAACATCTTGGCGTCGTTGCCCGCGATGGAGCCCGCCTTGGTCCCCGGGGCCAGGTTGGTGGTCGCCACGCCGGACATGTTCACCAGACCGTACGAAGCGATCACATGCCCCTGGCTGGTCGGCACCGTGGCGGCCAGCACGAAGTGTTCTTCCTTGTTGGCCGTGACCTTGAACTCGCGCCACACCGCTGCCAACTTGACCGGGCCGAAGTCATAGGCCGCCTCTGCGCCGGTATCGGTGAGGCGGGTGAGCACGCCGCCCGCGGGCAGGGCATCGGTGATGCCACGTGACACCGCACCCAGGAAGGCGTCGTTCTTGTAGCCCAGGCGCACGACCGTGTTCTTTGCCGACCCATTCGCCGTCGTGCTGCCTTCACGCGCAGCCACCCCGACGACCCCGAAGAACCCACCCAGGCTTGGCGTGAAGTACTGCATCATGTTGCGCGTGTAGATGGCCGTTGAATCCAGCTTCGAGATGCCGCCGAAGGCCGTTCGCAGGGGGCCGTTCTGGGAAGTGTCGAACAGGTTGCCCGAACTTCCCATGCCGATGTTCAGCCAGGGATCGTTCTCGAACCAGGTCACGTAGGACGGATTGAGGTCGTAGCCCAGGCGAAAAGTCCCGTAGTCCTTGTGCCCGAGTTCGACATAGGCGTCCCGGCTCCACAATTGACCGGCAATGCTTGCAGAGCCCGAAGTCCCGGTATCGGGCATCATCACGGCCTCGAGCTTGAAGTCAGCAGTCCAGCCACCGTCCAGATCGTGGGAGCCGCGCATGCCGAAGCGGCTGGTCCGCACGCCGCCGCTGCTGAGTCCCTTGATGGAGCCGACACCCTGGTTGTCCACGTAGCGCGGGCCGAGGTCGATGATGCCGTACAGCGTGACGGACTGTGCCTGAGCGGCGGTTGCCGGCATGACGGACGGTGCCTGACCAACGGCCGCAGGCGTGACAGAGGGTGCCTGGGCATCGGTTGCAGGCGCGCTTGACTGTGCCTGGGCGCCGGTTGCGTGAAAGATGGCGCAAGCTGCGGCGCAAGCCATGGCGCAACGCGTGGCGCCGACTGAAGTCGCTTTCATCATTTGTCTCCTAGTTATCTTGGTATGTGACTTGCAAAGGCGTTGCGACGTCTCGGCCCCTCCGCGCCAGAGAACCTGGAACAGATGAGATCGATGTCTGAGCGTCTTTGGCTCCGGGAGCCCTGGGGACCAGTCCGGTGGCCGCTACCCAGGCCAAGGCGGCAAGGGCGCGGCTGTCGTGGGCGGCACGGCCGTTCTCGCCGCGTTCATGACCATGGCGAGCAGGGTGTAGTAGCCGTTGATGCCGATCAGGTCGACGACGCCGCGTTCGTCAAATCGGGCCATGGCTCGCTCCCAGGTGGTGTCCGAAACCACGCGCTCGCGGTGCAATTCGATGCAGAAGTCGTGCACCAACGCTTCGTCGTCCGTCATCCGCGAAGGCCGGCGGCCTTGTCGAATGGCTTGAACCGTTTCCGCCGCCACGCCCGCAGCTAGCGCGATGGGCGAGTGGATCGCCCATTCAACCTGCTGGGAGAAGGCCCGGGCGGTGACAAGGATCGCGATCTCGGACAGGTGTGTGCCGATGGCATTGCGGTAACGCAGGTATTCGCCCATCCGCTGCACATGCCCCATCAGCTCGGGACTGCGCAGCAGCGGCACGAAAGGAGAGATCAGGGCACCGCGCGGGCCGCGCATGATTTCCTCGGCATGCCGGCGCTGCTCCACGCTCCATTGCTCCATCGGCAGAGGCGGGAGCCGGTCGTGATTGAACGTGTCCATGGTCGTGACGGCGCTTCGGAGTCAGGCTTCGTCGATCACGCGGTTGCTCAGCACACCCACGCCTTCGAGATCGATTTCGCAGATGTCGCCAGCCTTCATCCAGACCGGTGGCTTGCGCGCCAGGCCGACGCCGGAGGGGGTGCCGGTGATGATGATGTCGCCCGGCTCCAGTGCCATGCCTTCGGAGCACGCGGCGACCAGCGCGGCCACGTCGAAGATCATGTCGCTGGTGTTGGCGTCCTGCATGACTTCGCCGTTCAGGCGGCACTGAAGCCGCAAGCCTGCGGCGCCCGGCGGCAGTTCGTCGGCCGTGACGAACTCGGGACCGAAGCTGCCGCTCTTGTCGAAGTTCTTGCCCCACAGCCATTGGCCGGAGCGGAACTGGAAGTCGCGGATCGAGCCATCG
>FSZR01001640.1_pt1 | contig 15841 bp, 12 predicted proteins | sample 1638781 | NCBI WGS metagenome assembly FSZR01 (sample SAMEA3914813, study PRJEB12502) | metagenome | biome: forest; material: soil | place: Canada | collected 2011-07-07 | depth 0.3 m | reverse complement strand
GCTCCCCGTCTTGCGCAGCGTCTCGGCGTAGCCCTCGGCCATCGCCAGCATCGCCACCAGCACGCCGACGACGCCGGCGATGCCCACGACGATGACCGCAGACGACCCGAGCCGCTGGCCCAGCGTGCTGATGCCCACGTTGGTCACGGACGTCGCGCGACGCCCGGAGCGTGTGAGCGCCAGCCACGCCGCGAAGAGCACGGCGAGCCCGAGCGCGACCTGCCAGGGCGCAAACACCCAGGCCACCAGGACCGCGACGACGAGCAGGACGAGCAAAAGGATCACGCTGATCTTCATGACGATTCCTTCAGCGGCGCGCGAGCGCGTCAACGATGTTCAGGCGCATGGCGCGACTGGCCGGCAACGCCCCGACGAGCAGGGCGATCGCCAGCATCAGCGCGATGCCTTGCGCCCAACTGCCCAGGCTCACCGGCGCGAGCGGGATCATGCCGTTGCTGGCGTGGCTGATCACCGGAATGAGGGGCTCGGCCAGCCCGATCCCGATCACCCCGCCCAGCACCATCATCAGCACCGATTCGGCGAGCACCATCGCCATCACGCTGGCTCCGGAGAACCCGATCGTCTTGAGCACCGCCAGCTCGCTCGTGCGCTCGCGCACGGCCTGCATCATCGTGTTGCCCGACAACAGGATCAGCGTGAAGAACACGGCGCCCATGATCGACGTCACGATGAGCCCGATGTCGGCGAGCTGCTTCATCCAGCTGGCGGTCGCGGCCTGCTCGGTCTGCGTGCGGGTCTCGTGGTCGGAGTTGGTGGACAGCGCGTCGATGGCCTTGGCCACGCGATCGGCCTGGTTCACGTCGCCCACGCGCGTCACGTACCAGCCGACCCCGCCGCGGTTGTAGGGCGTGGTGTCGTCGAAATAGGTCCAGTGCAGCAGCAGCAGCTGGTCGAAGAACCCGGCCGCCTTCTTGTCGGTGGAGTGGATGATGCCGGCGACGTCGAACGTCCAGTTCTTGCTGCCCGAGCGATCCGGGAAGATGGTCGACTGCATCGGGATGCGGTCGCCCACCTTCCAGTGGAAGCGCTGCGCGAGGCCCTCGCCGATCAGCACGCCGGTGCGCGTGTCGGCGAAGGTCTTGCGGTCGGCGTCGCTGACGGCCATCTCCGGATACACGTCGAGGTAGTTCGGTGCCACCGCGAAGCTGAAGACCTGGTTGTGCGGGTCCTGGTAGGCGCCGCCGAACCAGTTCGCATAGGTGACGGTCTTGACGCCCGGCACCTGCTGCATGCGCGCCTCGAGCGCCTGGGGCAGCAACTGGATGAACGACAGCTTGGCGCCGGTCTGCAGGCGTTGCGCCCCGTTGGCGCTCTGGCCCGCCTGCGTGAACGACGTGCGCACGGCGTCGAGCAGGCCGAACAGCAGGAACGCCGCGACGATGGACACGAGCGTGAGGACGGTGCGCGTCTTGCGACGGAACAGCGACGCCCAGATGAGGTGGAGGTATTTCATGGCGGCGCCCCCTCAGGCCGCGGCCTGCTCGACGAGCGTGCCCTTGTCCAGGTGCAGCGTCTGGTTGGCGTACTCGGCAGCCTTGGGGTCGTGGGTGACCATCAGGATGGTCTTGCCGTGGTCGCGGTTGAGCGCGCGCAGCAGCGCCAGCACGTCCTCGGCCGACTGGCGGTCCAGGTCGCCGGTGGGCTCGTCGCACACCAGCAGCGTGGGGTCGGAGACGATCGCGCGCGCGATCGACACCCGCTGCTGCTGGCCGCCCGACAGCTCCGTGGGCTTGTGGCTGGCGCGGTCGGCCAGGCCCACCAGCGCCAGCGCGATGCCCGCGCGCTTGCGGCGCTCGGCAGCCGACAGCTTCGTGAGCAGCAACGGCAGCTCCACGTTGCGCTGCGCCGAGAGCATGGGCATCAGGTTGTAGAACTGGAACACGAAGCCCACCTGCGACGCGCGCCACTTCGCAAGCGCGCTGGCGCCGAGGTTGTCGATACGCTGGCCGCCGACGGAGATGCTGCCGCCCGAGGGCGTGTCGAGGCCGCCGATCAGGTTGAGCAGCGTCGTCTTGCCCGAACCCGACGGCCCCATCAAGGCCAGGAACTCGCCCTTGGCCACGTCGAGGTCGATGTGGTGCAGCACCTCCACCTTCTGCCTGCCGCGCTCGTAGATCTTCGAGACATCGCGGATTTCGATCAGCTGGGTCATGTCGTCGTCGCTCCTGTGCAATCGCGGCTGGCGCCGCCTTTGGAAATCAGTGTGCCGGGTCCTCGACCTGGACAGCGGCGCCGTCGTTCAACGTCGCCGGCGGGGACAGCACCACGCGGTCGCCGGCGGCCACGCCGGCGGGAATCGATTTCAGTCCGCCGACGTCCGGCGTCGCCGGCGTGACGGCGTGCAGCCGCGCCTTGCCGTCGACGACGACGAAGACCGCGGCATGGCCGTCGCGCTGCACCACCGCCTGCGCCGGCACCAGCGCGCCGCGCGGCGCCTGCGGCGTGGCCGCGTCGGACTTGCCGGCGAGGAAGGACACGCGCACGCCGATGTCGGGCACCAGGCGGGCGTTCTTCTGTTCGAGCGCGACGCGCACCTTGACCGTGCCCTTGCCGCGGTCGGCGGCGGGCACGACGGCGATCACGTGCGACGGGATCTTCCAGTCGGGATAGGCGTCGAGCACGGCCTCGGCGCGCATGTCGGCGTGCACCTGGCCGATGTAGGCCTCGGCCACGTCGACCTCCACTTCGAGCGAGTCCATGTCGACGATGGTGCCCACGCCGGTGCGCGTGAAGCCACCGCCGGCCGACAGCGGCGACACGATCTCGCCGACCTGCGCCGCCTTCTCGGTGACGACGCCGGCGAACGGCGCGCGCACCACGGCGTAGTCGAAGTTGACCTGCGCCTGCGCCAGCTGCGCGACGGCGGCGTCGGCCTCGCGCCGACGCGCGTCGAGCTGCGCCAGGTTGGTGGCGACCGCCGTACGCGCCTGCTCGCCCGCCTGGCGCGACACCATGCCGCTGGCCAGAAGCTCGTTCTGGCGCCGCTCGTCGGCCTGCACCTGCGCGAGCTGCGCCTGCGCGGTGGCCGCCTGCGCCTGCGCGCTGGCCACGTTGGCACGTGCGGCGTTGAGGCCGGCGCGCAGCGCGCTGTCCTCGAGCCTGGCCAGCACCTGGCCCTTCACGACATGGTCGCCCTCCTCGATCAGCACCTGCGTGAGCGTGCCGGTGATCTGCGTGGAGACCGTGGCGCGACGGCGCGGCGTCACGTAGCCGGTGGCCTGCAGCACCACGCCGGCCGAGCCGGCGCCGCCTGGCAGCGCCGTGGCGGCCGCGGTCTGCACCGTCACGGGACGCGTGCTCACGAACCACCACGCGCCGCCGGCGAGCAGCGCCACGGCAACCACGGCACCCACCACCGGCCACAGCCAGCGCGGCGGGCCGCCGCCGTCATCGCGCTCCGCGTGCGGGATGCGCAGTTCGTTCAAGAGGTTCGCGTCGATCTTGCCGTCTCCGAAGAAAGAGGCCCAGGAACAGCGCGGACTCTATCTCAGACGGCGCGCAGGACTGCCCCCCAATGCGGCGAACGGCCGCTGCGAGCCGTCGAATCGACAGCCGCGAGGCGCGAATGGTCGAACGCATGGCGCCGGGGCGCCATCGGCGCGCCGAGTGACGCTAAGCGGCCTTCACCTTCCGCGCCGTCTTCATGCAGGCGCTCACCAGCGCCTGGGCGTGCGCCGCGTCCATCGTCACGCTGCCGAACAACGCCCGGTAGACGATGGGCGAGACCACGGTGTCCATCACCGCCTCGACCTCGGGCACCGCCTCGCCGCGCGCGACGCCACGCGCCACGATGGTCTCCACCTGCGCCGCCGTGAACGCCGAGCACTGGCACGGCACCGGGATCTTGCCCTCGGCGAGCGAGCCGCCCTTGGCCGACAGCACGTCCAGCATCATGCCCAGCCCGACGTCCGACGACATCTCGTCGCGGTACTGCTCCACCCAGGCCAGCAGGTCGCCGGCCACGCTGCCGGTGTCGGCCGGGTCGCCGTCCGGGCGCATGCGTTCCACGGCCACGTCGGCCAGCAGGTCTGCCAGCTCGCCCCAGCGGCGGTAGATCGTCGACGGCGTGACGCCGGCGCGTGCCGCGATGACCGGCACCGTCAGCGCCGCGCGGCCGTGCAGCGCCAGCAGTTCGATCGTGGCCTGGTGCACGGCGGCCTGGACGCGAGCGCTGCGGCCGCCCGGGCGCGGAATGGAGCGGTTGATCGTGGTCATGCGACCATCTTAACGCAACGGATTTGCGTTAGCGAGCAAAGGAGGGCACAATCCGCAAACGCAAATAGTTTGCGTTAGCTGGAGCACACCATGTCCCCCACCGCCCTGCCTGCCCTCGCCGCCATCGGCGCCAACCCGGGCCGCATGAACCGCACGGCGGCGCTCTGGCTGAACGCCGCCATCCTCGTCACCTACTTCGCCGCGTCCACCGCGCCGTCGCCGCTGTACGCGATGTACCGCGAGGCCTGGGGCTTCTCGGCGCTCACCTTGACGCTCGTGTTCTCCAGCTACGCATTCGCGCTGCTGGCGGCGCTGCTCGTGTTCGGCGCGCTGTCCGACCACCGCGGCCGGCGCGAGGTCGTGCTGATGGGCCTGGTGCTGGAGTTCGCCTCCATCCTGCTGTTTCGCCATGCCGAATCGGTGCAGTGGCTGTTCTTCGCGCGCATCCTGCAGGGCGTGGCCACCGGCATGGCCACCAGCGCCCTGAGCGCCGGGCTGCTGGACCTCTCGCGCGAACGCGGCGCGCTGCTGAACAGCGTGGCGCCGCTCTTCGGGATGGCCGTCGGCGCGGTGGGCGCGGGCGCGCTGGCCGAGTTCGCGCCGGCGCCCACGCGCCTGGTCTACGACGTGCTGCTGGTCGTCCTGGCCGTGCAGACGCTGGCCGCCTTGTGGCTGCCGGAGACCGTGGACAAGCGCCCCGGTGCGCTCGCCGCGATGCGCCCGCAACTGGCGATGCCGCCCCGCGCGTGGCCCACGCTGTGGCAGGTGCTGCCGGTCAACACCGCGCAGTGGGCGCTGGGCGGCTTCTACGCCTCGCTGGGCCCGTCGCTGGGGCGCATCGTCACCGGCACGCATTCGTCGACGCTGGGCGGCATCGTCGTGGCCTCGCTCGTATTGAGCGGCGCCATCGCGATCCTGTTCGTGCGCACCCGTCCCGCGCGCGGCGTCCTCGCGCAAGGCACCGGCGCGCTGGTCGTCGGCCTGAGCATCACGCTGGCCGGCGTGCAGCTGCACTCCGCCACCGCCTTCTTCCTGGGCTCCGTCATCGCCGGGCTGGGCTTCGGCGCGGCCTTCAACGGCACGCTGCGCAGCCTGGTGCCGCTGGCCGAGGCACACGAACGCGCGGGCATGATGTCCACGTTCTTCGTGCTGAGCTACCTCGCGTTCAGCCTGCCGGCGATCGCCGCGGGCCTGCTGGCCGGCCGCGTCGGCCTGCAGGCGGCGTCGGTCGGCTACGGCCTGCTGCTGGTCGCGCTGGGGTGCCTGGCGCTGGTGTTGATGGCGCGCCGCAAGGACGTGGCGTAAGCGCGCCTGGCCGCGCTCAGGCCGACACGATGCCGGCGCGCGTGAACGGCAGCCGCGTCACCGCCGGCCCGCCGGCACGCAGCACGGCGTTGGCCACGGCCGGCGCAAGAGGCGGCACGCCCGGCTCGCCGACGCCCGTGGGCGCCGCCGTGTTCGGCACGATGAACACCTCCACGGCCGGCATCTCGTAGATGCGCAGCGCGCGGTACTGGTCGAAATTGAGCTGCACCGGACGCCCGGCCTTCACCTCGATCTCGCTGTAGTACAGCGCGCCGAGCGCGAAGCCGATGCCGCCCTCCATCTGCGCCCGGATCACGTCGGGGTTGACCGCGACGCCGCAATCGACCGCGCAGAACACGCGGTCGACGCGCACCTTGCCGTCCTTGAGCGTCACCTCGGCCACCTGGGCCACGGCGGTGCCGAAGCTCTCGTGGAACGCGATGCCCTGGGCCGATCCGGCCGGCATCGGCTTGCCCCAGCCGGCCTTGTCGGCGACGAGCTTGAGCACGTTCGCGGCGCGCGCGTTCTTGCCGAGCAGCGCCAGGCGGAACGCCAGCGGATCCTGGCCCGCGGCCTGCGCGAGCTTGTCCATCATCGTCTCCATCACGTAGGCCGTGTGGGTGTTGCCCACCGAGCGCCACCACAGCGGACGCACCGGCAGCGTCGGCGAGTGCAGCTGGCCCTCCATCATCGGCAGGTCGTAGGACGTGGGGGAGACGCCCTCCACGGAGGTCGGATCGACGCCGTCCTTGATCAGCATCGCCATCGGGCCGCCGGCCACGATCGACTGCGTGGCGACGGCGTGATTCCACGACGCCACCTTGCCTGCATCGTCGAGGCCCACCTTGACCGCGTGCACCGCCATCGGCCGGTACAGGCCGGCGCCCATGTCGTCCTCGCGCGTGTACTGCAGGCGCACCGGCGCGCGACCCTTGATCGCGACCGCCACGTTGACCGCCGCCACGGTGAAGTCGCTCCACACATTGGCGCGACGGCCGAAGCTGCCGCCCGAGATCAGGCTGTGCAGCCTGACCTTGTCCAGCGGCAGGCCCGCGGCCTTGGCGGCGAACATGTGGTCCAGCGAGGGGAACTGGTGGCCGGCCCAGGTCTCGAGCTGGCCGTCGTGCAGCCACGCCACGCAGCTCTGCGGCTCCATCGGCGCATGCGCGAGGAACGGGAACTCGTAGACCGCCTCGACGGTCTTCGTGGCGACCGGCGCGGGCGCCGTCGACGCGGCCGGCTTCGCGAACGGCGTGCCCGGCTGCGACGCGAGGTCGCGGTAGTGCGCCAGCGTCGCCTCGGAATCGAACGTCGCGCCCACCGACTCGTCCCAGGTCACCTTCAGCGCCTTGCGGCCCATCTGCGCGGCCCAGGTGCTGCGCGCGACCACGGCCACGCCCTCGGGCACGGCCACCACGTCGGTCACGCCCTTGACCTTCTTGGCCGCCGTGGCGTCGAACGACACCACCTTCGCGCCGAACGACGGCGGGAACGCGATCACCGCCGTCAACAGCCCGGGCAGCTTGACGTCGCCGGTGTAGGTGGCGGTGCCGTTGCACTTGGACGGCGAATCGACGCGCGGGGTCGCGTGCTCGCTGCCCATCAACGTGAACTGGTCGGGCGTCTTCAGCTGCGGGCTCTTGGGCACCGGCTGCTTCGCGGCCGCGGCCGCCATCTCGCCGTAGGTGGCGCGCTTGCCCGACGCATGCGTGAGCACGCTGTCGCTGGTGCGGATCTCGGCGGCCGGCACGTTCCAGGCCTGGGCCGCCGCGGCGACGAGCATCGCGCGCGCTGCGGCGCCCGCGGTGCGGTACTGCAGGTAGGAATTGGAGATGGCCGACGAGCCGCCCGTGCCCTGCATGCCGAACGCAAGGTTGGCGTAGAGCCTCGGGTTGGAGGCGGCGTACTCGGTGCGCACCAGCGACCAGTCGGCGTCGAGCTCGTCGGCCACGAGCGTGGCCAGGCCCGTGGTGTTGCCCTCGCCCATCTCGTGGTGCTTGTTGACGATGGTGACGAGGTTGTCGACGCCAATGCTCACGAACTGGTTGGGCTCGAAGGCGGCCGTGGCGGCCACGCCCTCGCGGCCTTGCACCGCCGCCGCGGCGACGCCGGGCAGACCGGCGCCCAGGCTCACCACAAGACCGCCGGCGGCGAGCACCTCGCGCCGCGTGACGCCCGTGCGCGCGGGGGCGGGTTCGCGCTCGCGCGTGGCGAGCGCCAGGTCGTCGGCGTCAGCGCGCTGCGCTTCGCGGAAGGCTTGCATCAACGGGTGCATGGCGGCTCCTTCGTCAGGCCGAGATCTGGGCCGACGCGGCGTGGATCGCCGCGCGGATGCGCACGTAGGTGGCGCAGCGGCAGATGTTGCCGGCCATCGCCTGGTCGATGTCCTGGTCGCTAGGCTTCGGGTTCTGCTCCAGCAGCACCGTGGCCGACATGATCTGGCCCGACTGGCAGTAGCCGCACTGCACGACGTCGAGGTCGACCCAGGCCTTCTGCACCGCCTTGGCGGCGCGCGAGCTGAGGCCCTCGATGGTGGTTACCTTGCGGCCTGCGATCGCCGAGACGGGGGTGACGCACGAACGCATGGCCTGGCCGTCGACATGCACGGTGCAGGCGCCGCACTGGGCCACGCCGCAGCCGAACTTGGTGCCGGTGAGCCCGATCTCGTCGCGCAACACCCACAGCAGGGGCGTCTGCGCATCGGCGTCCACGCGATGCGAATGACCGTTGACGTTGAGTGAAACGACAGGCATCTCAAGGCTCCCGTGAAGAAATCCGGATGGCGCAGTATGCTCGCCCTTCACGCATTTTGTGGAGAAGCGCGATGCGGCCGACGACTCTGGTGGGGCTTGTGCTGCTGGCGCTCATCGCCAGCTCGGCCGTGCGGGCGGCACCGTCCGCCGCGGCGCTGAAGTCGCCGGGCGACTTCTCCGGCATCTCGGACACCGCCGAGCGATCGCGCGCGCTGTTCGCCGAGATGGGCAAGGTGATCTCCAGCCCGCGCTGCCAGAACTGCCACCCGGTGGGCCAGCGCCCGACCCAGGGCGACGACATGCATCCGCACCTGCCGCTGGTGGTGCGCGGCGCCGACGACCAGGGTGCCATCGCGATGCGCTGCGCCACCTGCCACCAGGTGGCCAACTTCCAGCCGGCCGGCGTGCCGGGCGCGCCCAAGTGGCACATGGCGCCGGTGGCCATGGCGTGGCAGGGCAAGTCCCTGGGCCAGATCTGCGAGCAGATCAAGGACCCGGCGCGCAACGGCAAGCGCACGTTGGCCCAGTTGCACGACCACATGGCCAACGACGCGCTGGTCGGCTGGGGCTGGCACCCCGGCGGATCGCGCGAGCCGGCGCCGGGCACGCAGAAGGAGTTCGGCGCGCTGGTGGCGGCGTGGATCCAGGCCGGCGCGGCCTGCCCGGCGATCTGAGAACCTCCTGCGCATGGAGAACCTCGACCTGCTCGTGCTGCGCGACCTGCGCGACTGGCGCCGCGCCGGCCGGCGCGCGCTGCTGGTCACGGTCGTGCGCACCTGGGGCTCGTCGCCACGACCGGTCGGCTCCATCCTGGCACTGGCCGACAACGGCCGCCTGACCGGGTCGGTGAGCGGCGGCTGCATCGAGGACGACCTGGCATATCGCTACCGGCAGCTGTGGAACGACGGCGAGGCGCCGCGCGCGCCGGTCTTCGTGAGCTACGGCGTGTCGGCCGACGAGGCGCACCGATTCGGCCTGCCCTGCGGCGGCACGCTGGAGTTGCTGGTGGAGCACGATCCCGATGCGGACGCGCTCGACGCGCTGCTGCAATGCCTGGCCGGCGGCGTGCTGGCGCGCCGCCGCGTGCGCCTGGCCGATGGCCACGCCACGCACGAGGAGGCGCGCCAACCCGACGACCTGCGCCTGGACGGCGAGCACATGCTCAACACGTTCGGGCCGCGCTATCGCATGCTGCTGATCGGCGGCGGCCAGTTGAGCGAGTACCTGGCCACGATGGCCCTGTTCAGCGGCTTCGAGGTGGCGATGTGCGAGCCGCGCGAGGAGGTACGTGCAGCGTGGCGGGTGGCCGGAGCGACGATCGTGGCCGACATGCCCGACGACGCGGTGCTGGCATTCCGCCCCGACCGGCGCAGCGTCGTGATCGCGCTGTCGCACGACCCCAAGCTCGACGACCTGGCATTGCTCGAGGCCCTTCGCACCGAGGCCTTCTACGTCGGCGCCATCGGCAGCCGCCGCAACAACGAGGCGCGGCGCGAACGGCTCGCGCAGCACTTCGATCTCGGCGCCGCCGAACTCGAGCGCCTGCGCGGCCCGGTGGGCGTCTACATCGGCAGCAAGACGCCGCCGGAGATCGCGGTGAGCATCCTGGCCGAGGTGGTGGCCGTGAAGAACGGCGTGACGGTGCCGCACGACATGCTGGTGGCGCCCGCGAAGAACCTGCTGGCGGGCGCGGTGCCGGTGGAAACCCGTGGCGGTCGTTGACGCCGCCGGCTGCTGGCGCGCGTTCACTTGCCCGGATCGTGCCCGGCCGCGAGCGACGGTCAACTCTACAATGCATCCCGGTCCAGTTCGAATCGGTGCATGACGTCACAAAGTGGTGCGGTTGCAGCGCGGGGACGGCAGTACCGGCTGCAGTCGCAGCCATACTTGCGCCAGGAGAAATCAACTCGTGCAACCCGAGAGCGACCGACACATGCGCATGACGCGCGGCTTCACCCTGATCGAGCTCATGCTGGTGGTCGCCCTCATCGGCGTGCTGGTCGCGGTTGCCCTTCCCTTCTACAACGGATACCAGAAGCGGGTACGCATCCATCAGGCGATCGTCGATATCACGGCGATGTCGGCCGTCGCGAGCAACTACTGGAACGACAACCGTGCCTACCCCGATTCGTTGGCCGACATCGGTCTCGCCAACAAGCTGGATCCGTGGGGAAATCCGTACGTCTACTACAACATCGACGCCAACGGCAAAGGTCATGCGCGCAAGGACCACGCGCTCAATCCGCTGAACACCGACTTCGATCTCTACAGTTCCGGGGCGGACGGTCAGTCGAAGCCGCAGATCACGCAGTCGCTCAGCGTCGATGACGTCATCCGCGCGAGCAATGGCCAATTCGTCGGTCTTGCGTCCGATTTCTGAACGTCGATGAACGCGCGCACCTTGCGAAACTGGCTCCGGGGCAGACTGGCCTGGCAGTTGTGCCTGTTGTTCGTCGCAGGGGCCTTGCTCCCGGTCGCCTTGTCCGACTGGCTGGTCATCACGGTGATCGGCGGCGTTGCGGACAACCTCGCGGCCGAGCACCGCACGCAGGCCGTACGCGCTGCCAGCCGTCAGGTGTTCGAGCGGATCCAGCTCGGCGAGATGCTCCTGCAATCGCTGGCGGACGCGGGAAACGGCACGGCAGCGACCGCGGCACCCGTATTCGGCAGCGTGTGGTGTCCGCAGCACGGCCAGGGGGGTTCGCCGGCCCAAGGCGATGCCGCGTTGGCCGTCACGTGGGACCTCCTTGCGGGAGGCACGCCGTCCGCGAATCACGCGCGGCTCGCGCTGGCACCCGGCGAGCCCGCAAGAGTCCTCGTGGCCACGGCGGCTGTCGACGGTCGGCTTTGCGTGGCCGCCTTCGCGAACGAATTCCTGTGGGAGCCGCTGCGCAACGGCGCGGACGACACTGTCTGGACGGTGTACGCCCCGGCCGGCCGCACGTTGGTGCAAGGACGCGGCGCGGATACCGATGGCGCTCCCGAGCGTGCCGGCGACTGGGAGTCCTACACCGCTCGCCTGTTCATGGGCGGGGTCGGCCTGGCCCAGGAATGGACGTTCGTGCAAAAGGCGCCCCATGCGCATGTCGACTGGCACCGCCAGCCGGTGGCGGCCTGGCTGGCGGCCGTCGCGGCCGCGACGTTGCTGATCGTGGGCCTGGTCGGACAGAGTCGAATCCGGCGCGCCCTGGCGCCCCTCGAACGGCTCACGACGGGCACGCTGCGACTGGCCAGGGGCGAATCGACGGCCCGCGTCGACGTTTGCGGAGGCGACGAGATCGGCCAACTCGCGCTCGCCTTCAATGACATGGCAGCCAAGCTCGAGGAGCGAGCAATCCAGCTGCAATCTCGCGCGGTCCACGACGACCTCACCGGCCTGACCAACAGTTACGGCCTGCACCAGACGCTAGCCTCGCTCCTTCGCGACGGCGCAAGGGGGCGCGAACTCGCGATGCTCTTCATCGATCTGGACTTCTTCAAGGACGTCAACGACCGCCATGGCCATGCCGCCGGCGACCAGGTCCTTTGCCTGGCGGCGCAACGACTGCGCCGGATCGACGATGGGCTGGTAGTCGCGCGCCAGGGCGGCGACGAATTCGTGGTGATCGTCCGCGACGCGGCCTCCGCGGCGCGCGTGAGCCTGGTCGCGACCCGCGTCCTGGCCGCGCTGAGCGAACCCTTCGTCCTGGGGGACATCACGCACGTCTGCGGCGCCAGCATCGGGATCTCGCTCTGCCCGACTCACGCCACCACGGCGGATGAGCTTCTGCGTTGCGCCGACATCGCGCTGTACGAGTCGAAGCGCACGGGGCGCGGACGCTTCACGACGTTCGACCCGGCGCTCGACGACAAGATCCGTCGCCGCCACGACATGTTGTCCGCGCTGCGACTTGGACTCGAACGCAAGGAGTTGGTCGTTCACTACCAGCCGCGGCTGAACGTGGAAAGCGGCCTGTTCGAATCTGCGGAGGCCCTGGTTCGCTGGGAGCGGCCCGGTCACGGCCTCGTCTTCCCGGACGAATTCATCGAACTGGCGGAAACCTCGGGACTGATCGAGGCGCTCGGCGCCGAGGTGCTCGACCAGGCACTTTCGCAGACGGCGCGCTGGCTGGATTCAGGCCTTCGCCTGACGCGGATCTCGGTCAATGTCTCACCCCGCCAATTCGAGTCGGGCGACCTGCCCGAGATGGTGCGCGCGGCTCTTCTCCGGCATGGAGTGGACCCTTCGCGGCTGGAGCTGGAAGTGACCGAAAGCCTGTTGGTCGGCGAGGTCTCCGAAGTGAAGCGGCAGCTCGCCCGTCTGAGGGCGACCGGCGTCACTGTCGCGATGGACGACTTCGGCACCGGGTACTCGTCGATGGCGCTGCTTCGCAGCCTGCCCATCGATGTCATGAAGATCGACCGTGCGTTCGTACGCGACCTGGAGATCGATACCAACGCCGTGGCCATCGCGCGGACGATCGTCACGCTAGGTCGATCGTTGTCGTTGCGGCTGGTTGCCGAAGGCATCGAGACGCAAGGGCAGGCCGAGTTGCTGCGGCAGATGGATTGCGATGAATTCCAGGGATATCTGTTCGGCAGGCCGATGCCCGCACAGGCCATCGCAATCCTCCTGGGATCGCGTCCGGCCGAACACGTGCAAGGGTGATCTCGACGCCGATTCAGCGTCCGAACATCCCGCGCACCTCGTCCACGTCCACCTGCAGCTTGACGAACGCCTCGGTGCCGCGCGCGATGTTCTGCGCGCCCACGCCGTTGTGCGAGCGCGTGGCACCGACGTACAGCACGGTGCCCATCGAACGCTGGAACGCGTAGGTCAGCGAGGTGGTGAGGCCCGACTCGCGGTCGGCCAGGACGCCCGCCTCGGCCTTGCGGTCGACGGTGGAGCGCTGCACGATCAGGCGCACGTTCTGGCGCGCGTCGATGTGCCACACGCCCAGCAGCTGCGACGCCGTCTCGCGATAGGCCAGCACTCTGCCGTTCCTGAGCCAGGCGGCCCAGATGCTGGGCTCGATCTCGATCGCCGCGAACGGGCGCGTGGACATCATCAGGTTGATCTGCCCGCCCGGGCGCACCACGCCGGCGGTGACGTCGGCCAGCTTGCCCAGCGTCACGGTGGCGTCGAACAGCGGGATCGATTGCGCCAGGGTCGACGTGTACTCGCCCTTCCAGTAGTGCTCGGACAGCAGCTGGCCGCCCGAGGTGGCGCGCAGCTTCGACAGGCCATGCCACGAGATCCAGAACTGCGTGTTGTGCGGCAGGCTCATCCAGACGTCGGGGCTCACGTACTCCTGCACCACGTGGCCGTCGATGCGGTCGGTGACGAGCGCGGAGCGCAGGTTCACCCACAGCTCGTTGGTGGGTGCCAGGTTGCGAAACACATAGCCCTGGTGCGCCTCGATGTCGCGGATGCCCACCTGGTTGACGAAGCCGGTGTCGTGGCGGAACTGCGGGCTGATGTCGAGGTCGGCGAATTCGAGCTGCAGGCGGTCGGTGTAGCGCGCGGCCTTGAGCATCACCGAGTCGCCAGCCGTGTCCTTGCCGCGCACCAGCGTGCCGGTGGCGGCATCGGGCTGCGCCGTGGTGTCGGAGTGCAGCCACTGGCCGCGCACGCGCCAGGCGTCGTTGATCTGCCAGGCAACATCGGGCCCCAGCACCGTGTTGTCGCCGCGGTCGCCTTCGTAGCGACGCGCCGCCAGCACGCCGCCGAGCTCGAACCTGGCCGCCTCGTCGAGGTCGGCGTGCACGCGCGCCGACAGCGAGCGCGAGCCGGGCTGCAGCGCGGTGTCGGTGCCGTAGGCATAGGGCAGGAAGGTTTCGCCGCCACCCTTGTCGTCGATGATGAAGGCGGTGCCGGCCAGCGCGGCGCCGCGCCAGGTGGAGCGCACGCCCCAGCGCGGGGCCGTGAAGCTGCGCGTGTACAGCGCCTCGGTGGGCGAGTGCAGCAGGTCGCTCGACTCGAAGAAGAACGGGCGCTTTTCCGGCAGGTACAGCGCGAAGTCGGTGTTGCCGCTCAGCTGCGGCACGTCGAGCGCCACCTGCGAGAAGTCGGGCTTCAGGGTGCCGTCGATCACCAGCTCGGGCGACGCGCGCCACTTCACGTCCAGGCTGCCCTGCACGCCGGTGGCGGTGTGCCGGGGTTGGCCGGGCTCGTCGTCGGTGGTGCGGCGCGCCGTGATGCTGGGGCGAATGGACAGGAAGCCACGCTGGCGCGGCAGCTCGATGCCTTGCAGGGGCTGCATCGCCGAAATGAATGACGGCGAGTCGGTGGGCACGTTCACCGACGTCCACATGTAGGCCTGGTCGCGCGGCAGGCGGCGGCCCACCATGATGCGCCAGGTCACATGCGGATCCGAGGAGAAGCGCAGCGAGGCGAACGGCACCCGGAAGACGGTCGTGTAGCCGTGCTCGTTGATCGCGGAGGCGCCGTCGAAGTCGAAGTCGGGCGAGAAGTCCTCGTCGTCGTCGGAGGCGGTGTGCATGCCGTCGCCGATGCTGCCGGAGGCGCCCACGCGGAAGAACTGCGCCGACTGGCGCTTGCCGATCGCGTCGAGGTACAGCACCACGAAGTCCTGCGTGCGGATCACCTTGTCGCGGCGTACCAGGGGCGCGCGGATCTGGTCGGGGTGGTCGTCCAGCGCGGTCACGCCCACGTAGATGGCGTCCTCGTCGAACAGCACCTGCACCTTGGTCGCGTAGATCGGCTTGGCGTCGCGGTGCGGCTCGTTCTCGACGAAGTTGTCGTACACCGGCGCGCGCTGCCAGGCGGGGCTGCCGAGCGTGCCGTCCAGCACGATGTGCTCGTCGGGTCGCAAGCGCACCGCGTGCATCGCGAGCGGGTCGTCGGTCAGGTTGTCGACCCCTGCCACGGCGGATGCGTCGGGCCGGGCGGCCGGCTGCGTGCCGACCTGGGCCTCTGCGGCCGCCGGCCATCCGAAGGACGCGACCAACACCGCGCAGGCGACGCCGCCGCGCACTCGTGCCACGAGACTCATGAACCTTCCCCGTGCGTGCCGGCAGGCGGCCGCACCCTGTTTGTTTGTGATGATGGGCGGCCGCCACCGGGCCGCGTTTCTGACAGGATTGTCAGCAGATTTTGCGGCGCGCGCGCGTCGAAGGCGACGAAGGACGGATTTCGAGGCGTGAAGGGGGATGACGGAGGGGTCAGGCCGGAGAGGTCTGGCACACCTTCGCGACGCGCAGAGGCCGGAGGGGTCTGGCACACCTTCGCGACGCGCAGAGGCCGGAGGGGTCTGGCACACCTTCGCGACGCGCAGCGGCGTGAAGCCGTGCCTGACCCCGATCGTGCGCTACTGCAGGGGATCGGGGTCAGGCCCGGCCATCGATCGCTGCGCGATCGACGGGTGGGCCAGACCCCTCCGCCTACTTCTTGCGCACGATCACGCTGCCGATCGAATAGCCGGCGCCGAACGAGCAGATCACGCCCAGGTCGCCCGGCTGCAGGTCGGCGTGGTACTCGTGGAAGGCCAGCACCGAGCCGGCGGACGAGGTGTTGGCGTAGGTGTCGAGCACCAGCGGCGCGAGGT
>FSZR01001711.1_pt1 | contig 16002 bp, 17 predicted proteins | sample 1638781 | NCBI WGS metagenome assembly FSZR01 (sample SAMEA3914813, study PRJEB12502) | metagenome | biome: forest; material: soil | place: Canada | collected 2011-07-07 | depth 0.3 m | reverse complement strand
GATCAGGTACGACGCGATCGCGTTGCGGTTGATGCCCATGAAGCGCACCGACAGCCCCGGGCTCTGCTCGCCGGCCAGGCCCGGCTGGAACAGGCCGACCACGCCCTGGCGCTTCTCGCCCACGCGCAGCAGCAGGATCTTGGTCTTGCCGTCGGACACCGGCACCTTGTCGGACGGCACCAGCGGAATGCCGCGCCACGTGAGGAACTGCGAGCCGAACAGGCTCACCGTGGGCGGTGGCACGCCACGGCGCGTGCACTCGCGGCCGAACGCGGCGATGGCCAGCGGATGCGTGAGGAAGAAGGCGGGTTCCTTCCAGACCTTGGTGAGCAGCTCGTCCATGTCGTCCGGCGTGGGCGCGCCGGTGAGCGGGTACACGATCTGTTCGGGCGCGACGCTGGCCAGCAGGCCGTAGTCCGGGTGGTTGATCAGCTCGCTTTCCTGCTTTTCCTTGATCGTCTCGATGGCCAGCCGCAGCTGCTCCTTGATCTGGTCGTGCGGGCTGCTGTACAGGTCGGACACGCGCGTGTGCACGTCGACGATCGTGCTCACCGCGTTGAGGAAGTACTCGTGCGGCGCCTCGTCGTAGTCGACGAAGGTGGTGGGCAGCTCGGCCTCGTCGCGCTTGGCGCACAGCACCTCGATGTCCTGCGGGTTCTTCACCTTGTTGAGGCGATAGATGCCGGCCTCGACGGGCACCCACTGCAGCAGGTGCGTGAGCCAGCGCGGGCTGATGGTGGACAGCGTCGGCGCCGTCTTGGTGGCGTTGGCCAGTTGACGGGCGGCGTTGTCGCCCAGGGCCATCGGCGCGTTCGAGAGGTCTGCCATGCGGGGCTCGTCCTGATTCGGAAAATGAACTTGGATATGCGGAAATCGCTGGACGCGAGTATCCGGAGCGCGGTTGAGCGGATCAACCGGCTATAGCCACCAAAGCCGTTCGCTAGACGGCGGCGGTGACTTCGCAGCGCGAGATGAGTTCGGACAGCGCGACGTCCAGCGCGCCCGCGAGCTTCTCCGCGGTGGCCAGCGACGGCATCGCCACCGAGCGCTCGATCTCGCCCATGTACGAGCGGTTCAGCGAGGCCTGGCCGGCGAGCTGCTCCTGCGACCAGCCGCGCGATTCGCGCGCCTCGCGCACTACGCGGCCGAAGCGTTTCGAGGTCGTCGTCATCGTCACTTCCCCGCGTTGGCGTCGACGCCGTCGTCGCGCGCGTTGGCCTGCGCGATGCGGCTGCCCGGCGGCACGCTGCGCGTGAGCCACACGTTGCCGCCGATGGACGAGCCCTTGCCGATGGTCACGCGTCCCAGCACCGTGGCGCCGGCGTAGATCACGACCTCGTCTTCCACGATCGGGTGGCGTGCGCCGCCTTTTTCCAGCGCGCCATCGGCGTCGGTGGTGAAGCGCCGCGCGCCCAGCGTGACGGCCTGGTACAGCCGCACGTGGTTGCCGATGACGGCCGTCTCGCCGATGACGACGCCGGTGCCGTGGTCGATGAAGAAGTGCGAGCCGATGCGGGCGCCGGGGTGGATGTCGATGCCCGTGTCGGCGTGCGCGAGTTCGGCCACGATGCGCGCGATCAGCGGCAGGCCCAGCTCGTGCAGCTGGTGCGCGAGCCGATGGTGGATGACGGCGTGCAGGCCGGGATAGCACAGCAGCACCTCGTCGACGCTGCGCGCCGCGGGGTCGCCGCGCCAGGCGGCGAGCACGTCGGAATCGAGCAGTTCGCGCAGGCGCGGCAGCGCGGCGCCGAACGCGCGCACGATCTCCAGCGCACGCTCGTCGTGCGCGGGCGCCGGCACGTCGCCGATGCGCGCGTGGTAGCGCAGCTCCAGGCGCGTCTGCGCGAGCAGCGATTGCAACGCGGTGTCGAGCGTGTGGCCGACGTAGTAGTCCTCGCTCTCCTGGCGCAGCTCGGGCGGCCCGAGGCGCATGGGAAACAGCGCGCCGCGCAGGTGGTCGAGGATGGTGGCGAGTGCCTCGCGAGACGGCAGCTCGCGGCCGCTGATCTCGCGCGGGCGCGCTTGCTGCGCGCGCCAGCGCTCGCGCGTGACGCGCAACTGCGCGACGATGCTGGACAGGTCGAGCAGCGCCGGCGGCGTGGGCGCGGCCTCGGCGCCGGGGCGCGAGGCACTCCAGGGCGCGGGGCGGCCGAGGTCGTGGTCGACGGTCACGTCAGTCCTGCACCCACTTGAGCCCGCGCAGGCGCCAGCCGCCAACGTGGCCGCGGCGGCGTTCGCCGTCGAGGTCGCCCTCGAAGCCTTCGCTGACGTTGAAGACGGCCGTGAAGCCGATCCTGGTGGCGGCCTCGGCGGCGATGGCCGAGCGCTTGCCGCTGCGGCACAGGAACAGCAGCACGTCGTTCTTGCCCACCTTGGCCTCCAGCTCGCGCAGGAAGCGCGGGTTGCGCGTGAGCGCCGTGCCGGTGGCCCAGGGCACGTGCAGGCTTTCGGGCACGTAGCCGACGAACTTGCGCTCCTCGCTGGAGCGCACGTCCACCAGCACGGCGCGGCCCGATTCCACCAGCGCCCAGGCCTCGATGGGCGGCACGCTGCCGGCGAAGGGCAGGCCGGCGGTACGGGCCTCGCGGATGGCGTGTTCGAGAAGAATGTCTTCGTGCGTGTCGGCGAGCAGGGCGGACATCGGAGCTCCTGGGATGACGGTTGGACGTCAGGTTAGGCGCTCGCTCCCGCTGAGTGAAATACGCTTTGCGGCATTGCATAAGCGAATCCCGTCAGCCTGCAGCACCCGCCGCGGGGCCCACGCGGACCAGGCCGGCGGCCTGGCGGGGGGATTCTGCGACTGCGCCCAGGGTGACAGGAAACGTGGAACGTGACTTCAGTGATCCCGTCGCGTCACCGACTCGATCATGAACGGCCGCCGCTGCCCATCGAGCCCGGCAGCCCGCAGGGCCGCGAGCACTGCGTCGCGCGCGACGGCCATCGTGCGCCACCACCGCTCGCCCGGGTCGTCGTCGGCCGCGAAGTTCACGCGCTCCCACTCGTCCATGCGACGCCACGCGCCCAGCGCGTCGTCGGGCGTCATGCCGCAGCGGTGCAGCGTGCAGATGAACGCGGCGGCCGCGGCCTCGAGCTCGTCTTCCGACGTGTCGCGGATGGAGATCGTGAAGGTGGCCGTGCGCAGCGAATTCATGGTTTCCATGGCCGCCACCTCCCGTCGACGCTCAGTGCGTGGTGCCGGCCGCGCGGCCGCTCAGGAACTGTTCGCGATCGCGCGAGTTGCACGACAGCAGGCTCAGCGCCAGCGCGAGGTCGTCGTTGGCGACCGGCGAGCCGTTCGCCTCGGCGCCGTCATGGGCGGCGCGCCAGTCGAACAAGGCGCGGATGTCTTCACTGCGGTGGTCTTCGATCACGATGCTGCCTTTCGCGTGGCGTGGAGGGACGTGCAGGCGATCGGCAAGCGGCGTGCCGTGCGTCACGGCGTGGGAAACCAGCGGACGAGGGCGTCCTGCAGTCCGTCCAGATCGTCGCCGTCGCCCGCCCAGGCCACGCAGGCGTCGGGACGGATGAGCAGCGATGGGCCGCCGTCGACGGCCACGCAGCGCACGCGCCCGTCGGCCAGCGCCGATGCGCGGCCGCCGGCGCTCGCGTCGAGCAGGATGCCCACACCTTCTTGCATCAACGCGTACAGGCTGCCGTCGCCGACGGGCCGGTCGCCCAGCAGCCGGCCGACCTCCGCGTGATCGACGCCGATGTCGTAGCGCGTGTCGAACCCGCCCATCAGGTCGCCGAGCAACCGGTTGACGTCGTCCAGTTCCATGAGCCGAGCGAACAGCGCCCGCATGGCGCCCGATTGCGCGTCGGGCCGCAGGATGGCCACCTGCGCGAGCGTGTTGGCGAGCACGGCCTCGGCGGCGGGGCGGCGCTCGGCGGTGTAGGTGTCGAGCAGGCTGTCGGGCATCGTGCCCTGCGCGACGGCGGCGAGCTTCCAGCCGAGGTTGGCGGCGTCGACCAGCCCCAGGCTCAGCCCCTGGCCGCCGAACGGCGAGTGCACGTGCGCGGCGTCGCCGGCCAGCAGCACGCGGCCGCGGCGATACGTGTCGGCCAGGCGCGTGTTGTCGGCCCAGCGACTGGCCACGTCGACCGCCGTGATGCGCACGTCCTGCCCGCTGGTGCGGCGCAGCGTGGCCTCGAGCTCGGCGTGCGTGACGGGGGCGTCGCGGTCGGCGGGCGGGCCGTCGAAGTCCAGCATCACCAGCCGGCCGGGCTGCGGGCCGTACGAGAACACGCCGCCCTCGGTGCGGTGCCAGCCCAGCGGCAGCAGGCGCTCGGGGTGGTCGATGTGCACCATCGCCTGGTAGAACGTGGACGACGGCGGCGTGCCCGGGAACGCGAAGCCGGCGCGCTTGCGCAGCGTGCTGCGGCCGCCGTCGCAGGCGACGATCCAGGCGCCGCGCAGCGTCTGCGTTCCCTGCGGCGTGGCGACCGACAGCTCGACGACGTCATCGCGTTGCACGAGGTCGACCACCTCGCAACCGCGCCGCACGTGGATGCCCAGTGCGTGCGCACGCTCGGCCAGCATCGCCTCGACGGCCTGCTGGTCGGCCGGATGCGAACGCCGCTCGGGCTCGCGCTGCGCGTCCTTGCGCAGGAGCGACAGCCCCGCGAAGTGACCGCTGTACTTCGACGACTTGCCGCGCGCCGCGGCGCCGGGCACCGCGGCCAGCGACTGCAGGGCCGCGAACGCGCGCGCGTCGGCGTCCGCGATGGCCGACGCCATGCCGCGCCGCTGCAAGGCCTCGGCGCCCAGCGGCCCGATGCCGCCGGCCTTCATCGCGAGGCTGGGCTGGGCCAGTCGTTCCAGCACGGCGGGGCGCACGCCGGCCAGGGTCAGCTCGATCGCGAGCAGCAGCCCGACGGGGCCGGCACCGACGATCACGACCGGGTGGGATTCAATCATGGAGTCGATCCAGAAATGTACTTAGTACACAAAGTGTAGTATCGTCGACGAAACCATGTCAACGACCGACCTCCGCGCCCGCAAGCGCCTGGCCATGCGCCAGGGCATCTCCACCGCCGCCACGCGCCTGTTCGCCGCGCGCGGCTTCGACCACGTGACGGTGGACGACATCGCTGCGGCCGCCGACGTCGGCCGCATGACGGTGTTCAACCACTTCCCGCGCAAGGAGGACATGTTCTTCGACCGCGACGAGGAAGGCCGCGTGCTGCTGCGCGAGGCCTTGCGCGGGCGTGACGCGGACGTCTCGCCGGTGGAGGCCTACCGCCGGCTGGCGCATCGCCTGGTGGCTGCGAGCAGCCCACTGGTCGAGTTCTCGCCCGACAGCCAGGCCTTCATGGCGACGATCGCCGGCAGCACCGCGCTGCAGGCCCGCGCGCGCGCGATCCGCGACGAGCTTGCGCAGGCGGTGCGCGACGCGCTCGCGGAGAGCGTCGGCCGCGTCGGGGACGACGCGGCCGCGCACCTCGCGTCGCAACTGCTGCTGGCCACGTGGGGCGTCGCGCTCGTGCAGGCGCACGCCGCGTACGCGCGCGCGCACGACGCGAAGGCGGCCGCGCGGCTGTTCCTGGCGCTCGTCGACAAGGGCACGCTGGGCGTGGCGGCGGCGATGGCGGGGACGCCGTACGCCTGAACTTGTTCACGGACTTCCTGCGTCGGCGTCGCTAGAATTGGCGCATCGCTCCAGGTCGTGACGGCCTGTCGAGCATTGTTCGAACACTCCCACCACCACGGTGCGGCCTATAGCTCAGCGAAGTTCATTCTTCTTTCGCTTGTCGACTCCGTCGACGACGTGACGCGCCCGGCGATGCCGCGCGCGGGCGCGTGACTGTGTGTCGCCAGGCCTTGGCGCACGTTCGGGGTCAGACCTTCGCCTCGTGATCGCGGGGGCCGCCCGGCTCGCCGCGAGACCATGGCGCGATCCCGGGAAGAGTCCAGCCCCCGATCGCGCGCCAAGGCGTCGTCCTCATCGATTCGACAAGCCACGCACCGGCTCCGCGGAGCCGTGTCCCGCCGCATCTGCAAATCGATCAAGCATCATGTCCCACCAACATCTTCACGACGTCCTCATCGCCGGCGCCGGCCCCGTCGGCCTCTTCCTGGCCGGCGAACTCGCGCTCGCCGGCCTCGACGTGCTCGTCCTCGAACGTGACGACCACCCCGACGCGCCGCTCAAGCGCGCCCCGCTGGGCACGCGCGGCCTGTCCGTCGCCACCGCCGAGGCTCTGCATCGACGCGGCCTGCTCGACGCACTGCTCGCGATGCCCGGCGTGCACGCCGCCGGCCTGGCCCGCCCCGGTCACTTCGCCGGCATCGATCTCGACGCCGCGAAGATAGCCCCGTCGCGCTGGCCCTGGCGCCTCGACGGCCCGGCCAACACCACGTTCGCCGCCGACCTGGCCTCGGTGGAGACCGTGCTCGCGGCACGCGCCGTCGCGCTCGGCGCCACGCTGAAGCGCGGCCATACGGTCACGGGTATCGAGCAGACCGACGACGACGTTCACGTGCACGCCGGCGATCGCCTGTTCCGCGCGCGCTGGCTCGTCGGCTGCGACGGCGGCCGCAGTGCAGTGCGCCGCCTCGCCGGCTTCGACTTCCCCGGCACCGAACCCGAGTTCACCGCCTACTCGGCGCTCGTGGACCTCGCCGACCCCGGCGCGCTGCCACCAGGTCGCCACGTCACGCCCACCGGTTTCTACGTCAACGAGCCCGGCCGCATCGCGATCGCCGACTTCGACGGCGGCGCCTTCGACCGCGCCGCGCCCGTCACGCGCGAGCATCTGCAGGCGGTCCTGCGGCGCGTGTCCGGCACCGAGGTCTCGCTCGCCACGCTGCACCAGGTCGCCACGTTCACCGACCGCGCGCGCCAGGCCACGGCCTATCGACGCGGCCGCGTGCTGCTCGCCGGCGACGCCGCGCACATCCACTCCGCGCTCGGCGGCCAGGGCCTCAACACGGGACTGGGCGACGCGATGAACCTGGGCTGGAAGCTCGCGGCCACCGTTCGCGGCACGGCCCCCGCCGAGCTGCTCGACACCTACGAGGCCGAGCGCCATCCCGTCGGCACGTGGGTGCTGGACTGGACGCGCGCGCAAGCCGCCGTCATGCGCCCGGGCGCGGCCGCACGCGCGCTCGAGGGCGTCGTGCGCGACCTGATCGACACCGTCGACGGCGCCACGCACGTCGCGTCGCAGCTGTGGGGCGTCGCGCTGCGCCACGACCTCGGCGAACCGCACGCGCTCGCCGGCCGCAGCGCGCCCGAGCTCGAATTCGTCGACGGCTCGCGCCTCGCCGGGCACCTGCGCGACGGCCGCGGCCTGCTGATCGACTTCGCGGCCGCGTCGACAGCGACGATCGCGCCGTGGCGCGACCGCGTGCACCACGTCGCGCTCGACGCGCGCGACACGCTGGGCCTGGCCGCCATGCTCGTCCGGCCCGACGGCATCGTCGCGTGGGCGAGCGATGCCGATGTGGATCCACGCACGCTCGCCGACGCCGCGACGCGCTGGTTCGGCGCGCCGGCACCACAATGACGTCAAAGGAGATGCGCCATGGAACGAGTCAGCGGTGGATGCCTGTGCGGCGACGTGCGCGTGGAGGCCACGGGCCAACCGTACCGCGTCGGCCTGTGCCACTGCCTGGACTGCCGCAAGCACCACGGCGCGCTGTTCGGCGGCTCGGCGATCTTTCCGCAGGACGCGGTCACCATCACCGGCGAGACGCGCGACTGGGCCGGACGCCATTTCTGCCCGCGTTGCGGCTCGCCGGTGTTCGCGCGCAGCGGCGACGAGGTCGAGCTGCACCTGGGCACGTTCGACGAACCCGACCGCTTCATGCCCACCTACGAGCTGTGGACGATCCGCCGCGAGCACTGGCTGCCGGCGTTCCCGCTGCGCGCCCACCACGAACGCGACCGCGAATCGGCGGGGCGTTCGGAGTAGGGCGCGCGAGCGTTCACTGGCCGAGCGACACGTCGTCGATCACGAACGAGGTCTGGCGCGACGCGTCCTCGGTGCCCGTGAACTTGATCGTCACCGTCTTGCCGATCCAGCGCGCCAGGCTCAGCGTCTTGAGCGCGTAGCCCGTGTTCGCGTCGAGGTTCGAGTACGTGCCCAGCGTGGTCGTCGTGCTGCCGCTGGTGACCGACACGGTCAGCTTGTCGTAGGCCGACTTGCCCGTCTCGGCCGTCACCACGCGCAGGTAGAACGCCAGCGAGGCGCTGGGCATGGTCGACGGGATGGCGATCGATTGCGACAGCGTGTCGGTGTGGGCTGCGCCGTAGCCGTCGAGCCAGGCGAAGCCGGTGCCGCTGCGCGCGGTCTGGCCGTTGCACGTGCTGTTCGTGCAGATCACGCCGGTGCTGGCGGTCCATCCCGTGCTGCCCGTCTCGAAGCCGCCGTTGACCAGCACCGGTTGCGTCGGCACGGGTTGCAGCAGCACGCTCGCGGACTTGCTCTGCGTCTGTCCCGTCGAATCCTTCAGCGTCAGCGTGGCGGTGTACGTGCCGGCCAGCGCGTAGGTGTGCGTGGGGCTCGGCACCGTGGACGTGCCGCCGTCGCCGAAGGTCCAGGCGTACGAGTTGATGGTGCCCGCGGTGTCGGTCGACGAGTTGACGAACGAGGCGGTCAGGCCGCTCGTGGTGACGCTGAAGTTCGGCACGAGGGTGCCCCCGCCGCAATCGCCGCAGAACGCGCCGGCGAAGTGGTCGACCTGGATCGAGCCCCAGCCCGACGCGTAGTCCCAGCCGGTCGCGGCGGCGTAGCCCTGGTTGCCCGACGTGACGTCGTGGAACCATTCGGGATGCGCCGCGCCGCCCTGGTACAGCGTCGATGCGGGGAACGGGTCGGTGTTGCCGGCTTGCGACTGGATGCGCGACCAGAAGCCCGCCCACAACGGCGCGGCCAGCGACGTGCCGCCGATCTGCACCTGGCTGCCGTTGACGAGCACCAGCGCGCCGCTGCTGGGCGACGCGTCGTATGAGATGTCGGGCACGCCGCGCATCGTGGACGTGCCGAGCACGCCGGACGCGATCTGCCAGCTCGGCGCCTTCTCCGTCAGCGACGGCCCGCCGCCGGCGCCGCCCGTGCCCGATTGCTGGCAGGTCGACGCGCTGGTGCAGCCCCACGCCGTCTCGCCGGCCCAGGCGGTGCCGTTGGTGGACAGCGTGGTGCCGCCCACGGCCATCACGTACGGCGAGACCGCGGGGTAGCTCTGCGCCTTGCCGCCGGTGGCGCCGCATTCGTAGGCGCCCGAGTCGCCCGACGACACCGAGAACATCTGGCCCTGCGCGACGGCGCTCTCGAAGATCTGGTCCTGCGTGGGCTCGACGGCGGTCTCGTCCGTCTCGCACGCGCCGAGCGACACGTTGACGGCGCGCGCGGTGTTGTCGGTGACGGCCCTGTTGTAGCCCTGCGTGAGGTTGGCGTCGCTCAGCGAGTTGACGTTGTAGAGCACCATCGACTTGATCGTGCCGCCCGCGGCCGCGAGCGAGGCCTGCGAGTCCATGTTCCACTCGTCGACGCCCGAGGTGCTGCTGCTGGCGGTGCCGACCACCGTCGTCGTGACCGGCGGTACGGGGTAGCCGGCGCTCGCGGCAAAGGTCTTGAGGTCCTTGATCGTCTGCGTGACCGAGCCGGAGGTGATGATGCCGATGGTCGCGCTGGTGGCGCTGGGCAGGCTGGAGGCGCCGTAGATCACGGGGAAGCTCGGGATGCTGATGCCGGCGGCGGCCTGCGGCGTGGCGGTCGCGGCGCGCCGCGCATGCACGTGCGCGAGATGCACCGTCTGCAGGCCGACGATACCCAAGACCGTATCGCCGAGCGCGGCCGGCACCAGCGCGTCGGTGACGTTGGCGTACGCGGCGCGGCCGTTCACGTCGTACGAATGCAGCTCGGCCTGGAACGCCTGCTTGACGGCGCCGGCGCCGCCGGTGGCGCTCACCAGCAGGTGGTTGGGCGCGACCTCGATGCCGGTGAAGCCCTGCTGCCCCAGGTAGGCCACCACGCGGGCGACCTGGTCGTCGGTGGGCGCGTGGCGGGCCATGAACTGCGCGCGGGTGAGCGCGTGCGCGGTCGTGTCGCCGGACATCAGCCGCGCCGTGAGCGCGTCGAGCGCGGCCTTGTCGCGCAGCTTCAGCGACACGACGACCGGCACCTGGTCGCCGGCGCGCAGCGGCGCCACGTGCACGGCGCTGCGCGGGTCGTGCGCCTTGGTGGTGGTGGCCACCCAGGCCGGCGTCGCGGCATGCGCGCTCATGGTGACGATGGCGGCCGCAGCGATGGCGGACAGGCGTGCAGTCTTCATGGAATCAACTTTCCAGGATGCGGCCGCGGCGCCGGGTGGGCGTGGGCCTGGAGGGGGGAGCGACGTCCGGTCGTGTCGGCGTCGCCTTGGCGCGCAAGCACGAGGTCGCTTCGGCAGCCCCGCATTTGCAGGCGCCGATTCTGTTCAGGGTCGGTGGGCCCGGAATGCGTGCGAACCCCTAGGGGTATGCGTTCCGGCGTCGTTGGAATCGGTTCCCGCGTGCCCGCATCCCCTGATCAAGGGATGCGACCTCAGTCCAGGAAGGTCACCGCGAGCCGGCCGCGTTCGAACAGGAACGAGGGTGCGATGCCGAAGGTCGCGCGGAACGTGCGCGACAGGTGCGCGGAATCGGCGAAGCCCGCGGCGTGCGCGGCCTCGGTGAGGCTGGCGCCGCGCATCGCCGTCTCCACTGCCGCGCGCAGCCGGCGCCACAGCACGTAGCGGCGCAGCGGCAGGCCCGTGGCCGCGCGGAAGCGGTGCGCGAGACGGCTGGGTGAGCGATGCACCGTTGCGGCGAGCGCGGCAAGCGTCACCGGGCCGTCCAGGCGTTCGCGCACGAGCGCGCACACGGCGGCGACCAGCGCGTCGTCGGGCCCTTTGGCCGCGGGCGCGGCCGGCAGCAGCGCTTGCACGTACGCGCGCGCCGCGTCCGCGCCGGCGTCGCCCGCGCGCGTGGCCGCGTCACGCGCGAGCGCGCGCAGGCGCGCCGCGCACGGCAGCACGCGCAGGGAGCCCTCGCCGTCGGCGCGCAGCCGCGCCCAGTCGTCGCCCTCGGCATCGAGATACAGCACGGCGGCGGCGCCGAACGCGTCGTGCGCATGCGCGATGTCGGGCGGGATCAGCACCAGGTCGCCCGCGCAGTCGCCGAGCGGCGATCGATACGCCACCGGGCCGTCCAGCCCGCACGCGATCTGCACCGCGTGGTGTCGATGGCTGCCCGACGCGTGCGACGGCCCCGCCACCAGCAGCCGCTGTGGCCACGCATAGAGACGAAACGGCGGCTCGGCGAGGTCAGCCGGTTCGTTCAAGTGCGCGGGGGACGACGCTCGCATCATCGGTTTTCGACAACCACTTCCTGCAAAAGGTTCGCCAGCATGCCCGCCGACACGCGCTATGTCCACGCCCTGCGCTTTTCCTTCCTCAACGCGTTGTACGACCCGGTGGTCGCGCTCACCTCACGCGAGCGGCGCTTCAAGGCGGCGCTGGTGGACGGCATGGCACTCGCGCCGGGCCAGCGCGTGCTGGACGTCGGCTGCGGCACCGGCACGCTCGTCTGCCTGCTGGGTAAGCGCGAGTCACGCGCAGAATTGCACGGCCTGGATGGCGACGACGGGATCCTCGCGCGCGCCCGGCGCAAGGCCGGCGAGCGCGGCGTGGCGGCGACGTTCACGCAAGCACTGTCGATCGATCTGCCATACCCCGACGGGCATTTCGAGCACGTCGTCTCCAGCCTGTTCTTCCACCACCTGGCCAGCAAGGACAAGCGGCGCACGCTCGCCGAGATCCGCCGCGTGCTGCGCCCCGGCGGCGGCCTGCACATCGCCGACTGGGGCGCGGCGCAGGATCCGCTGATGCGCGCGGCCTTCCTCGCGATCCAGCTGTTCGACGGCTTCGCGACCACCACCGACAACGTCCGCGGCCGGCTGCCGGCGATGTTGTGGGATGCCGGCTTCAAGGACATCCGCGTCGACGCGCGGATGCGCACGATGTTCGGCAGCATGCAGATCTTGCGCGCACGACGCTGACTGGAAGCGGCGCACTCTCGATGGCGCAGCTCACGCGGGCGCTGCTGCCGGGCCGGGATGTCCTCGAGCCCGGCTTAGTAGACGAACGGCACCAGCCGCCGCGTGCGCTTGGCGTAGTCGGCGTAGCGGCTGCCCAGCCCCGCGGTGAGCGCGGCCTCCTCGACGCCGATGCGGTTCGCGAATGCCAGCGCGATCGGCGCCAGCAACACGACCATGGACAACGCATTGCCGCCGCACAAGCCGAGGCCGACGAAGCTCAGCAGCGAGCCCGTGTAGGCCGGATGGCGCACGAGGCGATAGGGGCCGGTGTCGACCACGCGATGGTCGGCCGCCACCGACACGTCGAACGTGAACAGGCGGCCGAGGTAGCGCATCGAGTACCAGCGCAAGGCGAGGCCTGCCACGAACAGCGCGAGGCCAATGCAGTACAGCGCGGTGGCAGCCGTCGCATCGAGATCGAGCAGCGCCGCGAAGCGGGCCTGCGGCACGCGCCGGCCCACGAACCACGCGACGCCCACACTGGCGCCGATCACGATCATCAGCAGGCGCAGCGAACCGCGGTCGGTGGCGCGCGTCTCGTCGCCGGACAGGCGCGTGCGCATCAGCAGCGTCTCGCCGACGAACATCACGGTGAGCAGCATCCAGGGGGCGGGCAAGGGCAAGTTCATGGCGTCGTCAATTCCAGAGTCGGAAGATCCAGTCGGCTTCGTCGCGGCGCGCGGCCTCGACGATCTGCGTGGGCGTGCGGCCGCTGATCTCCTTGCAGTCGCGCACCAGGTGCGACTGGTCGGCATAGCCGGCCTCGGCCGCGTTGGCCGCCCAATCGATGGCCTGCCCGCGCGCGAGCGTCGCGCGCGCCTGGCGGAAGCTGCGCTCGCTGCGCCACAGTCGCGACAGCCCCGGCACGCTCATGCCAGCTTCGCGACGCGCGAGTCGCTGCACCTGGCGCGGACCGACGCCCAGCAGGCCGCCGGCCAGGTGCAGGCCGATGTTGACGCCCATGCGGCGCAGGCGCAGCCACGGACTGGCGTGCAGCGGCGTGGCGTGCGCGGCGAGGAAGGCGTCGACCACGCGGCGGCGATCGTCGTCGTCGCGCGCGTCGGCGACGGCGGCCAGCAGCCGCAGGCCGTGCGTGGGCAGCACCTGCGCGGCGTCGAGGAAGGCGTCCTGCAGCGTGGCGAGGTCGATGCCGAACAGCGCGTGGAACGCATCGGGGTAGAACGCGATGCAGAAGCTGTGGCGCTCGCCGTCGTTGCGCGACACGCAGGGCCTCGTCTGGCAGCCGTGCACGAACTGGCGCGGCAGGGGCTGGTCGCGCGCGTCGTCGCCTTGCGCGACCAGGCGGGCTTCGCCTTCGAGCATCCACGTGATGCAGCAATACGGGTTGGCGGGAAAGCGGTTGAGCCGCTCGTGCTCGCCCAGCTCGCAGCCGCGCGTGTCGCGCACCACCAGCATCAGCACCTGCTCGCGCCAGCGCGCGGCGGGTGGCCACATGCGGGCGACGGGGCGGCGGGGGGTGGTGAGGGCCATGCGGCGATTGTGCGGCCCCAGGCTGGCGCTGGCTTGAACGATCACGACATCAGGCCTCGGGACCGTCCCATGACCAGCGCGGGATGCGCAGCCCCGCCGGCACGTCGTCCTTCGAGCGCGGATGGCGCGCCATCGCGCCGTGCGTGGCCCAGGCAAAGTAGTCGTGCAGCGATCGCCACAGCGGGCTGCCGTCGGCCAGGCCGATGTCGCCCAGCGCCTGGTCGAAGCAGGCGATGGCGCGCGCGTCCATGTCGCCGTGCTCGCCATTGCCGCTGTGCATGCGCACCACGCTGGTCTCGTCGCCGAACTGCGTCGAGTACAGCGGCGGGCCGCCCAGCGCCTCGGCCCAGTAGGCGGCCAGGCGCTCGGTGTGGTCGGGGTGGAAGCCGTGGCCGAACGCGTGGCTGACGACCTCGTCGGCCATCACGCGCAGGTGCCAGGCGTGGGCCAGGCGGCGAAGGGCGGGCAGGCCGCCGAGGGCGTCGTGAAGGGACTGCATCGCGCGATGGTGGCACAGGGCCGGCGTTTCAGGAACGTGCGGCGTCGAACGGCGCGAAGACCTCGACCACCCAGTCGGAGAACGCGCGCAGCTTGGCGTTCAGGTGGCGCCCGCCGGGGTGCACCAGCTGCAGCGGCTGCGGCGGTCGCGTCCAATCGGCCAGCACCGGGCGCAGCGCGCCGGAGCGGATCAACGGGTCGGCCATGAAGCGGAAGGTCTGCCCGATGCCCAGGCCGGCCAGCAGCGTCGACATGTGCGCGGTGCTCTCGTTGACGCCGACGCTGGTGTGCGGCGCGATCACCACGCGGTCGGCGCCGCGCTCGAAGTGCAGCGGAAACGGCCGGCCCGTGAGCGACGAGAAGTAGGCCGCCACGCGGTGGCCGCGCGCGGGCGGCGGCTCGGTGCCGGTCGGGGGCGCGGAAAGTTCCGACGGGTGGCGCGGCGTGCCGCGGGCGCGCAGGTAGGCGGGGCTGGCGCAGGTCACCCAAGCGAGGTCGGCGATGCGGCGCGCCACCAGCGAGCTGTCGGCCAGCGTGCCCGAGCGGATGACGCAGTCCACGCCGTCGCCGAGGAGGTCGACGGGGCGGTCGCTGACGCCCAGCTCGAGCGCGATGTCCGGATAGCGCGCGTGAAAGCTGCCCAGCGCCGGGATGAGGATGACGTTGGCGATGGACGAGCCGACGTCCACGCGCAGGCGCCCGCGCAGCTGCATGCGCGCGCTGGAGGCTTGCGCGTCCATCTCGTCGATGTCGTGCAGCAGGCGCGACGCGCGCTCGTAGTACGCCGCACCCTCCGGCGTGACGCTGACGTGGCGCGTGGTGCGCTGCAGGAGCCTGGTGCCCAGGTGGGCCTCCAGCTCCTGCACGAGCTTGGTGACGGTGGGCCGCGGGATGGACAGCGTGTCGGCGGCGCGGACGAAGGCGCCGCTCTCGGCGATGCGGACGAACACGCGCAGGGCGAGCAGCTGATCCATGCCGCGATTATTCACCAGCGTGAATGATGTTGTCGAGGATGGCGTCTTTATTCGAACGGGTGAACAACCCATCATTCGGTCACGTCATCAACTTCCACGGATCAACGACATGACCACCCAACTCCAAGGCAAGATCGCCGTCATCACCGGCGCCACCACCGGCATCGGCCTGGCCACCGCCCAGGCCTTCGCGCGCGAGGGCGCCACCGTCGTCATCACGGGCCGCCGCCAGGCCGAGCTCGACGCCGCCGTCGCCGCCATCGGCCCGGCCGCCACCGGGCTGCGCGCCGACTCCTCGAGCATGGCCGACCTCGACGCGCTGTTCGACCTCGTGCGCCAGCGCCACGGCCGCATCGACGTGCTGTTCGCCAACGCCGGCGGCGGCGCGATGCTGCCGCTGGGCGACATCACCGAGGCGCACTTCGACGACATCTTCGGCCGCAACGTCAAGGGCGTGCTGTTCACGGTGCAGAAGGCGCTGCCGCTGCTGGGCCAGGGCGCGTCGGTGATCCTCACCGGCTCGACGACCAGCATCGAAGGCACGGCCGCGTTCAGCGTCTACAGCGCCAGCAAGGCGGCGGTGCGCAATTTCGCGCGCAGCTGGATCCTCGACCTGAAGGATCGCGGCATCCGCGTGAACACGATCGCGCCCGGCGCCACCGAGACGCCGGGGCTGGTGGAACTCGCCGGCACGGACAAGGCGCAGCAGCAGGGCCTGCTGGACTACCTGGCCTCGCGCGTGCCGCTGGGCCGCGTGGGCCGGCCCGACGAGATCGCCAACGCCGCCGTGTTCCTGGCGTCCGACGCGTCCAGCTTCGTCAACGGCATCGAGCTGTTCGTCGACGGCGGGCAGGCGCAGGTCTGAGAACCTGTGAACAAATCCGACACGTCCGCTCGGCAGGCCAAAACGGGCCTGCTCCGCGTTGCAAATGCTCGCCGTGGCTCGGGCCACGTCTGTGCTTTGCGCCTTGATCAG
>FSZR01000472.1_pt1 | contig 16003 bp, 14 predicted proteins | sample 1638781 | NCBI WGS metagenome assembly FSZR01 (sample SAMEA3914813, study PRJEB12502) | metagenome | biome: forest; material: soil | place: Canada | collected 2011-07-07 | depth 0.3 m | reverse complement strand
GCCGGCGTCGTCCGAGCCGAATGCGTCCAGCATCAGGAACGGGTCGAGCCGGCGCTGCAGCGGCTGCGTCAGCACGCGGGTCAGCTTCACGCCGTCGCCGTCGCTGGTGGCCTGGCCCGTGACCAGGCGCTCCACCGCGCGCGGCTTGCGCACGGCGGCGTCGGGGGTCGCGGTGGGGACGAAGTCGATCAGGGTCGTGGTCATTGCAGGTGTCCTCGTGAGGCGACCCAGGCGGGCCGCGTGGAAGAAGGATGTCGACCGGTTCAGGCGGCGACGGCCGCGCCTTCGCCGATGCGCGCGATGTGCTCGCGCGCGCCGGCCAGCGCCCTGGCTTCGGCATCGGGGCCCATCGCGAAGCCCTCGGCATAGACGAACTCGACGTCGGTCATGCCCAGGAAGCCCAGCAGCTGGCGCAGGTAGGGCACCTGGGTGTCGCTCTCCTGGTCGCGGTAGATGCCGCCGCGCGCGAGCACGGCGTAGACCTTCTTGCCCTCGACCAGGCCGACCGGGCCGGTGGCCGTGTACTTGAAGGTGACACCGGCCTTGGCGATCGCGTCGACCCAGTTCTTCAGCTGGGTGGTGATGCCGAAGTTGATCATCGGCACGCCCAGGACGATCACGTCGGCGGCCTGCACCTCGGCGATCAGCGCGTTGTCGAGGGCGACGCGGGCGTGCTGTTCCTGCGAGCGCTGCTCGGCCGGCGTGAACAGCGCGCCGAGAGCGGCCTCGTCGAGCGTCGGATGCGGCGTGGCGGTCAGGTCGCGCAGCGTCAGCGTCGCGCCGGGGTGGGCGGCGCGCAGCTGCTCGACGAGCTCGTTGGCGAGGCGGGTGGACTGCGAGCCCTGGCCGTTGGTCCAGGAGCGGGCGCTGGAGTTGACTTGGAGGATGTTCATGATGGGCTGCCTTTCGGTCTGGAGAGGGAGCACCGCTCCCGATGACTCCAATGTATTGATCCGCATCAATACCCGGAAGACGCCGAAATACACTTCATCGTTCCATCAGCGAGACAATCCTTGTGCGAAGGCAGCGCCGCCCGGACGCGCCCGCGTCGTCCGCCAGGCGAGCAGGCTGCCCGCCACGCTGCAGGCGAACAGGCCCGCGGCGAGGCCGGGCAGGCCGGCGGCGTCGAACAGCGCGCCACCGACGGCCGGGCCCAGCGAGGTGCCGGCGGTGTAGCCGGTCACCAGCAGCGCCATCACGCGCAGCAGCGCCGGGCCGGTGAAGCGCTGGCCGAAGTCGATCACGACCAGCGTGTAGATCGTCGCCCCCATGCCGCCGAGGACGAAGCCCACCGGCCACAGCAGCGGCGCCGCGGCCGCGCCGCGCGTCGCCGACACGACCGCCAGCACGAGCGTGGCCACGACGATCAGCAGCCAGCCGCCGTTCATGACGCGGCGCAGCCCCAGCCGGTCGGCGAGCAGGCCCGACGGCGTCGGCAGCAGGGCGCTGCCCAGTCCGATCAGGGCGCCCAGCCACGCGGCGGCCTCGGCGTTCGCGGCAAGACGCATCGAGATCGACGGCAGCAGCGCGCCACTGCCCACTTCCAGGACGCCGGCGATCGTCGCCACGCCCACCAGCGGCCACGCGGCGCGGCGCGCGCCGTCCGCCGCGTGCGCCGCCACCTCGCCCGCGGGCGAGGCGCTCCGGTGGGCCGGCGGATCCTGGCCGCGCAGGCCCATCACCGCGGCTCCCAGGGCCACGACGGCCAGCGCGAGGGCCACCGCCAGCGGGGGCAGCGGGCCGCGCTGCAGCAGGGTCAGCAGGGCCGGGCCGCCGACCAGGCCGATTCCGACCGCCGTCTGGAACAGGCCGACGTAGAAGCCGCGTCGCGCCGCGGGCGAGGCCTCCGCCAGCCACGCCTCGCCGTTGACCCACAGCACCCCGCCGGCGAGCCCCATCGCCACCACGCCGACCAGCCAGCCGACGTAGCCGTCCTGGAACGCGAGCACGCCGAAGGCCGCCGTGGACACCCCCATCGCGGCGATGAAGCTGCGCGAGTGGCCGAGCCGGGCGATGACCCGCTCGGCGCGCAGGCTGGCGGCCAGGATGCCCAGCCAGAACGAGGAGGCCAGCACGCCCACGGCGAGCGCCGACGCGCCGCGGGCCGTGAGCGCCAGCGCGAGCTGCGTCATCGCGAGGAACTCGCCGGTGACCAGCAGCGCGTAGATGCCCGGGATGAGCCAGAGGGCGCGCGCCATCACGCGCCCGCCTTGCGGCTCGCCGCGGGCCGGCGCGCGCGGGGCCTGGCCACGGGCGCCGGGGCGGGCGCGATCGCCGCGGCCATCGCCATCATGCGGTCGACGAGCGCGCGGCGACGGCGCGGCGCGAGGTCGAGCAGGTCCAGCGTCTCCGACCAGAACAGGCCTTCGACGGCCAGCGTCAGGATCATCGCCAGCTCGGGGTCGCCGCTCGCGCCCGCCTTCGCCTGCTGCGCCGCGAAGAACGCGCGCCAGGGCTCGTTGAGCTCGCGCGCCGAGGTCGCCGCGCTGAGCAGGCCGGCGCACAGGCGGGCGGCGTCCTCGTCGGGCTCGCAGCCCGAGTCGATGTAGGCGAGCAGGTCCGCGTTCGGGCCGGCATGGCGCGCGCGCTTGCCGTCCATGCACTCGTGCCAGCTCGCGATGTCGCGCTCGACGAGCGCGCGCAGCAGCACGTCCTTGGTCGGGAAGTGGTACGTGATGCCGCCGCGCGTGATGCCGCTGCGGCGAACCAGCTCGTCGAAGGTGAGGTTGGCGGCGCCGATGTCGCGCACCAGCGCCTCGGCGGCCGCGAGCACGGCGGCTCGGGCATGGGGTTGTCGGCTCATCGGTCGATTCTATACAGAACGTTCTGTACACTTTCATGACTGCAAGCATGCACGGGAACGTCGCATGCCGGGCCCGCGCGTCATCCACGGCGCGGGTCGGCATTTCCGCCGGGCAGCACGGCCTCGGGGGGACGAATACCATCACGGACTCATGAGCAACCCGGCCCCCGACGACCTGCACGCCCGCCTCCGCGCCCTCGAGGCCGAGAACGAGCGACTGCGCACGTCGGCCGAACACGCCGAGTCGGACCTGCGCCGCCTGCAGTCGGAGGGGCGGCTGGGCTTCTACGACATCGACCTGGCGAGCGACGATTTCCACGCGCTGCCCGAGACGCGCCGCATCTACGGCCTGCCCGCGACCGGGCGCCTGCGCGGCACCGACATCCAGGCGCTGGTGCTGCCCGAGGACCGTCACCTGGTCTCCACGCGCGAGGACCGCGACGCGGGCAAGGCGCCGCGCGACGTCGAGGCCCGCATCCGCCGCGCCGACGACGGCGAGATCCGCTGGATCGCCCGCAGCGGCGAGTTCGAGTACGGCGACGGCGGCCGCCCCGTCCGCTTCATGGGCGTGGTGCGCGACATCACCGAGCGCAAGCAGATCCGCCAGGCGCTCGACGACGAGCGCGCGCTTGCCCAGACCGCGCTGGCTGCCAGCCAGGCGCGCTACCGCGCGTTGCTGGAATCCATCGACGCGGCCTTCTGCGTCGTCCACGTCATCGTCGACGCCGACGGACGGCCGATGGACCTGCGCTACCTCGAGACCAACGCCGTCTTCGAGCGCCACACCGGCATGAAGGACGTCACGGGCCGGACGCTGCGCGAGATGGTGCCGGGCATCGAGCCCTACTGGATCGACTTCTACGCCGAGATCGCGCGCACCGGCCAGGCGCGCCGCACGACACAGGAGATCGCCTCGGTCGGGCGCTGGCTGGAGATCCACGCCTACCCGTTCGGCGACCCGCACGCACGGCAGGTGGCCGTGCTGTTCAACGACGTCAGCGAGCAGCAGCGCTCGCTGCGTCGCCAGGCCGCGCTGCTCGCGCTGGGCGACCGCCTCGGCCCGCTCGCCGATCCCGCCGCCATCGAGCAGGCCGGCTGCGAGGAACTGGCGCGCGCGCTGGGGGCGGACCACGTCACGTACGCCGCGGCGGACGCGGAGCGCGAGGACATCGAGGTCGCCGACACGTTCGTGGCCGTGCCGCTGCTCGATCGCGGCCGCGTCGTCGCACGCCTGCACGTGCGTCACGCCGCGCCGCGCGCGTGGGACGTCGCCGAGCTCGCGTTCATCCGCGACGTCGGCGAGCGCGTGCGCTTCGCGGCCGAGCGCGCGCGCGGCGAGCGGGCGTTGCGCGACAGCGAGGAGCAGTTCCGCGTGTTCGCGCAGGCCGTGCCCAACATGGTGTGGGCGGCGCGCCCGGACGGCACGATCGACTGGCTCAACGACGAGGTCGCCGCCTATTCCGGGCGGTCGGCGCGCGAGGTCCTCGGCCCCGAGGGCTGGGCCAGCATCGTGCATCCGGACGACCTCGCGGCGGCGCAGGCCACCTGGCGACGCAGCCTGGAGGCCGGCGACGACTACGAGATCGAGTTCCGCATCCGGCGCGCCGACGGCCGCTACCGCTGGTTCCTCGTGCGTGCGCAGGCCGTGCGCGCGAGCGACGCGGCGATCGTGCGCTGGGTCGGCACCAACACCGACATCGACGACCAGCGCCAGCAGGCGCAAAAGCTCGAGTGGCTGGTGGCCGAGCGCACCGCGGACCGCAACGCCTTGTGGCAGCTGACCTCCGACGTGATGCTGCGCGCCACGTTCGACGGCCTGGTCACCGCCGCCAACCCGGCGTGGACCGAAGTGCTGGGCTGGCCGTTGACGGCCATCGTCGGCTCCAACCTGTTCGACCTGCTGCATCCCGACGACCTCGACCGCACGCGCACGGTCGCCGCGCAGCTGTCGCTGGGCGGGCCGCTCGATCGCTTCGACAACCGCTACCGCCACCAGGACGGCAGCTGGCGCTGGATCAGCTGGTCGGCACGCCCCGGCCAGGGGCTGATCAACGCGGTGGGCCGCGACATCACCGCCGACAAGGAGCGCGCCGAGGCCTTGCGCGACCTGGAGGACTTCTCGCGACTGGCGCTCAGCGCCGTGGGCGGCGTGGGCGTCTGGCGCTACGACGTCGCGAGCGACCGCTTCTTCTGCGACGAGTCCATCGCCAACCTGTACGGCATCGACGTCGCGCAAGGCGCGGCCGGCATCCTGCGCGAGGACTTCCTCGCCAACGTCGTGCCCGAGGACATGGCCGCGCTGCGCGCCACGATGTCGGGCGGGCTGGTGCGCAGCGGCGACCTCGAGCTCGAATACCGCATCCGGCATCCGGACGGCTCGACGCGCTGGGTGCTCTCGCGCGGCCACACCTATTTCGACGCGGCCGGCCAGCCCGTGCGCCGCACCGGCGTCGGCGTCGAGATGACGCGCCAGCGCCAGCTCGAGGAGCAGCTGCGGCAATCGCAGAAGCTCGAGGCCGTGGGACAGCTCACCGGCGGCATCGCGCACGACTTCAACAACATGCTCTCGACGATCAGCACCAGCCTCGAGCTGCTCAAGCTGCGCGCCGGCACGGGCACGAAGGCGGAGCTCGAGCGCTACATCGGCCTCGCGACCAAGGCGATTCGTGGCGCGGCCAGCCTCACGCAGCGCCTGCTCGCGTTCTCGCGCAAGCAGACGCTGGACATCCGCGCGGTGGACGTCAACCGGCTGGCACGCGACCTGGAGGACCTGCTGCGGCGCACGCTGGGCGAGCGCATCTCGCTCGCGCTGGCCCTCGGCGACGACCCGTGGACGGCGCACACCGATGCCAACCAGCTGGAAAGCGCGCTGCTCAACCTCGCCATCAACGCCCGCGACGCGATGCCCGAGGGCGGCAAGCTCACGATCGAGACGACCAACCTGAACGTGGGCGCGGGCACCGCCGTCGCCGCCGACCTGGTGCCCGGCGACTACCTCGTCGTCAGCGTCTCCGATACGGGCACGGGTATGCCGCCCGACGTCGTGCGGCGCGCGTTCGATCCGTTCTTCACCACCAAGCCGATCGGCCAGGGCACGGGGCTGGGCCTGTCGATGATCTACGGCTATGCGCGCCAGTCGGGCGGCAACGTCACCATCTACTCGCGCCCGGGCGACGGCACGACGGTGAAGATCTTCCTGCCGCGCTCGCTGGCCGTCGAAGCGCCGGCGGCGGCGGCCGTCGCCGCGCCCGCGGCGCGCGGCGACGGCGAGCGCATCCTGCTGGTCGAGGACGAGGACGACGTGCGCGAGGTGGTCCGCGAGGTGCTGGTGCTGCAGGGCTACGTCGTCACGACCGCACACGACGCGGTCTCGGCGCTGGCGATCCTGCGCGAACGCGACCCCGTCGACCTGCTCGTCACCGACGTCGGCCTGCCCGGCGAGACGGGCCGCACGCTGGCCAGCAAGGCGCAGGCGCTGCGCCCGGGCCTGCGCGTGCTGTTCATCACCGGCTATGCCAAGGAGGCCGCGGTGCGCAGCGAGTTCCTGGGCGAAGGCATGGACATGCTGTCCAAGCCCTTCGCGGTCGACGACCTGGTCGCGCGCGTGCACGCGCTCACGCGACGCTGAGCCCGTGCACGCGCCGCGTGCTTGTCCTACGCGGACACGCACGCCGGACCGACACCGCCGATTTGCGGCCCGACGCACACTGCATTCACGGCAGGCGCGAAGCAAAGAACTCGAACAACAGCCCCGCGCGGCCGCAGGCAGCCTCATCAGGGACGGCGCGACGGACCAGTGATCCGTCCCGCCGTCCTCGTCCGTTCAAGGCTGCTGGTGCGCGATGAAGTCGACGAACGCCCGCAGCGGCGCCGGCATGTAGCGGCGGCTCGGGTAGTACAGGAACGGCCCGGTGAACGATGGCCACCAGTCCTCGAGCACCGGCTCCAGCGCCCCCGACGCGAGATACGGCCGCAGCCAGGCGTCGAACAGCTGGATCACGCCCGTGCCCGCGACGGCCGCCTCGACGGCCAGGTGCACCGCCTCGCCGATGCGCACCACCAGCGGGCCGTCCGGCTCGATGTTCACCGCCTCCGCGCCCCGCACGAACTCCCACGAGGGCATCGCGCCGCTCGCGAAACGCCCGCGCAGGCAGGCGTGCTGCAGCAGCTCGCGCGGATGCGCCGGGCGGCCGCGACGATCGAGGTAGGCCGGCGCCGCGGCGGTCGCGTACCACTGGCGGCGCGGGCCGATGGGCACGGCGATCATGTCCTTCTCGAGCCGCTCCTCGTAGCGGATGCCGGCGTCGCAACCGGCGGCGAGCATGTCCACCAGGCTCTCCTCGGCGACGACGTCCAGCGTGATGTCCGGATACGCGGCCAGGAAGCCCGGCACGATGGCCGGCAGCACCAGGCGCACGGCACTCACCGGCACGTTCAGGCGCAGCGTGCCGGCGGGGCGGTCGCGAAAGCCGTTGACGACGTCCAGCGCCGCCTCCACCTCGTCCAGCGCCGGCCCCAGCCGCTCGAGCAGCCGCGCCCCGGCCTCGGTGGGCACGACGCTGCGCGTGCTCCGGTTGAGCAGTCGCACGCCCAGCCGCGCCTCGAGCCGGCGCACCGCCTCGCTGAGGCTGGACGCCCCGCTGCCGGTGGCGCGCGCCGCCTCGCGGAAGCCGCCCGCGCGCGTGACGGCCAGCAGGGCATGCAAATCGCCGAGGTCTGCCATGGTGGAAACGATTGTTCGGAATTCCGCACGGCCCGTGCCGATTGAACCATCTTATCGCGCAGTCCCTTCGTCACCACAATCGATTCATCCAACGAAAGGATTCCCATGACCGCCCTCGAGAACGCAGGCACCTTCCCCCTCGGCAACCGCGCCGTCAAGCGCATCGGCTACGGCGCGATGCAGCTCGCCGGCCCCGGCGTCTTCGGCCCGCCCAAGGACCGCGCCGCCGCGCTCGCCGTGCTGCGCGAGGCCGTGGAGCAGGGCGTCGACCACATCGACACCAGCGACTTCTACGGCCCGCATGTCACCAACCAGCTCATCCGCGAGGCACTGCACCCGTACCGCGACGACCTGACCATCGTCACCAAGATCGGCGCGCGCCGCGACGAGCAGGGCGGCTGGCTGCCCGCCTTCACGCCCGAGGCGCTCACGCAGGCCGTGCACGACAACCTGCGCAACCTGGGCCTGGACGTGCTGCCGGTCGTCAACCTGCGCAGCATGCTGGACGTGCACGGCCCGGCCGAGGGATCGCTGGAGGAGCCGCTGACCGCCCTCGCCGAGCTGCGCCAGCGCGGCCTGGTGCAGCACATCGGCCTGAGCAACGTGACGCGCCGCCAGGTCGAGGACGGCCGCCGCATCGTGCCCATCGCGTGCGTGCAGAACATGTACAACCTGGCGCAGCGCGGCGACGACGCGCTCGTCGACTCGCTCGCCGGCGAGGGCACCGCGTACGTGCCGTTCTTCCCGCTGGGCGGCTTCTCGCCGCTGCAGTCGACCACGCTGTCGGACGTCGCGGCGCGCCTCGAAGCCACGCCGATGCAGGTGGCGCTGGCCTGGCTGCTGCAGCGCTCGCCCAACCTGGTGCTGATCCCGGGCACCAGCTCGGTCGCGCACCTGCGCGAGAACCTGGCGGCGGCCGCGTTGACGCTGCCGGCGGAGGTGGTGGCGCAGCTGGATGGCATCGGCGTCGGCGCCGCCGCGCAGTGAGCAAAAAAAAGCCCGGCACGCGGCCGGGCTGAGGCCGCGGCGAGCCGTTGTCGGGCGCTCGCCGCGGGATTCGGATCGGCAACTTGATCAAGGTCCGGCGATCTGCAGGACAGTGTGGGATCGTGCCGGCTCATGGCGTGAGCCAGTGGCCGGGCGACGTAACCCGCGGTTGCAACTCTCACCATCCCTCCCCCCAGGAGGGTGGCCCGCGAGGGGGCGCGGACTCCCTAACATGCACCGCGTCCCAGGCTTCCTCCGCCGTCGCGCGGACCACGACCATGGCCATCCGAAGATTCACCCCGGCTTACGACCTCGCGCGCGAGGCGGCCAAGAACTACCGCTTCGCGCTCGACTGGCACAAGTTCCTCACCGACAAGGTGGGGCTGAAGATGGTGCTGGGCAGCGCCGACGGCCCCGACGCCGCGCACGGCGCGCGCATCGACGCGCTGCGCGCCAAGCTGGCCGAGGTCGCGAAAGGCGGCGGCGCCAACATGACCGAGGGCGACGTGCTGCTCGAGATGGCCGGCATCAAGGGCACGCAGGCGATCACCGACGCCCAGGCCGACGCGCTGTCCACGCTGAAGATGCTGCGCCACCTCTACTTCCAGCGCGACCGCCACAACCAGGTCGTCTGGATCTACGCGCAGCCGTTCGAGTTCCACCAGTGGGTGTTCGACGAGCTGCGCGGCTGCACGCCCGACCAGGCCAGGCTGCGGCTGAACTACGCCGACGAGGTCTACCCGGCCTCGCTGCGTGGCCACATGGGCGCGGGGCTGCAGCAGGCGCAGTCGTGGGCGATGAAGTGCGTGGCCAGCCTCGGCGGCACGCCCGCGCCTGCCACGAGCGACCTGGTCAAGCGCTGGTTCATGCCCGGCAGCCCCGGCGACGCCGACGTCGGCAAGGTGGCCACCACGCTGCTGGACGGCTTCAAGAAGGTCGCCGCGCTGTGCGGCTCGACGCGCGTGATCTTCTCGGACGAGCCGATCAACCGCCTGGACGGCGACGAGGTGCCGGGCCAGAAGAACTACCGCGACAGCTGGCTGGACTACGCGTTCGTCGACGGCGGCGCCGTGCGCGAACGCCTGGACGTCGTCTACATCCAGGACGCCGCGCTGAAGAAGTGGGCCTCGCCCCACGACGGCTGGGTGGCCACGCTGACCATCCTGCACGAGATGTCGCACCGCGTGATCAACACCAAGGACGCGGTCTACGACTTCGACGGCCTGAAGCCCGGCGCAGTGCTGACGCAGCGCGACGCACTGGCCAACGCCGACTCGTGGGCCTACTTCGCCACCGACCTGGCCGGCCAGCTGCCGCAGTCCAAGGCTGCCCAGGCGCTGCGCGAGCCCGCGGCCCTGCGCAAGGCCTACCTCAAGTCCCTGCAGAATCCCTGATACGCTGGAGCACACCATGGCAGCAGACAAGAAACGGCGCGAGCCGGTGCAAGTGGATCCGGTGGTGCACGCCGGGATGAGCTACGCCGTGCCGCGCCTGGGCACGCCGTTCGGCTTCGACCAGGACGGCGGCTTCGTCACCGCCAGCGACGCGGCGACCGGCGCGCTCGTGTGGTCCCAGCGCGTCTACGTGGTCGACTACGGCGACGACATCGAGGACGACAAGCAGGAGGTCTACATCAAGGCGCTCCAGCTGGCCGACGGCGGCGAGGCGCTGCTGGTCGTCAACGAACGTGGCGAGCGCTTCCGCGTCGGGCTGGTCGACCGCGGCGTCGAGCGCCTGCCACGCGCCGACGCGGGCACATGAGCCCGTCGCTGCGCGCACTCGGGATGCAGGCCCTGCTGGCCGCCGCCGTCGTCGCGCACGCCGCGCCCGGCGCGGACAAGAAGCGGCGCGAGCCGGTGGACGTGCCGCCAGTGGTCGTCGACGGCGTGCGCTACGAGGCGCCGCGCCTGGGCACGCCGTTCGGCTTCGACCAGGACGGCGGCTTCGTCACCGCGCGCCGCGCCGACAGCGGCGCGCTGGTCTGGACGCGCCGCGTCTACGAGATGCCGCACGATCCCTCGATGGAGGACGACAAGCAGGACGTCTTCATCAAGCAGCTCGCGTTGACGGCCGACGGGCAGCGCCTGCTGGTGGTCAACGAGCGCGGACAGCGCTTCGAGATCGGGCTGGACGGCGGCGGGCTGCGCACCGGGCGCTGACACCGCGGCGCCGCACGGGCGCGCGGCGAAGAGGGGAGAATGGCCGCGCAGACCCTGGCTCATGACCCCCGACGCCGACGACCTCCTCCTGTTTGCCCGCGTGGCCGAATCCGGCAGCTTCAGCCGGGCGGCGGAGCGCGTGCAGCTGCCGAAGTCCACCGTGTCGCGCCGCATCGCCGCGCTCGAGAAACGGCTCGGCGAACGGCTGCTGCAGCGCACCACGCGCAAGCTGGTCATCACCGACTTCGGCCAGGGCGTGCTGGACCACGCCCGCGCGCTGTCGGAGGAGGTGGACGCCGCGCTGGCCTTCGCGCTGTCGCGGCAGGCGCGGCCGTCGGGCCGCCTGCGGGTGTCGATGCCGGCGGACTTCGCGAGCATCGCGCTGGAAGAGCCGCTGGCCGGCTTCGTGCGCGACTATCCCGAGGTGGCGTTGGAGCTGGACCTGTCGCCGCGTCGCGTCGACCTGATCGGCGAGAACTTCGACCTCGCGATCCGCATGGGCGTGCTGGCCGACGACGCGCAACTGGCGGCACGCCGCCTGGCCGTGTTCACCACCGGCCTGTACGCCGCGCCGTCCCTGCTGCGCGAACATGGCGAGCCGCTGACGCCCGATGCGCTGGCCACGATGCCCGGCCTGATGCTGCTGGCGCGCAACGGCGAGGCGATCAGCTGGGATCTCTCGCCGCAGCCGACGGATGCCGCGACGCCGCGCCCGTCGGACGCTCGTCCCGCGACATCGCCGTCGCGGCGCGTCATCGTGCCGGCGCAGCACACGCGCGGCAACTCGCCCGACGTGCTGATCCGCCTCGCGCGCCGGGGCGCGGGCGTGGTGGCGGTGGCCGACTTCTTCGCCGAGCCCTACCTGCGCCGCGGCGAGCTGCAGCGCATCCTGCCCGACTGGTGCCTGCCGGACGCCACCTGCTGGGCCGTCTTCCCCGGACGCCGGTTGATGCCCGCGAAGACGCGCGCCTTCATCGAGATGCTCGCCACCACGATGAACGCGTGCTCGGTCGCCGTGGACGCCGCCGCGGCGGAGATCGCGGCGTCGCCCGGACGCCTGCGCGCGGGCTGACGCCTGCCCTAGTGCGGCAGGCGCGTCATGGCACGCTGCAGCGCCCGCGTGTGGGCGGCGTCGCCGCTGTCCACAGGCGCGGCGGGGCCGGCCCAGCCCGGCGGCAGCTGGTGCAGCACGGCGGCGGCGTCGAGCGAACGGATGGGGATCTTCACGTCGGCGGGGATGCGGCCCTGCGCCACCAGCGCCTCGTAGCGCAGCGCGCTGACACGCAGGAACGACGTGAAGTTGCCGACGCCGCCGCGTGCGGCGACCAGTTCGTCATAGAGCTTCTCGATCAGCTGGACCACCGTCATGCTGTCGCGGCGGGCGATCTCCTCGAGCACCTCCCAGTAGAGATGCTCGAGGCGGATGCTGGTGACGACGCCGTGCAGGCGCACGGACCGCGTGCGGCTTTCGTAGCTGGCGGGGTCGGCGCTGATGAAGATTTCACACATGCAGGTCTCCTTCGGAACGGCCGCTGCGACGCGGTCTGGTCCGGTCAATGTACGCCTGCGCCGCACGGCATGCCAGCGGCAAACCCGCAGGTTTCCGGCCGGAATGTCAGGCGGAAATCTTCGTTCCCAGCACCGCCAGGAACTGCGCGATCCAGGCCGGATGCGCGGGCCATGCGGGCGCCGTGACGAGGTTGCCGTCGGTCACCGCCTGGTCGACCGCGATGCCCATGTACTCGGCGCCGGCCAGCTCCACCTCGACCTGGCAGGCCGGGTACGCGGACACCTTGCGGCCCTTCAGCAGCCCGGTCGCGGCCAGCAGCTGCGCGCCGTGGCAGACCGCCGCCACCGGCTTGCCGACGGCCAGGAAGTGCTTCGTCATCTCGACGACGCGCGCGTTCATGCGCAGGTACTCGGGCGCGCGGCCGCCGGGCACCACCAGCGCGTCGTAGGCCTCGGCGCGGGTGTCGGCGAAGCTGGCGTTGAGGGTGAAGCGGTGGCCCGGCTTCTCGCTGTAGGTCTGGGCGCCGTCGAAGTCGTGGATGGCGGTGAGCACGTGGTCGCCCGCCTTCTTGTCGGGCGCGATCGCGTGCACGGTGTGGCCCACGGCCTGCAGCGCCTGGAACGGCACCATCGTCTCGTAGTCCTCGCCGAAGTCGCCGCAGATCATCAGAATCTTCTTGCCCATGGCCGTCTCCTGGTTGTCGGGCTGCATTGCCCGGCCCGATTGTTCGAAGCTCACCGCATGAGCGGGTAGCAACGGGATACTTTCTGGATGTCCGCATCGCTCACCACCCTCCATCACCGCCGGCTGCGCGCCATCTGGCGCTCGGCCGGCTGGCCCAGCCAGGACCTGGTGGAGGTGGAGCTGCTGGCCGTCGGCTGGGTGGAGCGCGTGCGCGACGACCACGGCCGCGAGACGCTGCGCGTCACCGACGCCGGCATCCAGGTGCTGGCCGCCACGCTCGCGCGCAACCGCGCGGCGCGCGACGCGCACGAGGCGCTGGTGGGGCGCGTCGCCGTCGCCATGCAGCGCGCCGGCCGCATCGCGTGGCGCGGCCTGTCGCTGCGCGTGCGCGTGGGCGACGACGCGGCCGGCAGCGGCCAGTGGGTGGTGGCGCGGCCGGACGTCTTCTCGGTGCGCAACACCACCGTCGAGGACTACCTGGAGCCCGTCGTCCACGAGATCAAGGTGCGCCGCGCCGACCTCCTGGGCGACCTGCGCCGTCCGGCCAAGGGCGAGGCCTACCGCCAGATGGCCCGCGAGTGCTGGTACGTGCTGGCCGAGGGCATCGGCGACGCGTCGGACGTGCCCGAGGACTACGGCGTGATGGTCGAACACGGCGACGTGCTGGAGGTGCTGCGCCCGGCGCCGCGCCGCACGCTGCGGCTGCCGTTCGCCACCTGGATGGCGCTGGCACGGGCCACGCCGGAGCCGCCGGAAGAACCGGCCCAGCGCGCGCTGGGCGACGACGACTGAGCATGCGCGGGCCGCATGAGCACGTGCGCACGCTCGTCCACCCGCTGGCGGACAATGCCGGATTCGCCGCCCGCCGGGCTGCGCGCCGCCTACCCGGTCGCGCGCGGGCCACGGGCCGCCCATCCACATCCCTGGAGTCCGTGTCGACATGCGCCGCCTGCTCAATCCCTCCTTCCGACTGCTGAAGCTGACCGGCGTGGCCGCCGCGCTCGCGGCGTCCCTGGCGCTGCCCGCCGCCCACGCCGCCGACGGCGCGCCGTCGTCCAACGTCGCCTGGCAGGACGCCACCAGCGACGCCGACATCGACAAGGCCTTCGCCACCGCGCGTGCCGAGCACAAGCCGGTGCTGCTGTACTGGGGCGCGGTCTGGTGCCCGCCGTGCAACCAGCTGAAGGCCACGCTGTTCAATCGCCAGGACTTCGCCGAGCAGTCGAAGAGCTTCGTCGCCGTGCACCTGGACGGCGACGTGCCGGGCGCGCAGAAGCTGGGCACGAAGTTCAAGGTGGCGGGCTACCCGACGCTGATCCTGTTCAACAGCGACCGCAAGGAGATCACGCGCCTGCCGGGCGAGGTCGATGCCGCGCAGGTGATGCAGCTGCTGCGCCTGGGCATGGCCAGCGGCGGCCGGCCCTTCACGCAGGTGGTGGCCGACGCGCGCGCCGGCAAGCCGCTCACCGGCAGCGAGTGGCGCCTGCTGGCGTTCTACTCGTGGGACACCGACGAGGGCGCCGGCGACGTGCCCGCCGCCGAGCGCGGCCCGCTGCTGCGCAAGCTGGCCGCGGCCTGCCCGTCCAGCGAGGCCGAGGCCTGCGTGCGGCTCGCGCTGAAGTCGATCGGCGACAGCGGCGAGAAGAACGCGCCGCCGCCCGATGCCGCCACGCGCCAGCGGGTCGCGCAGGTCCTGGCCGATCCGGCGCAGAGCCGCGTCTACATGGACGTCCTGACCAACTCCGCGACCGACATCGTCACCGCGCTCGAACCGAAGCCGGGTACCGGGCGCGACAAGCTGGTGGCCGCGCTGGACGCCGCGCTGGTGCGCCTGCAGGCCGACATGACGCTGTCGCGCGGCGACCGGCTGACCGCGCTGTTCGCGCGCGTCGACCTGGCGCGCCTGGGCCAGCCCAAGGACGCGCTGCACCCGAAGCTGCCGCCCGCGCTGGTGAAGGAAGTGCGCGACGTGGCCGCCACCACCGACCGCGAGGCCACGAACGCGTTCGAGCGCCAGGCCGTGATCCCGACCACCGCGCAGCTGCTGGAGGACGCGGGGCTGTGGAGCGAGTCCGAGACGCTGCTGAAGTCCAGCCTCGCCAAGAGCCACGCGCCGTACTACCTCATGAGCGAGCTGGGCAGCAACGCGCGCAAGCAGGGCCGCAACGCCGATGCGCTCGCCTGGTACCAGCAGGCCTTCGACAAGAGCGAAGGCCCGGCCACCCGCCTGCAATGGGGCAGCGCCTACCTGGGCGCGTTGGTCGACCTGGCGCCGCAGGACACGAAGCGCATCGAGTCCACCGCCCAGGCCGTCTTCACCGAGGCCGCCGCGCAGCCCAACGCGTTCTACGAGCGCAGCGGTCGTTCGTTGCAGAAGCTGGGCGCCAAGCTCGTGAAGTGGAACGCGGGCGGCAAGCACCAGGCCGTCGTGGACCAGCTCGGCAACCAGCTGCAGGGCATCTGCGCCAGGCTGCCCGCCGGCGAGCCGCAACGCGCCACCTGCGAGGGCGTGTTCAAGCCCGCGCCCGCCAAGGCCTGATCCTCACTCCAACCCGTCATACCGTCCCATGACCACCCCCACCACCAAGTCCCTGGGCACGCCCCTGAGCCCCGCCGCCACCCGCGTGATGCTTCTCGGCAGCGGCGAACTCGGCAAGGAAGTGCTGATCGCCCTGCAACGCCTGGGCGTCGAGACCCTCGCCGTCGACCGCTACGAGAACGCGCCCGGCCAGCAGGTGGCGCACCACGCGCGCACGATCACGATGAGCGACCCCGCGGCGCTGCGCGCGCTGATCGAGCGCGAGAAGCCCGACCTGGTGGTGCCCGAGATCGAGGCGCTGGCCACGGCCGAACTGCAGGCGCTGGAGGCCGAGGGCGTCGTGCGCGTCATCCCGACGGCGCGCGCCGCGCGCCTGACGATGGACCGCGAAGGCATCCGCCGCCTGGCCGCCGAGACGCTGGGCCTGCCCACCAGCCCGTACGTGTTCTGCGACTCGCTCGCGGAGCTGCAGGCCGCCATCGACGGCTCCGGCGGCAGGCCCGCCATCGACTACCCATGCATCGTCAAGCCGGTGATGAGCAGCTCCGGCAAGGGCCAGAGCAAGATCGACGGCCCGGCCGACGTGAAGACGGCGTGG
>FSZR01000388.1_pt1 | contig 16508 bp, 12 predicted proteins | sample 1638781 | NCBI WGS metagenome assembly FSZR01 (sample SAMEA3914813, study PRJEB12502) | metagenome | biome: forest; material: soil | place: Canada | collected 2011-07-07 | depth 0.3 m | reverse complement strand
GTCCTGATCACCAAGGACAACGCGAAGGACTTCTACTTCCCCGACTCGCCGTTCTGATCCCGTCCGAGGAGGACTCGCCATGGCACGCCCGATCACGCTCTTCACCGGCCAGTGGGCCGACCTGCCCCTGGCCGAACTGGCGCCGCTGGCCCGCAAGATGGGCTACGACGGGCTGGAGCTGGCGTGCTGGGGCGACCACTTCGACGTGGCACAGGCGCTCGCCTCGCCGCAGTACGTGCGCGACAAGCGGGCCTTGCTGGCCGCGCACGGCCTGCGGTGCTTCGCGATTGCCAACCACCTGGTGGGCCAGGCGGTGTGCGACCTGATCGATGCGCGCCACGAGTCCGTCCTGCCGGCGCGCGTGTGGGGCGACGGCGATCCCGAAGGGGTGCGCCAACGCGCCGCGCGCGAGTTGCAGGACACCGCGCGCGCGGCCGCCGCGTTCGGCGTGAAGACGGTGACGGGCTTCACCGGCTCATCGATCTGGCACGCGACCTATGCCTTTCCGCCGACGTCGCAGGCCTTCTGGGACGCCGGCTTCGCCGACTTCGCGCGCCGCTTCACGCCCATCCTGGACGTGTTCGAGGAGATGGACGTCAACTTCGCGCTGGAAGTGCACCCCACCGAGATCGCATTCGACATCGCCACGAGCGAGCGCGCGCTCGCCGCGGTGAACCAGCACCGCCGCTTCGGCTTCAACTTCGACCCCAGCCATCTCGGCTATCAGGGCGTCGACTACATCCGCTTCATCCGCACGTTCGGGCCGCGTATCTTCAACGCACACATGAAGGACGTCTGGTGGGGCAAGGGCGACGGCACGGTGGGTACCTTCGGCGGCCACACCAGCTTCGGCGACCCGCGCCGCACCTGGGACTTCCGCAGCGTGGGCCGCGGCATGATCGATTTCGAGTCGCTGATCGTCGCGTTGAATGATGTCGGCTACACCGGCCCGCTGTCGGTCGAGTGGGAGGACAGCCGCATGGACCGCATCCACGGCGCCACCGAGAGCGCCGCGTTCTGCCGCCGCCTCGACTTCGAGCCCGCCAGGGGCGCGTTCGACGCCGTGTTCGACAAGAGCCGGCAGGGCGGCATGGCCGGAGACGCGCCATGACGCGCCGCCTCCGCTACGCGATGGTGGGCGGCGGCCGCGACGCGTTCATCGGTGCCGTGCACCGCAACGCGATGGCGCTCGACGCACAGTACGAGTTCGTGGCGGGCGCACTGTCGGGTGAGCCGGCGCGTTCGCGCGTGTCGGGCGCCGACCTGGGCCTGGCCGACGACCGCAACCATGGCACCTGGCAGGAGCTGCTGGCCGACGAGCGCCGCCGGCCGCCGGGCGAGCGCGTCGACGTCGTGGTCATCGTCACGCCCAATCACCTGCACCACGACGTCGCCCACGCCTTCGTCGACGCCGGCTTCCACGTGGTGTGCGACAAGCCGCTGGTGCACACGAGCGCGCAGGCCGACGCGCTGTGCGCGCTCGTGGCCGAACGCGGCACGCTGTTCGCCGTGACCTACAACTACACCGGCTACCCGATGGTGCGCGAGGCGCGCGAGCTGGTGCGCACGGGCGCGATCGGCGCGGTGCGCAAGGTGGTCGTCGAGTACCACCAGGGCTGGCTCGCCGGCGCGCTCGAGACCTCGAACAACAAGCAGTCGACCTGGCGTGTGGATCCGGCGCGCAGCGGACCGGCGGGTGCGATGGCGGACATCGGCTCGCACGCCGAGAACCTGATCTCGGTAGTCACGGGCCTCGAGCTCGAGAGCCTGTGCGCCGACCTGAGCTCTTTCGGCGCGGGGCGCCTGCTCGACGACGACGCCGGCCTGCTGCTGCGCTTCGTGGGCGGCGCGCGTGGCGTGATGTCGGCCTCGCAGATCGCCGTCGGCAACGAGAACGACCTGCGCCTGCGCGTGATGGGCGAGCGCGGCATGCTGGACTGGCGCCAGGAGGAGCCCAACCTGCTGGTGCACGCGCCGATCGACGGGCCGCGCCGCACGCTCACGCGCAACTCGCCGGGGCTCAGCGCGGCGGCGCGGCGAGCTTGCCGCCTGCCGCCGGGGCACCCGGAGGGCTTCATCGAGGCGTTCGCCAACCTGTACCTGGGCGTGGCAGCGGACGTGCGGCTGCGCGAAGCGCAGGGGCGCGCCGCGACGCCGGAAGAGGCCGAGTACCCGCGCGTGGAAGACGGCGCGCGCGGCGTGCGCTTCATCGAGAAGACGGTGGCGTCGTCGGCGTCGGACGTGAAGTGGACGGCGTTGCGCTGAAGTCAGGCGCCGCCGCGCGGCGTCAGCGTGAGGAACTCGACGCCCTGCGTGCGCGACGACTTCAGGTCGAAGTGCGCCAGTGAGGAATTGCCCAGCAGGGCGACGCAGTGGCTGCACTTGACCGCCGGCACGTCGTGCAGCACCCAGGGGCCCACCGCCAGCGTCGCGATGCTGATGCCTTGCGCCCGCACCGTGCGGCCGTCGGCCGTGGTCATCGTGACCACCGGCTGCACGACGCGGTACTCGGCCTTGGACTCGTCCAGCATCTCCTGCGTCACGGTGGTGACCGAGGCGCCGGTGTCGACCACGAAGGCCGACGGACGGCCGTCACCGAGTGCGACGGGCGCGTAGAAATGACTGCCCATCACCGGCAGCCGCAGCGAGCGCGCCTCGCCGGACGTCGCCGGACTCGGGATGCCGGCCATCGCGGTCTCGATGGAGATGCGCTGGCCTTCGAAGTAGCCGCGCCGGCCCTCCGACGCCGCGATGGCGTCGTAGCTCTCCAGCAGCGACAAGGCCTCGTAGCGGCGGTCGCGCGCCATCAGCAGCTTGGCCAGCTTGCCGCGGACGTCCACCAGGTTGGGCACGATGGCCAGCGAGCGGTAGTACCAGGTGATCGCCTCGTCGTTGCGGCCCAGGCCCGACAGGCTGTCGCCGTACCAGGCGAACAGGTCGTAGGTGCCTTCGCCCAGGTCGATGGAGCGCTTGAACTCGTCCGCAGCGTGCGCGTTGTCGTCGCGCTGGCTCATGACGTGGCCCAGGTTGGCATGCGCGACGCCGTCGCCGGGGCGCAGCTTGACGTAGGCCGTCCAGGCCTCCTGCACGCAGGCCAGGTCGCCCTGGCGTTCGCACGCCCCGATCTGGCCGCGCAGTTCCGCCACGCTCAGCGGCGGCCCGAACTTCTTGCGCCACAGCGACGCGATGTCGGCGTGTACCGCCCAGGCGCCCAGACCGATCGCGGCCATCAGGCCCGCGGCCAGCACGAAGGTCTTGACGTGCGAGCGGTCGCCGCCGCCGTCCCACTGGGAGCGGGCCGGGCGCAGGCTCTTGCGATCGTCGGGCGGGACGCTGGTCGACGCGGGATCCAGGGACGGTTCGATCATGGGGACGTTGGCCTTGGTCGGAAGACGGCGCGATTATCAGTGCCGCGGCGGCCCGGCGCCTCCCCGGCGGCGCGAACCTGTGCATTCCGTCGCCGTTGCGACCGCCGCGTCAGCGCGCCGCAAGCTGCAGGCTGCTCAGGTAGGCGCAGAACATGTCGGCCATCGCGTCCGACCAGCGCGCGATCTCGGCCTTGGTGCGCGGGCTCTCCGAGAACTCCTTGCCCACGGCGCTCAGCGTCGTCTTGATCAGTTCGCCGGCGGCGGCGCGCCTGGCGTGCGAGGCCTGCGGCAGCACCTCGCGCATGAATGCCGCGATCATGCCGGCGCCCGAGGCCCGCGCCGCCTGCGCCTCGGGCGCGTCGCGGTAAAGCGGCGCGGCGTCGGCGAGCGCCACGCGCACGTCGGCCTCGTCGCACTCCGACTTCACGAAGGCGTGGACCAGGCGGCGCAGGCGCTCCAGCGGCGGCCGGCTCGTGTCCTCCAGCGTGGCGCGCAGCATCTCCGTGGTCTGGCGCCATTCGTCGCTCTGCAGGCGAAACAGGATGGAGGCCTTGTTGGGGAAGTACTGGTAGATCGATCCGACGCTCACGCCCGCGCGCTCGGCAACGCGCGTGGTGGTGAAGCGTTGCGCGCCCTCCGCCGCCAGAACCTGAACAGCGGCCTCGAGGACGGCGGCCACGAGGTCGTTGGCGCGCGCCTGCCTGGGCTTCTTTCTCGAGGAGATCTCGGTGCGTTGACGGGTGCTCATGGGGGTGTTCCGGAATGCGAATTTGAAAACTGAAGAATGCTTCATATTATTTCGTATGTTCTCCTTCCACACCGAATCTTCGATGACTACCCTCCACACCGCCCCCGTCGCCCCGCTTCTGCAACGCCTGTTCACCGAGGCCGACGAAGCCGCCCCCGCGCTGCGCGCGATGGCCGCCGGCCTGCCCGCCGGCGAGCTGGCACGCCTGATGCGCAGCAAGACCGACTATGTCGAGTTCTACGGCCGCCTGAAAGATCAGCCGCTGCCGGTCTCGCGCGAGACCGGCGCCCTGCTGTACATGCTCGCGCGCAGCGCGGGCGCCTGGACGATCGTCGAGTTCGGCACCTCGTTCGGCCTGTCGACGCTGCACCTGGCCGCGGCGCTGCGCGACAACGGCGGTGGGCGGCTCATCACCTGCGAGTTCGAGCCCTCGAAGGTGGAGCGTGCGCGCGCCAACCTCGTCGCGGCGGGCCTCGACGACCTTGTCGAGATCCGCGTGGGCGACGCGCTGCAGACGCTGCGCGAAGACCTGCCCGAGGCCATCGACCTGGTGCTTCTCGACGGCGCCAAGGCGCTGTACCCGGAGGTGCTCGCCCTGCTGGAAAGCCGCCTGCGCCCGGGCGCGCTGATCGTCGCCGACAACGCCGACGACAGCCCCGAGTACCTCGCGCGCGTGCGCTCGCCCGATGGCGGGTACCTGTCGACGCCGTTCGGCGACGACGTGGAGCTGTCGGTGAAGCTCGACTGAGTGGCGCGCCTCAGCGCGGGTGCAGCGCCCGCGCGTAGTCGCCCGGCGTGCTGCCCACCAGCTTGCGGAAGTCGGCGATGAAGTGGGCCTGGTCGAAATAGCCGAGATCCTGCGCGAGCGTCGCCCAGGACACCGGCTCGCCGGCCTGCACGCGGGCGACGGCCTCGTGCATGCGGTAGCGCTTGATCACCCACTTCGGGCCGACGCCCACGTACTCGTTGAACAGGCGCTGCAGCGCACGCAGGCTCATGTCGAAACGGCGCGCGAGCTCCTCTGCCGAATGCAGGCCCAGGTCCGCCGCCGCGGCGTCGACGATGCGGCCCGCCAGCAGCGACGCCGCGTCGGCGGCGGGCAGGCGCGGGCGCAGGAACTCCGCGGCGACGCCCGCGGCCGTCGCGTCGTCCGCGCAGGCCAGCACCGCGTCGAGCTGCGTGGCCTTGTCGCCGAACAACGCGCTGCTGGCGATCGTTCCGTCGGCGATGGTGGCGACTGCGCGGCCCAGCACGGCGCGGAACGCGCCCGGCCGGAACTTGATGCCGAATGCCGACGAGCGGCCCTCGAGAACGCGCGTCCAGCGCCCGGTGTGCACGCCCCACGCGGCCGAGGTGCCGGGCTCGACGACCAGGTGCACGTTCGGATGCGGCAGCGTCTCCTGCACCTGCGGCGGCAGGCCTGCCAGGTTCCAGTGCACGCTCCAGAAATGCTCGATGCGATCTGCCAGGTCGGGCGGCGCCTCGACGCGGCCGTGCGCGAACTCGCCGACCGGGATCCGGTGCAAGACGCCGCGCGCCGCCGGGGCGTCGGCCTGTCGCGTTTTTCCAATCGTCGTCATGGGTTCGCTGCTTCAATGCGCATGCGGCCGACCTCCGGCCGATTCGAATCGAATCGATGATGCCATGATGCGTTTGACCCCCCTCGTTGCCACCATCCTGTGTGCGTCCCTCTGCGGCCATGTTGCTGCGGCGACGCCGACTGCCAGTTCCAAGGAGATCGCCGTGACTGCTCATTTCGCCACCGGCCCGTTCGACGTCAAGCTGGCGCCGCAGGCGCTCAGCGCCGTGGCCGAGTCCAGTGGCCTCGGCCGCATGTCGCTCGACAAGCAGTTCCACGGCGCGCTCGAGGCGACCAGTGCCGGCGAGATGCTGGGCTGGCGCGACCCGGCGCTCGGCTCCGGTGGCTACGTTGCCATGGAGACCGTGCGCGGCACGCTGGACGGCCGGGCCGGCAGCTTCGTGCTGCAGCACAGCTCGACGATGACGCGGGGGGAGCCGGCGCAGTCGATCACGGTGGTGCCCGACTCGGGCACCGGCGCGCTTGTTGGCCTGGCGGGCCGCATGGTGGTGGACATCGCGCCGGGCGGAGCGCACTCGTACCGCTTCGACTACACGTTGCCCTGAGCGCCGTTCAGCCGCGCACGAGCTCCCAGCTCAGCCCGAACTTCAGCAGGTACTTGCGCAGGCGATCGGCTCTCCGCGTCCACCTTTGGTCGTGGGGTCCGACCCCGACTTTGTTCGCCCCCAGCATCCTCGATGGGCTACCATTTCGCCAGGGAGTCATCCTGCCGGCGGCTTCGGGGGAAGGCTTGAACGGCGGGCATGCGACCCCCGGTCCGGATTGTTGGAGAACAGCATGAAGGGTTTGCGGGTGCAATGGGCGATGGCCTGCGCGCGGGTGGTCGTCGCGACTCAAATCGGCTTGGCGGCCCCGCTCGTTGCGGCCGCTGCGGCGAGCGGCCCGACCGACCCGGGCGAGGCCTACCTGGCCGATGCCCGGCGCGTGGTCGATGCGGCCGCGCGGCCGGCTCCTGCATGGGTCGGGCCGCGCAGCGGTCCGCGTGCGCAGGCCGGCAAGCGCATCGCGATGGTCAACGAGGACTTGCGCAACGGCGGCATCCTCGCCGTCGACGAAGGCGTGCTCGAGGCGGCCAAGGTCATCGGCTGGAGCGTGAAGGTCTTCGATTCCGGCGGGACGCCGGAGGGGCGCAGGAAGATGCTGGTCGACGCGCTTGACAGTCGCCCCGACGGCCTGATCATCCTCGGCGGCGATGTACGGGCGCTCGCACCTCGGCTGCAGCCGTTCGCCGAGAGAGCCATTCCGATCGTCGGCTGGCACGTGGCGGCGCAGGCCGGCCCGGTGCGTGGCACGCCGGTGGCCATGAACGTCTCGACGGACCCGCTCGAGGTGGCGCGCGTCACGGCCCTGGCGGCGATCGTGCAGTCGGGAGGACACGCCGGCGTCGTCATCTTCACCGACACCAACTACGAACTGCCGCGGACCAAGGCCGACGCGATGGCACAGGTGGTGCGCGGATGTGCAGGCTGCACGTTGCTCGAGATGAGCGACGTCGCGATCTCGCGCAACGCCGAGCTGATGCCGGGAACGACCCGCACGCTGCTGGCCCGCTACGGCAAGCGCTGGACGCATGCGCTCGCGATCAACGACATCTATTTCGACTATGCGACGCCGGAGCTGACGCAGGCCGCGCTGCCCAACAACGCCCTGAGCATGCTGTCGGCGGGAGACGGCAGCGATTCGGCGTTCCTGCGCATCCGCACCGGCGCGTTCCAGACCGGAACGGTGGCCGAACCCCTGAACCTGCACGGCTGGCAGCTGGTGGACGAGATGAACCGGCTGCTCGCGGGGGAACACGTCACGAACACGGTGTTTCCCGTGCACCTCGTCACGGTGGCCAACATCAATGCCGACGGCGGCGACCGGCTCCTCTACGACCCGGCGAACGGATACCGCGACATCTATCGGCGCATCTGGCAACGCCCGTGAAGCTTCCCATTCCCCAATCGCTCGCCGCGCAGTTCGCGCTGGTGGTGTTGTGCCTGGCGGCCCTGGTGGCGCTGGTCGGCGGCAATGCCGTCTACTCGCTCGTCGGCTCCGCGCACGACCTTCGCCAACTGGCCGATCAGCGGCTGGCGCGCCTGCAGGACGCGCAGGAGCTGCAACAACACACGCTGAAGGTCGAACGCCTGGCGCTGCAACTGTCGGCCATCGACACCGTCGACGGCGTGCGTGAGGCGCACCGGCAGGTCATCGAGCATCTGGCGTCCTTCGACCAGCTCGTGGGACGCCTGGCCGTTGCCGCGGCAAGCGACGACGTCGACATGCTTGCCTTGCATCGATCGAGCCAGCGCTTCCGCAACACCGTCAACATCGAGGCGCAGGTGCGCGAGAACGCCTTGGGCGGCGCCGATCGAGCCGCGGCGTCGGCGGTACCGGCCGCGTCGCTGGCCAGCCTGGACGGCGACATGCGCCGCCAGGCCGACGCCCTGGGCGTGGCGGCGCGCCAGATGTCGGACTTCTTCACTCACGACTACCGCGAGGCGGTGCAGCGCCTTGCCGACGATTCGGACCGCACCCGCCGATGGATCCTCGGCGAGGTCTGCCTGAGCCTGGTGCTGACCTGGCTGATCGCCCGCGTGTTCCTGGGTCGCCATGTCATGGGCAGGCTGCACCAGGTCAGCCAGGCGCTGCGATTCGGAGCCGCTCGCGCGGGGCCGGACGGGCTTCCCGTGCAGGGGGGCGACGAAATCGCCGACATGGCACGCTCGGTCGAGCAATTCCTCGAGGATCGGCACCGGCGCTCGGTCGCCGAGGATGCGTTGCACGACCTCAACGTCGAGCTCGAGGCCCGCGTCGCGCAACGCACGGCCGAACTCCGGGCGGAGATCGCCGAGCGCCAGCATGCCGAGGAGGCGGTGCGCGCCAGCGAACATTTCCTCAACAACATCGTCGAGAACATTCCCGACATGATCTTCGTCAAGGACGCGGCCACGCTGCGTTTCGTGCGGTTCAACAAGGCGGGCGAGGACCTCCTGGGCTATCCGCGCGCCGATTTCATCGGCAAGGACGTCCACGACATGTTCCCGCAGGACGAGGCGGATTTCTTCGCGGCCAAGGATCGCGCGGTGCTCGAGTCGCGCCAACTGGTCGACATTCCGGAGGAGCCCGTCCACACGCGCCGCGGGCAACGTCTGGTGCACACGAAGAAGATTCCCATTTTCGACGTGCACGGCGAACCGCAATTCCTGCTGGGGATCTCGCGCGACATCACCGAGCAGAAGCGCGCGGACGAGGAATTGCAGCGCCATCGCGAACACCTGGAGGAGATGCTCCTCGAGCGCACGGCCGAACTGGTCGTCGCCAAGGAACAGGCCGACGCCGCCAACCAGGCCAAGAGCGAGTTCCTGGCCAACATGAGCCACGAGATCCGCACGCCGATGAACGCCATCCTGGGCATGGCCTATCTCGCGCTGCAAAGCGGGCTCGAGCCGCAGCAACTGCACTACGTGCAGCGGGTGCACGGCGCCGCCGAGTCGCTGCTGGGCATCATCAACGACATCCTGGACTTCTCCAAGATCGAGGCCGGCAAGCTCGACGTCGAGGCCATCGACTTCGATCTCGGCGACGTGATGGACGGGCTGGCGAACCTGGTGGGCATGAGCGCGGAAGAAAAGGGGCTCGAACTGCTGTTCGTCCAGCCGCCGGACCTGCCTTCGGCCCTCGTCGGCGACCCCTCGCGCTTGCGGCAGGTGCTGCTCAACCTGGGCTTCAACGCCGTCAAGTTCACCGAAAGGGGCGAGGTGGTGGTCGGCGTCGAGGTCGTCGAGCGCTCGGACACCGAGGTCAGCCTGCGCTTCGAGGTGCGTGACAGCGGAATCGGCATGACGAGCGAGCAGCAGGCCCGGCTGTTCCAGCCCTTCTCCCAGGCCGACGCCTCCACGAGCCGCCGCTACGGCGGCACGGGCCTGGGCCTGGCGATCAGCCGGCACCTGGTGCGCCTGATGGGCGGCGAGATCGATGTCGACAGCGCGCCCGGCGCGGGCAGCCGTTTCCGCTTCAGCTTGCGATTCGAACTGCAGGCCGAGCCTGCCGCGTCGGCGCCGATCGACGCGGCGGCCATCCAGGGTCAGCGAGTGCTGATCGTCGACGACAACGCGGCCGCGCGCGAGATCCTTTCCGCGATGAGCCGTGCGCTCGGCTTGCGGCCGGACACCGCCGTCGACGGCCAGGACGCGCTGCGCAAGGTGACGCTCGCCGACGCGGGCGACGATCCGTACCGCGTCATGTTGCTGGACTGGAAGATGCCCGGCATCGACGGCGTCGAGTGCGCGAGCCTCCTGACCCGCCGCGAGGCTGGGCGCCACCCCGCTCCCACGGTGTTGATGCTGACGGCCTTCAGCCGCGAAGACGTGCTGCGCCGGCTCGACGAATGCCGGGTCGCCGTCGGCGCGCTGCTGATCAAGCCGGTGACGCCGTCCACGTTGTTCGACGCCTGCGGCACCGTCCTGGGCGTGGCGGTCCATCGACAGCGCCGCTCGACCAGGCGCGAGGAGGCGATGCTCGTCAACCAGCAACGCCTGCGGGGCGCACACCTGCTGCTGGTCGAGGACAACCCGATCAACCGCGAGATCGCACTGAAGATGCTGGGTCGCGCGGACATCGTCGCCGACGTGGCCTGCGACGGCCGGCAGGCGCTGGAGATGCTGGAGCAGCAACGCTTCGACGGCGTGCTGATGGACTGCCAGATGCCTGTCCTGGACGGCTACGCGGCCACGCGGGCCTTGCGGTCGCAGGCGCGCTGGCGCGACCTGCCGGTCATTGCGATGACCGCCAACGCGATGGTCGGCGACCGCGAGAAGGCGCTCGACGCCGGCATGAACGACCACATCGCCAAGCCGGTCAAGGTCGAAGAGATGTTCGCGACGCTCGCGCGCTGGATCCGGCCCTTGGCCGCACCCGCACCCGCGGCCGCCGAACCGGGCGAGGGCGCGCCGCACGGCGACCCGCTGTCGAGGCTGGTCGGCGTCGACAGCCGCGCCGGCGTCGCCGCGATGATGGGCGACAGCACGTTGTACGTCCACCTGCTGCGGATGTTCCGCGATCGCGAGATGAATTTCGCCGAGCGCTTCCGCGCCGCCCGTTCGCGCGGTGACGCCGAGGCGGCGATGCGCATGGCGCACGACCTCAAGAGCGTGACCGGATCCCTCGCGGTGCGCGAAGTCCACCAGGCGGCCTCGAAGCTCGAGCGTGCCTGCATCGATGGCGAGGACGACGTGCGCCTGGAAACGCTGCTGCAGGACGTCCATCGCCCGCTCGAGCCGGTGCTCGCGGAGTTGAAGGCTCTCTGAAGGCCGTTGCGCGATCACTTCGTCGGTCCGACACGCAGCGGAACGGCCCTGTTGCGGACAACGCACAGGCACGGCCGAGCAACGCGCCAGCCATGACCGGCACGGCGGGACTGGCCTAATATTGTGGCGTGAGCCAAACCCCCTATGAGCGTCACCTGGAACGCGCCCACGCGCTGCTGTCCCGCCGCGTGCGCAGCGGCGCCGCCGGGCTGAGCACCGAGATCGTCGCCGCGCCAGTGGCCAATGCGCCGCTGCGCGCCTTGCGCGGCGTGGTCGCCGCGACGCTGGCGCGCCAGCACGAGGGCTTCGCGACGCGATTCGGCACGGCGCTACGCGAGTCCTTCACCGGGTTCACGCACCCGCCTGCCGCGAAGGCCCCGGGCCAATGGCTGGATCTGGGCGCGTTCGAGATCATGGACGAATCGCGCATCCAGGAGGAGATCGAGGTCGCGCAGGTAGTGCGGATCCTCGACGAGGAGTGCACCGTCGAGCTGCGCCGCCTGATCAAGTTCGAGGAGGTATTGCGGCGCCACGAGGGCGTGCGCGTGTCCGCGTCGCCCATCGGGCCGCCGTGCCTGGCGCGCGCGCTGTGGAGCGCGTCGGACGGACTGAGCCTGGGCGCGCCGGCGCGGGCCGAGCTGGTGCGTTGCGTTGCGCGCTGGCTCGCGCCGCGGCTTGGCGAGCTCTACGCGGCCGTCCGCCAGGCCGGCTTCGCCGACGCGTCAAAGCTGGAGGCGGCCGATCGCGCCTCCGAGGGCATGGACGACACCTCCACCGACTCGCCGCCCACGGGCTTCGACGTCACCCGGCCCGGCGCGCTGTTCGAGCTGATGGATCTCGACGACGAGCGCCCGGTCTTCGCGGCCTCCACGGCGGCGGTGGTGCTCGATCGCATCCCCGATACCTTGCCGATGCCGCTCGACGGCGACGACGGGCGCATCCCCGACCTGATCCACAGCCATCGCGAGGAGCTGGCGGCGCTGCAGGACGCCACCAGCGCGCGCCTGGGCATCGCGCTCATCGGCCACCTGTTCGACCAGATCGTCGCCGACCCGGCGCTCACACCGGAGGCGCACGAGTGGATCGCGCGCCTGCAACCGGCCGTCGTGCGGCTGGCGGCCGAGGACGCGTCGCTGCTGCGCTCGCACCGGCACCCGGCGTGGACGATGGTCAATCGCATCGCCACCACGCTCAACGTCGACAAGCCCGCGCCGGCGCCGGAGTTCATGCAATGGCTGGCCGACGCGGCGGCGCACGTCACCGCCGAACCGTCGACGGCCGCGTTCGAGGCGGCGGTCGAGCGCCTGGCGCAGCTGCAGCGCAAGGAGGCGCAGCAACGCCTCACCTCGGTGGAGGGCGCGCTGGACCTGTTGCGCCGCAACGCGTCGCTGGAGGAGCTCGTCACCGAGGCGCGCGCCCGCCTGCAGCGCAAGCTCGACTCGGCACAGCCGCCGTCGCGCACGCGGCGCTTCATCCTCACGCTGTGGTCGCTGGTCGTGGCGCAGGAGTGGACGACGCTGCCGGCGCCGGCGCGGCGCAACTCGCCGGCGATGGACACCGCCGTCGACGTGATCTGGTCCACCGACGAGGCCCGCTCGCGCGCCGACGCGCCCACCCTGGTGGCGATGATTCCCGAGCTGGTCGACCGGCTGACCGTCGGCATGGCCACGGTCAAGCTGTCGGAGGCGATGAGGAAGGCCTGGCTCGACCAGTTGGCCGCGATCCACCTCCATGCGATGCGCCGGCCGCACGGCACGTCGGCGGCGTCCGGGCCAGTGACGGTCGATCTGGAGCTCGACGACGAGTTGCCGCCGGTGGTTGCGGCGCCGGTCACGAGCGCCGATGCAGGGTCGCCGGTGGCGGGCCTGCAGGTGGGGGACAGCGTCACCATGCAGCTGAATGGTGACTGGATGGATTTGCAACTGTTGTGGACCAGCGACAACGGCTACTTCCTGCTGTTCGCCGGCGCGGGCGAGGCCTCGCACAGTTTCACGCGCAAGGCGCTCGAGAAGATGTTCGCGCAAGGCCTGCTGCGCACGTCCGACGCCAGCTCGGCGCTGCAGCGCGCGGGCGACGAGATCATCCGAAGGCGGCACTGAGGGCCCGGGCGGGGATCGGGGTCAGGCACCGACCCGGTTCGCGTTCGGCAACGCGGCTCGCGGCCACGGATCTGCGCGAACCGGGACGGAGCCAGACCCCTCGCATCGCGCGGCGCCCGCTGCCGGGTCCGCAGCGCTCGCAGCGTAGTGCAGGCGCACGCAGAGTAATGCAGGCGCACGCAGAGTAATGCAGGTGCACGCAGAGTAATGCAGGCGCACGCAGAGTAATGCAGGCGCACGCTGACGGAGGGGTCTGGCTGCTCCTCGTCCGCGCCGCGACGCCGGCAAGCGCAACGCCTCTTGTCGCGGACGGGGAGGTGCCTGACCCCGATCCCTCGCGAAAGACCTGACCCCGTACTGCTTCCACCGGCGGCACTGAAGGCGGCGGGCGCGGCGCTGTCGCCGCCGCGTCACACCCCTGTCACGCCCCCTTCACACGCAGGCCCGAGGCTCGCGAGCTGTGCTCATCCTGACCGCGCGCCGGCTCGCCATGCCCTTCCAACCCGTTCGCCTCGCCTGATGCCCGGCGCCTTCCTGCTGCTGCTGGCGGCGCAGTTCGCCTCGGCGCTCGCGGACAACGCGTTGCTGATCGTCACCATCGACCTGCTGCAGCAGCGCGCCATGCCCGGCTGGCTCGCGCCGCTGCTGAAAGTCGCCTTCATCGCGGCCTACGTGCTGCTGGCGCCCTTCGTGGGCCCGCTGGCCGACTCGTTCCAGAAGGCGAAGCTGATGACCTGCATGAACGCCGTCAAGATCTGCGGCGTGCTCGCGTTGATCTTCGGCGTGCACCCGGTGGCGGCCTTTCTCGTGGTCGGACTGGGCGCCGCGGCCTACGCGCCGGCCAAGTACGGCCTGGCGACCGAGCTGGTGCGTCCCGACCAACTGGTGGCGGCCAACGCCTGGATCGAGACTGCCGCGGTGACCGCGGTGCTGCTGGGTACCGGCCTGGGCGGCTTCCTCGTCAGCCCCTGGCTGCTCACGCACGCGAGCCACGTCGTGGCCGATGCGTTCGACCCGGTGCTGCCGTCGCTGCTGATCCTGCTGGCCGTCTACCTGCTGGCGGGCGTGCTCAATCTCGGCGTGCCCGACAGCGGCGTGCGCCACGCCGTCCAGTCGCTGCATCCGCGCGCCATGCTGCGTGACTTCGTGCAGGCCAACCGCGCGTTGTGGCGGGACCCGGACGGCGGCCTGTCGCTGGCGGTCACGACCATCTTCTGGGGCGTGGGCGCCACGCTGCAGTTCGCGGTGCTGCGCTGGGCCCGCGAGACCATGCACCTCACGCTCGATCGCGCGGCCTTCGTGCAGGCCGCCGTGGCCGTGGGCGTGATCGCCGGCGCGGTGGCGGCCGGCCGCTGGGTGCCTCTCGTGCACGCCCGGCGCATGCTTTACGCGGGCGTCGCGTTCGGCGTGCTGATGATCGTGGTCGCGTTCGTGACGCGGCTGGACGTCGCCGTCGCGTTGCTGATCGTGGTCGGCGCCGTGGGCGGCCTGATGGTGGTGCCGCTCAACGCGCTGCTGCAGGATCGCGGCAACGCCTTGCTGAGCGCAGGCCGCTCGATCGCGGTGCAGGGCGGCAACGAGAACGCCAGCGTGCTCGTGTGCCTGGGTGTGTACTCGGCGCTGGTGGCCGCCGACGTGCCGCTGGCCGTGCTGATGGCCGGCCTGGGCGTGTGCGTGGCCGCGGCGCTCGCGGTGCTGCTGTGGCGACAGCGGGCGCGCGAGCGCCGCGCCGTCGTTCACACCGACGAGTGGCGCGCCGGCGTGAAGGCGTAGTCGGGCGCGGGCGCGACGCGCATCACGGCCAGCATGACGCCCTCGACCTGCGCGGCGATGCTGTCCCAGTCGAGCGCCATCACGCCGTTGCGCGCGTTCGCGCCCAGGGCCCGGCAGTGGGCCAGGTCGGTGGCCGTGCGGGCGGCCGTCGCGATGAACGCCACCGGGTCGTCGAACGGCACCAGCGCGCCGTTGTCGCCGTGACGGATCAGGCGGTGCGCGGCGGCGTAATCGAAGGCGACGACGGCCAGGCCGCTGGCCATCGCCTCGGTGGTGACGTTGCCGAAGGTTTCGGTGACGCTGGGGAACAGGAACAGGTCGGCCGACGCGTAGTGCGCGGCGAGGTCGTCGCCGATGCGCTGGCCGGCGAAGATCGCGTCCGGGCAGTGCGCCTGCAGTTCCTTGCGCATCGGGCCGTCGCCCACCAGCACCAGGCGGGCACGCGGCTGCGTGCGGCGGATCGCGTCGAAGGCGGCCACCACGACGGCCAGGTTCTTCTCCGGCGCGAGCCGGCCCACGCAGGTGACGACCAGGTCGTCGGGCGCGGCGCCCCAGCGCTCGCGCAGCGCCGCGCTGCGATGCGCGGGGTCGAAGCGGCGCACGTCCACGCCGCGCGCCACCGTCTTCAGGTGACGAAAGCCTTCATTGGCGAGCTCGTCGTGCAGCGCCTGGGTGGGCACCATCGTGCACCGGGTCGCGTTGTGGAAGCGACGCAGGTACCCGACGATGGGCCGGCGCAGGAAGCCGATGCCGTAGTGCCGGCTGTAGGCGTGGAAGTTGGTGCGGAAGTCGGAGCACACCGGCAACGCAAGCGCCTTGGCGGCCAGCAGCGCCGAGCGGCCCAGCGGGCCTTCGGTGGCGATGTGCACGACGTCAGGGCGCTCCCGCTTCCACAGCTTCACCAGCGTGCCGGTACACGGCAGGCCCATGCGCAGGCCCGCGTAGCGCGGAATCGGCACGCCGCGCACCAGCACGTCGGCGCCGCCGCCGTCGGCGGGCGGCGCACCGGTGTCGGCGGCCTGGCGCGGCCGCACCACCTGAACCACGTGCTGGCGCGCCCGCAGGCCCTGCACCAGCCGGGCGATCGTCATCGCGACGCCGTTCACCTCGGGCGGGTAGGTCTCGGTCACGCAGGCGATTCGCAGGGGGCGCTGGATGATGTCCACGAGGGGGAACCTCCGAATGGTTGCGGGCGTGGTCGATGATGACAACGCCAAACAACAGTTCGATGACAGTTCCGCGACGTTTCACCGCATCAACGGACACGGCCCTTTCATATTTGGAAGTCACCATCCTGTCACGCCGTGGTCGCCTCGCCGCCGGCGAACTCCCGAGAGGAACACCGTGAACCAATTCATGCAAACGCTTCGCACGCTGCGTTGGGATGACCATCGCTTCTATCACCACAGCACGATCAACCAGAGCCTGCACCTGGTCAGCGCGATCGTGTTCTGCATCTCTTACGCACTGCTGTTCGTCGATCCGGCGATCGCCGCGATCCTCGCCTGGACCGTCTCGATGACGACGCGTCAGGCCGGCCACTTCTTCTTCGAGCCGCGCGGCTACGACGAAGTCAACCAGGTCACCGACGAGTACAAGGAAGACGTGAAGGTCGGCTACAACATCCGC